>Ga0302325_10004584_pt1 | contig 31862 bp, 30 predicted proteins | sample Palsa_T0_2_FD_201948 | JGI IMG/M metagenome (GOLD analysis project Ga0302325, IMG submission 201948) | Peat permafrost microbial communities from Stordalen Mire near Abisko, Sweden - Palsa_T0_2 | ecosystem: Environmental > Terrestrial > Soil > Palsa > Peat permafrost | place: Sweden: Abisko... | reverse complement strand
CGCCTGGGACGTCGTCGCGATGGCCGCGCTCGTCGGGGTCTACGGCGAGCCGGAGCACGCCGGCCTGGCGGCCGACCATCTCGTCGGCATCGCGCGCACGCTACGGCGCGCCGGAGCGCTCGATCGGGCCATGGCCGCCGCGCAAGCCGCCGTCGCTCGCGACCGGCCCACGGTCTCGTTGCGCTCCCTGCGCGCGCGTGCCGACGTCGCCAAGGCCCGCGGCGACCGCGCTCGGGCCCTTGCCGACTTCGAAACGCTCGCCGCCCAGGTCGACGACGCCACGGTGCGGCTGGAGCTCGCCAAGATCTACGAGCACTGGATGAAGCGACCCGACGAGGCGCTGCGCTGGGCGGCGCTGGGCACGGGCGAGAGCCCCGAGCGCTCGCGGGCGCGCGCGCAGCGGCTTGCGCGCAAGGTCGCGGCGCGTTCGGCACCCGCCCCGCGCTGAATCGCGCGTCTCAGGCCGCGACGGCCGCGAACGAGTCGTCGAGGATCTTGAGCGCGTCCTCGATCTCGGTGCGCGCGACGACGAGCGACGGCGCCACGCGGAGCACGTTGCCATAGAGACCCCCGCGGCCGATGAGAAGGCCGCGCTTCTTCGTCTCCTCGAGCATGCGGAGCGTGACCTCTGGGCCCGGCGTGCGATCGCCCGCCTTCTCGTCGCGCACGACCTCGATTCCCTGCATCAGCCCGCGCCCGCGCACGTCTCCGATGATCGTATACTTGACCTTGAGCGCCTCGAGCCCTTCGCGCAGCAGCTTGCCCATCGCCGCCGAGTTGTCGACGAGCTTGTCGCCGGTGATCTGGTCGATGGTCGCATTGGCGGCGGCGCACGAGATGGCGTTGCCGCCGAACGTCGAGATGTTGCCGCCCTTCCACGCGTCGGCGATGGCCGACGAGGTGACGACGGCGCTGATCGGGTAGCCGTTGGCGATCCCCTTGGCCATGGTCACGATGTCCGGCGACACCCCTTCCGCGTCGACCCCCCACATCGTGCCCGTCCGGCCGAAGCCCGTCTGCACCTCGTCACAGATGAAGAGGCCTCCGTACTTTTTCACGATGTCGACGGCCATCTTCATCCAGCCCTCCGGAGGCGCGACGAAGCCACCCACGCCCAGGATCGGCTCGACGATGAACCCGGCGATCTCGCCCGTCGTCGTCGTCTGGATCAGGTTCTCGATGTCCTCGGCGCACTTGATGCCGCAGCTGGGGTACTTCAGGCCGAACGGGCACCGGTAGCAGTACGGTGCGTGCGCGTGCTTCACCGCGGCCGCCTGCGTGGGCACGATCCGGAACTTGGAGTTGCCCGTGAGCGACTGGGCCAGCATCGATCGGCCCGAGTAGCCGTGCCGGAGCGCGATCACTTCGTGCCGGCGCGTATGCGCCTGGGCGAGCGCCACGGCGGTCTCGTCGGCCTCGGTGCCGCTCGCGCAGAAGAACGCCTTCTCCATCTTGCCCGGGGCGAGGCGCACGAGGCGCTCGGCGAGCTCCACGATCGGCAGCGTGGGATACACCGCCGAGACATGCCCGATGCGCCCCATCTGCGCGCGGACAGCGGCGTTCACCCTCTCGTTTGCGTGGCCCACGCTGATCGTCAAGATCCCGCCGAAGAAGTCGAGGTACTGCTTGCCGTCGAAGTCGCGGACCCGGATGCCCGAGCCGCTCTCGAGCGCGACGGGCTCGGCGTAGTAGGCGCCGGTGCTCGGGAACAGGTACTTCTTGAACCGCGCCGCGACGTCGGCGTTGGTCGGCTTGGGGGGCGCTTGCTCGCTCACTGGGACCTCGCTTGGGACAACGCTAGCCTTTGGCGGGCAGCAGTCTACCTCGGGACACGGCGCCCGCTTGGACCGGACGATGCAGCGTGATCTTGCGGCCCGCGTCGCGTCCGTCGACCCAGGCGTCCGTCCGCTTGTTGCCGGAGTGGCGCACGCTCCGCACGTAGGGATGCCGGCGGCGAAGATACCCGTCGAGGTCGGCGTCCTGGACCCACACGAGGCCCTCGCCGCGCGTGATCGCATCCTGTCGCGCGAGCTTGTCGGCGAACCCCGCCATCACGCCGGCCAGGTAGGTGCGTCGCTCGCGGTTGGAGCGGAGACCTCGTGCGCGCTTGTGATCGGTCCAGAGGCGCGCGGCGGTGCCGTGGAGAAAGCCGTGGGCGTATTCGGCCATCGCCAGGTTGCTGCGGGTTCCGCAGATTTCCAGGACGGCGCCGCGCTTGCCTTCGAGCGGACGATACGCCGGCACCCAGATCGCCTCGACGAAGAAATGCTTGCCGAGGATCATCGCGACGAGACGTTCGTGCTCGGCGACGCGGCCCGTCGGCTCGCCCAGGTGCGCATGGACGTAGTCGCGCACGCCTGCGGCCTGCACCGCGTCGAGGTTGTGTTTGAGCATCAGCCGGTGGGCGGCGGCCATGGCGGCCTCCGCTTCGTGGCGGTTCGGGCTCTCGGCGAGCGCGAGCAAGCGGGCGATGCGCTCGACGATCTTGTCGGCCGGATCCGCCGAGCCGCCCGACGGCGGCTCCGGCATCCCCGACGCGCGCGCGTCGATCCCCAGCCGCGCGCACGCCTCGCGAAAGGCGGTGCCGTGCGCGGTCTGCGTCGTCTCGCGCAGGACCTCGTGCACGTACTGGTGCGCCATTTCGTGCCGCATCACCTCGACCACGACGCCCCACGGGCGCTCGATCACCAGCGGCAGCGAGATCTCGACCGTCCGCGTCGCGGGCACCCAGCGCCCCAGCGTGGACCGCGACTCCACCATCTCCAGCGTCGGCGGCCGGAGCGCCGCGCGGAAGTGCGCCTCGTTCAGTTGGTGCCACGTAGCCCGGAGCTCGCGAGTCAGCGCCGCGAGCAGGGCGGCCGTCAGCGTCGGATCCATTCGAGGAGCAAGCGGTTGACCTCTTCCGGCTGCTCCTGCTGCACGAAGTGCCCGCAGTCGGCGAGGGTGTGGATTTCCACGCCCGGCGCATAGCGCTCCGTGCCGGGAACGATGTCGTCGTAGTTGAGCGCGATGTCTTTCATGCCCCAGATGACGAGCGTCGGGATCGTGATCGTCGAATGGCCGGACGCCGCTGGCGCCCGCGTGCGGCGCGCACGAAGGCCTGCCCGGAAGGCGTCCCGGTACCACTCGAGCATCGCCTTGGCGCGCCCCGGCTTTTGCACCGCGACGGCGAACGGCTCGAGCTCGTCTCGGCCGAAGTTTTTCTTGTCGACGGCCGACGACTGGAGCATCCGGATCACCGTATCGCCGCCACGGGCCGCGAGCAGGCTCTCCGGCAGCCAGGGGATCTGGAAGAAGAAGATGTACCAGCTGCGCCGCGCCTGGCTCCACTTGTTGATGGTGCGCTGGAAGACCAGCGGGTGCGGGCAGTTCATCGCGACGAGCTTGGCGCAGCGCTCTTGCCGCGTGCCCGCGAGATGCCACGCGACCGCGCCGCCCCAGTCGTGCGACACGACGATGGCCTTTTCGATCTGGAGGTGATCGAGCAGCGCGACCACGTCGTCGCGGAGCGTGTCGAGGTCGTAGGGGCCCTTGGCCTCGGTCTCGTTGTAACCGCGCAGGTCAGGCGCGATCACGCGGTGGCCCGCGGCCGTGAGCGCGCGGATCTGGTAGCGCCACGACCACCACATCTCGGGAAAGCCGTGCAGCAGCACGACCGGGGGCACGCCCGGGCGCGCCGGCGGCCCTGCCTCGACGTAATGCATGCGCAAGCCATTGACGTTCGCGAATGCGTGCCGGACGTCGAGGTCTGCCGGAGTCATGCCCGCCATCACCCGCGGTTTACCAAGGAAGGGGCGCGGCGGCGAGGCCCCCCGGTGCTATCTTCACCTCCGCCATGGCAACCCCGAAAGCGGCCGAGCCCGAGGCGCGGGCATCGTTCACTCGGATGGATCACGGTTCGCGCGACGAATGGATGAACATCGGCCGGGCGACGCTCGGCGTGCAGGGCAACGTGGCCCAGCGGATGCTCCAGATGCTCCGTAGCTTCGACGATCTTTACGCCGGCTTCCGGGTAAGCCAGCTGCACCACGCCTTGCAGACGGCCACGATGGCCCGCCGCGCCAACGCCCCGGACGAGATCGTGCTCGCCGCGCTCTGCCACGACGTCGGCAAGTACGTTTCGATCGCCAACCATGCGGCGATCGCCGCCGAGATGCTGCGGCCCTACGTGTCCGACGACACGTACAAGATCGTCCTCACCCACCAAGACTTCCAGGGCCGGCACTACTTCGAGCATTTTGGCAAAAGCGGCGCCCTGCGCGACAAGCACCGGGGCGAGCCCTGGTTCGCCCTCGCCGAGCGGTTCACCGACGAGTGGGATCAGGCGGCGTTCGATCCGGCCTACCCGGTGCTGCCTCTCCAGGAGTTCGAGCCGCTCGTGCGGCAGGCCTTCGCCCGCTATCCGATGGCCTTCTGAAACCGCACGCCGCACGTGCCTGCCCTCCGTACCGCCAACGTCGAGCGCCTTCAGAGCGGCACGTTCGACGTGCTCGTCGTCGGCGGCGGCATCAACGGCGCCGTGTCGGCGGCGTGCCTCGCGGCCCGCGGCGCGCGCGTCGCGCTCATCGACAAGGCCGACTTCGCGTCGTTCACGAGCCAGGAGTCGTCGAACCTGGCCTGGGGCGGCATCAAGTACATGGAGACGTTCGAGTTCGGGCTGGTGCGCAAGCTGTGCCTCTCGCGCAATCACCTGATCCGCAGCTATCCGTCCACGGTCCAGGAGATCCGCTTCTACGCGATGCACCCCAAGGGCTTCCGCCACGGGCTCTGGAAGCTGGTGATGGGGACGTGGCTCTACTGGGTCATCGGCAACTTTTTCACGCGCGCGCCGCGCCTGCTCGCCAAGTCCACCGTTGCGCGTGAAGAGCCCATCATCGATCTGAGCCGGGCCGACGGCGGCTTCGAGTACTCCGACGCGTACCTGCACGACAACGACGCGCGCTTCGTCTACAACTTCATCCGCCGCGCGCTCGACTACGGCTGCATCGCCGCCAACTACGTCGAGTCGCTCGGTTCGGTGCGCGGCAGCGACGGCGTGTGGACCACCCAGGCGCGCGACCTCGAGACGGGCGACGACCTGGTCGTCCGGTCCAAGGTCGTCGTCAACGCGTGCGGCCCGTTCGTCGATGCGATGAACGGCAAGGCCGGCGAGAAGACGTCGCACCACCACGTCTTTTCCAAGGGCGTGCACCTCATCGTGGATCGGCTCAGCAAGAACCGCCGCGTGCTCACGTTCTTCGCCGACGACGGGCGCCTCTTCTTCGTCATCCCGATGGGGCCACGCACCTGCATCGGCACGACCGACACAAGGGTCGAGAGCCCGTACGCCCACGTCACGCCCGAGGACCGCGCGTTCATTCTCGACAACATCAACGCGCGCCTCCGCCTGCCGCGCAAGCTGACGACCGGCGACATCATCGCCGAGCGCTGCGGCGTCCGGCCGCTCGCCGTCGGGGCCGACTCCAAACGGGGCGCCGACTGGGCGCAGCTCTCGCGAAAGCACGCCATCGAGGTGGATCGGGCGACCTCGCACGTGAGCATCTTCGGCGGCAAGCTCACCGATTGCCTGAACGTGGGCGAAGAAGTGGCTCGCGAGGTCGAGTCGCTCGGGATCGCGCTCCCGTATCCGAGAGCGCGCTGGTACGGCGAGCCGCCGGACGAGACGCGCCACGAGTTCATGCACCAGGCTCGCCTGATGAACCTCGACGCCATGACGTCACCCCGATCGTCCGAGGCCCTCTCCACGCGCCTCTGGCGGCGCTACGGGGCGCAGGCCCTCGGCCTGCTCGAGGACATCCGCGAAGATCCAGCGATGGGCGAGGTGCTCATCGAGGGGGCCGAGTACCTGCGGTGCGAGATCCGCCTTGCCGCCCGGAGCGAGATGATCGTCAAGCTCGACGATTTCTTGCGTCGCCGATCGAAGATCGCGCTCGTCATCTCGCGCAGCGATCTGCACGACGCGCCGGGCTTGCGCGAGGCTTGCTCGATGCTCTTCGGCGCCGAAGCCGACGCGCGCTACGACGAGTATTTCGGCGCGCGCCCGGCGCCGGAGGTGCCGCTGGAGTCGATGGCCACTTCGTAGTCGGCCAGGTCCGGTGCCCGTGTACGCCGCCGATACGCGAACGTGAAGCCGGGCCAGTTGTTGACGTTCTTGCCCGAGGCCGTCTTGTACCAGCTGGTGCAATCGCCGCTCCAGATCGAGCCCGCGATGCGCCGCTGGACCTCGGCGTTGAACGCGGACTGCACCTTGCTCGCGACGTCGACGAACCGGAGCTTGCGTCCGTCGATCGCCTGCACGCACCGGGTCACGTAGCGGATCTGACTCTCGAGCATGTAGATGATCGAGTTGTGCCCGAGGTTGGTGTTCGGGCCGTAGAGCATGAACAGATTGGGAAAGCCGCTCACCGCGATCCCCAGGTAGGCCTCGGCGCCGTCCTTCCACACGGCGTGAAGATCCTGACCCTGGCGACCGCGGATCGCCATCGGCGCGAGGAACTCGCTCGCCTTGAAGCCGGTCGCGTAAACGATGGCGTCGACGGGCCGCTCCCGCCCGTCGACCGTCACGATCCCGCGCGCGGTCACTTCGCGGATCGCATCGGTCACGAGCTCGGCGTTGGGCCGCTGCAGGGCAGGGTAGTAATCGTTGCTGAGGAGCACGCGCTTGCACCCGAAGGGGTAGTCGGGCACGAGGCGCCCGCGCAGCTCCGGATCGTCGACGCTCGCCTCGAGGTGACGGCGAAATTCGCGCTCCAGGAGCGCGAGCAGGCGCGGCGCGACGACCAGCCCGAGCGCACGAGCCTCGTAGGCCGCATAGATTCCGCCGCGATTGAGGCGCATGACGGCGGGCACTTTGCCGAACAGCAACCGCTCCCACGGCAAAAATTCGCGGTCGGCCTTGGCGATGACGTAAGGCGCCGATCGCTGGAACAGGTGAAGACGCCTCACGCGATCCACGACCGACGGCACCATCTGGATCGCGCTCGCGCCGGTGCCGACGACGGCGACGCGCTTACCGGCGAGATCGAACGCGTCGTCCCACCGGGCCGAGTGAAAGGCGGCGCCGCGGAAGCGATCGGCGCCGGGCAAGGACGGGATGAGCGGCCGATTGAGCTGCCCGCAGGCCGTCACCAGGATGCGCGCTTCGAAGCGCAGCCCCGACGTCGAGGTAACGCGCCAGACGCCTTCGCCCTCGTGGAACTCGGCCGACCGCACCTCGGTGCCGAACCGCATGTGGCCCCGCAGGTCGTACCGGTCGGCGATACCTTTCAGGTAGCCGAAGATCTCCCGCTGCGGCGCAAACGTGCGAGACCAGTCGGCTTTGGGGGCGAACGAGAACGAATAGAGCTGCGAGGGGATGTCGCAGGCCGCGCCCGGATACACGTTGTCGCGCCAGACGCCGCCCACGTCGTCGCCCTTCTCCAGCACGGCAAAGTCGTCGATTCCCGCCGCCTTCAGCGCGATCGCCATCCCGAGCCCGCCGAAGCCGGCCCCCACGATTAGGACTCTGCGTCGCTCGATCACGGAGTTATCCTACCGCCGCCCATGAGCCTGAACCTAGCCACCCTCCTCCGCAGCAGCGCAGCACGGACCCCGAGCAAGAAGGCCATCGTCCTTGGCGAGGCGGAGCTCACGTACGCGACGCTGCACGAGTACGCGCAGCGGTTCGCCGGCGCTCTGGCCAAGCTCGGGGTCAAGCCGGGCCAGCACGTCGCGCTCATGCTGCCCAACGTGCCGCACTTCACCATCGCCTACTACGGCGCTCACTACGCGGCGGTTCCGGTGGTTCCGCTCAACGTGCTCCTGATGCCCGACGAGATCGAGTACCACCTGAGGGACTCGGACGCCGTGGCGTTCGTGGTGTGGGAGGGCTTCCTCGACCAGGCCAAGGCGGGGTTCGACCGCGTCCCCGAGTGCAAGCACCTCATCGTGGCCCGCGCCAACCCGCAGGATCTCACGGCGCCGCCGGGCGCGCACAGCATGACGGCCCTGCTCGGTGGGGCCACGCCGGTTCGCGAATTGCCGGCCACGATGCCCGACGACACCGCCGTCGTGCTCTACACCTCGGGCACCACTGGCCGACCCAAGGGCGCCGAGCTCACGCACTTCAACCTCTATTACAACACCGAATACGTCGCGACGCGGCTCTTCCCCCCGCAAGCCGACGGGGTCACCCTCTGCGCCCTACCGCTCTTTCACATCTACGGCCAGACGTGCGTGCAAAACGTGGCGATCCACCAGGGCGGCACCCTCGTCATGCTGCCCAAGTTCGACCCGGTGACGGCCCTCACGCTCATGGGCAAGCACGGGGTCACCTACTTCGCGGGCGTGCCCACGATGTATTTCGCGCTACTTCATCACCCGGAGGCTGCGAAGCACCCCGTGACGACGCTTCGTCTCTGCTCGTGCGGCGGCTCGGCGATGCCCGTCGAGGTGATGAAGGCCTTCGACGCGAAGTACAACGTGAACGTGCTCGAGGGCTACGGCCTCTCCGAGACGTCGCCCGTGGCGAGCTTCAACGTCCTCGATCGGCCCAAGAAGGCGGGCTCCATCGGGCTGCCGCTCCAGGGCGTCGAGATGAAGCTCATCGACGACAAAGGCGAGACCGTAACGGCGACCGACACCGCGGGCGAGATCTGCATCAAGGGGCCCAACGTGATGAAGGGCTACTACAAGCGGCCCGAGGTCAACGCCGAGGTGATCAAAAACGGGTGGTTCACGACCGGCGACATCGCCACCCGCGACGCCGACGGCTACTACTTCATCGTCGACCGCAAGAAGGACATGATCATCCGCGGCGGCTTCAACGTGTACCCGCGCGAGGTCGAGGAGACGCTGTATGCCCACCCGGCGATCGCGGAGGCCGCCGTCATCGGCGTCCCGCACGCGAGCCATGGCGAAGAGGTGAAGGCCATCCTGGCGCTCAAGCCGGGCGCGACCGCCACGGCCGAGGAGATCATCGCGTACTGCAAGGAGCACCTCGCTGCATACAAGTACCCGCGCATCGTCGAGTTTCGCGACTCGCTACCCAAGGGGCCGACGGGCAAGATCCTCAAGCGAGAGCTCCGGGGATAAATGCCCAACCCGCTCGTCAGCGATCGCAACGTCGAATTCCTGCTGTACGAGGTCTTCCACGGCGACGACGTCTGCCGCTTCCCCGCGTACGCCGAGCACTCGCGCGAGACATTCGATCTCGTGCTGCAAAACGCGCGCAAGTTCGCGCGCGAAGTCCTCTTCCCGGCCTACAAGCCGATGGACGAATCGCCGGCACACCTGGTCGGCACCGGGATCGTGGTGCACCCGCTGATGAAGCAGCTCTTTCCCAAGCTGATCGATCAGGGGATGACGGCCGCCACGCGTCCCGCCGACGTGGGCGGGCAGCAGCTGCCGCACGTCGTGGCCACCCTCGCCACGCTCTACGGCATGGCGGCCAACCTCAGCGCCGTCGGGTACGTGGGGCTGACGTCCGGCGCCGCGCACCTCATCGAGGCGTTCGGCACCGACGCGCTCAAGGCCGAGATGATGGCCCCGATGTACGCCGGCAAGTGGACCGGCACGATGGCGCTCACCGAGCCGCAGGCGGGCAGCAGCCTGACGGACGTGAAGACGACGGCCACGAAGACCGACGCGGGGCACTATCTGATCCGCGGCAACAAGGTCTTCATCTCGGGCGGCGACCAGGACATGACCGAGAACATCGTCCATCTCGCGCTCGGCCGCATCGAGGGCGCCCCGCCCGGCATCAAAGGCGTGTCGCTCTTTGCCATCCCCAAGAAGCGGCGCCACAACGGCGACCTGGTCGCCAACGACGTGCACTGCGCGGGTGCGTTCCACAAGATGGGCTGGCGCGGGATCCCGAGCATCGCCCTCAACTTCGGCGAGAACGGCGACTGCCACGGCTGGCTCGTCGGGGAGCCGAACCGGGGCATCTCGTACATGTTCCAGATGATGAACGAAGCGCGCTTGATGGTCGGCATGAACGCCATCGCCACGGCGTCGGTCGCCTACCACGAGTCGCTCGAGTACGCGCGCACGCGACCGCAGGGCCGCCCCGTGACCGCGAAGAATCCGGCGTCGCCTCAGGTTCCCATCATCGAGCACGCCGACGTGCGTCGCATGCTCCTGCGGCAAAAAGCCATCGTCGAGGGCGCCCTGTCGCTCGGCGTGCAAACGGCGCTCTACGCCGACATCGCGGCCCACGGCCCCACGCCCGAAGAGCGGCGGCGGGCGTTCTTGCTGCTCGAAATGATGACGCCGATCGTCAAGTCGTTCGCGGCAGAGAAGGGCTTCGAGTCGAACGCCCTCGCCGTCCAGATCCACGGCGGCTACGGCTACACGAGCGAGTACCTGCCCGAAGCGTGGCTACGCGATCAAAAGCTGAACAGCATCCACGAGGGCACGACGTGCATGCACAGCATGGATCTCCTCGGGCGCAAGGTCGTCGCCGAGCAGGGGAGGGCGCTGCAGCTGCTGGGCGACGAGATCGGCGCGGCCGTGAAGCGCGCGGCGTCCGCGGGCGTCGACACCGAGCTCACGACGGCGGTCGAGCGGGCGACGGGCCTCGTCGCGGAGCTCACGATGCACCTCGGCGGGATCGGCATCGCCGGCAACGTCGACGGCATGCTGCTGCATAGCGTCGACTACCTCGACCTCTTCGGTACCGTGATCATCGCGTGGCAGTGGCTCCTGCAAGCCGCCGTGGCCAAGGAAAGGCTGGCCGCGGGTGCAGAGCCGCGTGCTTTCTACGAAGGCAAGGGCCTCGCGGCGCAGTACTGGATCAAGACGGAGCTGCCTCGCATCGATCACCTGGCGCATCTCTGTCGTACGGGCGAAGGGTCGTACGGGGCAATGAGCGAAGACCGGTTCTGACGAAGGGCCGACGGGGGCGACCCGAAGAGTTCACGGCTTCGGCACACGGGCGGGGTCATGCCCGTTGTAAGTCCGCGATCGATGGCTCGGGGGTCTCTCTGGCTTGCGGTGTTCGTGGCGTTCGCGGCGTTTGCAGCGCCGTCGCTCGTCGCGTGCAACACGGAGCCGCCGCTCGACGTGGCGCAGAACGTGGACCTCTCGCGGTTCGCGGGCAAGTGGTACGAGATCGCAAAGTTGCCGCGCACCACGCAGACCGACTGCCACGGCACGACGGCCTTTTACACGCAAAACTCCGACGGCACGCTCACCTTCGTGAACCAGTGCAACGTGGGGGCGCAGGCTGGTCCGATCAAAACCATGTCGATGAGCGCGTCGGTGCCCGACTCCAACGTGCCGGCCAAGCTCGCCCTCGATATCGCCGGCTACCTGGGTGATTACTGGATCCTCGAGGTCGACTCGAACTACCAGTACGCCGTCATCGGCCACCCGTCGCGGCTGTACTTCTGGATCCTGAGCCGCGCGCCCACGCTCGACAGCGCCACCGTGCAAGGCATCATCGGCCGGGCGCAAGACAACCACTTCGACATGGCGCAGCTCGAGTACACCCCCCAGCCGCCGCCCGACGATCGCACGACGTCGGACGCGCCGATTGGTACCGTCCCGCCGGCGCTGACGACGGGTTGCTCGGTGGCCGCCGGGGCGCCGGGTCCGACGTGCCCCTCGAGCGCCTGGCCCATCCTGCTCGGCGTCGGTGCCGCGGCTTCTGTCTGCGCCCGTCGCACCCGTCGCCGCGCAAGCCATACGGGGGAATCCGTCAGCGCAGCACGATCGTCGACGCGCTGAAGGCCGGCAGGGTGTACGCCACGGCGCAGTCGGTGCCCGTGCACGAGACCGTGGGCGCCGTGCCGGTGGCAGCGGTCACGCCGATGGTGGAGCCCGAGACGAGGTTGTAAGCCTTCGCCGTCGTCAGCGCGGGCGCGGCGCCGATCTGCAGCGTCACGGGCATCGCGCTGCTCGTCTTGTTGATCGCGACCACCTCCACCTGCGAACCATCGCCCGAGTGCGTGAACGCGTAGACCGAGGTGTCCGCGACGTTCGCCGTCTGCGCGTACACCGCGGTATCGCCCACGGTGGCGCCGTTGCCGTCGTAGTTGCGGTAGAGGTCGAACGCGGCGACCAGGTAGTTCGCGAGCGTGGTCCCGTTGGCGACGGTCTTCAGCGGCCACGCCGTCGCAGCGAACACGCCCTCGCGTCCGAACACGCCGAGAAGGTCGGCCTCGGCCACGCCGCCATCGATCGCGGTCTCGCATCCCGGGTTGTACTCGCTGAACGACAGCCCGGGCGCCGTGGCCCCCGTACCCGTGTACGCCGCCGCGATGTGGCGCTCGAGGCGCGGGATCATCTGCCGGGGGTAAAAGTTCGTGTCGAAGTAGTTGTTCTGCCCCGACCACTCGTAATCGATCGCGTCGGTCGCCGACGGAGTGAATTGGGTGAACGCCGGGTCCCAGAACATGCGCGGAACCTGCACGCACGGCACGGTGCCCGCCGAGATGCTCCCGCCCGACAACATGCCTCCGTTCGACGTGTAGTAGTGCACGTCGTACGAGTCGAGGAGAGCGTGCCCCGCGCTGGCCGACGCGGCCGCCATCTTCTGCAGGTAGTAATCGGTGAAGATGGTGCCCACGCCGCCGTCGGCGGCCTTCAAGTTCGGATCGTCGTAGTCGCCGCCGTAGATGACGCCGTCCTGCGCGACGACGGGGCCGAATACCTTGGCCGCGGGCCACGTGGCCTTGATCATGGTCGCGAACGTCGTGTCGTACTGTGCGACCTGCGCGAAGGTCACCGTGCCGCTCGTCCCGCAGCCCGGCGTGCCCGTGTGGGGCCAGAGCTCGGGGTGGGTGCTGGGCCAGTAATTCGGCTCGTTGTCGAGCATGAAAAAGAGCGGCGCGCTCATCGAGCCGTACGTCGTCTTCATGTAGTTCACGTACTCGTCCTCGTAGACGGGGCCCGTCGTGCTCACCGCGCACCCGCTGCACCCCGTCCCGGCGCACGTGCAGAGCGTGCTCGATTTGGTCGCGTTGTTCGCGACGAAGGCGTTGCTGCTGGGGTCCGTCGAGACGAACTCGAGGTTGCCGACGTTGGCGGCGTAGCCGTTGGCCGTCCCGGACGAGCACGATGGACTGCCCGGGCAAGGCGGGTCGGACCCCGACCACACGTTGTTCGTGACGGCCGACGACGCCACCGATCCCAGGATCGGAACCGTGACGAGCGACGCGGTGCCGTGCGTCCCCGCCGTGCCGACGCTCGGGTACGTGGTGCCGCCGATCTCCGCGGCGAGCCCCCCTCCGCCCGACTCTTGTCCCTGCCAGAAGCAGTAGTCGGAGCCCGAGTTGCCATAGTTGTTCGTCCAGTTCCACGCGGTGAACGCGTCGCCGCCCCAGCGCAAGAGGCCCCATTGCGTCGTCGACTCCCACGCCGCGAACGCGTTGACGCCGTAGACGTACGGCGAGATCGGCACGGGCGACGCCGGCGGGTCGAACTGCCGCGCCGGGCCCTGGCTCAGGTTCAGCGAAAAGAGGACGGCGCCGCCGTCATACGGTGGAAAGTTCGACGGAACGTAGGGAATACCGCCTTCGCCGCCGCTCGACGCGCCCGACGAGCCGGGGCTCCCGCTCGACGACCCCGGGGTGCCGCTCGAGGATCCCGGATTGCCGCCGGAGCTGGACGCCGCCGCGTCGCCGCTCCCCAGCGCGGACCCGCCGCCGCCATCGCCGCCGCCGGTGCTGTCCGACGAGTGGCTCCCGCACGCCACCACCAACGCGAGCACCGCCGCAACGCTCGACATGTTGGCTCGTCGAATCATGCTGCTCCCTCCGTGTGTGCGCGCTCGCGTGCGCGCGGGCTCCGCGTCAGCCGCCGTCAGGCGCGGCTGGCATCTTGCTGATCCATTCGATGATGTTCTTCGAGTCCGGCACGTCCACGATGTACGTGGCGATCGGCGGCATCTGGTTTTGCGCCGGGTTGTTCGTGCCGCGGTTCGTGATGAGCGTCACCAGCAGGCTATGCGTGGGATCGCCCGGCACGATGCGCACCTGGCCGCTCCACATCGGGTTGTTCGCGGTCATCCCGATGGTGGTCGTGCGCGTGTCGAAGTTGGTCGACGGTCCGCCGTCGAGCAGTGTCGGATCGAGGCGCAGGTCCATCCCCGAGCCGTACGCCGTCGAGTTCTGGTTCAAGTTGTGGCACGACACGCCGCAGTTGATGTGCAGCCATGCCATCGGCGCCGCGGCCGCATCCGTGCCGTCGTCGCCCACGGTCAAGCTCGTGCTCGCGGGCGCGGGCGACAGCCGGTTCTGCGCCACGAGCTCCGCCAGCGTGAGCCCCGTCGCCCCCGCGAGACCGAGCGACACCTGCTCGAACCCCATCAGGTGGTCGGTCCGCCCGCGGTGGCACTGGTTGCACTCGTCCTGCGTAGGGATGTGGTAGAGGCCCCCGTCCGTGCCCCACGGCAGGTCGCCGCCCGCGGAGACCGTGGCCTCGGTCGCATCGGAGTTCCACGCGTAGGTGGTCCAGACCCAGTACGTCGGCTCAGTTTTCTCGAAGAGCCGCGTCTCGACGACGATCCCGTCGCGAGTGAACTGCTTCCACACCTTGGTCCCGACGGGGAAAATCCACTCGTTGGGATCCGACGTGTCGATGGTGGTGCCCGGCGGCAGATAGATCCACCGCTGCTTCTCGGCAAAGTCGGCCCATAGCGGAACGGCGGGTGCGTACGGCACGATGCCGGGCGCGAGCTCTCGGGTGGCAAGGTCGGCGTAAAGGCCCGTGCACTCGATCGTCTGCGGCGGGACCGCGGCGTCGGCGCACTGCGCCGCGTACGGGCTCACGTACGGCCCCGCGCTGGTCGGCTTGCTGCTGCAGGCCGCAGCGAATAGCCCCACAAGAAGAGCGGCGGAGCGGAATGCGACGTGGGTCATCGGATAACTACACGCGGCGTTTAGGGTCCAGCGTCGTTGGCCACGCAATTGAACGGAGCCTGGCTCTGCAGACCGCACACGCTCAGAGTGACGCCATCGACGCACGTCTGATTGATGCAATCGCCCTGCGTGCACTCGGCCTCGGTCCCGCAAAGCTGGGCTGACGCCTGCGTGTTGGTTTGCGGGTTCGGCTCGCATAGCCCGCCCGGCGCCACCGTCTGGCACGACGCGCCGACGACCTGCATCACCTCGTAGTAGTAGCCGCAGCACACCTGGCCACCCGGACACTCGCAGGATTGCCCGCACGCGACGCCATATTCCGAGGGTTCGCACGGATCGGGCTTGGCGACGCAGCGGGTCTGAAAGTTGGCGTTGACGCAGCACGTGTTGTAGCGACGGTCGCACGTCTTGCCCAAACCGCAGGGGGGCGCGACGTAGTCGACGCACGTCGACGGGGGCAGCGCGCCGTCGCCACCGTCGACGGTGGCGAGCGCGGAGTCCGCGGGCGCGCCGTCGGACGCAGGGGGCGGCGTCTCGTCGGACGCGTCCTGGGGGAGCATCCCGAACAGATCGGCGCCGCCGGACGACGTGGCCGCGCCACCGCCACCCGTCGTGACCTGCACGAGCATGCCCTGGGCGGGCGGCGACGCTTCGTCTTTCGTGCTGCAACCCGCGCCGAGGCAGGCCGCGAGGACCCCCACGGACAGTCCAGTGACCCACACGAGACGCCAGCTGTTCGATCCGTTCGAAGCGCCAGCCGTCATCCGGGGCACCCTCCTCAGCGAAGGACTCGATGCTAGCACGCGCGCCTCGCGCTCGTGCCTTCGAGTGCCTCGCACCGGGCTGATGACGCACCGTCCCAACGAACGGCTCGAGTCCTAGTCAGAAGGTTCCACGCAGATGCATTTGCGCGGGCGGGCTCGCGCTCGACGAGGCGCGCGCCGTGCGATAGCGTCGATGCGAACATGCGAAGGGGCATGGCGGCGGCCCGGTCATTGGCATTGGCGGCAGCGGCTTGTGGAGCTGCGGCCATGGCTTGTTCGAGCAGCTCGTCGCCCGCGAGCCCCGTCGCGAGCGATACCGACGCCTCGCCGCAAGTGGTCTTGCCGGTCTGCGACGGCGGCGGGCTCACCGTCGCCTTCAACCCGATGTACTCCGCGTACGACGGGATGCACACCTTCTCGATCCCCGCCATCGTCGTCGGCGCGAACGACAACGTCGTGTGGAGCGCGGACTCCACGTACGTCGGCATGATGTCCGACTCCGAGCGCCCCAACGAGGTGCTGCTCACGATGCAGTCTGCAGGCGACACGACCATCGTCGTAACGAGCGTCGACGGCACCAAGTGCGCCACCGCGCAGCTCCACATCGAGCAGTCCACGCCACAAAACTGGATGATCGGCGAGGCCCGGTACAACGACGGCAAATCGGTCGTTCTCAATTCCGCCGCCGGCACCACGCTCGACCAAGGCTCGGGCGGCCCGGCCTGCACCAGCTGTCACGGCGAGACGGCCACCGGCGGCCTCTTCACCGATGTGTCGCATACGCCGGAGCAGACTGGCGGGTTCAGCGATCAGGACATCCTCAATATCGTCCTGCACGGCGAGTTCCCCGAAGGGGGCGCTTTCGATCCGAACATCGTCTCGTACACGGCGTGGCACGCCTTCCACCAGTGGGACGACATCATGCCGAGCCAGCAGCTCGGCATCGTCACGTACTTGCGATCCCTGACGCCTGAGCCCCAGAAGGGGGCGCCCAACTTCAACGTGTTCATGCCGGACTCGGGGCCGCCGGCCGTGCCCGACGCCGCTGCCGACGCGGGCGCGAGCGACGGGGGCCAGGGCGATGGCGGCGAGCCCATCGACTCCGGCGAGGTCGACTCTACGGTCAGCACCGGCTTCGAGGGGGGCGCGGTCGACTCGGGACAGCCAGAAGCGTCGACCGTCGACGCAGCGCTCGATGCACTCGCCAGCGAAGCGGGGCCAAGCGACGCGGGCGCCGCCGAGCCCGACGCGGGCGAAAGCGATTAGTCACGGTCGAGGGGAGCGACCTCCGCTCCCCTCGAGCTCCCCACCGGATTGGGTGCTCGCTCCCCACCGGATTGGGTGCTCGACTACTCGACTAGGGGGTCGGGGTCGACTCCGACACGGGACCGTCGTGCCGGATCGGCGCGCTGGCCCAGACGATCGCGTCGGGCAGGTCGGCATAGGCAAAGTGCTTGAACTCCGCCTTCACGAAGCGCTCGGCCACGCGGGGCGCCAGCCGGGCGATGCGCCCGTCGGTCGCCAAAGCCACGCGGTGCACGCTTAGGTGGCGCTCGCGAATGAACTGCACGTGGCGGATGAACCCCCCGATGCTGTCCCAGCCAGGGAACTCGCGCAGGTGCACGACGAGACCGCGCAGCGTCCCGTGGATGGCGACCCAAGGGTCGACCACGGCGGCGAGGCCGTCGAAGTCCTCGGGGGTGAGCGGGCCCGCCGGCTCGAGGACCAGCACGCGCGCGTCCGCGATGATCCGGTGAGCCCGGTACGCCGCCGTCGGAGCCTCGAGCCACGCGAGCGCGCCCCCTCGCTCGGCGAAGACGTGGATGGGGCAGGGGAGCATGGCGCCGATCGCGTGCGCCCGCTCGCGGGTTGCCGTGCTCTCGCTCACGATTGCACAGCGCTCGAGCAGGCGCAGGTACTGCAGCCCGATCCGCGCGTCTTCCCACACGGCACCCGCCGTGAATCCGTCGAACGACGGCGCCAGCTCGTAGAGCAAGCGAATCCGCCGGTGATCGCCGCGAGCGGCCTCGAGCATCGGTTTTACGACGTCGTCGAAGTCCCGCTTGGTGACCCTTCCGTTGGCGCGCACCCCATCGATGCGATTCGGCAAGTCTCGCAATGACTCGAGCATGGGTGACCTCCTTTACCGCTTACGGCGGTGCCAGGCATACGGCATACCGCGCCGCCGCTACCCGCGCCCGCGTTCCTTTCGCCCGCACTCGCCTAGCGTCGTGGCCCATCCGTAGCCGACTGGGCGAGGCGGATCATCGCAGGCAGAGGCATTTGTGCCAATTGCGCGGGGGATATCGGGCCGCCCAGAACCGCGACGCGGCGGCACGCGCGGTGCACACATGTCGGGGACCACCGACACAGGTCGCGAGGAGCACCGTCATGCATGGCGTTCGGATTGGCAGGGTCTTCGGGATCGACATCCGCGTCGACACGAGCTGGGTGTTCATCTTCGTCTTGATGACGTGGAACTTGTGCACGGTTTTCGCGCACTGGCACCCGCGGTGGCCCGCGACCGAACAGTGCGCCCTCGGGATCGTCGCGTCGCTGCTCTTTTTCGCGTGCGTGCTGCTGCACGAGCTTGCCCATTCTGCCATGGCGCTGCGCTTCGGCCTGTCCGTGCGCAGCATCACGCTCTTTCTCTTCGGCGGCGCCTCCAACATCGAGCACGAGCCGCCCACGCCCCGCGCCGAGATGTGGACCGCGATCGTGGGCCCGCTGACGAGCATCGCGATCGGCGCTCTGTTCCTCGCGTGCGCCGCCGCGGTGACGAGCGGCCCGATGCACGATGCCGACTCCATGCAGGACGCCATGTCCAAGCTCGGTCCCGGCACCACGTTGCTTGTATGGCTCGGGCCGATCAACCTCATCATCGGCGTCTTCAACCTGATCCCCGCGTTCCCCCTCGACGGCGGACGCTTGCTGCGTGCCGCGATCTGGAGCGCCACGGGAAAGCTCGACGTCGCGACCAAGCGGGCCTGCGCCATCGGGCAGGCGATCGGCTGGGGGTTCATCGTGCTGGGCATCGCCATGAGCTTCGGGCTGCACGTCCCCTTCTTCGGCTCCGGGCTGATCGCGGGGCTGTGGCTCGCGTTCATCGGGTGGTTCGTGCGGAGCGCCGCTGCGCGGGCGACGGGCCATGTCGCCATCGACGAGGCGCTGGTCGGCCATGTCGTGGGCGAGGTGATGCGCCGCGACGGGCAGGCGGTGTCACCCGACTTGCCCGTCACGGCGTTCGTCCACGATCATCTCCTCCAGGGCGATCAGCGCGCGCTGCCCGTCGTCCTCGGCAGCCACCTCCTCGGGCTCGTCTCGAGCGCCGACCTGCGCGTCGTCCCCAGTGGCCAGTGGCCGTGGACGCGCGTCAGCTCCGTGATGCGCCCCGAGGCGCTCCTCGCCGTGACCTCGCCGCACGAGCCCCTCGCGGCCGCGTTCGAGCGCCTGATGCGCGAAGACGTCGCGCAGCTCCCGGTCCTCGACGACGACGGAGCCTTCGTCGGCCTGCTCCACCGCCGCGACGTGGTCCGCTGGCTCGAGCTCGCGTGGAGCCCGGGCGCCCGGTCGGCAGGACCGCGCGCCGATGGCCCCCGGCTCTACACGCGCCACGCTTAGACTTCGCCCGCGCCGTGGCGCTCTACGTCGACCGTGAGCCGCGCGGCGCCACCATCCGGGCGACTCGACGCCGTCGCGCGTAGCCGCCCTACTTTGCCAGGTACGGATCCAGCGCCTGCTCCAGCGTCGTCGGCCCCTTCTCGACGCGGTGCCCGGGCTCGACGCTGAGCAGCCCCTTCGTGGCGCCCTCGTACATCTCTTGGAGCAGGTTCGCCATCGATGCGCCCACGCCGGCCTGCTGGAGCGCACCCGAGGCCGCGGACACGGGCAGGTTGAGCAGCTTGATCTCTTTGCCGAGCTTTTTCGACAGGTACGCGGCCTGGTCGACCGCGCTGTACTCGTGCGCGCCGAGCGCGTACACGACCTGCGTCGCCGCGGGCGGATGCAGCAGCGCGCGCACCACGACGGCGGCGATGTCGCGCGTCGCGACCATCGGCACCTTGTGCTCGGGAGGGAAGAAGTTGGGCAGAATGCTCTGGTGCTGCGCCGCGGGCAGCACGCTGAGAAGGTTCTCCGTGAACGAGCCCGCGCGCACGAAGGTGGAGATCGCGCCGGTCTTCCTGAGCGCCGCTTCAAGAACGTAGAGGCCCACGATGGGACCCGTACCGGCGGCCTTCTCAGCGCCCCATGAGGACAGCAGGACCACGTGATGGATCCGGCTGTCGCTGACCGCCGTCGTCTGGGCATGGGTCATGCGGTCCTGCAGGGCGCGCACGTCGGGGGCCGCGAGCGCCGGCGGCAGGAGCAGGAAGGCGCCGTCGGCTCCGTGCATCGCGCGCGTGAGCGAGCCCACGTCCGTCAGCTCGCCGGCGAGCAGCTCGGCGCCCTGGCTCGCGAGGCCCTTGGCCTTGTCGACATCGCGCACGATGGCGCGAACCTTGTGACCCGCCGCCAGCAGCTCGCGAGCGACGACCGAACCTACGTGACCGTTGGCACCTGCGACGACAAAGATGGACATGATGCCTCCTCGGGCGGTTCGATGGGGTTGGCAGGATTGGATGTCTGCAGGGCAGGGTAGTTGCGTTTCGCGGTTGCCGACGAGACTTTGATCACGAACGGTTGGGCACGGCATCGACGCCCTGCTACGCAGGTCTCCCGTGGAGGATCCCTTCGTGCACGGCGCCTGTCTCTTCGACCGCGGAGAGTTCTTCGAGGCTCACGAGGTGTGGGAAGAGCGGTGGAAGGTCACGACGAGCGCGACGGAGCGGGCGTTTCTCCAGGGGCTCATCCAGGTGGCTGCGGCCTTCCACAAGCTCGTGGTGATGAAGTCCGAGGATGCGGCTGGGCGTCTCCTTGCGAAGGGCCTCGCGAAGCTCGATGCGTGCCCGGAGCGCGTGGAGGAGCGGGGCCTCACCGCGTTCTGCGAACGTTTGCGCGAGTCCGCGAACGAGCTTGCGGCGGGCCAACTTGCACGTGCGGCGATTCCCAAGATCGGCGTCACTGCCACGTCCTCGCGAGCGCGATCGGCGCGTCGCGCGGAGAGCGACTAAGCACTCCCCCGTGCAACCGATTCTCCAGGACCTCGTCGCGCTGCTCGCGCTCGAGCGCATCGACCGCGACCTTTTCCGGGGCAAGAGCCAGGATCTCGGGTGGGGCGCCATCTTCGGCGGGCAGGTCTTCGGCCAGGCAGTGTCGGCCGCGGCGCAGACGGTGACGACCGATCGCGCCGTCCACTCCGCCCACGGCTACTTCATGCGCGCGGGCGAGCTCGCGAAGCCCATCATCTACCAGGTCGACCGCCTGCGCGACGGCAAGAGCTTCTCCACGCGCCGGGTCGTCGCGATGCAGGAGGGAGAGGCCATCTTCAGCCTGGCGGCGTCGTTCCAGGTCGACGAGCCCGGGCTCGATCACCAGGACCCGATGCCCGAGGTCGAGGGGCCCGACTCGCTGCACTCCGAGACGGAGCTCGCGCGCGTGTTTGCCGAGTTCCTCCCCGAGAGCGTGCGGAGCCGCGCGGCCACCGAGCGCCCCGTCGAGATCCGCCCGGTGGAGCTCCGCAACCCCTTCTTTCCGACCGTGCACAAGGCGAAGCGGCGCCTCTGGTACCGCGTCGTCGACCGCCTGCCGGACGACCCGGCGCTGCACCGCTACCTGCTCGCCTACGCGTCCGACTTCTCGTTCCTCGCGACGGCGCTCGACCCGCACGGCGTGAGCTTCATGACGCCGGGGATGCAGGTCGCGACCATCGACCACGCCATCTGGTTTCACCGGCCTTTCCGCGCCGACGAGTGGCTGCTCTACGACATCGAGAGCCCGAGCGCGTCGGGCGCGCGCGGGATCGTGCGCGGTCGGTTCTTCGACCGGAGCGGGCGGCTGGTCGCGAGCACCGTGCAGGAGGGGCTGACGCGCAAGCGGAGCTGACGATCGTCGCTCTCTCAATCGACGAGCAACACTTCGAGCCGCGCGACCGTCTTCGGGTCGGCGATGAACTGCACCTCGACGATGCGCCCTTGCTCCACCTTGAAGGTCCAGACGGCGCGCGGTCGTCCACCGGGCGCCCACGCGGCGCCAGGCGTGCCGTCGACGAGCACCGGCCGCGCTGCCTGAGCGCTGCCGAGAAAGACACGAGCGACGTCGGCGGCACCGCGGACTTCGGGGACGAGGCGCGGCGCGCCCTTCGCTGCGTTCGCGGCCGCGGCCTTCACGCCGGCGGCATCGACGCGCAGGACGACATCGGGATCGAGCACGGCGAGCACCGCCTCGAGATCTCCGTCGCGCGAGGCGGCCATGAACGCCTGGGCGACCTCGCGCTGGGACGGGAGCTCGTCCTCCCTCTCGCGGGCCCCCTGCACGCGCCTTCGCGCGCGGCTCGCGAGCTGCCGCGTCGCGACCGCCGACCGCCCCACGATGGCGCCGATGTCCTCGAACGACAACGCGAAGAGATCGTGCAGCACGAAGGCCACCCGTTCGGCCGGGCTCAGCGTGTCGAGCACGACCATCATGGCGGAGCCCACGGCGTCGGCGAGCAGGACCTCGCGCTCCGGATCGGTCGGCTCGGAGGCCGCCACCGCGTCTTCGGCCATCGCAGGGGCCGCGTGCTCGCGCGTCGTGCGCGACCGGAGCATGTCGAGGCACACGTGCGTCGCGACCGTCGTGAGCCAGCCGCCGAGGTTGTCCACGGCGTCGGCGTCGGCCCGGGTGAGCCGCAGCCACGTCTCCTGCACGGCGTCGTCAGCTTCGCTCGCCGAGCCCAGCATGCGGTACGCGACCGCCCGCAGGCGAGGCCGGTTCTCCTCGAATCGCATGCTCAGGGACGGGTCGGTCACGTTCGGCTCCTGTCGTTCGTCATGGGCATGACGAACGAGGGGTGGGTATTGTGACATCCCTCCGCGGTCACGTTCCTCCCCGCTGAAGCGTCAGTGAATCGAACGGCAAGGAGCCAAGCCCATGAAGATCAAGGTGATGACCATCCACGTGGACGACCAAGCCAAGGCGCTGAAGTTCTACTCCGAAGCGCTGGGCTTCACGAAGAAGGCGGATTTTTCGAACCACGGCTACCGCTGGCTGACGGTCGCCTCGCCGGATGCTCCCGACGGCCCCGAGCTTCAGCTCGAGGCCAACACCGATCCGGCCGCTCGCACCTACCAGCAAGCGAGGTTTCAGAAGGGCCAGCCCGCGGCCATCTTCTTCGTCGACGACGTGCAGGCCGAGCACGACCGCCTCGTGGGCCTTGGGGTCAAGTTCACCATGCCGCCCACCAAGGTGACGGGCTCGACGATCGCCATGTTGGACGACACCTGCGGCAACATCGTCCAGCTCACCGCCCTCGAGCGCCGGTAGCCTGGAAAGGAGCCTCGCCATGAAGCCCAAGGTGATTGCGTACTGGATCTGCACGGGCATCATCGCCCTGTGCATCGGAGCGGGCGGCATCGCCCAAGTCCTGCGCGTGCCGCAGAACATCGAAGGGATGATGGCCCTTGGCTACCCGCTGCACTTCATCGTCGAGCTCGGCGTGTGGAAGGTGATCGGAGCGGTGACGCTCCTGGCACCCGGCGTGCGCCTCGCAAAGGAGTGGGCCTATGCGGGCATCTTCATCGACCTCACGGGCGCCATCGTGACGGCGGCGGCCAACGGGAGCGCGGCCTTCCACATCCTCGCGCCGCTCGTCCTCATCGGCTTCCTGGCCGCGTCCTGGGTGCTGCGCCCCGACAGCCGGCGATTGCCGGGCACGAAGAGGGCCACCGCGGACGCGGCACCGCGTGCGCCTTTGGTCGAAAGGGAGCGTGTCGCCCCGACGTGACGTACTGGTCTGCGGACCGCGCTACCACTTCGGCGACTTGAACCCCCGCTCCGGCCTCGCGAAGAGATAGCCCTGCAGCAGGAGCGCCTTGAGCTCCTCGGGCCGTAGCATCTCGTCCATCGGACACCCCCTGGAGTGCGTTCAGCATTGCATCGTACCGGAGCCACGCTTGCCCCGCTTGCGCAATGCACCGCCCGCCCAGATCGCGATGCAGGTCCGGATGAACTCGTGCCGCGACACGCGCAGTCGATCCGGGAGCTCGGGATCCGTGATGTGGGTGAGGATCAGCCCCAGCAACGCCAGCGCGATGTCGGGCCGCACACCGGGCTTGAGCGCGGGCGAGAGCCGCGCGGCCCCGTTGCGCTTGCTGGTCGTCACGTGTCGCTGGAAGATCTCCCACGCCGCGGGGTAGTCGCGCCGGAGATCGCTGACGAACGCCGGCGCAAACTGGGCCTGCGCCTCCGACCAGGCTTCGGCCCAGGCGATGAGCTGGTCGTAGATCACCTTCTCGTCCTGCGAGGGCTTCCCGGCGAACGCATCGCCCGCGATCTCGCCCGCCCAGCGCTCGACGCTGGCCTTGACCAGGTCCTCCTTGGAGGGGAAGTGCTGGTAGAGCGTGGACGCGCTCATGTGAAGCTCTTGCAGCAGCTCCGCCATCACGATCCCACGAATGCCCGAGCGTTTCGCTCGCTCCGAGAATGCGGCCAAGATGCGCTCTCGGACCTGCTCGGCATCCTGGCGCGTGGGGGCGTGTCGCTTGCGCGAAGCGGGCATGAAGATTCTTGGTCGGGGTACGAGGAGTAACACAAGGGCGCGCGTCGTACCGCCGTGTATTGACAGTAACATGATCGCACGTACATTACTCAAGCACTGGCGGTGAGGTGCACCGTCGGCAGGAGACAGCATGCTGCGTGCAAGCAAGGTCGAAGGCGAGAGAGGGAAGCCGATCGCGGAGACGCTCGTGGGCGTTGCGCTCCTGGGTTGCGCAGCCTGCTCGAGCTCGGGAAGTAACACCACGACGGTCGCCGACGCGGGCTGCGCCTCCGGCGGCGACTATGCGCCGGACGCGGCTTTCCAGCCCATGTTCGGCTGCAGCGCACCTTACGTGAGCACGACGGAGTGGACCGTCGAAAAGGAGGGCTTCCACCTTGCGTGGTCGCTGAAGGACGCGGGCGCGCTCGACACGGTGTACGAGCCGAACGTCCTCGTGGACCATACGCCGTACCTGCCCGCCCCCTCGACCGGGATCTCGCCGGTGCAGAGCGGCATCTCCGTCTTGCACGGGCTCATTCCAAACCTCGACTGCGAGCTTTACGACGGCGTGCGCGACGTCGTGGTCGTTCGCGACACGCAAGGGCTGCTGGAAACGAAGGCGACCTTGTACAACGTGACGGGCACCTACCAGGGTCAACCGATCAACTGGTACGGGCTGTCGTTCACGCACACCCAGCTCACGGGCCCGACCGACCCGAACATCCGCTTCGCCGAGGAAGTGAGCTACGACGACAACCTCTCGTTCGTGACCCAACTCCCGGGCTGGTGTGCGCTCGGCACGGCCGACGGGGGCAACACGGTTCCCTCCGGCATCTGGGTGCCGACCGATGGGGGCGAGCAGCGCTATCTGCGGGGCGTCATCGACACGAAGCCGGCTGCCGAAGGGGGCACCGTCGGGGAGGACTTCAAGGCCACCGCCCTGAGCGTGCTGCCGGCCGCGTACGGCGGGGACATGAGCGGGCTCGGCGAGCTCTATACGACCGACGTCGTGATCGACAATAGCGTGTTTCCGGAGATCAGCGGGCTCGCGGCTTGGGAGCAGTACCTGACCGACGTTCGCACCGCGTTCCCGGACCTTCAGCTCACGCTCGACGAGGTCGCCTACGAGGCGGGAGGCGCCAAGGCGGCGCTCCACTACACCTTGAGCGGCACCAACACGGGGACCTCGCCGGCATTCAACTTCCCGCCCACCGGCAAAGCGGTGACCTGGCGCGGCGTCTCGATGCTCTATCTGCAGGACGGCAAGATCCAGAAGCAAATCCGGATCGAGGACAACCTGGGCCTCTACTACGAGCTCGGGCAGGTTTACGTCAGCGGCGCTGTCGGACAGATGATCTTCAGCCTGCTGCAACTGTCTGGACAATGAGCCCAAGTCGCGGCCAGCGCGGCGGATGCAAAGGCGCGGCTCACGGGGCCTCCGCGTCGGCCGAGGAAGGCACCCCGCCCTCGCCTGCATCGTCGTCGTCTGTCACCGCCTGGTGCACGAGACGCCCCGTCGCTCCCTGGAATACCGAGTTCGCATGGGCCGCGTAGTCCCAGGTGCAGTTGGTCGTGACGGTGTTCTCACACATCTCCTTCACGAACGTCGCCCAGATGTCGCCACCGGGCGCGTATTTGACTTGCACGAGCTCGTCGAGGTCTCCGAAGCCGATCGTCAGGAGATAGTTGTTGTCGAACCCGTTCGGGAACAGTGGATCGCTCGGGTCGTTCACGATCGCCGAGGCGAAGACGGGCTCCGGATCGAGCGCATCGAGCGATTCGGCGACGTATCCGTCGTACTGGGTTCCGTTCGTGGTCCCGTAGTATGCGATGGCGACGGTGCCTGGTGCGCGGACCGCGATGGCGCTTTCGATGGTCGACGTCACCCCGGGAGCCGAGATGACGAGGGGATTCGCGCCGCCGGACCAGGTCTGCCCCCCGCCGCTCAGGATCGAAAGACGCAACGCACCATTCTCGTCGTTCCAAATGACGTAGAGGTTGCCCGCGGCGTCGAGGGCCAGCGGTTCGCTGACGAGCAGGTTGTTCGTCGTCACCGGCGAGAGCAGCCCGGTGAACGGGGGCAACGACGAACCTGGAACGGTGACGACGTCCCAGCTCTGGCCTTCGTCCTTGCTGATGGCGACGCCCACGGTCGTGCAGAGTCGCAAACCGATGTACACGGTGCCGTCCGAGCCGACGAGGCCATTGCCGTAGATGATCCACTCGCTCGATGGGCACGTCGTGGACGACGTGATCCCGGACGATGCCGCGGTCGAAGGGACCAGTGTCAACGCGCCCATCGACACCTCGGTCCAGGTCGCGCCGCCGTTCAGCGACTGGTAGACCGCCTGGTAGCTGGGCGCCGGGTAGATCACCGTGTCGGGCGTGGAGATCGGGCTCGGTGCGGACGCGTAGATCGCGTTCGGGTAACCCTGCGTCATGCTCGTGACCGTGGGACCCGCATAGATCTTGATCCAATCGCGTACGTCGGGGGCAATGACCTGCGTGCTCCATGTGGCCCCCTCGTCGGCGCTCGAGGACAGATCGAATCCGGTGGCCGAGCCCGCGTCGGGTGCATTCAGGGTGCTGGTGGCAAAGAGAATCCGATCGGTCGTTGGATCGAGATACAGAAAGGGCTGTACGCGGCCGTGACCGCCCGGGACGATCTGCGTCCACGTCTTGCCGTAGTCCGACGTCCGCGCCAGGCCGTTGCCGTTCGCGCTGTACGCTGGGGCCAGGAACACCGTCCCGTCGCGCGCGATTCCTATCGAGCTTTCCTGTCCGCCGAACCCGGTAGGGGAAAAGCACGGGATCAACGGCTCGGGCGCGGACGCGGGAGACGAGGCCGAGGTCCCGGCGCGGTAGGCAACCGCGGGCCGGTTCAGCGCGCACCCTTGAGCCGTCAGCTCGTCGTCGGTGAAGGTTGTCGTCCCCGTCGCGCCGTCGCCGACGCTGCTCGTCGCATCACCGGTAACGCCGCTCTCGACGCTCTCCGCATCGCTGTCCGCGAGCGAGCTTGCCTCGGGGGTCTGCGCCGAGGAAGCCGATCCAGAGGCGTGACCAGCGTCCGGCGTCCCCGCCGGCACCGCCGGCGCCGTGGGACTCGCGCAGGCCAGGAGAGAAAGCACGGCGGATAGGGTGAAGGCAATGGTCCAACCGCGATGGGCTCGGTCGACCTTACGTCGCTCATCACCGACTTCAGGCTCGTACTGCTTGGACATATCACCCCGAGCGATCAGGTTGGACCAGCTATCATGCGCTCTACAGCAGCGCAAGGATGCGGCTGCTGGATGGGGTACGCTAGCGGTCCAACCGGCGGTCGGTGCTCGAGAGCAAGGGTGCGCGCGAGATCGACGAAGGTGCGCCGGTCGACGCAGTCGCCGCGGCGGACTTCTCGCTCAGGAGCCTGCGCGCTCACGGCGAAGTTGTAGAAGACGAGCGTTCCTCGTCGGAAGACAAGGCTCCATCCTCGAATGACGAGCTTTGATCGTCGGGGGCCAGGGCCGCCCCACCGCACGACGGGCATCCTTCGAGCGATCGCGTCGGGTCCTTCTGGGACGACGCCCTTCATCTCTCGTTCGAGGCTCGTTCATCGTGGGATGACGTCGCTGCCCCCGTTGATCACGACCGGCCCCCGAGAGACGAAGGCGCTCATACGCGTGATCAGGGCCGTTCATCCTCGAATGACGTGCGGTCCTCGCGAGATCACGACCGGCCCCCGAGAGACGAAGGCGCTCATACGCGTGATCAGGGCCGCTCATCCTCGAATGACGTGCGGTCCTCGCGAGATCACGCGCCTCGTTCCAGCTTCAACGTCGGGCCTCATCGTTTTGGGGCCCTTGATCCGGAATCTGAAGGCAACCACCAACGACTCGACAGGATTCATACCGATCTCGAGCGGCCTTCTCATCGGCATAAAGCGCCCGCTCCGCGGCACGACGCCCCTTCTCGAGCATGCGGGGCGCATCCTACCGATTCGAACGGGGTCCAAGAGCGGAAGAACGCCCGTGACAATGATTATGACGACCTTCATCCGACACGGAAGGGGGCTCGTAACGTGGATCCTCTCTCTTGTGCGGGGTGGATCCATCATCCAAACGAGAAGAAGGGCCTCCACGAGGCATTTGAAGAAGCTCGCGAGCGCAAGGCGCCATCTTGAATCGCTTCGCCACGGGTCGGCGTCGAGCGTGACGACCGTCTCACCCTTGTCGAACGGCCTGGCGCGCGAACCTCGACGTCCGTCTTGGCGAATGGACGATGGTGTTTCGGTCCGCTATGGCCGCGAGAAGCGCACGAGCGAGACGCTGAGCCAGACGGCGACGCTGAAGTAGCCGGTGAGCCACGCGACCTCGGGCCGCCAGACCGACCATTCTTTGGTTGCGATGCGGCGGTTCAGCGCGTCGTGCACTCCCGCGCGCACGCCGAGGAACGCCTGCGGTTCGTGCCGTGCCTGGCGCCAGCGCGCCAAATACATCGGGACGTCGACGAGCGTCATGAAGGCGACGAAACCGAGCGCGAGGACGGCGCCGCCGGATGCGCACAAGAACATGTTGCCCTCGAGGTGTCTGGCAGCGACCGCGCAGCACGCGCCGACGAGCGCCATCGTTGCGGTCCACAGGGACTCTTCGATCGCGTGGCCGAGGTGATTGAGCGTGATGACGCTGTACCAGCAGAAGCATTGGGCCAGCACCAAGGGCGGCACGACGAAGTACGACGCCGTCACGATCGACGGAACGTGCGCGATCATCCCGACTTGACGCACGCACAGCGCGATTTGTGCGGCGAAGCAGATCTCCGCGACCGTCGCCGCGCTGCGGCCGACGAACATGCCGGACAGCGGACTATCGACGAGACAGTAGCGCTCGAGATCCACTCGCGGCAGCCAGGACCGGAAGGCGCAGACCGCGACGAAGATCCCCGACAACGTGACCTGCCAGCCCGGCTCGCTCGAGGCGTCGATCAAGGGCAGGCAAATGACCGCCCACGCCACCACGTTGAACACCGCGATCACCCGCAAACACGTCCACCAAGTCCAAACCTTCTTTGAATCGCTCACGCCCGTTCGTCCTCCGGCAAGCGCTCATTCTTGGCGATCCGGACCCGCTTGTCACGTGACCGAAGATTGAATGTCACCTAAACGTAACGTTCGTCGGACGGCACGTCGTGACGAAGAGCTCGTTCGCGAGCGTCATCGCCCGCTGCCGCTTCCTTCATCTCGTGGAAGCTTGATGCGAGACGCCGACCACCGTCCACTCCGTGAGGGACGTCGGGGCGTTGCACCCGCGTCGCCGCGATCACGCCGTGGCACACCCCGGCGCGCCGGCGGAACGATTTTCTCGGCGATGCGCCTTGCGATGGAGCGGCATGCTCGGTGCTATCGGTTCGTGCAATGAGCCTCCGTCCAGAACCACGAGCTCGGGCCGGCCTTCTCTACGGCTTGGGCGGCCTCATTGCGGCAGCCGCGGGGTGTGGGGGTCAAGCCGCTTCGGCCGGCGCGGCAACGGAATGCCCGATCGTCCTCGCCGGGAACTACGACCAGTCGTGTAGCGAGGGCGCGGATTGCACTGTCGCATTTGAGGAATTCGGCTGCGGCAGCTGCTCCGTCGGCGCGATCAACGCGAGCGCCGAGGCGAAGTACGAGGCGGACTCCACCGGCTCGGATTTCTGTTACGACGCCATTTTCCCCCCGCCATTCGTCTGCTGCGTGGCCGGCGTCTGCCAGGCCGGCCCCGTGTGCTTTCCGGACGGCGCGGCCACCGGGGCCGCGTGCGCGGCCGCCGGCGGCACGTGTCAGGCGCCGCGCTGCTGCGCCGACTGCCCCACCGGCCCCGCGAGCGCGCAGGACTGCTACCCGGGGTCCGGCCCGGAAAGCGTCTGCTGCCTGGCCGGGGACGGCGGCTGAGCGCTGCATGAACTGCCTCGGACGGGCAGCGGGAATCATCTGCGACTGTACTCCTGCTACGCTATCGACGTGAGCCAGCCCCTTCCCCTCGACCAGGCCGTGGAGGCTCTCAAGCGGGACCCTACGCACGCTGTCCGCGCGCGGGTCGGCGACATGACGGTCGAGCTTCGTGCTGTGCCAGACTCCCCGCCGGTGGTCGAGCGCTCCGCCGCCGACGTGCTGCGTGAGATCGGCCGCTGGGAAGGCGAAACCTACGATGAGCTCGTCGGGCTCTTCGTGGGGGTCCCAGAGCACCGACGATGCGACGTATTCGGGCGTCGTCCTTGCGACCGCCAGGCAAGGAGGAGGCGGGACCACCTATAGCGTCTTCGCCGACTTCGCTCCGGGCGCTGGCTTCGGTCCCGGGCAGTGCGAGGCCGACGGAGGGGCCTGCTCCTGCTCGTACGGCATCGCCGACCCCGATGTCTTCGATACGCCCGGTGCGGGCGAGGTCATCGTGGCCGACGACGCGGGGCTCATCGCGGCGCTGTCGCCCGCCTCCGTCGTGACGTACGGAGAAACGGTCACGACGTCCTATCAGGGGATATGGGACCTCGGGCAGCCCTGGTCCGACTACGCGGGGGTGTACCCGCTGGCCGACGCCGGAGCTTGGCGCCCCGGCGACGCGCTGCAGGTCTCGGCGACGGGCGGGCCGGTGAGTGCGTCTTGCTGATGCTTCAGCAGGTCTCGTCGCACGGCGCGATCAGTTGCTATTGCTCGGGCCCGGACGCGTTCGCCTGTCCGGCAACCAGGTGGGCTAGCTTCAAGGGCGTCTGCGCCTGCTGGTGCTCGACGGCCAGCGTCGCGGACAGAAACCATGCGCACGACGAACAAGACCGAGAGCACGAATTCCCCTGGCATCCAGCCCTCGACGAAGAAAGCTGCGGCAAAGCCGGCCGCCGTGGCCGAGGTCCCCGGAGGCGAGCTGCCGAACCTCGCCTTTGCCGACCCGCGCGCTTTCTCCACGTGGCTCGCCGCGAACCACGCCACCTCGCGCGGCGTGTGGCTGCGGCTCGCGAAGAAGGCGTCCGGCACCCCGTCAGTCACCTACGCCGAGGCGATCGGCATCGCGCTCGCCTGGGGCTGGATCGACGGCCAGAAGCTGCCCGGCGACCAGACCTCGTGGCTACAGAAGTTCTCTCGGCGGGGCGCTCGGAGCACGTGGTCGAAGATCAACCGCGACAAGGCGACGGCGCTCATCGCCGCGGGCGCGATGCAGCCGCCGGGGCTCGCCGAGGTCGAGCGTGCCCAGCGCGACGGCCGCTGGGACGCGGCCTACGACTCGCCGAGCCGCGCCGCCGTGCCCGAGGATCTGGCCGCCGCGCTCGCCGCAAACCCCCGCGCCGCCGCGTTCTTCGCCACACTCGACGCGGCGAACCGCTACTCCGTGCTCTTTCGCATCCAGACCCCCAAGAAGCCCGAGACGCGCGCCAAGCGCATCGAGCATTTCGTCGCGATGCTCGCCCGACACGAGAAAATCCACGACCGACCGCGCCGCGTCCCCAAGACTTGAACGGCTCTGGCGCGCGATTGACGACGACTGTACGAAGGCGAAGCCGGAGTACAGGCGGCGCAATGACCGTTGGCCTGGCCCGGGTCTCACACCCGGGCAGTAGCGACCCCAACGGGAATTGAACCCGTGTTACCGACGTGAGAGGCCGGTGTCCTAACCGCTAGACGATGGGGCCCTGGCAGAAGCG
>Ga0302325_10004583_pt1 | contig 31865 bp, 22 predicted proteins | sample Palsa_T0_2_FD_201948 | JGI IMG/M metagenome (GOLD analysis project Ga0302325, IMG submission 201948) | Peat permafrost microbial communities from Stordalen Mire near Abisko, Sweden - Palsa_T0_2 | ecosystem: Environmental > Terrestrial > Soil > Palsa > Peat permafrost | place: Sweden: Abisko... | reverse complement strand
CAGCGCCATCGCCAGCGCGAAGTCGGCGAGAAAGACGGCGGCTGCGTGGCCCGCGCTCGTCCACCCCGGCAGCGTGCGCAGCACCAGCTCGGCCACGGCGGCGCCCATGAAACCCCCGATGCCCTCGACCACGACGTACCGCGGCGAGATGCGCACCCCGCAGCACCGCGCCCGCCCGCGAAGGAGCACCCACGAGAGGATCGGGACGTTGTCCCACGGCGCGACGGTCTTGCCGCATCCGGGGCAATGCGATCCGGGGCGCACGACGCTCATCTCCCGCGGCACCCGGTAGATGACGACGTTGAGGAAGCTGCCCCAGAGGGATCCCCAGACGAACGCGAACGCGAGCACGAGCCACGGATCGAAGGAGAGCTCGGCGAGCGTCATCGAGTCGATCGAGCCTAACAGGCGCGGGGGCCGCCCCACCGCGTGACGTCACGGCGGTTCCGCGCTACCCCGCGTTGCCCCGCCCGTGCTGCTCAGCATCAACGTCGACCATCCCGAGCCCCGCAAGCTGCAGCGCGCGGTGCAGGTGCTGAACGACGGTGGCGTCATCGCCTACCCGACCGACACCGTGTACGGCCTCGGGTGCGACCTGACCAACCGCCAGGCCGTCGAGCGCCTGTACCAGATCAAGGGCATGCCGCGCACGCACCCCCTCGCGTTCGTGTGCCCGGACCTCTCGGACATCGCGCGGTACGCCGTCGTCGAAAACCACGTGTATCGCGTGCTGCGGAGGCTCTTGCCGGGGCCGTACACCTTCATCCTGACGGCAACGCGCGAGGTGCCGAAGATCGTCCAGATGAAGCGCAAGAGCGTGGGTATCCGCGTTCCGGACAACGAAGTGGCGCGGGCGCTGGCGCGCGAGCTCGGGCGGCCGATCATCTCGTCGACGGCGCAGCGGCCGGGGGGCGATCCGTTCGTGGACCCTCACGAGATCGACGAGGAGTTCTCCGGCCTCGCGCTCGTTCTCGACGGCGGCGCCGGGGGCATGATCCCGACGACGGTCATCGACCTGACGACATCGCCCCCCGAAATCGTCCGTCACGGTGCGGGATCGATCGACGAGTTCGTGTAGTCACGGCGCGATCGAATCGCGGGAGAACGCGCCGGTGTCTTCGAGCCCGTCGCCGCCACCGTCGCCCCGGTCGCGCACGTCGCGGAAGAACTCGAGCAAGTCGTCGCGGCGTGCTTGCGCGTCGGCGCGGCCCATCTCGATCAAGCGCCGGCAGAACGGGCCGTCGAAGAGCAGGTAGCTCGCCAGGTCGGCTTCGCTCTCGACGCCGAGGTCGAGCAAGTTGAAGAGCCGCTTGGTCAGGATCGGATCGCCGCGGAGGCGGCCGCGCTTCAGGTGATCGTTGGCCAGGCGGCCGATGTCTTCGCTGGGGCGTACGCGCATGCAGGTGACGTAGCGGTACTCCTGCCCCCCGCGCTTGCGCGCCTCGTCGCTCAGCGACTCGATGAACTGGCCGCCGTAGGCGCGCGCGCCGTCGACCAGGACGCTGTTCAATCGCGTGAGCAGCTCGATGTCGACGTCGATGTGATCGAGCAAGAACGCGTTGAGCACCTTGCCGAGGAGGAACGCCGCACCGGGCGCGCGCGTGGCCTGCTGGTACCCGGCCTCGCGCACCACGCGCCCGCGCACCTCGCGGGAGCTGCCGATCGCGAAGATGTGCGTGGCGCCGAGGCGCAGGGCCGGCGCGATGGGCGTGTTCTGGCGGAGCCCTCCGTCGAGATACAGCTCGCCGTCGATGCGAACGGGGGGGAAAAGGAGCGGGATCGCGGCGCTCGCGAGCGCGTGGGGCGGCCCGATCCGGTCGGCCTTGAATAGCGTGCGCGGCGGCGCGGCCGAAGGGATCGTGAGCCCGGGCGACGCCTGCATGAAGACGGCGGTGCGCCCAGTCGCCACCTCGGTGCACGAGACGGTGAGGGCGCGCAGCATGCCGCGCCGCAAGCACTTGGCGACGGCGCGCCAGCTGATCTCGCGCTGCACGAGGTCGGCCATGGGTTTCACGTCGAAGAGGCCGTAGCCCTCGCCGCCACCCAGCAGCACGCGCGGCAGTGTGACGACCTGCCGCACCCCGAAGCCGAGCACCCGGGTGAGCTCGAGCTCACTCCAGAGCTCCACGAGGCGCCGCAGACCGAGGACGGGATCGCCCAGGTGCGCGGCCAGAAAGCAGGCGTTGATGGCGCCCACACTGGTGCCGCAAAGGATGTCGATCCGCGGCGGCGCGCCCAGGATGCGCGTCAGCTCGTCGAAGATGTACCAGAGGACGCCGACCTCGTACGCGCCGCGCGCGCCGCCGCCCGAGAGGATGATCGCGACCCGGCTGCTCTTGTTGGAGACGACGCGGTTCATGCGGTGCTGGAGGGCTTTTGCGCGGCGGCAGGCGGGCCGGCGCCCTCGGACAGCGGCGCCGCCACCGACGCGGGCGGCGCGGGTGTGGTCTCGAAGAGCGCGGCGTTCATGGGACGATTGGGGAATAGCTTTCGGAGGCGGGGATCCCGGACGCGGCGGGCGAGCTCGTTGGCGTAGTCGACGGCGCGCTGGTGGGCCTCGGGTGCTTGCGGCGATCCGGCACGCTTGAGCGCGTCGGCGCAGAGCGCGCGGACGTCGAGACCGTACTCGCACCCTTGCAGATTCTCCACCGCGCCGAGGGCGGTCGTGGCCAGGAGCGTCGCCGCGTGCATCTCGCCGAGGTCGACGCGCCCCGCCGCCTCGATGGCGGTCGCGAAGAAGTGGAACGCCACGAGCGCCATGCTCTCGGCGTTGCGCCGCGCCTCGAGGGCGTACTGCACTGCCTCGCGCGGCTGCCGCATTGCGCGTGCGAGGAGCGCGCGCACGACGCCCTCGTGGGTGCGGTCGTACGCGTTGCCCGTCACCGACGTCAGGGCATTGGCGTCGCGGACGAAGCTCTGCGCGGTGTCCAGGTCGCCCAGCTCGCTGGTCACGAGGGCGCTGACGAGCAGCGTCTCGGCCCAGCCGTGCTGATCGCCGTACCGGTGGTGCGTCTCTCGGGCCCGTTTCAGGTACGCGAGCGAGCGGGTCACGTCGCCGAGGCGAAAGTAGGCGTGGCCGATGTTGGTCAGCGTGTTGGCGAGCTGGAAGCGACCGCCGATCGACAGGTCGATCTGGATCGACTCCATGGCGAGCGCGATGTCGTCCTCGTACCGCCCCTGCACGAACATCGCGTAGGCGAGCGCGTTCTTCACGCGCGCCTCCATGCGCCGCGCGCCGCAGCTCTTGAAGATGGCCGTCGCCTCGACGTAAGCGTCGACGCCTTCGCGCACGCGGCCCACGCGCCGGAGCAGCACGCCGCGCGATCGGAGCACCTCGCCGTGCAAACGCGGCGGCACATGGCTGCCGGCGCCCGGGTCGAACGCCGCGAGCGCGCGATCGCACGCCGCGAGCGCCCCTTGCACGTCTCCGAGCTCGCGCAGAAAGTCGGTGATGAGCGCTTCGGCCTCGACCTCGAGCGCGATGATCCGCGCGTGCCGGGCGACCTCGGCGGCCTGACGCGCCACGCCCGCTCCGCGGGCCAGGTGGCCTTCGTCGAAGTCGTACCGGGCGCTTCGCAGGAGCCCGAGGCACACCGCCCGCGGCGAGGCGGCGCGGCGCACCAGGCGGCGCAGCGCTTCGAGCTGCCGGAGCCGTTCGCGCCGCCGCCCGAGCATCCGGTACGCGCCCTCCAGGGCTTCGTGGCAGTGGATGCGCCGGGGGTCGTCCTCGGGCACGCACGCGATCGCGCGCTGGTAGTACCGGATGGCGAGCGGCATCTGGTGGGTGTTGCGCGCCGAGTCGGCGGCTTCGAGGTACAGGTCCGCGGCTCGGTCGTGGTCCTCACCGCGAGCGAAGTGGCGGGCGACGATGGCAGCGGACGGGCCGCGGGCGAGGGGGCTTCGCGCCAGGTGCTCCCCGAGCTCGCGGTGCATCCGGACGCGGTTCTCGCCCGACAGGGCCGCGTAGGCGACGTCGCGCGTGAGCGGGTGGCGAAAGTCGATGAGGTCGCCCTTGTAGTCGCAGAGGCCCCGCGCGCAGAGGCGGACGAGGGCTTCGTTGTCGTCGGTGCCGGTCAACTTGAACACGTCCGTCACGAGCAGCGGACCGCCGGCCACGGCGAGCCAGTCGACGACGGCGTGCTCGCCGGCCGGCAGCTCGCGGATGCGATCGCCGAGGAGCTGGTCGAGCGTCGAGGGCAACCCGCCGAACCCCGCGTCGGCCCGCTCGGTGCGAACGAGCGTGGCGCCCCTCTCGGCGCCGGGCTCCGCGGCGTCCCCCGGCGAGTCGTCGGAGGTTTCGCGGATCTCCAGCGCTCCGCGCTCGAGGAGCGCGTCGAGCATCTCGAGGAGGAAGAACGGGTTGCCCCCCACCTTGGGCAGGAGGTCCCCGCAGACCTGGCGCGCGCCGTCGCGCACGCCGAGCCGCGCCTCGACAAGGCGCACTTGCTCGTCCGGGGTGAGCCCCCGCAGCTCGATCCGCATCGCGCCTTCGAGCACGGGGCCTACGCGGTCGTCCGGGCGGGTCACGAGAAGGACGAGGATCGACAGGGGATCCGCGCCGTGGGCCATGTCGCCTAGCACGTCGAGGCTGGCCTTGTCGCACCAGTGCAGGCCGTCGATGACGACGACGAGCGGCTGTGCGAGCGCGATCGCGGCGAGCAAGTTGCGCACCCCCGCGAGGATCGCCTTGCGGCGCGCGTGGGCGTCTTCGTCGCCGCCGCTCATCCGGTTGGTCGCAAGCTCGGCGAGACGCGCGACCATCGGGCTCGACTCGTCGCCCCCGGCAGCGCCGCCCCCGGCCGTCGCGATCAGCATCGCCGCCTCTTCGAACGTGGGCTCCTTGCCGGTCGTGCCGATCGCGTCGCGCACGAGATCCGCGACGGCGGCGTACGGGACCTCGAGCGTGACGGGCGTGCACTCCACGTGCAGCACGCGCGCGTGCGGCCCGAGCTCGCCGAGGAAGCTGCCGATCAGCGCGCTCTTGCCGATGCCCATCTCGCCGACGACCGCCCGGCACACCAGCCGCCCCTCCCACGCTCCGCCGCGCAGACACTGGTGGAACGCAGCATTGAGCTCCGCCTTCTCCGCGTCGCGGCCCACCAGGTCGCCCGCGCCCGCCTGCGCCTCGGCGACCCGCTCTTCGCGCGACAGGCTGCGCTCGAGCGCGTAGAGGCGCATCGTCGGCGGCACGTCGAGCGCGGGCGACGCATCGATCCGCATCGTGGGCGCGTCGCCCCAGCGGAACTCGCGCCGCACGAGCCGGTACACGCCACCGGCGACCCAGGTGCGGCCCGTCGGCGTGGCGTTGCCGAGCAGGTCGGCCAGGTACGTCGTGGGCTCTTGCAGCGTGAAACGCACGAGATGCCCGTGCCCGTCGCGCGTGCCCGCCGCGATGCCGCGCACGATGCCCACCGACGCCGCCACGAGCGCGGGGAGGTCTTCTTTGAACCCCGCGATCGTCTCGTGGACGTCGAGCGCGAGTTGCACGGCGTCGGCCGCGGCGTGGGCCGCGTTGGCGCCGACGCCCGCGATCGCGTGCGCCCCGGCGTCGCCCACCCAGATCAGGCGCATCTGCCGCTTGAACGCCAGGTCGTCGAGCATGCCGCGCAACCGGTCGAGCGACCGGCGCGGCAGCGAGGCGTCGGTCAGGCCGTGGAGCCGCAGCACCAGCACGGCCACGTGGCGTACTTCGCGTGGGCCTTCCGACGGCGGCGGAGGCAGCGAGCTCGGTGACACTCGGGGGAGCGCGTCCGAAGGCGTCACCGCGGGGGGCATCGCGCTGGGCGGCGACGAGCCTGCCCGCGAGCCGGCGATGCTCCGCGCCATCGGCACCGCCGCCTGCGTTCGCGCCTCGTCGACGCGCATCGCCTGGGCCGACGGGGGCGGCTCGGTATCCATCGATCGATCGCCCGGGCGCACCAGCGATGCGAGCGTCGCTTCGAGGGCGGCGGCGTCGATGAGCTCTCCGTGCTTGACGATCGCCCTCCCGATGGCCGCCGCGAGCTCCCGCCCCGTCGCGTAGCGATCGTCGCGCTGAAAGCTCAGCGCCTTGAGGACGATTTCCTCGAGCTCCGGGGGGATGTCCGGCGCGTGGACCGTGGGCGGCTCGACGATGCCCGAGCGCACGATGTCGAGCAGCGCTTCGCCGCCGAGCCCCCCGTGGATCGGCCGCCCGGCGAGGATCTCCCAGAAGATGACGCCGAGGGCATAGAGGTCGCTGCGCCGATCCACCGGCTCGCCGCGCGCCTGCTCGGGCGACATGTACCCGAACTTGCCCTTGAGGACGCCCGTCTCCTCGGCGAATAGGCGCGCGCTCGCGATCCCGAAGTCGGCGATCTTGACGGCGCCCTCGAAGGACAGGAGAACGTTCTGTGGGCTCACGTCGCGGTGGACGATCTCGAGCGGCTGCCCGGCCTCGTCCTTCTTCTCGTGGGCGTAGTTCAGGCCCTTGGCCGCTTCGGCCACGATCCACGCGCCCACCCAGCGCGGGATCTGCGTGGCCTTGGTGCGCGCCTCGCTCATCAAGCGGCCGAGATCGCACCCCTCGACGTACTCCATCGCCAGCAAGAGGCCTTCGTCGCCGAAGTCCTGGAACTCGTAAACTTGAACCACGTTGGGGTGGTTCAGGCGCGTCGCGAGGTGCGCCTCTTCGATGAACATCGAGCGGAAGCGGCGCGATCCGCCGTGCGTCGGCAGGATCCGTTTGAGCACGAGGATCTTGAACGTCCCCTCGGCCCCGCGCTTCTTCGCGAGGAATACCTCGGCCATCCCTCCCGCGCCGAGGCGGCGGACGATCTCGAAGTTGGCGATCTCTTTGGGCGGAGGCTGCTTGGACATCGCTGCGGCGGCGCCGGGCCGAAGATTCTAGCGCCAACGCCGCCCGGGGTGTCGCTCGCCGCGACCGGGGGTTCGCTCTCGCATGCGCGGGGCGTGCACGCTAACCTCTGCAGGCGCCGAGGCCGCGCCGCCGCCGCCGTTTTTGCTCCGCATGCGCGAATCCCCGTCGAACCGACCTGCGCCCACCGCGAGCGGGACCTTCGCCAGGACGCCCCTGGTGCATTTGCTCATCTATGCGCTCGAACGAAAGCTCGAGGGCACGATCGAGGTTGCGGCGCCCGACGCGCGCAGGGCGCAGATGGTGTTCCGCGGTGGGCAACCGACCAAGGTGCGCGCCGACGACGCGTCGCTCTTTCTCGGCCGCGTGCTCGTCGAGCTGGGTCATCTGCCCGAGGCAGACCTCACCCGCACGCTTGCGCAGCAGGCGACGACGACCGGCGGCGCGCGTCCGCTGCTCGGCGACCTCCTCGTGGCGTCCGGCGTCATCGACCCTGCGCAGCGCGACGCCGGGCTGCGCGACCAGTTGGGGCGCGCGCTCCGGTACGTGGCGGCGATGCCGGCCGAGACGTCGTACGCGTTTTACAGCGACTTCGACGGCCTGCGTGGCTGGGGCGCCGGCGACGCCCCCGGCGTGGATCCGCTGCCGATGCTGTGGCGGATGCTGCGCGAGGTGTCGCCGCACTCGCACGTCGATGCGGCGATCGAGCGCATCGGCCAGAATTCGTTGCGGCTCGTCCGCACGCCGCAGCTCGACCGGCTCGATCTCGGACGCGCGCAGCGCAGCGCTGCCGAGGCGACCCGGGGGCACCCCGCGACGCCCGCGGAGCTGGCGCGGACAAGCCAGCTCCCGCCCGACGACGCGCGCCTCTTCGTGTACCTGCTGCTCGTGACCAAGCAGGTCGACGTGCTGCCGCCCGCGCAGGCGGCCCGCGTCGAGGCAAAGACGACGGCCGCGTCGTCTCCCGCGCCGCCCATGGCGTCGGCGCCGTCACCGGGTTCGGGGCCGCCCGCGCCTCCGGCGCTGCCCCCTTCCACGCGTCCATCGCCGCGGCAGGGCACGATCACGGCGCGGCCGGCGGTCCAGTCGTCGGCCCCGCCGCCTCCGCTCAAGCTCCCTGATCCGCCGCCGGGCCTCTCTGCGGAGCACACGGCGCGGTGGCAGGAAATCATCGACCGCGCCCAGCGTATCGACCGCAGCGACTACTTTGCGATGCTCGAGATCGCGCGCGACGCCACCCAGGCGGAGGTGCAGTCGGCCTTCTTGACCCTCGCCAAGCGATGGCACCCCGATCGTCTTCCGGCCGAGCTCGCGCCGGTGCGCGACGCCTGCTCCCGCGTGTTCGCGCGCATGAACGAGGCGCACGCGTCGCTCGCGGACGAGGAGCGGCGCACGCGGTACATGCGCCTGATGGCCGACGGCAGCGGCTCGCCCGAGATGCAGGAGCAGGTCGCCAAGGTGATCGACGGCGCCTCCAAGTTCCAGAAGGCCGAGGTGTGCTTCAAGCGGCAGGACTTCGCCCAGGCCGAGCAGTTTTGCCGCAAGGCGCTCAAGGCCGATCCCACCCAGCCCGACTACCACGCGATGCACGCGTGGCTGCTCTCGCTCAAGCCTGAGTACCAGGCGCCCGACAAGGTCATCGAGTGCATCGGCGAGCTCGACAAGGCGATCGCCATGAGCGATCGCTGCGAGCGCGCCTTCTTCTGGCGCGGGATGCTGCACAAGCGCCTCGGCAAGCACCAGATGGCGCAGCGGGATTTCAAACGCACCGTGGAGATCAACCCGCGCAACATCGACGCGGCACGCGAGGTGCGCCTCTACCAGATGCGCGGCGGCGCCCCGGCCGACGAGCCGCCGGCGGGCGCGCCCAAGCCGCAGGACACGGGCAAGGCGGGCCTGCTCGGGCGACTGTTCAAGAAGCAGTGAGCAGCGACGGCGCGCGGCCGGGCTTCGCGATGGCGAGCCAGGCGAGCGCCGGCACCGCGTAGGCCATGCCGGGAGCCGCGACGAGCGCGCGTCGCGCGAGCGCGAACGCGGTCGCCGCCGAGTCGCCCACGTGAAGGGCCCCGATCTGCGCGAGGTAGTCGAGCACCGACGCCCCGGTGGCCGCGCCGACCACGGCGAGCGCGACGACGGCGGCAAGGAGCCAGCGCTGACGCCAGGCCCACGGCCACGCCGCGGCGAGGCAGAAGAAGGTGGCGAACTGCAGATAGCCGGCGCGGCGCAGGTCGATCGCGCCCGCGTTCCGGATGGGCCCTTTGGGCAGGTCTTGCTTCACCTGGATGACGCCGCGCCAGTCGGGCAAATGCTCCTCGGGCGCCGACGCGCGCAGCGTGAAGGTGACGTTGGTCGCGGAAAAAAACGGATCCGCGAGCGCGGTCGCGACGCTCCCCATCGCCTCGGCGAACGCGTGCCCCAGGCCCGGCCAGGGCGCCGCGAGCAGGGCGAAGACGACGACGAACCGCGCCGCCGCGGCGAAGCGCGCTCGGCTATCGAGCCGCATGACCGGTCGACATCGTCGGGATCGAGCCGGGGCCTTGCTGGAGCCACCGCGCGCAGAAAAGGAAGTCGATCGTGGCGAAGACGATCATCGCGAGCGGCCACACCTCGTAGTGAAAAAAGTCGAAGGCCGGGGCCGCGTAGATCCCCGTCCAGTACAGGACCACGAGCCGAACCAGGTTGAACGCCACGAGCGCCGCCAGCCCCGCGACGAGCGCGGCGGCCTTGCGCCGCCACGGCGCCGCCACGGCGAGGAGCGCGGCGGCGAAGAGGATATTGGCCTCCATCGCGTCGCAGCTCTTGACGATCTGCATCGAGAACCGGCCGATGAGCAGGTTGCCGTGCGACTGGACGCCTGGATCGAACGGCGCCAGCACGATCGACAGCATCCGGGTGTAAGCGCGCAGGTACTCGCGCGTGAAGCGCTCGACCGCGCTGTCGTCGCCGCGGGGGAAGTAATAGAAGGCGAGCAGGCCACCCGCGAGCGCGGTGAACAGCACCGCGAAGCGGCGGCGCTCGTCCGCCCAGAACGCGGCCGCGATGGTGATCGGCTTCATCGTTCGCGCGCGACGGCTCGTCGTCTCCTTCGCGTGGTGTCTTATGGCGTCTCGATCGCGTCGACAAGCGGGACGAGGAGCGAGCGCGGCGCGCGGCATCGCTCGGTCATTCCAGAATTCGGACGGTGGCTTCCGGAAATAGGTCGATGGCGGCCGGTCGCTCGTCGCCGCGGCGCGTGGATCTACCGGCGACACGCACGTTTCGGCCGTGGCCCTCACCTTGCACAAAGGGCCGCTCGCGGTTCACCGCCGAGTCCACCGGCAGGAGTTTTCTTCCATGAGAGCGATGCTCACGAAGTCCCTCGTTCGCAACGCGCTACTCCTCGGCGCGGTGGGGGTCGCCTGCGTCGCGGCGCCCCAGGTCGGCTGCTCTTCGGCGCAGCTCGGCGCCTCCGGACAGAGCGAGCCCGAAGGCACGGCGACGCCGGCTGGCACGGGCACGATGGGGCTGCGCCTCACGCTGCCGGGTGGCGCGCAGCTCAACACGGTCAGCTGGGCGATCACGGGCGGTCCCACCGGGGCTACGGCGTCCAACCCCGTGCAGAGCGGAACCATCAACGTCGCCAACAGCCTGTCGGTCGCGTTTTCGGCCGGTGGCCTGCCGGCCGGGTCCAATTACGTCGTGAGCCTGACGGGCGTGACGACGAACGGCACCACGACCTGTAGCGGCTCGGCGACCTTCAACGTCCAGCCGCAGGCGACAACGAGCGTCACGATTCCGCTCCAGTGCACCACGCCGGCTCTGGAAGCCGGCTCCGCGCAGGTCACGGCCACCACGTACGACTGCGCCACCGTGCAGTCGCTGTCGGCGGTCCCGACGGAGGTCATCGTGGGCAACCCGGTCGCCGTTTCGGCCAGCGCCACGGGCCCGAACCCGGGTGCGCTCAGCTACGCTTGGTCGGCCCCGACGGGCACGTTTGGCACCCCCGGCGCGCAGAGCTCCAACTTCACCTGCAACAGCTCGGGCGCCGTGACGTTGACGGTGACTGTGAGCGACGGCGCCGTACCGGCCGGCAGCACCTGCCCCACGTCGACCTCGGTGACGGTCAACGTCCAGTGCGACGGGCACCTCGACGCGGCGCAGGCCTTCACGACGGCGACGAAGGTCAAGCACCTCGTCGTCATCTACAACGAGAACAACTCGTTCGATCACTACTTCGGCACGTACCCGCAAGCGCAAAACAACTCGGGCGAGCCGTACTGGGCCCCCGCGCCGAACACGCCCGTCCCGAACAACCTCGCCCAGCCGCTCAACGCCCAGGCCGGCTTCGCCCCCCTCACGGGCGTGAATCTGCTGACGAGCAACCCGACGGTCGGCAACTCGGCCAACGGAGCGAGCGCGATCAACCCGGTCCGTCTCGCCCCCGCGTACGCCGAGACCTCGAGCCAGAACCACAGCTACTCGCCGGAGCAGCAAGCCGCCGACAAGGGCGTCATGGACCTGTACCCGAAGTACACGGGGACGGCCGATACGACGTACAAGATCTACTCCTCGACCAACGACGCGGGGATCGTCACCCTCGGCAACGGCAAGTTCGACGCTGGCCCGTCCGAGCCGCCCGTCGTTTACACGACAGGGTTGGTCATGGCGTACTACGACGGCAATACGCTCGGCACGTACTGGAACTGGGCGCAGCAGTACGCGCTCAGCGACAACATGTGGACTACCAACTTCGGGCCGTCCAGCCCGGGGGCCATCAACGTGATTTCGGGTCAGACCAATGGTCTCATCATGAGCGCGAGCGGCCCGGCTTTCTCGCTCGGCAGCAACTACGTCGCCGACGGCAACGGCGGCTACACGGCGATCGGCGACTTCGACCCGGCCGGTGATATCTGCGAGGGGCAGGGCTCCGGAACCGACGCGCAGGGCACCCTGTCGGGAGCCAATATCGGAATGCTCCTCAATGCCGCGCAGGGAGGTATCACCTGGGGCTGGTTCCAGGGCGGCTTCAACCTGAGCACCGTGAACAGCAACGGCAGCACGGGCTGCAACCGCTACAGCACGGAGACGGTGGGTGACGACCCGGCCGCGGCCTTCGACTACGTCCCCCACCACAACCCGTTCCAGATGTACCCGGCCACCCAGAACCTGAGCCACAATCGGCCGGCCTCGACGTCGAGCATCGGCTACACGAACGTCCCGGGCACCGACGGCGGCGTGTCGGATCCGGCGAATCACATGTACGACGCGGCGGACTTCTTCGCGGCGCTCAGCGCGGGAAACCTGCCGGCGGTCGTGTATCTCAAGGCACCGGCCTACCAGAACGGCCATCCGGGTAACTCCGACCCGATCGACGAGCAGGCCTTCTCGAACAGCATCGTGACCGCCCTGCAGGGGGCTCAGGAGTGGAGCTCGAGCCTCGTGGTCGTCACCTACGACGACTCGGACGGCTGGTACGATCACCAGGGTCCGCCGATCGTCAACGTATCCACGACCTCGGCCGACCTTCTCAACGGCGCGACTCTCTGCAACAGCGGCGTGCAACAGAACGCCGACGGCGGTGCGGCGACCACGTCGCTCAACGGCGTGGGTCCGGACGGCGGCGTGAATGGGCCGGCGAACGGTCGCTGCGCCTACGGGACGCGCATCCCGCTGATGGTGATCTCGCCCTTCGCGAAGAAGAACTACATCGATCACACGCTCGTCGACCAGAGCTCGGTCGTGAAGTTCATCGAAGACAACTGGCTCGGCGGCGAGCGCATCCCGGGCTCGTTCGACGCGGTCGCCGGCACGATTCAGAACATGCTGACGGGTGACTGATATCGCGCGATCTGCCGCGGGAGCTCTGATAAGGCTTCCGCGGCCATGATGGAGCGACGGCGCTTTCTCTACGGCACGGCCCTTTTTCTAGGGTCGTGCCGTCGCCGTTCAACCCCCCCGGAGGATGGGGGTCTCTGCGAGGCGTCGGTGAAGGCGGCGGCCCGGGTGAAGGCCGTGGCTCCGGTCGTCAATCAGCTGAATGCCCGGTCGATCCCGTGGTTCGTCGACCGGCTCCCCATCCCACCCGTCCTCAAGCCGGACGGGAGGAGGGCTGACCCCGAGGCGCCCGGCAAGACGGTCCCGTACTTTCGCGTGCCGATGCGCGAGGTCGCGGCCAAGGTGCACCGCGACCTGCCGCCGACGCGCATGTGGACGTACGGCGGGAGCTTCCCGGGCCCGACGTTCGACACGCGCAGCGGACAGGGGATTCTCGTCGAGTGGGTCAACGAGCTTCCCGAGAAGCACTTCTTGCCAATCGATCACAACCTCTGCGGGGCGGGAGCCGACCGCGCCGAGGTTCGCACCGTGGTGCACGTGCACGGCGCGCGCGTGCCGTCGGAAAGCGACGGCTACCCCGAGAGCTGGTTTTCGCCCGGAGGCTCCTCGGTTCACCACTACCCGAACCGCCAGGACGCCGCGACGCTCTGGTACCACGACCACACCGTGGGCATCGAGCGGCTGAACCAGTACGCGGGCCTCTTCGGGACGTTCCTGATCCGTGACGAGATCGAGGACGCCTTGCGCCTGCCGGCGGGTGAATACGAGATACCGCTCGTGCTTTGCGATCGCCTTTTCGACGTGAACGGGCAGCTCGTGTATCCGGCGTCCCCGAATCCCGACTCGCCGTGGATCCCCGAAGTCTATGGCGACGCGGTCCTCGCCAACGGCAAGCTCTTTCCGTACCTCGAGGTGCAGCCGCGTCTTTACCGGTTCCGGCTCGTCAATGCCTCCAATGCCCGCTTCTTTCAGCTCACTCTGAGCAGCGGCCAGCCGATGCACCTGATCGGCACCGATCAGGGATTCGTCGATGCGCCGACGCCTTTGCAGGCGTTGAATCTGGCGCCGGCGGAGCGGGCCGACGTGCTCGTCGATTTCTCGGCGTCGGCGGGACAGAACGTGACGCTCAAGAGCAACTACGACCTGGTGCAGTTCCGCGTCGCACCCTCGCGAGGTGCGCCGAAGGCCGCGATCCTACCCAAGCTGCTGCGGCCCGTGCCGCGAACCCCGGCGGGCGATGCGGTGAAGACGCGTTTCTTGACGCTCAGCCACGGCGGGGCCCCTGTCACGCACCGCAAGACGTCGATGCTGCTCAACGACTCCCACTGGCAGGATCCGGTCACGGAGACGCCGGACTTCGGGACGACCGAGATCTGGGAGTTCGTCAACCTGACCGACGATTCGCACCCCATCCACCTGCACCTCGTGCGGTTCCAGATCCTCGATCGCCAGCCCTTCGTCGCGGAGCTTTACACGATGCGCGGCCAGCTGCGCTTCGGCGGACCGCCGGAGCCGCCGCTGCCTCAGGACGCCGGCTGGAAGGACACGGTCCGGGTCGATCCCAACTTCATCACGCGCATCATCGTGAAGTTCGACAGCTACAAGGGCCGCTACGTCTGGCACTGCCACATCCTGGAGCACGCAGCCAACGAGATGATGCGGCCGTTCGAGGTGGTGGGCTAGCCGCCGCCTCTCCGGAAATCGAACAGCGTTTCCGCAAATCGGAGACAGCGCAAAACGCGCGGCCAGTGTGTGTTCGGGGTTCTCCGTGTGTGACGGACTGGTCTGGATCTTGCGAAAAGCCTCGACGCGAGGCGCGACTCGCGGAGGTCTCCGACATGTCCAAGCGGTTCAAGAACAAGTGGTCTCTCGCTGTGGTGCTCGCCGCGAGTGCCTGTGCGGCGACCGCGTGGCAGATGGGCTGTTCCTCCGGCGGCAACGAGTCGTCCACCAACGGTGGGGCGAGCGGCGCCGTCGGCGGGGGTCCCGGTGCCGGTGACACGGGGAAGATCGGGCTCGCGCTCTCGCTCCCCGGCGGTGACGTCATCCAAAGCTTCACGTACTCGCTGACGAACAGCAGCGGCGCGTACATCTTGTTGCCCTCGCCCAATCCGGGCACCGTGAACGTCGCCAACAGCGCGTCGGCCGACTTTCAGCTCGGCGGCGTCCCGGCCGGCTCGGGCGACACGCTCACGCTCTCCGCCACGACGGCGGGCGGGTCGCAGTGCTCGGGCTCGGCGTCGAACATCTCGATCGCGGCCGGCGCCACGACGAGCGTCACGGTGCCGATGTTCTGCGCTACGCCCGGCGTGGATGCCGGCAACCTCGCCGTCACCGCCGTTCCCGCGTTCTGCGGCACAGTGACCTCGCTCTCCAGCGGCGCCACCGGCACCGAGACCTTCGTCGGCGAGTCAATCACTCTGGTCGCTGCCGCGACGGGTCTGAATCCGACCAACCTCGGGTACACCTGGACGATGAGCAGCCCGATCGGCGCGTTCGGCGCGGCGACGAACGGCGTGGGCTCACAGGGGCAGGACGAGGCCGTGGGTACGTCGGATACCATGCAGTTCCTGTGCACGACGGCCGGCACGACCACGGTCACCTTGGTCGTCGACGACGGGCCGCTGCCGGACGGCGGCACGTGTCCCTCGAACCTTTCGACGACCACGGCGACCGTCATCTGCGACCCGTACGCGGCCAACCAGGTCGAGTCCACGTGGGTCGAGCTCACGGGGCCCAACGGGATCAACGGTTACACCGGCAACGTCGCCATCGCGCGCGCGTTGACGGCCTACGTCCCGACCGAGGCCGGCGCGAACCCGTGCCCGACCATCACGATCAACAACGGCACCCCGGTGCAGATGAACCTGCGCGCCGCGGCCACGACGAGCATCCCCGCGCGTACGGTGAACACAGCCCCCGGGATCAGCGCCGCCGCCATTATTGCGGGTGCCAACGCCGGTGGCCCCGGCAAGCCGGCGCTCTTCCCGGTCAGCTCGTGTGAATATCCGCTGCCCTCGGGTACGACCAGCGCGATGGTCGCCGGCCGGTCGCTGCCGGTGCCGAAGGCGAATCCGACCAAGATCGTCGTCATCGGCGATACGGGCTGCCGCCTGCAGACTGACAACGGCTGGCAGAGCTGCAACGACCCGAACCCCAATGGCACCGATACGCCGTACCCGTTCGCGGCCATTGCAGCTGCCGCCGCGGCGCAGAATCCGGACCTGGTGCTTCACGTCGGCGACTACGCCTACCGCGACAACGAGTGCCCGGCAGGGCTGGGGTACAACTGCGGCGGCAGCCCTTGGGGCTTCGGCTGGGACACCTGGGAGGCTGACTTGTTCGCTCCGGGCGCCCCGCTGCTCGCAGCGGCTCCCTGGGTCATGACCCGCGGCAACCACGAGCAGTGCAACCGGGCCGGCCAGGGCTGGTACCGCTTCCTCGATACCCAGCCCTTCGATACGGCGGACGTACACACGTGCGACAACCCAGCCTACGACGACCCCGGCACGTCGTCGTCGTCCACCACGGCCGACACGTCCTGCACGAACTACGGCGTCTACGGGAACTGCAGTGGCAACTGGAACAATCCCTTCTTGGTCCAGATCAACCCGAGCACGCAGATCGTCGTCTTCGATACCGCGGATGCCAAGGTGCAGTCGCAGGCGGTGAACCCGGCGTTTCCTGCGCTGCCGACGGGCTCCACGTCCCTGTCGACGGGTTCCACGTCCTGTTCTTCCACGTCCTGCTTGTATTACGCGACCTATGGGTGCGAGCTGACGACGGCCGGCAGTCTGGTCGGCGCTTCGTCGCCCTTTTTGCCGCCGTCGCCGCTCCCTGCGTGCCCGACGGCCAATTTCACCGGCGCGCCGCTACCCTTCAACCTCTGGTCGAACCACCACCCCATTTTCGGGTATGCCGTGCCCACGTCCGGGCTTCCAACGAACCCCATCCCCACCTTCCCCCCGGTCATGAAGTCGGTATTCCCGGGCACCTACTTCCCGCCCCCGATCAACCTGACGTTGCACGGTCACACGCACGACTACCAGGCGATCAATTTCCAGACCGGTACCCTGCCTGACGGCGGCACGTTCCAGCCGGCCGCCACGCTGGTGAGCGGCAATACGGGCGACATCCTGGACCTGGCGTTGCCCTACCCGCTGACCGGCACCGCCGTCTCGGCCGTTGGGAACGCGTCGGCGGTCAGCGTTGCAACCACCGATGCCGGTGTGCAAGAGTTCGCGTCGTCGGACAACGGCCCGCCCTACTCGAATCCCATCTCCGCCGCGGCCGTCGCCGCCGGAGACACCCCCACCGACAACGATTTCGGCTACATGGTGCTGCAGTTCAACCCTGGCGACGGCGGCACGTCCGCCACCTGGACGTCGACGGAGTACCGGACGGATAACACCGTGCGCGATGTTTGCACTGTTCAGACGACCGGCCAGATGTCCTGCGCGTCTTGGGGCATCATCCTCGACGACGACGCCGGCGTGTATTGATGGGCGTATGACGCGAGGCTCGGCCTCGACCGAAAACGCGCCGCTTGCGACGGTGTCGACCAGACGGTGGCAATCCTTCGGGAGGGCCACCGTTTGCGTCGTTTTGTTGGTCACCGGTTTTGGGTGCCGCAAGCAGGCGCCTGAGCGGGTACCGGACGGCGGCTCCGGATCGGCCTTCGCTCCTGCGCTCGGTTCCCACACCGCAAGCGCGCTCGCGGCGCGAGCCGCCGCGGCGGTCCCGCCCATCGCCGACCCGATCCCCCCGCACGCCGTGCCTCCGTTGACGGCGCGAGAGAAGGTGGGTCAGTCGATTTTCTTGGACGCCACTCTTTCCAATCCGCCGGGCACCAGTTGCTCGAGCTGCCACGACCCGGCCACGGCGTTTTCCGGCAACAACGGGTCGCTCAGCGGCGTCGCACGCGGCTCGCGCCCAGCACACTTCGCCCGCCGAAACGCCCCGTCGGTCCTGTACCTCAAATTCGTCCCGCCCTTCCACTTCGCGCTGGAGGACGACGATGACGTCGAGGAGTCGCCTTTCGGTGGACTCACGTGGAGCGGGCGCGCCGACACGGTCGCGGAGTTCGTGCGCCTGCCGCTCTTCGACGCGGACGAGATGAACAACAAGAGCGAGGCGGAGATCGCGGGCAAGCTACGCGCTGCGCCCTACGCGGCCGACCTCGTCCGGGAATACCCCCGTGCGCTCGAAACGCCGGCGTCCGCCGTGAAGGCCCTCGGCGAGGCCCTACAGGCTTTTCTCACCAGCGAGACGATGTCTCCGTTCACCTCGAAGTTCGATGACTTTTTGCGCCACAAGGTGGAGCTTTCGCCGCTCGAGATGAAGGGGCTAACGGCCTTCGAGAGCAGGGCGAAGGGCGCATGCAACCACTGCCACCTGATGTACGAGCACTCGACCCGCCCCGAGTCGTCGCTCTTCACGACCTATGTCTACGACGCCGTCGGCGTCCCCCGGAACCGCGCCATCGCCGCCAACGACGACCCGAAGCGCTACGACCTCGGTCTATGCGAGCGGACGCAGAAAAAGGCGCCTTCGTCGGACGCGAAGTGGTGCGGCTCGTTTCGAGTCCCTTCGCTTCGCAACGTGGCGGTTCGCCAGCGGTTCATGCATAACGGCGGTTTTTCGAGGCTTCGCGACGTCGTGGCCTTCTATGCGACGCGCTCGACGAACCCCGATCTGTGGTACCCGCACGGCGCCAAGTTCGACGACTTGCCCGATCGATATCGGGGCAACGTGAACATCCTTTCGTTCCCCTACAACCGGCACGAGGGCGATCGGCCGGCGATGGATGATGCGGACATCGACGCCATCGTGGCCTTTTTGCAGACGCTCACCGACGAGCCGTATCGCAGCGCCCTCGCCGCGAAGTGAGCGGGGAGCCGCGGCGCGCCCGCGGCCGTCTTTCCGAAATCCGGAGGGCCGCCGTCCGAAAAGCCGTCGATGCCGGTCCGCGCGCCCTTCACGAAGCCTGGATTTCTCGCGGTGCCCGTCGTGTAGGTACGGTACGCACGTTGCACAAAGGCCAGTTGCTGCCGAAGGAGGCGTGGAGCCACGTGGCGAAGAGAACACTCGTTACCAGCTTGCTCGCGGTCTCGGTCCTCGCCTTCGGCGCGGACGCCGCGGCCTCCGTCGTGCAGCAGGTGTCGCTCACCGGGAACAGCGACAGCTTCTTCGGATATTCCGTCGCGGCCAGCGGCAACACCGTCGTCGTCGGCGCGCACAACGACGCGGGCGGCAACGGCGCGGCGTACGTCTACGTCCGCAACGGCTCGTCTTGGACCCAGCAGCAAGAGCTGACGGCGTCCGACGGCGCCTCCGGAGACCAGTTCGGGTACACGGTGGCCATCAGCGGCAACACGGTGCTGGTCGGCGCCGCAAACAAAGCGAACGGCCAGGGCTACGTCTACGCGTTCGGGCGCTCGGGCAGCACCTGGGCGCAGCAGGCCGAGCTCACGTCCTCCGACGGTGCCGCCAACGATTGCTTCGGCTGTAGCCTCGCCGTCAGCGGCACGGCGGCGTTCATCGGCGCACCGGGCAAGCTCGGAAACACCGGCGGCGCTTACACGTTCACGTCGAACGGGACGTCCTGGAGCCAAGGGGGCGAGTTCGTGGGCCAGGCCGCCGACGAGTATTTCGGCTTCGCGGTCGCCATCTCGTCCGACGCGACCACCGCGGTCGCGGGGGCCTTCGGCGCCAATAGCAGTCAGGGCGATGCGTACGTCTTCACGCAGAGCGGGACGACATGGTCCCAAAAGGCCGTCCTCACGTCTTCGGACGGCGCCGCGGGCGATAGCTTCGGCTACTCCGTCGGCGTCGACAGCGGCACCGTCCTCGTGGGCGCGTACGCCAACGATGGCAAGGGCGCCGCGTACGCCTTCACGGGCAGCGGCGCGTCGTGGTCGCAGCAGGCCAAGCTCGTCGCCTCCGATGGCGCAGCTGGCGACGACTTCGGGTTCACTGTCGCGCTCAGCGGCACGACCGCGGTCGTCGGCGCCTATCAAAAGAACAGCACCGGCGGGCCGGGGCAGGCCTACGTCTACACGGACAGCGCGGGCTCCTGGGCGCAGCAGGAGCTGTCGCCGCAAGGCGCGTACTTCGGCTATTCGGTCGCGGCCAGCGGGACGACGGCCGTCGTCAGCGCGCTCGCCAGCTACTCCGGCGAAGTGGCCATCTACGCGTCGGCGACGCAGATGGCCCCGCCGACGGCACCCGCGCTCGGCCACGCGGTCGGCCTGCTCGCGATGGCGTTGCTCGTCGCGGCATGTGCCGTCCTTCGCGCGCGACCGGCCCGTGGAGGGATTGCCCTGTGAACGTGCGCCTCCTTTCCTTGGCGCTGGCGCTCGCCGCCGGCGCGGCCGCTTGCTCGGGGGGCGACACCGACGACCCGCGCGCGGGCAGCACTTCTTCGAAGACGGCGTCCGGCGCCTCGGGCCCCGTCAATCCGAACATCACCGGTTCGATCCAGCTCGAGCTCACGCTCCCGGGTGGCGAGTCGATTGAACAAATCTCGTGGGCCATCAGCGGCCCGAACGGCCTCTCGAGCGTCGTGACGAGCGGCAAGCAGACGGTCAACGCGCTCGCCGTCAGCTTCCTCGTCGGCAGCCTCCCTGCGGCCTCCGATTATCGGATCACGCTCTCCGGGTCGTCGTCGAACGGCGTCACGTGCACGGGCGGCGACGACTTTGGCGTCAGCGCCCAAGAGACGACGACGGTGGCGGTCGCGATGGCGTGCTCCTCGGCGCCCGCGGGGTCGGTGGGCACCCTGGTCAACGGCCAGACGTACGACTGCGCCGCGCTGACGGGCGTCACCGCGAGCCCGACCACGCTCTCGGTCGGCGGCTCGGTCACGCTCGTCGCCACGGCCGACGCGCCAGTCGCCAGCAACCTCACGTACGCGTGGTCGGCCCCGAGCGGCTCGTTCAGCGCGCCGGCGTCCGCCGAAAGCAACTTCGAGTGCACGGCGCCCGGCACCGTGCCGTTGAGCGTCCTCGTCGCCGACGGCCCGCTGCCGGATGGCGCGGTGTGCAACCCCGCCACGACGACGATGACCGTGCCGGTCACATGCGTCGCCGTCCCGGGCGACGGCGGCTCGGGCGGAACGGGCATCGACGCGGGCAACGAGGCAGGCAACGGCGCGGTCGACGCGGGACCGCCCCCGCCGCCGCCCACGGCTCCGGCCGCACCGCCGTGGGCCATTGCCCTGCTCTGCGCGATGCTGTTCACGCTGGGCCTCAAGCGAAGCCAGGCACCCTGATCGGGTGGCGCCGTGTGCGCACGCCCTCGAGCCGTGCCAGAAACGCCGGCATGGCCCCTGCCACCACCATGCCCAAGCGCAACGCCGGTGAGCCGCCGGCGCTCGTGCTGGGCGCCATGAACTTCGGCAAGCGCACCCCGGCGGCCGAGGCGGAGCGCATCGTCCGCCGCGCCCTCGAGCGCGGCGTCCGCTACTTCGACACGGCGAACAGCTACTACGGCGGCGAGTCCGAGCGGATCCTCGGCCGCGCGCTCGGCCGCGACCGCGCCGACATCGTCCTCTCGACGAAGGCCGGCCTCGGGGTCGATCCGAAGAAGCGCGAGGGGCTGTCGCCCGAAGCGATGCGCTTGGCGCTCGCCGCGTCGCTCGAGCGCCTCGGGACGGACTACGCCGACATCTACTACCTGCACGTCCCCGACCGCGCGACGCCCATCGAGCGTTCCCTCGAGGGGATGCGCGACCTCGTCGACTCCGGCCGCGTCCGTGCGTGGGCCCTCTCCAACTACGCCTCGTGGGAAATCCTGGAGATGCGGCGGATCGCCGAGTCGCTCGGCCTTGGCGCACCGATCGCGACGCAGCTGCTCTACAGCGTCATCCACCGCGAGCTCGATATCGAGTACTTCCGCTTCGCGCAGCGCTACCCGATCCACACGATGACGTACAACGCGCTTGCCGGCGGCCTCCTCACCGGTGCGCACAGGTTCGAGGCCGAGCCGGCCAAGGGCTCGCGCTTCGACGCCAACGCGATGTACCAGCGCCGCTACTGGACGCCGGAGATGTTCGCTCGGGTCGAGCAGGTTCGCGAGGTGGCCGCGGCCGAGGGTTGCTCGCTGGTGGAGCTCGCCTACGCGTGGGTGGCGGCGCGACCGGACGTCGATTCGATCCTCGTCGGGCCCGCCACGGTGGAGCACCTCGATCAGGCTTTCGACGCCGTCGCCCGCGTGCTCTCCGCCGGCGCCCGGAAGCGTCTCGACGAGCTCGCACGCGCATGGGTGGGCACCGACACGCACTACGCCCGCTGAAGCACCGACCTGACCATGCTCGCCGTGGATGCCGCCGCCGTGGACGTGGGAGCCGCCGTCGCCGACTTCCGGCGGTGCGGCTGGGCGCGGCTCGGGCGGGTCGCGTCGGACGACACGCTGGCGCAGCTTCGCCTCCGCGCCGACGACATCATGCTGGGCCGCGCCGACGGGTCTCGCTTGTTCTTCCAGCGCGACTCGGATTCGGGCCGCTACGAAGACCTCGTCTTCGGTCGCGGGTGGGAGGGGCCGGGCCTTTCGTACCGCAAGATCGAGAAGCTCGAGACCGACGCGGTCTTCCGCGCGTGGCTCGGCAATCCGCTGTTCGAACGGGTCGCGCGCGCCGTCGTCGGCGATGCGGTGAGCGTGTACCGTTCCACGCTCTTCACCAAGAGCGCCGACGGCGGCACGGTGCTGCCGTGGCACCAGGACGGCGGGAGCTTCTGGGGGCTCGATCGCGATCCGGAGCTCCAGATCTGGACGGCGCTCGACGACGCGCCGGTGCAAGCGGGGTGCGTCGAGGTCTTCGAGGGCAGCCACGCCGCAGGTCTCGCCACGCCGCTCGGGGGCACCATTCCGGCCGACGTGGCGGTGCGCGCCGGCGCCGAAGAGCGCGCTCGGCCTGTCCCCGCCGCTGCGGGCGAGGCCCTGCTCATCCACAACATGCTCTGGCATCGGTCGGGTCGGAACACGACGGGCGCGCCGAGGCGCGCGTTCACGGTCTCGTACATCCCGGCCACAACCCGCTGCACCCGCCGACGGCGCGCGCCGCGCGAGTTTCTACGCGTGTTCTAGCGAGGTTACGCCTCTGGCAGTAAGGTGACCCCACGAGATGAGCGATCGACACGGCCTTTTTGCCACGAAGTCGATCGACGAGCTTCGGGAGTACGCGCAGGAGGAGCACGGCCTGAAGCGGTCGCTCGGTGCGCTGGACCTCATCGCCCTGGGCATCGGCGCCATCATCGGCACCGGCATCTTCGTCCTCACGGGGCACGCCGCGGCACGAAACGCGGGGCCGGCGGTCGCGCTCTCGTTCGTCGTCGCGGGCATCGCGGCCACGTTCGCGGGCCTCTGCTACGCGGAGATGGCGTCGATGATTCCCGTCTCGGGCAGCGCGTACACGTACGCGTACGCCACGATGGGCGAGCTGGTCGCGTGGATCATCGGCTGGGACCTCATCCTCGAGTATCTGGTTTCGGCGGCGGCCGTCAGCGTGGGCTGGTCGGGCTACGTGGTGGCGTTCCTCCACGACACGTTCGGCCTCGACTTGCCTCACGCGTGGTCCAGTGCGCCGGTCCTCTGGAGCGAGACGCACCAGCGCTTCGATGCCACGGGCGCGTTTCTCAACATGCCCGCCGTCGTCATCTCGGGCGCGGTGACGGCGCTGCTCGTCCGCGGGATCAAGGAGTCGGCGCGGATCAACACGATCATCGTCGTCGTGAAGGTGGCCGTCGTGCTGCTCTTCATCGCCTTTGCCGCCGGGTTCGTGCGAACGTCCAACTGGCACCCCTTCATCCCGCCCAACGAGGGAGCCTTCGGGCGCTTTGGCGTCTCCGGCGTCTTCCAGGGCGCGACGATGGTCTTCTTCGCGTACATCGGCTTCGACGCCGTCTCGACGGCGGCCCAGGAAGCGCGCAACCCTCAGCGCGACCTGCCGATCGGGATTCTCGTCTCGCTGGCGATCTGCACGGTCCTGTACATCGCCGTGTCGCTGATCCTGACGGGCGTCGTTCCGTACACGCATCTCAACGTCGCGCATCCCATCGCGCTCGGCGTCGAGGCGACCGGGCAGCGCTGGCTCGCCGTGGCGGTCGAGGTCGGGGCGATCGCGGGGCTCTCGTCGGTCATGCTCGTGATGCTCATGGGGCAGCCGCGCATCTTCTTTTCGATGGCGCACGATGGCCTGTTTCCCCCCGTGGCCGCCAAGGTGCACGAGCGGTTCGGCACGCCCTACGTCACGACGATCCTGACGGGCGCCGTCTGCGCCGTCGCCGGCGGCATCCTTCCCATCGACATCCTGGCCGAGCTGACGAGCATCGGTACCTTGTTCGCCTTCGTCCTCGTGAGCATCGGCGTGATGATCCTCCGCATCAAGAAGCCCGAGATCCCGCGTACGTTCCGCGTTCCGGGGGGCACCTACGTGGTGCCGATCCTCGGCATCCTCACGTCGGGCACCCTGATGTACACGGCGACCACGGCGACCATCGTGCGGCTCTTCGTCTGGATGGCGATCGGGCTCGCGATCTACTTCATCTACGGGCGCAAGCACTCCAAGTTGCGCGCGGCGTCGTGACGTCGCCCGCGCTCCGCGATCGGATCCGCCGGCGCCTCGCCGACGAGACGGGCCGCATCGCCAAGCAGGCGCCGTACACCGTGGCCCTCTGCTACCCGTCGCCGTACCGGGTGGGCATGAGCTCTCTCGGGTACCAGCGGATCTACCGCGCGCTCATGGAAGCGCCGGGGCTCGCGTGCGAGCGGGCGTTCCTCGACGACGAGTGCGAGGCCGACGCGGCGTGTCTGCCGGAGCACCCGGTGACGTACGAGTCGATGCGGCCGATCGACGCGCTGCCGGTCATCGCGTTCAGCGTGGCGTACGAGCTGGAGATCGCGGGCGTCATCCGGATGCTCACCGCCGCGAGGTTGCCGCCGCGCCGTACGGAGCGCGACGCGCGCCACCCCCTGGTCCTCGCGGGTGGCCCGCTGACCTTCTCGAACCCCACGCCGCTGGCCGCGCTCGTCGACGCGATCGTGGTCGGTGAGGCTGACGCGCGGGTGGTCTCCGCCATCCGGGCCGTGGAGGGGGCGGGGTCGCGCGAGGCGCAGCTCGATGCGCTCGCGCAGATTCCGCACGTCTTCGTCCCCGGGCGTCACGTGGTGCTTCCGCCCGTCGGGGCCGAGGACGACGTGATCCTCCCGGCGCACTCGGCCATCCGCACGCCGAACACCGAGCTCGCCGACATGTTCCTCATCGAGACGGAGCGCGGCTGCTCGCGGGGGTGCAGCTACTGCGTGATGCGCCGCTCCACCAACGGCGGGATGCGCATCGTCCCCGCCGAGCGCGTGCTCTCGGCGATCCCCGCCGACGCGCACCGGGTGGGCCTCGTCGGTGCCGCGGTGAGCGATCACCCCAAGATCGTCGAGATTCTGAACGCTCTCGGCGACCGCGGGTGCAGCGTGGGCCTGTCGTCGCTGCGGCCCGATCGGCTCGCGAACACCGAGGGCTTCGTGCCGGCGCTGGCCCGCGTGGGGTACCGCACGCTGACGACGGCCATGGACGGCACGAGCGAGCGCGTACGCGACACGCTGGAGCGCCGCGCTCGCCCCAAGCAGCTCCGCCGCTGCGCCGAGCTGGCGAAGGAGAACGGCCTCGACCGGATGAAGCTCTACTTGATGGTCGGTACGCCGGGCGAGACCGACGCCGACGTCGACGAGTGCATCGAGTTCGCCACCGAGCTATCGCACATCGTGCCGCTCGCGCTCGGGATCGCCCCGTTCTGCCCGAAGCGCAACACGCCGCTGGACTCGGCTCCGTTCGCGGGGATTCGCCTTGTCGAGGAGCGGCTTGCCAGGCTGCGCCGCGGTCTGCGGGGGCGCGTCGACGTGCGCGCGACGAGCGCGCGATGGGCGTGGGTCGAGTACGTGCTCGCGCAGGGAGGCGAAGCCGAGGGCCACGCCGTCGTCGACGCCGTCGCGGGTGGAGGCTCGTTCCGGGCCTACGAGCAGGCCTTCGCGGCGCGCCCGCAGTCGCCCCGCCGGTCGCTGCCCGTCGCCGCCCTCCGCCCCGTTTAGTTGCCCTGCGGAAGCGGGCTGGTAACGTCGCCGGCTGCGACGGCGCGCGCCATGGCAGCATCTTCAGCCGCACTCCATGAGGTCCCGGGGCCCCTCCCGAGCGAGGCCGTGCGGGCTCGCCCCTTCCTCAAGTGGGCGGGCGGCAAGGGGCGCCTCATCGAGCAGCTGCGCCCCCACCTGCCGGCGCCCTTCAAGCGCTATTTCGAACCGTTCGCCGGCGGCGCGGCGCTCTTTTTTGCGCTCGCTCCTTCGCGCGCTTCGCTGACCGACGTCAACGCGGAGCTCATCGACTGTTACCGCACGATCCGAGACGACGTCGACGACGTGATCACCGCCTTGAAGCGGCACCGCTACGTGCCGGAGCACTACTACCGCGTCCGGGCCATCGACCCCGCCAAGCTCCCGCTCCCGCAGCGAGCGGCTCGCACCATCTTCCTCAACAAAACAGGCTACAACGGCCTTTATCGCGTGAATCGCGCGGGCAAGTTCAACGTGCCCATGGGTCGTTACACCAACCCCACGGTCTGCGATGCCGAGAATCTGCGCGCCTGTTCGCAGGCCCTGCAGGGCGTGGAGCTTGAACAGCGCGACTTCGCCGAGCAAGCGTCGCGCGCGAAGGTGGGTGATTTCGTTTACTTCGACCCTCCCTACGACCCGATGTCACCGACGTCGGCGTTCACTTCGTATGCGCCCGGCGGCTTCGGGATCGAAGGGCAGCGCCGCCTCGCGCAGCTCTTCGCGGACCTCGCGCGCAAGGGCGTGCAAGTCGTGCTGTCGAACTCCGACACGCCCTTCATCCGGGAGCTTTATCGCCCTTTCCGCGTCACGCCGATCCTCGCGTCTCGGAGCATCAACTCGCGCGGCTCTCGCCGGGGTAAGGTGGGCGAGGTCCTCGTCACGAGCTTCGGCTGATCGCGCGCGCATCGACGGCGCGCGACGCGGCATCGCCGAGCGCCAGCGCGAGCAGCGCCCCGGCCCCCGGTGCGAGCTGCACGAGCAGGCGATTGACGAGCGTGCCCTCGAACGCGAACGTGCGCACGCGATCCGGCCCGAGGACGAGCGCCAGCGCAAGCAGCGCCGCCTGGCCCACGAGAGCGAGCGCCGCGAAGCGCGTCGCAGGCCGAAACGAGGACCCGCGGACCAGCACCGCGGCGACGGCGGCGACCGCGATCGGCCAGAGCGCGCCCCAGGTCCGCGTGTCGGCAGCGCTGGACGCGACCACCCGCCCGATGCCGCCGAGCGCGCCGAAGGCCGGCGCCGACAGCTCGTGGTCCGTGTTCACGACGTGATGGAGCTGAAGAAGCGCGCGCCACCCTACGAAGACGATCGCCGCGCTCCCGAGGACCGCGAGCCAGCGCAGCACCTCGCGGCGCCCGGCCTTCGGCTGCGACGCGACGGCGGCCAGGACGATCGCGGTCACGTGCCCGATGCCTTCGTCCTTGGTGCCGGCAAGCGCCGTCGCGGCCAGGACCGCGACCGTGATGTCGCCGCGCATATCGCCGGATCCCTCGAGGCATCGTCCGAGCCGCAGCGCGCACGTGGCCGCGAGGAGGCCGACCGGCAGATCGGCGTACGCCGACCGCAGATGCACCCAGAACATCGGCGTCACCACGAGCAGGGCAAGCGCGGCGCCGAACGCCCAGCGGGGTCGCCGCTCGAACCCCGCGGGCGCGGCAAGCGCGCCCTCGAATGCCTCGGCAGCCGTGTCGAGGAACAAGAGGAGCGCGAGCAGCGTCGCGACGGCGGCTCCCGCGACGAGCGCTGCGGGATCCCTGCCGAACATCGAGAACCACGACGCGGCGAGCGGCCACAAGAGCGGGTACCCGTGGGGGATCACGTCGGCGTTCGGGTCGAGCGCCGCGGCGCGCAGGTGGCCGAGCCCCCCCGACTCGATGCGCGCCTTGCCGAGCCACACGAAGGCGTCCCAGTACATGGGCATGGCGGGGCGCAGGACGGCCACCGCCGCGAGCGCGAAGGCTATCCCGGCGACGTAGGGCGCGAGGGCGGCCGAACGTCGCGACGTGGAGACGGTGGCCGACGGGCCCGCCCCCATGCGCGCGAGGAGCACCAGTCCCGCGAGAAGCAGAAAGACGATCGGATGGAGGTAGGTCGCGAACGCGATCGTCACGCCGCACGCGATCCACCGCGGCCACTGGCCCCAGCCGCCCGCAAGCCCCAGGCCGCCCAGGCGGTCGATCGCGGCGCCCACCGCCGCGAAGAAGAGCGCGGGGGCGATGGCGAGCCAGATCGGGACCATCAGGGGCGAGGGCTGTCACCGTGCGCGCACGGAGCCCTCTGCGGGAGAACGAAACGGAGGAGCGGCTGGCACGCGACGCAGTCGCCGGGAGCCTCGGTGACGCAGCCGTGACGGCTGGCTGCCAGGTCGTTCATGTCGTCGAGGAGGCTCGCGATCGCCTTTGCCGTCGAGCTGGCCTGGAGGGGAGCGTCGGCCCGGTCGACGAGAAGAGCGTGCGCCCCGGGCGCCGCGACGAGGGTGGCGATCGCCACCAGCAGCCCCGCGCGGCGCGCCGAGAGCCGAACGCGACCCACGAGTGCGAGCGCCACGACGACGCCGAGCGAGGCGCCGAGGGCGAGCGTGGCCGCGTGGACGGCGGGAGTCGCGCTGCCGGGTGGCCCGCAGACGTCGTTGGCTCCGCCGACGACGAGGCGAGCCATCGTGGAGGGGCAAGCGGAGTCGCCGGGTTCGCGCACGCTCTCACAAATAGCAAGCTTGATGCCCCGGTAGCGATCGATCCGGCTCCGGGATAAAAGTCGTCCTCGTGAAGCAGAAGCTCTTCGACGACTGGAACGCGCAGCTCGACGTGGCCCCGTCGAACGATCCATCCGACGACGTCGTCTCGTTCCACTCGCGCACCCTGGGCCGCGACGTCAAGATCGAGCCGACGTTGAGACATCAGCCTGCGGGCCTGCGTACCGCCGCGATCAGCGCGGGGATCAAGGTCGCAGGGGTCCTCGATTTCTCCGTCGTCAAGCTCGATTCGCCCGGTTCCGTGGCCGCCGTATTCACCAAGAGCCTCTGCCCGAGCTACGCGGTGCTCGCCGGGCGCGCGGTCGTGGCCGGTGGTCGCGCGCAGGTCCTGGCCGTCATCAGCAAGAACGCCAACGTCTTCACGCCCAACGGCGCAGAAGACACGCGCACGATCTCGGGCTGGCTGGCCGAGGAGCTCGGCGTCGCGCCGGGCGATATCGTGCCGTCGTGCACGGGGGTCATCGGCGTCCCGATGCCGATGGACAAGGTGCGCGCGGCCGTCACCGGCCTCGCCGCCAAGCTCCGCCCCGGCGGCCTGGACGATGTGGCGAAAGCCATCCTGACGACCGACCGCGGCCCCAAAGTATGCTCCGTTCGCATCGGCGACGCAGTGGTCTGTGCGATGGCCAAGGGCGCCGGCATGATCGAGCCGAACATGGCCACGATGCTCGTTTACTTCTTCACGAACGTGGACATCGACGGCACCGGTTTGCACGCGGTGCTCGCCGAGGCCGTGGACCGCACGTTCAACAACCTCACCGTCGATTCGGACACGAGCACGAGCGACACCGTGGCGATGTTCTCGACGCGCGCGGTGCCGATCGCCGGCGACGCGCGGGCCGATTGGGTCGACGCCGTGCGATGCATGGGCATCAAGCTGGCCCGCGACATCGTCGCGCAGTCCGAGGGCGCCACGAAGCTCATCGACTGCACGGTGAAGCTCGACTCCACGCCGAAAGACGCGAAAATCACCGCGAAGAAGATCGTCAACTCGCCCCTCGTGAAGACGGCGGTGCACGGCGGCGATCCCAACTGGGGTCGCATCGTCATGGCCATCGGCAAGCCCGACGAGCGGCTGACGCTCGGGGCCATCTCGCGCGGCGACGTCGTCATCAAGATGATGGGGCAGGTCGTCTTCTCCAGGGCTCAGCCCATCGCGATCGACCTGCCTGCGCTCGCCAAGAGCATCAAGTCGTCGTCGCGCGTATCGATCGAAGTGACGATCGGCGACGGTCGCCACTCGGCCACCGTGTGGGGCTGCGATCTCAGCCACCGGTACGTCGACATCAACGCCGACTACATGACGTAGCCCGCCTTTCGCATGCGCCCGCCTTTCGCGTGCCGGCCTGCGGGCTCACTTGCGGAGCGTGCGGAAGGTCAAGACCCGCTGCCCCTCGCCGACGCTCGCGGCGCGCTGGAGCGCGGCGTGGTGCCGTCGCTTGGCCCATCGGATGGCTTCGACGAGCGTCGCCCGGTCCAGGCGGTCGCGCGCGCGGCGGGCAAGGCGCCCCGCGACGAGGGACGCGAACGTGCAGCCGGTGCCGTGGACCGCGCCGAGGCGCAGGCGTGGAGCGCGGAGCTCGATGACGTCGCCGTCGATCGCGAGGACGTCGATCGCCTCCGGCCCGCGCATGTGGCCGCCCTTGACGAGCGCCGCGCGGGGCCCAAGCCTGGCGAGCGCGCGGGCCGCATCGTGCGCGTCGCGCAAGCTGCGTACCGGCTCGCCGAGCAGCGCTTGAACCTCGTCCAGGTTCGCAGTGACGAGCGTGGCGCGCGGGACGAGGTCGTCGCGTATCGCGGCGAGGGCCGCGTTCGCCGTCAGGTGACCCTGCCCGCGCGTGGGCCGCATCGGGGTGTCCACGACCGACGGAATCGTTGCGTTCCTGGCGAGCAGGAGCGCCACGGCCCGCACGTTGCGGGCCGATCCGAGCGCGCCGATCTTCATCGCGCGCACGTCCTGGTGCGACAAGACCTCGTTGGCCTGGGCGGTCACTTGCCCGTCGGTCAGGGGCCTCACGCTCCGGAGGCCCGCGGTCGACTGAACGGTGACGAGAGCGACGACTGCGCACCCGAACGCACCCGCGGCCTCGAAGGCGCGGAGATCGGCGATCACGCCCGCGCCGCCGCCGGGATCGAGGCCACCGATGGCGAGCCCGCAGGGCATCATCGCGCGCATGGGCGGAAACGACTTTCGCCGCTGAAGTCCGGGCGAGTCCAGCGCGATTGACAGTTCTGCGTGCGCGCTGTTACTCCCGGATGTAGTACGGCGATGCGTGCGCGCCTCCGAGTCCCTCGCCGCGACGCGTCCACCACGGGTGCAGTGCTCGTTGCCAGCGCCCTCGCGCTGTTCCTCGGCGAGCGCACGGCCCTGGCCCAGTGCGTCGACGACGAGCTGAAAGAGGAGCTCGTCGGCGGTCGCCACTACCGGGGCGTGCAAGATCGCCTCTTCACCAAGGCGTTTCGTCACGAGCTTTCGGTGATGGGCGGCCTCTATGCCGCCGATCTCTACTCGTCGAGCTGGCTCCTCGGCGGCGCCTACACCTTTCATTTCAGCGAGGACCTCGCCCTCGAAGCGAGCGTCCAGTTCACGCGCTTCCGCAGCGCCGTGACCGACTCCTACGAGCAGCGCTACCCGCAGATCGCCCTGCAGGAAAACCCGGACAAGGCGGGGCGCCTCTACTTCGGGCACATCGTGTGGTCGTTCGCGTACGGCAAGCTGCGCTGGATGGGCGACGGCATCAGCCGCTTCGACCTGAACGTCGCCCTCGGAGCCGGCGCCACCGACGATTCGACGTCGCTCGGTGTCACCGGCAGCGCGGGCATCGGAGCCAAGTTCTACTTTGGCCACTGGTTCGCGGTGCGCTTCGATGTGCGCGACCACGTCCTGCAGGAGTCGCTCGTGGGCGACGAGCACCTCGTCAACGACATCCTGGTCACGATGGGCGCCAGCGTCTTCATCCCGTTCGGCGGTTAGATCGCGCCGTAGAAGGGCCTTGGCGGCAGGGGACCTTCGGGGGCAACATCGAGCCATGCGGACGAGGCGCCTGATCGCGGGGGGTACGATGGCCGTGATCCTCGTCACGGTGTCGCTCGCCTTGGCCCAGTCGCGCCCACCGCACAAAGGCGCCAAACCGAAGCCCGCCCCCTCGGCGGCGCCGGCGGCATCGGACAATCCTTACGAGGACAAGAACGCCCCTGCCGCCTCGGCCTCGGCCGCCAGTCCGGCTCCTGCGTCCTCTGCAGCCCCGCCGTCGCCCGAAGCGCCCCCGCCCCCCCCGCCAAGCGACATCCTCGACGGCGGCGGCAAGCTCTCGCCGCTGAACCCCGAGGCCAACGAGTTCTCGGACGCCGGCGTGACGCCTCCTT
>Ga0302325_10004582_pt1 | contig 31867 bp, 25 predicted proteins | sample Palsa_T0_2_FD_201948 | JGI IMG/M metagenome (GOLD analysis project Ga0302325, IMG submission 201948) | Peat permafrost microbial communities from Stordalen Mire near Abisko, Sweden - Palsa_T0_2 | ecosystem: Environmental > Terrestrial > Soil > Palsa > Peat permafrost | place: Sweden: Abisko... | reverse complement strand
CAATACGGCCACGGGACAGCTGTCCGGAACGCCGGCCGCGAGCAACGTCGGCAGCTATCCGAATATCCTCATCAGCGTCAGCGATGGAACACTGACGGCCGCCTTGCCCGCATTCACCATCACGGTCTCAACGACGTCGGGCGCTGGACCACCGACCATCACAGGCAACCCTGCCACCTCGGTAAATGCGGGTTCAGCCTACAGCTTCACACCGAGCGCCAGTGATCCGGAAGGCAACGCGCTGACCTTCTCCATTCAGAATTCACCTGCGTGGGCGAACTTCAGTACAGGCACGGGGCAGCTATCCGGAAACCCGACCTTGGCAAACGTCGGCACCTACCCGAACATCCTGATCAGCGTCAGTGACGGGACACTGACGGCGGCCTTGCCCGCGTTCACCATCACGGTCACGCAGCCGTCCAACGGCGGACCGCCCACCATCAGCGGCAATCCGCCGACATCGGTGAGTGCGGGTTCAGCCTACAGCTTCACACCGAGCGCCACCGATCCGGGGGCCAATGCGCTGACCTTCTCCATTCAGAATCTGCCGTCGTGGGCGAATTTCAATACGGGCACGGGTCAACTCTCCGGAACGCCGGCGTCGAAAAACATCGGCAGCTACCCAAACATCCTGATCAGCGTCAGTGACGGGACGCTGACGGCCGCTTTGCCTGCGTTCACCATTACGGTCACGCAGCCCACCAACGACGGACCGCCCACCATCAGCGGCAGTCCGCCGACAGCGGTGAATGCAGGTACGGCATACAGCTTTACACCGACCGCCACCGATCCGGGCGGCGATGCGCTGACCTTCTCCATTCAGAATCAGCCATCATGGGCGAACTTCAATACGGGCACGGGGCAGCTCTCCGGAACACCCATTGCGGCGAACATCGGCACCTACGCAGACATCATCATCAGCGTGAGCAACGGAACGCTTGCGGCTTCACTGCCTGCCTTCAGCATCACGGTAAACGCGGCGACTGGCGACGGACCGCCCACCATCACAGGCAACCCTGCGACGTCGGTGAATGTGAGCTCCACCTATAGCTTCACGCCTACTGCGAGCGATCCCGAAGGGCACGCCCTGACGTTTTCGATTCAGAATGAACCCACGTGGATGACCTTCAGCACGAGCACGGGGCAGCTGACGGGAACGCCAACTGCGGCAAACGTCGGCACCTATGCCGACATCATCATCAGTGTGAGTAACGGAACACTCGCGGCTTCTCTGCCCGCATTCAGCATCAGCGTGAATCAGCCGACAACCGGCGCGGCGACGGTGACCTGGAGCATTCCAACCCAGAACACGAATGGAACGCCGCTTGTGAACCTCGCGGGCTATAAGATCTACTACGGCACGAGCGCGAACAGTTTGAGCCAGAGCGTGCAGGTCGCCAATCCCGGCGCAACCTCCTACGCTTTTACGAACCTTGCAGCCGGAACGTGGTATTTCGGGATCGTCGACTACACCACGAATGGCGTCGAGAGCGGCTTTTCGAATATCGCAAGCACGACGATCCCGTAGTTCGACGCCCGCTTTCGACTAATCACGCATCGATTACGACATGTTCAAACGCAATATTGGGACACGGTTTGCGGTGATTTGACTTAAAGCGAATGGTTCGCTCGCCCTCCGAAAGGGAGTAAGGACCGTGCGTGCGCGGCCGGCGGTGGGTGTTGTCTTGTAGCCGGCAGCGAGTTTTAGACCGATGGAAGGGTACTTGCAATGCGAAGACTATTGATCTCTCTTGTCTGCTTAGGGTTCTTCATTGCCTACGCAGCGTCGGCGTGCGCCGATCCGCCGTTTCCCCGTCTTGGGGCCTTGTGGCTCGGGAGTAAGAACTACCAGGATCCCGCCGTGCAACAGCAGTTGGCACGTGGGAGCATCTCGGTGATCAGCCTGTACCCGGGTTGGGCAGATGGTACTGGAACAACGGTGCAGCAGGTCATTCAGAACATCAAAGCAATCAATCCCAACTCGATGGTCTTCCAATACATCAGCAACAATGAGATCAGTTACAACACTGCCGGTAACGCAGCATCTTCGGCTATTTACGCAAAGCTGAGTTCGATGAATTGGTATTTGTATGAGAACGGCGGCTCCGGCACCATCGTCGACTCGTGGTTTCCCGGGGATTGGGAGATCAATAACACACTGTGGACTCCGCCGGACGCAAACGGCAACATCTGGGTGACTTGGTATGCGAATTGGGCCGTGCAGCAGTACTACGTCCAGAGCCCGGCATTGGACGGATTCTATCTTGATAACACGTTTTGGGAACCGCGTGTCAACGGCGATTATAACAGGGACGGTGTCACCGATATTGCGACCAACCCGACTACTGCGACGTGGTTTCGACAAGGGGATCGCCAGCATTTCCTAACGATGAATCAACTGATGCCGGGTCACTATCAGATTGGCAATGTCGACTGGGGCGCGGCGAACGCCGTCTTCCCCGAGTACAACCAGCTGCTAAATGGCGGACTCATGGAGGGAATGATTGGATATTCGTGGTCTTTCGAGACCTGGGGCGGCTGGGCGACAATGATGCAGGCCTACCGGAAGGTCATGGCTGCCTTCGCGGCACCGCAGCTCGGGATGTTTGCGCAGATCGGAAGCGTCACGGATTACCAGTCATTTCGCTACGGCCTCACATCGTGCCTAATGGATAACGGCTATTACGTCTTTAACTCGTCCGCAAACTACGACGACGCCCCGGCTTTCGATGAATACAACGCGAACCTGGGCAACTCCATTAGTTCACCCCAGACAACGGCGTGGCAGAACGGCGTTTATCGGCGCGATTTCGCCAATGGTATTGCGCTTGTGAATCCCAAGGGAAACGGCGCCCAGACTGTGCAACTTGAGACGAGCTACAAGCGACTGCTGGGTACCCAGGATCCCAGTGTCAACAATGGCCAGACGGTCACTTCGGTCACGCTGCAGGATCGCGACGGCCTCATCTTAATGAGGCTGGCGCCGGGCGTCACGCCTGATCCTCCCGGCAATGTGACGGTGAAGGTTAACTAAGTTCCAGCCCGGCTTACGGGGCCACGAGGCGAGCAGCTTTAGTGCTGAGCGCCGACTAACGCCCCGGCGAGGCGGGCGCACGGACGGTCACGAGGTCGACGCTCTGCGACTTCGGATCGAAAATGATCTGCGCCTCTCCACGGTCCAATTGGCGCATGACGTGCGTTACCTTCTGTTCGAGGGAAAATTCCTGCGCGCCGTAATCGGTGCCCTCGCGCAGCACGAAGGCTTCGACGATGCCTCTCAGCAGGTCCGCCGCAAGCGCGCCGTGCGGAATCATGACCGGCTCGTGGTGCTCGTCATCCAAGTGTGCGATTCCCATTAATTTCCGCGGCTTGCATTAGATCGCGGCCGGATGTTATCTCTTACGCGCCACCCTTCCCAGAATGCGAAGAAATGACGCCGGTTATCTCGATTTCAAACCTGACCAAGTCCTACGCCTCGGGTCTGCAGGCGCTCAAGGGGATAAACCTTGACATTCGTAAGGGCGAGATCTTCGCATTGCTGGGTCCGAATGGGGCGGGCAAGACCACCTTGATCAATGTTGTCTGCGGGATCGTTACGCCCACGACGGGCGTGGTCGTTGCGGGCGGCCACGACATCATCGACGACTACCGCGCCGCGCGCTCGAAGATTGGCCTGGTGCCGCAGGAATTGAGCACCGACGCATTCGAGACCGTCTGGGCGACGGTCACCTTTAGCCGCGGCCTTTTCGGACATGCGGCAAACCCGGCACACATCGAGAAGGTGCTGCGTGACCTGTCCTTGTGGGAAAAGCGGCATGACCGAATCATGACGCTATCCGGTGGCATGAAGCGTCGCGTGATGATCGCGAAGGCACTGTCGCACGAACCGCAGATTCTGTTTCTGGACGAGCCGACTGCGGGCGTCGATGTGGAACTGCGCCGTGATATGTGGACGCTCGTGCGCGGCATGCGCGAGCGCGGCGTGACCATCATTCTCACCACCCATTACATCGAGGAGGCTGAGGAGATGGCCGACCGGATCGGCGTGATCAACAAGGGCGCTCTGATCCTGGTTGACGAGAAGAGTGCGCTCATGAAGAAACTCGGCAAGAAGCAGCTCACCCTCAGTCTGGCGACGCCGCTGGCGGTCGTTCCGCCAGAACTTGCCGCCTGGCACGTGGAGCTTAAATCGGCGGGCGCGGAACTCGAGTACACCTTCGACGCTGGCGAGAGCGCTAGCCTCTACGAACTTGTACGCCGCCTGAGCGATCTTGGGATCGTGTTCACTGATATGAACACGCGGCAGCGCTCGCTCGAGGATATCTTCGTGAGTCTGGTCAGCGAGCGGACATGAGCGCGGGTGCGGCTACGATGGCGTTCAACCGCTACGGCGTCTGGGCGATCTACAAGTTCGAGATGGCGCGCGCAGGCCGCACGCTCTGGCAGAGCCTGTTCACGCCGGTCATGAGCACGTCGCTCTACTTTGTTGTGTTCGGCTCCGCCATCGGGTCGCGCATGACGGCGGTCAACGGCGTGAGCTACGGTGCATTCATCGTGCCGGGACTGATCATGCTGGCGCTGTTCACGGAAAGCCTCTCCAACGCCTCGTTCGGCATTTATTTCCCGAAGTTCACCGGCACGATCTACGAGCTTCTCTCGGCACCGGTGTCTTATCTGGAAATCGTCATCGCCTATGTCGGTGCGGCAGCGTCCAAGTCGATTGTGTTGGGTCTGATCATCCTCGCGACTGCGGCGATCTTCGTGCCATTGAGGATCCTGCATCCGCTGTGGATGATCGCCTTTCTCGTGCTGACGGCGCTGAGCTTCAGCCTGTTCGGATTCATCATCGGCATCTGGGCTAAGGGATTTGAGCATCTGCAGTTCGTGCCGACGATGATCGTGACGCCTCTCGCGTTTCTTGGCGGCGCTTTCTATTCGATCGACATGCTGCCGCCCGCGTGGCGCACCTTCAGCTTGTTCAATCCGGTGGTGTATCTGATCAGCGGCTTTCGGTGGAGCTTTTATGAGACCTCGGATGTGAGTGTGGGAGTGAGTTTGGCCATGACCCTCGGGTTCTTTGGTATCTGCCTCGCCGTTGTGGCATGGATATTCAAAACCGGATATCGACTTAAAAGCTGAGGCGCCGTATCCAATGAACAAACGCATCCGGATCGATTTTGTTTCTGACGTCTCCTGTCCTTGGTGCGTCATTGGCCTGAAGGCGCTCGAGGCTGCACTGCTCCGCGTCGCCGGCGATGTGACGGCGGACATCCATTTTCAGCCATTTGAGCTCAATCCGCGCATGGGCGCCGCCGGTGAGGACGTCGCCGAGCACCTGGGGAAGAAATACGGCGCCGCCCCTGCAGATCTTGAGCGCAGTCGCAAGGCGTTGCGTGCGCGTGGCGAGGAACTCGGATTTGACTTCCAAATGACACGGCGCGAGCGGATCTATAACACCTTCGACGCCCACCGACTGCTGCATTGGGCCGAGCTGGAGGGCCGCCAGCAGGCTCTCCAGCACGCCCTGTTCACGGCATACTTTACTGCAGGCAGGAATCCGAGTGATCCGGAGACGCTTGCCGATATCGCCGCCGAGGTTGGTCTGGATCGCGCGCGGGCGGCACAGGTGCTTGCTTCGGGCGAATACGCGGCGGAGGTCCGCGAGCGCGAGCGCTTCTACCTAGATAAGGGCATCCACGCGGTCCCGGCTGTGATCCTTAACGAGCGTCATCTGATCCAGGGCGGTCAGCCGGTCGATGTCTTTGAGCAAGCTATTCGACATGTTGTGGCAGGGTGACTGCCATTAATGAGACGGATAGATTGCCTTCGACTTTGAGGGCGTGATCAGACTCACTGTCCGCATCGCAGCGGGCAGCCTATACTTCCACGGGGTGAGCTTGGCAAGGGCGGGAGCAGAAGTGAACTGTAAGCATGGATCTGTGCTGCTGGCGTTGAGCATCCTCGCGGCTGGGCTCTCTTCGGCGTTTGCTTCCGACACGAGTTCGAGCGCCGATGCGGGCGCTGCTGCCACCCTGCCGCCGGCGCCGCACATTGCAGCCACGCACGGCCGCAAGGTGCCGGGGGACGATCCTGATCTGCGCTCAAGTTCGGTGTTCATTCTGGATGCGACGCACTCGTCGGTGCTGTATTCGCGGCACGCAGATGTTGCAATGCCGATAGCGTCGATCACCAAGCTCATGACGGCGCTAGTGGTGCTGCAGGCGCGGCAATCGCTCGATGAGCCCATCGAGATCACCCGTGAGGATATCCCTGTGGGCAAGGGGGCGTATTCGCGCCTGACGCCCGGTACGAAGTTATCGCGCGGAGATCTGCTGCATCTTGCGCTCATGTCATCTGAAAATCGCGCGGCGCACGCCTTGGGGCGCCACTATCCAGGAGGCATCACGGCGTTTGTGCAGGCGATGAATGCGCAGGCGGTGGCGCTTGGTATGACCCATACGCGCTTCGTCGATCCGGCGGGATTATCAAGCGAGAACGTCGCAAGCCCAGAGGATCTCTCAAAGCTTGTGATGGCGGCCTCGCAAAACGCACTCATCCGCGAGTACTCCACCGACAAAGGTTATGCAGTCCGGGCCGGCCGTCGGATATTGGATTTCCGCAACACGGATTCACTGGTATCGAATCCGACCTGGAACATCATCGTGCAGAAGACGGGTTACATCAGCGAGGCCGGCAAATGCCTCGTTATGCAGGCGGTCATCGAGGGGCGCACCGTCGTAATCGTGCTGCTCGATTCCTTCGGCAAATACACCCGTGTCGCCGATGCGAAGCGTATCAAGAAGTGGATGGAATGGCGCCTGAGCGCGGGCCTGGCTCGCGAAAGTTAGTGCCGGCGAATTAAGTGGTCGCCGATCCCGCGACAAGTTGCGCATCGCCTGTGTGAAATTGAGGCACCGCTCGTGCCCCAGCTGCAGCCGAAACTCTTGCGATCGCAAAGAGTCTCGCCGCCGCTACGACGGCGAGATTTTTCCTCTCGCCAAAGGCCGCAGCTCGGCGGCCTCCACACCTTTAATTACCCTCGCGCGTGGTCTTTCCTTGTTTGCAGTTCTTGATGAAGCTCGTCTTGTCGTCGCCGGTCAACTGCTTGGCGGAGGCCTGCTCGTGGCATGCGTCCGAAATGGACTGTGGCACGGCGTGATTCTCATCAGTCGCCTTGCTGGGGGTATTGTTCGCCGGAACGTTGCTTTCCATGATGTCGGCGTTGCTGGCGCTCCCTGGAGTATTGGGTGTCTGTGCGAACGCCACTGCAATGGCAAGCAATGCAGCCGCGACGCTGAATGATGCTATCGATTTCATGATGGTCGCCTGTTTGCCATGCCAAGTGGATGTGCGAGCTGCAGTCCGGGAGCATGGGGAGCTAGGAGCAAGCACCGTTCCCATCTGCGCCTGCAGTCGCGCAAGCTTGGACGAGGCAGCCGGCTGTGTTCTGGAGCGCTTTGTGGGCCTCGGAGGGGCGCGCTGCACGACGCACTGTCGCCAAGCGCATACAGATTCAGTCGCCCCAAACCTTGAGAGCCGCGCTGATTTTCCTGCCTGATGAGTGCCGCGCGTGTGCTTTTTGCAAGCCTCATCGGTACAACTATCGAGTTCTTCGACTTTTATATATATGCCACGGCGGCGGTGCTGGTCTTTCCGCGGCTGTTCTTTCCATCGAGCGACGCCACTTCTGCCACTCTCCAGTCGCTCGCGACGTTTGCACTTGCATTCTTTGCCCGCCCAATCGGATCTGCACTGTTCGGGCACTTCGGCGACCGAGTCGGGCGCAAAGCGACACTGGTCGCTGCGCTCCTGACCATGGGAGTATCGACCGTATTGATCGGGCTGCTGCCTACGTACGCGGTCGCCGGTGTTGTCGCGCCGCTGTTGCTGGCGCTGTGTCGCTTTGGCCAGGGACTCGGTCTTGGCGGTGAATGGGGCGGTGCGGTACTGCTTGCGATCGAGAACGCGCCGCACGGCAGGCGCGCGTGGTACGGCATGTTTCCGCAGCTAGGAGCGCCCTTGGGCTTCTTATGCTCGACGGGCGTCTTTCTACTCCTGAGTCAGTGGCTCACAGATGCGCAGTTTTTTGCGTACGGTTGGCGCCTGCCGTTCCTCGCAAGCGCGCTCCTGGTGATTGTCGGCTTGTACATTCGCCTGCGCCTGACGGAGACCCCAGCCTTCCGGCGCGTGCTCGAAGACAACACGCGCGTTCGGCTCCCCATGCTCACAGTCTGTACGCTCTACGGCCGGATGCTACTGCTCGGCACTTGCGCGGCCACGGCGACCTTCGTGCTCTTCTATCTGATGACGGTGTTCGCGCTGAGCTGGGGCACCCGCGAGCTCGGCTATTCGCGCACCGATTTTTTGATGCTGCAGATGGTAGGTGTTTTGTTCTTTGCAGTGACCATTCCACTTTCGGCGGTGATGGCTGATCGACGTGGCGGCCGGCCAGTGCTACTCGCCGCTACCGCAGTAATCGGCGCATTCGGTCTGGTTTTTGCACCGCTCTTTGGCTCCGGTAGCACGCTCGGAGTTTGCACTTTTATGGCACTCGGACTGGCGCTGATGGGGTGCACCTACGGTCCGCTCGGCTCCACGCTGGCCCAGCTGTTCCCGACTGCCGTGCGCTACACCGGCACATCCCTCGCGTTCAATCTGGCTGGCATTCTCGGCGCATCGCTCGCACCGTACATAGCGACTGCGCTTGCCGGCCGCTACGGCCTTGCGTACGTCGGCTACTATTTGACTTCAGCAGGAGTACTGACTTTTGTCGCGTTGTGGCACATGCATCCGGCAGCGGCCGGAGCTGATATCGCATCCTAGTAGGGCCTGTAGCATAATACTGTGGGTTTCGACCGCCGCTTCGGGCGCCGCGTCGTGTGGCATTAAGTAAGGATGGACTTATGACGATTGTGGATAGGGTGCAGGCTCTTCTCGGCGCGCGCACGCCCGGCTACTCATTGCCGCAGGCACTGTACTCCGACCCGGCGGTATTGGAATTCGATATCCAAGCCATCTTCAATCGTTACTGGCTGCAGGCTGGCCTCGAAATTGAAATTCCGAAGACGGGTGACTACATCACCATGACCATCGGCTCCTCGCCGATCGTAATCCTGCGCAGTGACGAGGGTGGCGTCAGCGCGTTCTTCAATAGCTGCCGACATCGTGGGGCACAGGTCTGCACCGAAGAGCGCGGTCACGCGCATCGACTGGTGTGTCCGTATCATCAGTGGACCTATGACCTCAATGGCCAGCTGCTGCGCGCCGGCCGAATGCAGGAGGGCTTCGATCCGAAGGACTATCGTCTGCGTCCCGTGCGCAGCGAGTGCGTCGCTGGCGTGATCTTTGTTTGTCTCAGCGAAGACGCACCGGACTTTGCACCTATTCGTGCGGGCATCGAACCGCTACTTGGACCGCATGACCTGCGAAACGGCAAGGTTGCCTACACTGCGACACTCGTCGAGCGCGCCAATTGGAAGCTGGTCATGGAGAATGCGCGTGAGTGCTATCACTGCCGTGCACGCCATCTGCAGCTCATGCATTCCTTCCGAGATTTCACAACTCAGGATATCTACCAGGAACCGGAGCAGTGGCTGGTGGATTTTTGGGCGCGCTGCGAGGCGCGAGGACTCAAGAACGGCCCGGTCATCGGAGCCGATTTCGAGGCAGGCCGCTTTGCGCTCGCGGATGGTGTGGTATCGATTACCATCGACGGCAAGTCTGCCGTGACGAAGAAACTGGGTGCCGTTGGCGACGGCGATGTTGGCACCATGTGGTGGGCGGTGCAGCCGAACTCCTTCAATCACGCGGTAGGTGATTACGCATTTCTGTTTCAAGCGCTACCCACTGGGCCGCAGGAGACCGTAGTCACTGCGAAGTGGATCGTGAATAAGGACGCGGTTGAGGGCGTCGATTACGATCTCGCTCGCCTGATTGAAGTGTGGAACTCGACCAACAACGAGGACCGCTGGCTTGCCGAGAACAATCAGCGCGGCGTCAACTCCATTGCCTACGTGCCGGGTCCGTACTCCGAGATCACTGAGGGCAGGGTTCTGCGCTTCGTCGATTGGTATTGCGCTGCATCGCGAGCCTTCATTGCGCAGCAGCGCGTTCAGCCGCCGGCCCACGCGTTTTCGCGCGCGCGCGCGATTCCGTAACGGGCTGCGCGGCACCCGCTAAGGCCCGTCATTCGCCTGGATGCGCGCATCCGGCACTGGGTGCGTCGCTGTGGGAGAATCAGGCGGTGCTGCGAGCTTATCTGAGGCTTGTCCTGTTTGCGCTGGGGCTGCTGATCGGCATCCAGGCGCCGGGCTTTGTAGATCAGTACTCGAAACGAGTCAGCGCCCACTACATCGAGGCCACCAAGAACTTCGCGGGTTTTCAGCGCACGGCGAATGAGTACTTTGGCGGCAGCATCGAGGCCTTGATTGCACATCACGAATCAAGTTCAGATGCCGTGTTTAAGGATGAGGCCAAGAACATAGCGGCAATCTACGCTCGCCTTAAGAGGCTGGCACTCGAGCTTGAAGCGATGAACCGGTCGTTGGTGAACCGGATCTTCCATGTGGCGTTTCATCCGGATGAGGAAATCCTGAATGAGACGATCACCGCGTACTCCTATACGGTGCCGCTTAATCTCGAGGCGGTGTCGTGCGGCCTGGTCGCGGCGTTGTTGCTGGCGGTGCTCGTCGAATCACTATTGATCGGCGCCCTGCGGATGGGGCGCTGGACGGTGGGCGCGTCCGCATCCTCGCGAGCCTAGGCTCGCGAATGACGCGCCTAACGCCGTCAGCGCGCCTGCGCGGTCAAAAGGACATTCGCGAAGGGAGTGCCCCGGCTCATCGGCGTGGCTTCGGTGTCGAAGCCGCACTGGGACAATAGTTCACGCCATTGCCCGATGCTGCGGCAGTGAGTGGCCACGAGTCCGTGCCCGCGGAAAAGCATGGCGAGCTTGTCGGTATAGGCAGTAATGCGAAACCGCAGGCCACCGTTGGGATCGCCCACGCGCAACAGGAGCAACCCGCCCGGGGGCAGCGCCGCACGGACGCGCTCCAATACGTCGTGCTGCGAATCGACGTCGATGTAATGCAAAACGTCCAGAATCACTACAGCATCGGCGGCTCCGAACGCAGCGCTGCGGATGTCCGCCTGGATGACGTTGCAACCGCTTCCCAGCGCGCAGTGGGCGCGTGCGACATCACTGGGCATCAGTTCAATCCCGCGGAAGGACTGGCGTTGCTCCGGGACCGGCCAACCAGGGGGCCACGTGCCCCACTCGTAGCAGCGCGCGGCCGCGAGCAGCCATGCCGACAGGAGAGCCTGACCGCACCCGAGATCCAATATCCGACGGTGCCGCTGCAGCAGACCAAGTTCCAAAATCGCGCGGTAAACCGGATCCGTGCCGAGCTTGCCCCGTGCAAAGTGGTAGGCGAAGCGGCCGGCCTTGCGATACGGCGCTGACGCGGCATCGAGCAGCGCGCGGAACGCTGCATCCGAGCTTTCGCGCGCACCTGTCGCCTCGAGCCGCGGCTCCGCATAAGTACGCTCGTTCATGGCTACCGCGATGACGCGCACAAGTCGCAAGTTTCGACTCGGCGATCGCGCGGTTCCTTCGGCTGAGCAGGAATCGGCAATCGCTCAGACCGGGATACGATAGCGGATTGAGGAAGGACGGCAGCTGAACCTGGCAACACGGCGGGCGGGCCGATAAAGCTCAAGCAGCGACGCATCAGGTGTCGCTGCACGGCGCAGCAGCGGCCTGGGAGCGCGCGACGCGCGATCATTTTTTTCTTCGCCATAATGCAGACGAGAGCGTGTGCGCTAGAGAAAAACCCCGACGACTGAGAGCTTTGGGCTCTTTATCCGTTTGCCCGAGTACTTTACCCCAAGTTCTGCGTATTCGCAGGCCCTTGAGCGGAAGATCAAGGGTGATGGGAAAATGCCCCGGATGCGCGGGCAGCCCTGGGCCGCGGATTTACGCAGGTCATGGGAGGCCGAAGCGCTTCATTTCTGCATCCTCGGGTCGGATACTTCCAGCAGATAGCCGAACCCGCGCAGCGTGCGGATTGCCACTCCACCGTATTTGAGGCGCGCGCGCAGGCGGTGTATGTAAACTGCAACGCCAGTGCCGGTCAGAGGCTTGCGGCCCCGGGCCATACGCTTCGCAATGGTGACTGCGCTGACGATTAGGCCCTTCCTCGTCGCCAGGAGTCGTAGCAAAGCAAGCTCCTGACGACATAGATACACCGCGCGACCTGCAATCTCGACCCGAGGCTCATCGGGCCTAAATACCAGATCGCCGATGCGAACGGCGCCACGATTGTTGAACGAGTGCGCATTGCGAGTTTTGAAGTCCGTCATGGAATTTTCCTTGTAGCTCCCCGATCGCGCGATAATCCAGAACCCGAGCTGAGTGAGTCGTCTCCCTAGCTTGGTGGCTGCGCCGGTGCACGCGCGTCACACGGCTTGTTTTGCCGCTCGACATCACGTTGACGTCGAACGGCAACCTTAGAACCTACGTTTCATTACCGCTCCGTTAATAACGGCCCCGTTTCTCGCGTCGTACTTGGCAGGCCCGCCGATCGCCGGCGAGCTCGAGGCATGTTGCCCCGGTGCGTTTTCTGATATGCGATGTGGCGCCACAGCGTGCTGCAGTCGCGTTGCATGCACAGCTATCGGGCCTGCGCCAACGTCACGTCGCTCGACATGGCGCATGGTGAGGGACAGCTTGGAACTCGCGGCATGGGTATGCAGTTGAGACGTCGCGAGCTTCTGGCTTTGAGAGGCGCGCGCTGCGATCTGTTTGACCGGAACGGCGCCATTTGGCATTGAACGTCGTTCGCCCATCGCGGTGTCGGCGGCGGCCGGTGCGGCGTAACCAAGGTCCGGCGCCAGCGCGCCAAGGGCGATGATTGCAAGGACACAGTGTTCGATTCTCATTGATGTGGTCCCGTCAATCAGCACGCGGCGCAGCTCGACGTCTCGGCATGTGATGCTCGTCGCTGCTCAGGAACACCAATTGGAGCGCGGGAACGACTGCGAGCAGCATTATCGGGCCGAGCAGCATGCCACCTACGACCACGGTGGCGAGCGGACGTTGCACTTGACTGCCGATGCCCGTCGAGAACGCGGCTGGTGCCAGACCTATACACGCGGACAGCGCGGTCATCAGCATCGGACGCATGCGTTTTTCAGCTGCATGCGCCATCGAATCCACCGCGCCCATGCTATGTCGAAGTTGATTGAAATACGTGATGACCAAAATGCCGTTCATCACTGAGACACCGAATAGTGAGATGAAGCCGATGGCCGCGGAAATGCTGAAGGGCAATCCGGTCAGGAACAGCGCCAATACCCCACCGGCGATTGCAAAGGGTATTCCGGCCAATGCCAACAGGCTGTCACGCAGTGAATTGAACAGGCCAAAGAGCAGAACCAGGATCAGCCCCAGGCTCATTGGGACGAAGATCGCCAGCCGTCCCTTGGCAGTCTCAAAATCCTGAAATTCACCGGCCCAAACGATGCGATAACCGACGGGGAGCTTCACGTTCTTCGCAATGCGCGCCTGCGCCTCGGCAACTGTGCCACCGAGGTCGCGGCCGCGCACACTGAATTTGATCGGAATAAAGCGCTGTGTGGCCTCGTGATAAATAAATGATGCGCCCGAATCCACGCTGATGTTCGCCACCTCGCGCAGTGGAACGTAGGCAGTAATCCCATTCACCTGGTACGCGACTGGAACATTGCCAATCTTCTCGAGGCTGTCGCGGTAGCTTGGTGCGAGGCGCAGGGTCAAATTGAATTGCCTATCGCCTTCCATCACCGTGGAGACGGCATCGCCGGCGAGTGCTGCCTGGACGACTGTGTTCACATCGCCGGTATTGAGGCCGTACCGGGCTGCTTTGACACGATCGACCTTAATATTCAGGTTTGGCTGACCCACAATGTGGAAGATGCCCAAATCTTCCATTCCCTTGACTTCGTGCATCTCACGCAACAGCTGTGCGGCGTAGCGCTCCAGGACCTCCAGGTTAGGGCCGACAATTTTGACGGAATTGGCACCCTTGACGCCTGAAAGCGCCTCCTCGACGTTGTCCTGGATGTACTGTGAGAAGTTGAAGACGACGCCGGGTAAAACTGCTTCGAATTCCGACTGCAGTTGCGCCGTCAGCTTGTCCTTGGTCAAACCCGATGGCCATTTGTCGAAGGGTTTGAGCGGCGCGAACAGTTCGACGTTGGAGAAAGGTGACGCATCGCTGCCGTTGTCCGGGCGGCCATGCTGCGACACCACGGTATTTATCTCGGGGTGATGCAGGAGAATCTCACGCATCTTGCGGGTGGCGTCGGTGCCTGCGTCCAGCGACATGGTTTGTGGCATCGACGCACGGATCCAGTAATTGCCTTCCTCCAATGCCGGCAGGAATTCGCTGCCCAGAAACGGAACCAACAGTCCTATAAGAATCAGAAATCCGACGCCGAGACTCACCACAAGCGCGCGTCGGGCGAGGGCAAACCTCAGCACCGGCATATACGCGCTGTGCAATGCGCGCACCACGATGGTTTCCACTTCCTTGACCCGCTTAGGTAACAGCAACGATGCGAGCACCGGGGTGACGGTGAAAGTCGCCATGAGCGCCCCGACCAGTGCGTAGCCGTAGGTGCGCGCCATGGGGCCGAAAATCTGCCCTTCGACCCCTTGCATCGTGAACAATGGAAAAAAGGCCGCGATGGTCACCGCAGTGGAAAATAGGATGGCCTTGTCAACTTGCAGTGCGGAGACGTAAATAAGTCGTAAGCGCTTCGTCCAACCTGTGCCGCGCGTGGGATCGGCTCCGTAGGTCCCTTCGTAGAGATCCTCAAGTTGCTGGGTTCGGTGATCAGAGGTTCCCTGGAGATTGCGGAATACGTTCTCGACGAGAATGACGGCGGAATCAATGATGATGCCAAAGTCGACGGCGCCGATAGACAGCAGATTCGCGTCCTGACCCCGCAGCGTCAGAATGATGATGGCGAAAAACAGCGCGAATGGAATATTGGCCCCGACAATTATGGCGCTGCGCAGATCGCCTAAGAATATCCATTGAATGAGGAATACGAGAATGCACCCGAGGATCAAGTTGTGCAGAACCGTATGAGTCGTAACCGCAACGAGGGAGGTGCGATCGTAATAGGAAACGAGTTTGACGCCGGGCGGCAGCGTGCCGTCGACGTTCATCTTGGCGACTTCGGCTTTGATGCGGGGGACTACGTCATTGGTGTGCTGAGTGCGACCCATGACGACGATCGACGCCACGACATCATCTTCATGATCACGCCCGGCAATGCCGAGTCGCGGCACATGGCCGATGTAGACGCGCGCCACGTCCTTCACCAGCACCGGAATGCCGTTGAACTGAGCTAGAACGATATTCTGGATGTCGTCGACGTGATAGCCCTGAGTCAAATCATCGTTGCCGCCGCTGTCGATGAGACCAACGCCGCGAATGTTCACGGATTGCTGTCCGACGGTGATCTCGCGACCGCCGACATTGATGTTGGAATTGCTGAGCGCGCTGATGAGAGCCGGTACGGTGATGTTGTATGCCTGGAGCTTGTTTAGATCCGCCTCGACTTCGAATTCCTTGGTTGTGCCACCCCAGCTGTTGATCGCGACCACACCAGGGATCGTTGCCAATCGGCGCAGTGCGATCCAGTCCTGCACCGTGCGCAGATTGGTCAGGCCGAAATGAGGCGGCCCGACCACTTGGTAGCGATAGACTTCACCGACCAGGCTTGACTGCTGTATTTGGGGGACTTGGCCGGCCGGAAGAGTGACATTTTGCTGCAGGCTCAGCGCCGCCTGTGTGTGGGCAAAGTAGTAATCGACTCCGTACTTGAAAGTGACACGCACGAATGTGAGACCGTAAAACGAAGTCGAACGAATGTTGTCGATGCCGGGCGTGGAGTAGAGTCCGATTTCCATGGGCGTCGTGTAGTATTTCTCCATCTCCTCGGCCGAAAGACCCGCCGCCTGTGCTGTGATTTCCAGGATCACAGGTGCAGGATTCGGGTAGGCCTCGATATTCAGCTTGGCGTACGCAATCAGTCCGGCGCACACAAAGACGAACAGGCCCAACAGAATGATCGCGCGGCGGGTCAGCGCAAACGCAATGATGGCCTTCAACATGGACTGGCTATTTCAGATGCAGTAAGCAGAAAAATGCGCGACGCCGTCGCGGCGCGGCAAGCTAAGAGGCTCCGCCGAAAATCATGTTGCTGAGGAATATCGCCCCATCCACAGCGACGAAGTCGCCGGATTGCACGCCTTCGAGTAGCTGGTCATAGCCGTCGCGCTGCAGGCCGATCCTGACGGTCCGGCGCGCGAATCGATGACGGTCGCTCGTGGCCACCCACACCGAGTTTGTCCCGTCCGCTTCACGGACGACGCCATTGAGCGGTATCGCTGGGGCGCGTACCGACTCGCCGGTGCGGATGACAAAGGTCGCGAACATCCCCGCCCGCAACAGGTGTTCCCGGTCTTTGATTTCAGATCGAATGGTGATTCGGCGCGAATTGGGGTCGACAGTGGCACCGATGGCCGTAATCTTCGCGTTGAATAAATGCCCGGGGTAAGCCATGACCGAGACCGTTACGTCTTGTCCCACCTTGAAATCCGGGCTGTCGGATTCGAGCGCGTTCGCCATCAGCCACATGGTCGACAGGTCTGCGACGCTATATGGCGCAGGCTCGTTACCGGGTTGCTCCAGCAATCCCGGCGCTGCATTGCGCGCGGTGACGTGGCCCGTGATAGGGCTCTTGACGATGAGCGCCGTTTCGACGTGGCGCGTGGCGACTATCTGATCGATCTCGGCCTCGGTCTTGCCGAAAATGGCGACCGCATTGCGTGCCGCTCTGAGCGCGCCTTCGGCAGCTTGCTCATTGGCAACCGCAGTCTCATAGTCGTTCTGATCGATGCCCTGGATGGCATAGAGTTTCTTTGCGCGCAGGAGCGCGCTACTCGTCTGATCAAGCGTCCCAGCCGCTGCGATCAGATTCGCCTGCGACGCAATGAAATCCGGGCTCTCGATTGTGAACAGGATTTGGCCCTTTTTGACTTCATCGCCGAGGTCTGCATACAGCTGAATGATCCTTCCCTGGTACGGCGTGAATACGTGGACATTCATGTCCTCGTTGAAATCGATACTGCCGACCGCCTCCTTTTGAATTGAAAAGTCATGATCGACGACCGGTCCGACTTTGATTGAGCCCAGCTGGGCGTCTGAAAGGCGCACGGTCTGAGCGGCGCCGGATGGCGAATCACCGAGGGGAGGCGCTCCCGGCGTCGCTTGCGTCACGTTTGCACTTCTGGCGCTTGATGCCCAGTAGGCGCCTGCCACGATCACTGCAGCGGCTGCCGCGGCCGTGCCCAGCGGAATAAGTTTCGTGCTGAGACGGCGCAGACGGAGCCGATGACGCATGACGGAAATCCGGTACGGACCAACGTTGAATGATGTCGATAGCGTTGATACAGAGCTACTGTGACAAATCCCGGGCAGCGTGTGATTTGTGCCAGTACCGGGACCTCGTGCGCATGAGTCAGACTGCGATAGGTGGCGTCAACTCCGACATTGGCAATCCGGCGACGCTGGTCCGCGAGGCTGCGCTCCACTGCACTGGCATTGGTTGCGCTGTATGCGGTTGCGGGCTGCGCCGTCGGCCCGAACTTTCACAAGCCGGTTGCACCTGCCGGTGCCGGCTACACGACGGCGCCGTTGCCCGACGAGACGGCTGCGGCAAGCGTGCTCGGGGGCGATGCGCAGCGGTTTGTGATGGATCAGGACGTCGCGTTCCGATGGTGGCAAGCTTTCGGCAGCCCGGCGCTGAATTTCCTCGTCGATGAGGCATTTCGTGGCAACCCGACGATTGCGGCCGCGCAGGCAGCGCTGCGCCAGGCGCAGGAGCTGGTCTATGCGCAGCGGGGTTACTTTTTTCCGACCATCAATGTCGGCTACAGCTTTGAGCGTCAGCAGGTCGCCGGCAATCTGGGCGGCAACGATCCCGGTGCTCAGGGCAACGGCACCGTCATCGAGTCTGCGAGTCCGGCTGCTCCCGTCATCTTTAACATGCATACGGCGCAATTGACGGTCGGCTATACACCGGATGTGTTCGGCGCCAACCGGCGTAAGGTGGAATCGTTGGACGCGCAGGCGCAGATGCAGCGCTTCGAACTTGAGGCGACCTACGTGACGCTGGCATCGAATGTCGTCGCGGCCGCCATCCAGGAATCCTCAACCCGTGCACAAATCGCGGCGACTATAGAGATTATTTCCGACGAGGAGAGATCCCTGCAGATACTGCGCGACAAGTTTGCACAGGGCTATGCCATGAGGATCGACGTGGCAGCCCAGGAGGCACAGTTGGCACAGGCTCGAACATTGCTGCCGCCGCTCGACAAGCAATTCGACCAGACCCGAGACTTGCTTCGCGCGCTCGTAGGCAAGTTACCCAACCAGGACGTCGCGGAGAGTTTTGACTTGGGGACGCTCAAATTACCGCGTGATCTACCCTTGAGCCTGCCGTCAAAGATCATCGAACAGCGGCCGGACGTGCGCGCCGCCGAGGAACAGCTGCGGTCGTTGAATGCGCAGGTCGGTGTCGCCATTGCCGCGATGCTCCCGCAATTTTCAATTTCCGGGGCGGTCGGTGGGACGGCGACCGAATTCCCGTGGCTCTTCAGATCGGGCGGTCCGTTCTGGAGCCTAATTGGCGGCGTCACGCAGCCGGTGTCTGCCGGTGGGACTCTGCTGCATACCAAGCGTGCCGCTGACCAGGCGCTGCTTCAGGCGGCGGCGCAGTATCAGGTGGCGGTAATCAACGCCTACCAGAATGTTGCGGACACACTGCACGCGATGCTCTCTGACGCTGACGAGTTGGCTGCCGCCGACGCTGCGGAGCGCGCCGCCAAGGTGATGCGCGATCTGACGCGCGAGCGTATGCAGGATGGCTATGTGGACTATCTTTCGGATCTGGGCGCAGAGGTTGCGTACCAGCAGGCCGTGCTCAGCGTTATTCAAGCTCAAGCCACGCGATTCGGTGACACAGCGACGCTCTACCAGGCGCTCGGCGGTGGCTGGTGGAACCGCGATGTGGCAGTGAACGCGCTCAGTGATAACTACCACGCAACTGCCTCTCGATAAGCCCGCGGACTCTTACGAAGTGTGCATTGGACTGCGCTGCGCACCTACCAGAATGCCGATTCTCGTAATCAGGCGGGGCCCGGAAAGCACGGATTGATTGCGGCACCGCGGACGGCGTGGTCGTGCCGCAGCGCATTTTTGCCGTTGCCGCCGCGTGGGAAAAGCCGCGGAACACGCACGACACGGCTCGCTGTGGACGTACACATCGGAACGGGACAGATAATCCATGATAAAATTCAGAAACATTCCGCCACTGCCCATGGAGCACCGCGCCATGGTTTCGCCGGGCAAAAAGATCTTATGCATTGAGGACGATCCGGAGACTGCTGCGCTCGTGGCGGAGGACCTCGAGGAGCGTGGCTACGCCGTGACGGTGGCGCTCGATGGCCACGCGGGCTTTAGCGCGATATTGAAAATCAATCCGGATATCGTGCTGTGCGACATCAGCATGCCCGGTATGTCAGGCTTTGACGTACTCGAGCGGTTGATCGCACTTTCCCCGCAGTTTGAAGCCGTGCCATTCGTATTTCTGACGGCGCTCGCGGACCGTGACACTGAGCTCAAGAGCCGGCGTTTGGGAGCGGATGATTACGTCACGAAGCCGATTGATTTCGAGATGCTTGCTGCAATAATCGAGGCTCGCCTGAGCCGTGTGGCGCGCAACGCGGCGTGGTCCCGAGTCGTGGCTTTGAATGAGCGCGAGGCGGACTGCCTCACCTGGTCGGCGCGGGGCAAAACGTCCGCCGAGATCGCGATGATTCTCGGCCTGAGCAAGCGTACGGTGGATTTCCACGTTGAAAACGCACGCCGCAAGCTCAACGCGGCGACGAGGATTGAGGCCGTGGTCAAGGCCACATCCGGCGGCCTTATCGATCCTTGAGTCGCTGTGGATCGTGTGATCGAAGCCCCGCTCGACCCTGGCGCATCGCCACAGCTTGCTCGCGTCCAGCGGTCCCCGCAGTGGGCGCGCTGGCCGCGGGCGCGCTCAATCCGCGTACGGCTGTATGCGGTTTTCGCGCTTCTTCTGTTACTCGTGGTCGGCCTGGGAGCTTTTGGCATTCAGCGGCTTGCTGACGTCAACCGGGTTTCGCAGGAAATTCGCAATCATTGGCTGCAAGACACACGTATTCTCGGCGACATCAGTAACTACATGTCAGATTACCGCACCGCCGAGGCGACTCATCTATTGTCCGCCACGTCGCCAGAATTCGCTGCGAGCGAGAACGAAATTGCGTCCCTGGGCGACACGGTAGCCCGCAGCCAGCGCGCCTACGAGGCGATCAAGCAGGATCCGTCGGAGAGCGCGCTGTACGCACAGTTCGCACGGCAATGGGCTGCATATCAGGCCGTGGCCGCGAAGGTTATAGCGCTCGCGCGCGCGGGCAACAGCGGCGATGGGGTGATTCTTTATATGACGGCCTCGCGCCAGCCCTTCGATCTTGCCAGCGACACCTTGAGCAGGCTGACGGACCAAACCGTCGCCAAGGCGCATGAGGCCAGCGCGCGCGCAGCGACCACATACAGCCGTGCCCAATCGTTAATCGTAACGGCGATGTTGTCGGCGGCCTTTCTGCTGATTGGCGTAATCATCTACATCACGCGGTCAATATTGAACCCGCTGCTCGATTTGGCGAGCCGCATGCGGGCGCTCGCCAATCACGACACGAGCATCACGGTCCCCAGTGCTACACGTGAAGATGAGATGGGCGAAATGGCGCGCTCGGTGGTCGTGTTTCGTGACAACGCCGTCGCACTCATGAAAAGCCAGCGACGCTTGATCGAACAGGCGGCGACGCTCGAGGAAGCGCTGGAGAGCGAGCAGCGGCTGACGGCTCAGCAGCGTAATTTTGTGTACATGACCTCACACGAGTTCCGCACGCCGCTGACCATCATCGATGGGCACGCCCAGCGCCTCATCAAGATGAGCGATCGACTCGACCCGGCGGCCATTGTCGAGCGCGGCGATCGCATCCGCAGTGCAGTGCAGCGCATGACCAACATAATGGACAGCTTGCTCGGGGCCTCGCATTTGTTTGATGGGCAGGCGGTTTTCCATCCAGCCGAACTGGATCCGGGCGCGCTCCTGCGCGAAGCGTGCCAGGCGCATCGCGAGGCGACCCGCAGTTTGAATATCATCGAGGACTTTGAGAACTTGCCGCCGACGATCGATGGGGATCCAAAGTTGCTGTTTCATGCGTTCAGCAACCTGATCTCAAATGCGATCAAGTACTCACCCGCTGGCAGTCCGATAGAGGTCATCGCCCGAACCGAGCGGGGCGGCCTGCTCGTCCAGGTTCGGGACCACGGCATGGGGATTCCCGCACGCGATCGCGAGCACGTATTCCAGCGGTTTTACCGCGGTGGCAACGCTACCGGTATCGCTGGAACCGGCGTCGGTCTGCACTTGGTTGCCATCGTCGTGAACCTGCATCAGGGTGAGGTCCAGGTCGAGAGTCTGGAAGGTGCAGGCTCGACGTTCATCGTGCGTCTTCCAGTTCGCGCAGCGGCAGTCAGCAGGCAATTACCCACAGATCGCAATCCCGACTGAAGTTTATCTGTGAGTTGGTGGCGTCTAATACGCCGTCAAGGGCATTTGCGTGGCGGGTGTCACGGCAATTCCGCCGATTCCTGCAAACTGAACTGGAACCGACACATCCTCGGAGCCCGAATTTCTAATGACGGCAAAATGCAGATGGGGCCCGGAGGTAAAGCCGGTATTGCCGGAGTCGGCGATGTACTGCCCCCGTGTCACACGCTCGCCGATGCGCACGCGGATCGAGTCCCAGTGCAGGTGGGCGTAGATGGCAATCGTCCCGTCCTCGTGGAGAATTTCGACGACGTTTGCCTGATCGAGCATTACGGGGCTCATGCCTGTATTGAACGAGTCGTGACGCACATTGATCACGGTGCCCTCGCGGGCCGAGTAAACCGGCGTCCCGTCGGGCAACGCGATGTCTACCGCGTACTGACTGTCAGCGGTCGTATGCGTGATTCTGGTGGGGTAGGCCTGCGAGATCGGATAGGTGGCGCCGATTGCATACGGCACCCGATACGGGTGCGGCGGCCTGTGGACCGCCCCTGGCGATCCGAGTGCAACCGTCCAGACATATCGCAAGGTTGCCTTCCCTGTGGCCTCGGATGCTGCACGCGCCAATGTTTGCCGTGTTCCCGGTTCAAGCGTCGCCTCGTAACCGGCGCCATTCGCGATAGCGGTAAAGTCGGAGTGTACGATCGAGACTTTAAATGTGACGCTGCAGAGGCAATCGTTGATGGCGACGAGCTGGGTTGATTGGCCATCATCGTAGCGATCGACCGCGAGATGCAATGCGCCGTGCTCGTGTCCGAGACTGAAAGAATTCCCCGGCGAAACCGCAGTGGTCGCGCGATCGGTGAACACCCATTGCCCGCTAGCATCGCGATACTTGTAGGCCGTTTGTGCCAGCGACACACTTGAGGTGGCGAGCAAAAGGACGCTCAGCGCACCGAGCCCGGGGGTATGGCGCTGACTGCGACGCGAGATGCGCGCGGCAGTTGTGTGAGATGGACCGCCGCTGATCACGTACCGCAGGCGGCGCTCATCGCTTGCCGGGCTTCCTCGCGCTCCGTGTCGGCCTGAGGATCCGTATCGTAGACGCGGTTGCCATCGGCATCGACATGGACGATCCGTCTTGCGTCTTTGATGGCGAAGTAATGATTGCGCGCGCTGTCGCAACGGGTTTGTTTATCGCGATCCTGCTGCGCCTTCGTCTTGTCGTCGGCGGACTGCTGCTTTTTGCGCTGGGCGTCCTGGGCGTTCAGGATCTGCTGTTCCTTGGCAATCCGTGCAACTGCCTCCGGGTCGGGCTGATCGACATGTACGACGGTCTTCTGCGCGGTCGAAGTGCTGGCGCGGTCAGAATAGACGACGTGGCCCTGAGCATCAGTGGATTTGTACACTTCCTGCGCCAGCAGCAGGCACCCGGGACGCACGACGAACAGGAGCACGGTGAAGATGGCCCTGCATGCCGCAATATCCCACCTCTTCCGTGAATGTCGCACATGGCCTCCCGATTTCGGATAAATCTACTTCGACGCGACTCCATCTATCGGCGAATCCCGTCACAAAACGTGGTGGCGAGACGTGGTAGCCGCTCATTCAAGTGTGCGGAGATTGCCATGAGGAGCACTAAGGGTACAGGTCAAAATATGTGAATTGTGGCTATCGCACGCAAGCCAGGCGGGGCCCGAAGGAGCTTTCTGTGCGCCGCGGAAACTTGCCAGTCCAGTGCTTTCGCGTCTTCTCAATTGCCAGCTGAGTACTCGCAATCGCCAACTATTGCCGTGCTCGCCGTCATACACCCGCCCAAGTCGTCGGCCAGCAGCGCCGGCAAGCCGGAAGGGCCGTCGCCAGAGTGCGGCCCCGGATCAATGGCGGCTGTGCTTCAACTCCGCGTCGCTCAACGAGTGGAACTCGACAGACAGCTAACCGCTGGGCTAATCTAGAGTCGTTCATTGGGGAGTAGCCGCCCTTCGCACAGAAGGGGAACACGTCAACATACTTGGCTTTCGGGCCATGGCGCGTTCAACCGCTCGGTCTGGCGAGACCTTTGACGCATGACCTGGTCCTGGGTTGGACGGGGGTCGTGTGTCACCGGTCACACTCGTCCGACCCCCTGAGCTACTCATATGGAAGCCTTGCTGATTTCCACCGCTTCGGTTGCAGTGGGTGAACTGGGTGACAAAACCCAGCTGCTTGCGCTGATTCTCGCGACCCGGCTTCGCAGGCCGCTGCCGATCATCGCCGGCATCTTTGTGGCCACGCTGCTTAATCACCTCGCGGCCTGCTGGGTCGGAGAATGGGCAGGCAGGCTCATCAACGCAGAGCTCTTAAGGTGGGTGCTGGGCATATCCTTCCTCGCAGTGGCGGCCTGGGCACTGATCCCTGACGAGCTGGACAGCGACGTCAAGGAGCGCGGCGCTTACGGGGTGTTTGTGCTGACGGCAGTGACGTTCTTTCTCGCCGAAATGGGCGACAAAACTCAGATCGTCGCGTTCGCGCTCGCGGCCAAATATAACGATCTGCTTGCGGTCGTCGCAGGTACCACGCTCGGCATGATGATCGTCAACATCCCGACTGTCCTGTGTGCCGAACGCGCGACGAAATGGATTCCGTTGCAGGCGGTGCGCGTCCTCGCGGCTGCGATCTATGCGGCGCTCGGCATCTTGACCCTTCTCGGCTATTCGCGCGTTAGTCTGGGGTGACCCATACACTTCAGAGGCTCTCGTGCTGAGCTCGGTCAGAGTGGGTGCACCGTCGTAGTACTGTGTGCTGTGAAAGCTCGTGAGAGCTCCGGCCGGGCGGAAATTTCAAACTGACGGGATCGATTGACGGAGCGTGCTCATCAGCGCTCCAAAATGCTGCTCGTAGCGACGCCAGCGCCCCGAAGAACTTCCGTAAATGGGGCGCCGCACCTGTGATTTCGCTCGCTCCCGCGGTGGATTGGTTCGATGATCCACAAATGTCTTTGGTGAACAAGCTCTTACGTAGCTCTGAAAATACTTATCTCCTTTATGTCTCCTCAAGGAACGGATTCTGAACAGTCACGCTGCCGAATCTTCGGCGGTGCTGCAGATCTTCGGTGAGCAGAACGCGGCAACCCGCTTCGGCGGCGGCCGCGATAACAAGTGCATCGTAGAACGACAGCGTGCTGACGCGAGCTAGCTTCACTGCGTGAGTATGGGTGTCGGTCGTGAGGGGGCGTGCAGGACCCATCAGTTCAGCGATAACTTCGAGTGCTGCGTCGACCTGAGGCCAATCCCAGCTTAGCTTACGGCGAACGACACTGGTGAATTCGTTGAGCACCTGCACACCGATCACCCCCCCTTCAGCCATCAGCTCTTCTGCCCGACGGCTGCGGTGGTCGCCAGCTGCGAAGGCGTAGATCAGGATGTTGGTATCGAAGAACCGATCACCGCGCATTGGCCTCATTCCGGACGAAACGGAAACCCTTTGGCAGCGGCTTTTTCAGCGTGCGTAGCCGCTGCAGAGCCCGCTCCCGGCTGCGATCGCGCTCGACTTCAAACCGCCGTGCTCCAGATGCCACGATTTCGATTTCGTCGCCGGTCTTCAGCTTCAGCGCTTTGACGACCGCATCGGGAAGCCGGACGGCCAGGCTGTTTCCCCACTTCGCTACGCGCATAAATCTCCGTAAGATATACCCATTATTTGTATATCATAGATACTTGAGAAGCGACCTGCAAGGTGACAGGTGACGTCGGCATCTAAGGGTGCGGCCGCCGTCCGCGAACCCAGGCGTCTGGCCCCGAGAAAATGCCCGAGACGGCGGTAATGCGCCATCTTGTGGATCTTGGCCGGGCTCGAACAGACGGCTGTTGAGTGGCAGCAAGGGACATTATAGGGCAGAAATTGGGGTAGGCCCGGTGACAGTTACTCACTCGGCCGCGCCTCAACGTCTTGTTGAAAGGCAAGATCGACAAATTCAGCCTCGACGCTTTGGGGAATGCTGCTACACGCGCTGGGCTGCACGTCAATTTGCATGCCACTGCATCGAAGCGGATGAGGGAGGGCTAGCCGCGAATTCCTGAGAAACTACGGCGAGTTGCGAAGGTGCTGCAGGCGGGGGTCGGGGTGAAACGTCTCAAATTGATCTAGGCTGTGTGAAAACCCAAATCACTTGCCGTGTAAGTTCGATAGCGCGCGATTCGAGTCAACAAAATCACATAAAATTGAACCTACGTGCCTGAAAATGCACTGCACCAATAGTGCCTCAGTAGTTTTCACACAGCCTAGGTAGATCCTCACGCCGTGGCACCAATGAACCTTGGCATTCCTTTCGCGCAGCTCACATACTGCCCTCAAAACAACGATGGACGTCTCGATGTATTTCGGTTTTAGACAGCCCGCCGGGTGGTCAAAACTCATCATCGCTGTTGCAGCTATCTGGGTTTGTCCCGGCCGTGCGCTCGCGGCAGACACCAGATGCACGCTGGCGTCGATTCAGAAGATCGCGCCGCCAGGAATGGAGATCGGACCACGTGGCGCGATAGACCCTCCTGATCCGAGACTAGATACGGCCAGCGGTGTGCGGCTGATACCGGTTAACGCACTAGGTGACGGCACCCCAGAATTCTGTTTTATAGCGGGTTCCGTGGTGACCCGCTCGAAACCCCTGCGTGCGGCGCATTTTGCCGCGGCACTGCCCTCAGGGGAAATCTGGAACGGTAAGTTCATGTTCCAGGGTTGCGGCACTAATTGCGGCGTCATCTACCCGCCAAGCGCCGCGACCCTGCACAAGGGTTACGCCGTATGGGCAACCGACGATGGACACGTCGCGAAAAGCAGCTCTGATACGCGGTTCGCGCGGGAGGACGATGCGACCTGGGCTGCTTTAGACCCCGGACACCCAGACGTAGGCGCCCTGAATGACTTCTTTCATCGCGCGGTTCACACGGTCACAGTGATCGGCAAGGAGTTCACGAAAAGATACTACGCGGTGGCCGCATTGAAATACGCGTACTTTCAGGGTTGCTCGGGCGGCGGCCGAGAAGCCATGGTGGAGCTGACACGTTATCCCAGCGACTACGATGGCATCATCGCGGGCGCACCTTATTTCGATATAGCGAGCGAGCTCGCCACCACGCTTGTAAGTTTCGCTGCGGAGCTGCGCTCACCGGGGGCAGCGTTACCTCGTCGGCTCTGGAGTGAGGCAAGTCGTACCATCCTAGAGAGATGTGATCCCCAGGACGGAGTTAAGGACGGCCTAATTCAAAACCCGCAAACATGCGATTTCAATCCATATCGAGACTTGCCGAGGTGCGGCGGCGCTAGCGAACGTGGTGACGACTGCTTCACGCTTGAGCAGATCGACACACTCAGCGTCATCTTTTCAGCAACGCGAAACTCGGTCGGCGAAGCAATCTATCCTGGCTGGTCGGTGAGTGACATTGGATTTCACAATACAAGGGCCGATGCTGCGGATGTGCTTGTCGACTCGCTCAGTTTCCCCGAGCCGCCGAGCAATTTAATGTCACCCCAGCCGTGGAGCGGCAATTCCGGAGGGCAGCCTGAGGGATGGTACTGGAGTGAGCAAACCGCAAGATACATTGTCTACGATGGCAGCAACGGGTTCGACGCACGCCAGACGCTCGGCGTGGCATTCAATCGGAGCGACGACGGATGGAAAGGCATGCATGCCGTGGTCCCAGATCGAACAATCGAGCTGCTCCGAAAGAAGACGGCTGCGGGAAGCGGCGCGAGCCCGGCCGCTGCGGCCCGTTTCCTGCGAGATGGAAGAAAACTGATCATGTACCACGGTTTCAGTGACGGGGACATCACTCCTTACCGCACGGTGCAGTACTTCGATAGCCTCGCGAAGCTGAGTGGTGGAATGCAAGCCCTGCAGAAGAACGCTCGGCTGTACATGGTACCCGGAATGGCGCACTGCACCGACGGCCCCGGGCCTAACAATTTTGGGCAGCTGTTCAGTGCAGTTGTTTTCGACGCGCGAGTGGATCATGACATTCTCGCGAGCTTAGAGGCCTGGGTGGAAGCGGGTCGTGCCCCGGCGGCGATCATCGCCACAAAGTTTGAGAATGACGATCCGCACGGTCGAGCAACGAGAACCATGCCTCTGTGCCCGTACCCCGCGATGGCCCAATATGTGGGCTTCGGTGATGTCAACGATGCGGCCGACTGGAAATGTCCCAGGACTGATGAGCGGCTCCTTAACACCGGGCCAGTCGGAATCGCTGCCGGCGTATTCGCGCCGCGCAGGTGACGACCATTCTTGTCTCCTTTACGTCTCCCCCACAACCGCTAAACTCCCCACAACCCGCAGGAATCCCGCAGAAACGCGCAGCATGCAAACCACTGTAAAAATAGGGATTTCGACCGAGAAAAACACTCAGACGATCGATCGGCGGGTGTCAGTCGCTCCCATGATGGATTGGACGGACCGGCATTGCCGCTACTTCCTGCGCGGCTTCTCTCCCGATGTGCTGCTCTACACGGAGATGATCACCGCGGCAGCGATTCTGCGCGGCGACCGCCAGCGCCTGCTCGCATTTGACCCTGCTGAGCAGCCGGTGGCATTGCAGCTCGGAGGCAATGAGCCGGCTAATCTGGCCGCCGCAGCAGCGGCGGGTGAGGATGCGGGATATTGCGAAATCAATCTCAACTGCGGCTGTCCGAGCGATCGCGTGGCGAGCGGCGCATTTGGCGCCTGCCTGATGCGCGAGCCTGCCCTCGTCGCGGACTGTGTCGCGGCCATGCGCGCGCGCGTGCGCGTGCCGGTTACCGTCAAGATGCGCATCGGCGTGGTCGAGCGCGCGAAACGCGAGCGTGTTGCATCAGTAGCCGATTTCAATGATGGCGAATTTGAAGCGCTGCAGGAGTTTGTCACAGCCATCGAGGCGGCCGGCTGCGCGTGCGCGATCGTGCACGCACGCAAGGCCGTGCTCGGGGGATTATCGCCAAAGGAGAATCGCGCCATCCCGCCACTGCGCTATGACATCGTCCGCGAGCTCAAGCGCACGTTTGCGCAATTACCGATCGTCGTGAACGGAGGCTTTCGCGACACACGCGAAGTACTCGACGCGCTCAGCTGGAGCGATGGCGTCATGCTCGGCCGTGAAGCCTATCACCGCCCATTCGTGCTGGCTGAACTGCACGAGGCATTACACCCCGAGGACACGTTGCGGCCGCTCGCGCGGCGCGCGTTGCTTGAGCGTATGGCGAGCTATGCGGAGCACGAGATTGCGCGCGGCACGCGGCTCGCCGCTATAACGCGCCACATGTTGGGACTGTGCGGCGGCGAGCCCGGAGCACGCGAATATCGCCGCCTCCTCAGCCACGCCGCGCACGCGCCCGGGGCTACTGTCCAGCTCATACGCGACGCTGGCGGCCTGTGCGCGCCTGCGTGAGCCGCGGGTGCGCTACCGGGCCTGCGGCGGACGCGTATAATCTCACCGGGACTGGCCGTGCCGCCGCAAGCGGTGCACCGAGCCGTCCGCTGGATTAGCCGCATGGGAAAAGACATCGAGCTTGCCATTCTGTTCGCCGACGTCGTCGGCTCGACGCGACTGTACGAGTCGTTGGGGGAAGTGCGGGCGCGCGATATCGTTGCGATCTGCATCGAGGTGATGCGCACCGCGACCGAGCAGCACCAGGGTACCGTCATCAAAACCATGGGCGATGAAATCATGGCGACGTTTCCCACTGCGGACGATGCCCTGGACGCCGCCGCGCAGATGCAGCAGCAGATCAGCGCCCACGCGCAGTTGAGCGTGGACGGTCAGCCGGTTGCGATTCGCGTCGGGTGTCATTTCGGTCCTGTGGTCCTTGAAAACCGGGACGTTTTTGGATCGACCGTGCACACTGCAAACCGCATGACGAGTCAGGCGAAAGCGGGCCAGATCATCACCACCACCGCAGTAGTCGACGGACTTTCCCCCGAATGGCGCGCATCCGTGCGGCAGATCGACGTCGCGACTCTGAAGGGGCAGGGTGCCGAGGTCGCACTGTTCGAGGTGTTGTGGCAGACCGAGGATGTGACCAGCATGGTGCCGGAGATTGCGCTCGCTTCGCGCGACGGCCGCACCGTGCGGCTACGCCTGCGTTGCCAGGATCGCGAATTGGTCGTGGACGACGAGCGCCCGAATATCGCCATCGGCCGCGCCGAGGACAATGATCTCGTCGTCAAGGGCAGCCTAATTTCACGGCTGCATGCGCGCATCGAGATCAACCGCAACAAGTTCGTGCTGATCGACCAGAGCACCAATGGCACCTTCGTGCAGGCCGCTGGCGAAGAGGACGCTTTCGTCCGCCGGGACAGTCTGCAGATCAAAGGCGCGGGTCTGATTGGGCTTGGCCGCCTGCCCGATGATGTGTCGCCGCAGACGATTCGCTTCGAATGCGAGGAAGGCTAGGCGCCTTCAGCCGAGGAGCTTTTGCGTGACTGCAAGCTCCTGCAAGAGTTCGGCGGGCAAGCGCGCACCGTAGCGCGCAAAATAATCTCCGATTTCCGCCGTTTCCTTGCGCCACAGCGCAGGATCGACGCTGAAGAGCGCTGCCAGCGACCCGCTCGACACGTCAAGCCCGTTCATGTTGAGATCGGTAGGGCGCGGCAGCGATCCGATTGGCGTCGTGGCGGCACCCGCGCCCACCGTACAGCGCTCAAGCATCCACGCCAGCACCCGCAGATTTTCGCCGTACCCCGGCCAGAGAAAACGTCCCTGCGCATCGCGGCGGAACCAGTTGACGTGATAGATCTTCGGCGCGCGCGGGAGTTTCGCGCCGACTTCGAGCCAATGGCGCCAGTAGTCTGCGAAGTTGTAGCCGCAGAAGGGCAGCATCGCCATCGGATCGCGGCGCACGACGCCTGCTTCCCCGACGGCGGCCGCGGTCGTCTCCGAAGCCACCGAAGCACCCACGAGTACACCGTGCTGCCAGTTGCGCGCCTCATATACGAGCGGCGCAACCTCGCGGCGCCGCCCGCCAAAGATCAGGGCCGTGATCGGCACTCCGGCCGGATCGTCGGCGCGCGGTGAATAGATGGGATTGTTGCGTGCGGCGACGGTGAAGCGCGAATTCGGGTGTGCCGCGGGGCCGTTCTTCGGATCGTACGGTTGCCCTTTCCAATCGAGGACGGGCGTGAACTTCTTGCGCCCCTCCCACCAGGGCTCATCGTCCGCCGTCAGCGCGACATTGGTGAACAGCGTATCGCGCCTGATCATGTCGAAGGCGTTGCGGTTGGTATCGCGATTGGTACCCGGTACGACGCCAAAGTAGCCGGCTTCTGGATTGATGGCCCAAAGTCGTCCGTCCGGTCCCGGATGCAGCCAGGCAATATCGTCACCCACCGTCTCAACCTTCCAGCCGGGCATGGACTGCGGCGGAATCAGCATCGCCAGGTTCGTCTTGCCGCAGGCGGAAGGAAATGCCGCGGCCAGGTAATGCGTCTGACCTTGCGGGTTTGTGAGGCCGACGATCAGCATGTGCTCGGCGAGCCAGCCTTCATCGCGGGCTTGCCAGCTCGCGATGCGCAGGGCATGGCATTTTTTGCCCAGCAGCGCGTTGCCGCCGTACCCCGAGCCGAAGCTCTCGATTCCGAGCTCCTCGGGATAATGCATGATGAAGCGCCGCGCCGGATCGAGCTCGCCGGTGGAATGCAGGCCGCGCACGAACTTGCCTTCGCGGGCGATACGCTCGAGCGCTGCGCGGCCGCTGCGCGTCATGATCGCCATATTGAGCACCACATAGGCGCTGTCCGTGATCTCCACGCCACAGCGTGCGTACGGGGACTCAAGCGGACCCATGCAGTAGGGGATGACGTACAACGTCCGCTCACGCATGCAGCCGGCGAAGAGCGCACGCATTTTTGCGTGGGCCTCCTCGGGCGCCATCCAATGATTGTTGGGCCCCGCGTCGCCTTCCGAGCGCGTGCACACATAGGTCACATGCTCGACGCGTGCTACATCGTTGGGGTCGGAACGGTAGAGGTAGCAGCCGGGGAATTCCTTGGCATTGAGCTTATGCAGCTCATGCTCGCGCACCAGCCGGGCGGTTAGCTCACGAACCTCCGCTTCCGAGCCGTCGCACCAGTGCACGGTGCGCGGCCGCGTCAGCTCGGACACGGACTCAACCCAGGCAGCGACGTCCGCGCTGATTTCGGGCAGCGGCGCGATGAGATGCG
>Ga0302325_10004580_pt1 | contig 31876 bp, 23 predicted proteins | sample Palsa_T0_2_FD_201948 | JGI IMG/M metagenome (GOLD analysis project Ga0302325, IMG submission 201948) | Peat permafrost microbial communities from Stordalen Mire near Abisko, Sweden - Palsa_T0_2 | ecosystem: Environmental > Terrestrial > Soil > Palsa > Peat permafrost | place: Sweden: Abisko... | reverse complement strand
CCGCCCCGAGCGCTTCATGGTTTATTTCGACGAGTCGGTGCACGGGTTGGACCTTGGCGCTCCGGTCAAGCTGCGCGGTGTCCGCGTGGGCCGCGTGGTGGATCTGTCGATCCGCTACGATCCCACGACCAACGGTTCGCTGGCTGCGGTCGTCTGTGAACTCGATCACGACCGAATCACCGATGAGCACGGCGCGGTGCTCCGGGTGGCGGCCCAGGACCGCCTCAAGGAGCTCGTCAACCACGGTCTGCGCGCACAGTTGGGAGTCGCCGGACTGGCCACGGGCCTGCTGTTCGTGGAGCTCGATTTTCTAGACCCGAAGCAATACCCGGAAGCGGTGGTGGCGCCGGACGCGAAGTATGTCGTCGTGCCGTCGGTCCCCTCGGCCCTCTCGGGATTTCAGTCGAGTATTTCGAATATCCTGGGCCGACTCCAGGCGGTCGATTTTCAGGGGCTTTCCGTGGAGATCAAGCGTACGGTGACGGCGGCGCGCGTCGATTTGGAGGGCGTGGACGTCAAGGGGCTGGTCGCTCAATGGCGCAAAACGGGGGAGTCGGTCGACGCCTTGGCGAGGTCGCCTGAGGTCACCAAGATGCTCGTCAGCCTGGACCGAACCCTCGAAGCGCTGCGCGGCGTGATGGCGAAACTCGAACATCAGGTGGATACCAATGGCGACCAGCTCAAGGCCGCCCTCGCGCAGACGCAGGCGACGCTCAAGGACTTTGACGCGGCGGCGCTGACCGCCCGCCGATTTGTGGATTCCCAGCAGAATCTGGGAGCTGATGCGGACCGGGCGCTTGCTCGTCTGGCCGACGCCGCCGAGGAGATCCAGCGTCTCGCGGATTTCCTTGAGCGCAATCCGAGCGCTCTGATCAGCGGCCGCAAACCACCGCCCTCTACGCCATGAACGTTATGCCTTCACTACCGCCCCGGTTCCGCTTAGTCGCGTTCGGCATGGGGGTGCTCATGGGGGGATGCGGCCTTGTTCCGCCGCCCCAACCCGACTACACTCGGTATTTCCTGCTGACCGAGCCGGCGCTGAGCGGCGCTCCGCACGCGTCCGCCCCCGAGGGCCTGCGCATCGGGCTTAAGCCGGTGACGCTCGCCGCGTACCTCGGCAGCCGACAGATTGTTGTCCGTCGGGCGGAGAACGAGATCGCATTCCAAGAGTACGACCGTTGGGCCGAGCCGCTGGAGCATTCGGTCGCGCGAGTCATTCGGGCGCAGCTGCTCGAGGACCCCGTCGTGGCGGATGTTTTTTCCCCGCCATTTCCGCTGGAGGGGCGCCGCGACTACGATTTGACCGTGCACATCGTCCGCTGTGAGGGAGTCTCCGCCACCCGGGGAGCGGCCGGGACGGCGGTTTTCGCCGCGGTCATCGAGTTGTCGACGACAGGGGCCGAACCTCGGACGGTGGTCCGTCGAATGTTTACCGCACCGGAGGCCGCTTGGGATGGGAAGGATTTTGGCCGCCTGGCGGGCCTCCTCAGCGCGGACGCGGCGGCGCTTGCTCAGGAGATCGAAGGGGTCTTCCCGAAATCTCCAGGGACGTGATCCGGGGGCGGTTCAACCCACCGCTTCGGCGATCCGGGCGAGCGCCTGTTCAACGTTCTCGCGGCTATTGAAGGCGCTGATGCGGACATGTCCCTCGCCGCACTTCCCGAATCCGGCGCCCGGTGTGCAGACGACTTGGGCGCGGTTGAGCAGGAGATCAAAGAACTCCCAGGAGTCGCGGCCGGTGTTGACCCAAATATAAGGGGCGTTGTCACCCCCGATGCACGGCAGGCCGAGTTGGCCCATCGCCTCGCGGATAAGCTTCGCATTGCCCAGGTAGAAATCGGTCAGGGCTCGAGTCTGGCTGCGGCCGGCCTCGGTGAAAATCGCCGCAGCCGCCTTCTGAATCGGATAGGCGACGCCGTTGAACTTCGTGGTGTGCCGGCGGTTCCAGAGTGCATGGAGCGACTGTTCGCCGCCCTTGGAGTCCCAGGCCTTGAGCGCCTTGGGCACCACAGTGTAGGCGCAGCGCATGCCGGTGAAGCCGGCGGTCTTGGAGAAACTCCGAAATTCGATCGCAACCTCGCGGGCGCCCGCGATTTCATAGATGGAGTGGGGCACATCGGGATTGCGGATGTACGCCTCATAGGCGGAATCGAATAGGATCACCGCCTGGTGCTTCCGCGCGTAGGCGACCCAGGCCTCCAATTGCGCCCGCGTGGCGACCGCCCCGGTGGGATTGTTGGGGAAGCAGAGATAGATGAGGTCGGCGGCGGCCTCGGGGATCGCCGGCACGTATCCATTGGCGGGCGTCGAATCGAGGTACAGGACGCCCTCGTAGCGTCCGTCGACGCTGGCTCCCGTTCGGCCCGCCATCACGTTGGTGTCCAGGTAGACCGGGTACACAGGATCCGGGATCGCGAGCCGCAGGTCTGTGGTGAAGATCTCCTGAATGTTGCCGCAATCGCACTTCGCGCCGTCCGAGACAAAGATCTCGTCCGCTTCGATCGCACATCCCCTGGCTGCGTAATCGTTTTGGGCGATTGCCTCGCGAAGGAATCCGTAGCCCTGCTCGGGTCCATAGCCCTTGAACGTCGAACGCTTCGCCATTTCGTCGGTCGCCGCATGCATCGCTTCGATGCACGCGGGAGGAAGTGGTTCGGTCACATCGCCGATGCCGAGTCGGATCAGGGGCTTCTGCGGGTTCGCGGCCGCATAGGCCGATACCCTTCGGGCGATATCGGCGAAGAGGTAGGAAGCCTTGAGCTTGGTGTAGTTCTCGTTGATTCGGATCATGCGGCGTGGATGGAGCTTTGAGGAATATCCGGGGTGGGAGCCGGACTGCAAGCGATCGGTGGCGCAAGGCCGTGCTTGTCACCGTCGCCGAACCCCTTATGATTCGCGCAGCTTATGTGCATGAGACCCGCCGCCCGCCCGTCATGGAAATGAAGACGATCGACGCGGTCGCGGCCATGCGCGCATGCGCGGCCGAACTCAAGGCGCAGGCGGGGTCCCTTTCGTTGGTGCCCACCATGGGCGCTCTCCACGCGGGCCACGAAGCGCTGATCCGCGCCGCAGTTGCCCTGGGCGCGCCTGTGGTGGTCTCGATTTTCGTCAATCCGCTGAGTTTCGGCGCCAGCGAAAATATCGCTTCTTACCCAAGGAGTCTGACCGCCGATCTCGAGCTTTGCCAAAAGCTGGGTGTTGCGGTGGTATTCACCCCGGGTCCGGAGGAGATTTACCCCAAGGGTTATTCCACCCACGTCACGGAAGAGGCGATCGGCAAGCCCCTTTGCGGCATCGCCCGTCCGGGGTATTTCCGCGGTGTGACCACGCTGGTGGTGAAACTTCTGAACATCGTCGGGCCCACGCGCCTCGTTGTCGGACAGAAGGATGCCCAGGATGTCGCCGTGCTTCGGAAAATGGCCCTGGACCTCAATTTTGAGGTCGAGTTTGTGGTGGTGCCCACGGTTCGGGAGACTGATGGGCTGGCCGCGGGCGTGAAGAACCCGACGCTCACCACCGGCATGCGCGCGGACGCTGTGGCGATCAGCCAGGCTCTGGCCAAGGCGCGTGAGATGGTGGAATCCGGCGTCCGAAGCTCCGATCGCCTGGTCGCGGAGGCGACCCACATCCTCAGCCAGCATCGACGGCTCCGTATCATCTACGCTTCGATTGTCGATATCGACACGATGGAGCCGAAGCGAGAGGTCGTCCCTGGCCGCACGCTTATGGCGATCTCGGCCTGGGTGGACGAGGTCCGCCTGACGGACAATACGGTCCTTTGATGGCGGCGGCCGCGCCAACGCTCCGCGGGCTGCTCGACTTATCCCACGAACTGGGACGCGAGGAGCGCAAGCTGGCGATCCTGGGCGAGGGCAACGCGTCGACACGCTCCGCTGCCGACCGCTTCCTGGTCAAAGCGAGCGGCGCCAATCTCGCCACCCTGGGCCGTTCCGGTGTGACCGAGTGCCGGTTCGACGGCCTGCTGGACCTCCTCAACCAGCGAAATATTCCGGACGAAGAGATCGGCCGGCGTCTCCTGGCTTCCCGAGTCGACGCCGGGGCGGCAAAGCCTTCGGTCGAGGCCGTTTTTCATGCCTACCTGCTGACGCTCCCCGGCGTCGCCTATGTCGGGCACACCCACCCGGTGGCGGTGAACGCGTTGCTCTGCTCCCGGCACGCGCGTGCGTTTGCTGCGCGGCGCCTCTTTCCAGACCAGATCGTCTGCTGTGGCACCGAGAGCGTGCTGGTTCCCTACACCGACCCAGGACTTCCCCTCGCTCTGGCCATCCGGCGTGGAGTCGTTGCGTTCGGCCGGCGCGTCGGCGCTCTTCCGCGTGTGATCCTGCTCGAGAATCACGGACTGATCGCGCTGGGCCCGACGCCCGGCTCTGTTCTCGCCGCCACCCTTATGGCCGTCAAATCCGCGGAGATATTTGCCGCGGCCGCAGCGGCCGGCGGAGGAGTCCGATTCCTCGCTCCCAACCAAGTCCGCCGAATTGCCGGACGGTCCGACGAACACCACCGCCAAAAAGTGCTGGGCCTTGCCTAGTCGGCATGATACGGGCAGTGTCGACTCCCCTTATCTCTCCTTCCATGGCCGATTATAAATATGTCACCTACGCCTGGGACGACGCCAAGGCGGCGTCGCTCGATCCGGTCGGACGCCTCATCTATCGCTCCAATCTGCTCGGCGCGGATCAGAGGATCACCAACACCGGTGGCGGCAACACCTCGGCCAAGCTGGGCGAAAAGGATCCGCTGACTGGCAAGGCCACGGAAGTGCTGTGGGTCAAGGGATCCGGCGGCGATCTGCGCACCAGCACGCGTGAGAATTTCTCATCGCTGTACCAGGATCGCCTCATCGCCCTGCAGGCGAACTACGCCGCCCGGTCCAACAAGGGGGTCAAGACTCCCGCTGAGGACGACATGGTGGGCATGTACACCCATGCGACGTTCAATCTCAATCCGCGCGCCTCGTCGATCGACACCCCGCTCCATTCATTTTTGCCCGGCCGGCAGGTGGACCACATGCATCCCAACGCGATCATCTCGATCGCGGCCTCCGAGAATTGCGAAAAACTGACGAAGGAGATTTTCGGCGGCGAAATGGCCTACGTGCCCTGGATGCGCCCGGGCTTTGAACTCGGGCTTGCGATGCAGAACATTGCGCGCGATCAGCCCAACGTGCGCGCCATCATGATGGGGCAGCACGGATTCATTTCGTGGGCCGACGATGATCGCGAGTGCTACGTCCATACGCTCAATTTCATCGAGCGCGCGTCCGCGTACATCGAGGGCAAATATGCGGCGAAGGGCGGAGATGCGGCCGCTTTTGGCGGCGCGAAGTGCTCCGAACTCGACCCCGTTCGGCGCCGCGAGGTCCTTGCTGGAATCCTTCCCTGGCTGCGGGGCCAGATCTCGCGTGAGCGCCGGTTCATCGGCACGGTTCAGGACGACGCGAAGATTCTGCGCTTCGTCAATTCCAACGACGCGATGCGCCTGGCCGAGTTGGGCACCTCCTGTCCCGACCACTTCCTCCGCACGAAAATCAAGCCGCTGTACGTCGATTGGAATCCCCAGGCCGAGAATGCAGCCGCTCTCAAGCAGAAGATCGCTTCCGCGTTGGAACAGTACCGGCGCGACTACGCGGCCTACTATGCCAAGTGCAAGCACCCGAATTCGCCGGCGATGCGCGACCCAAGTCCGACGGTCGTTCTGATCCCGGGTGTCGGCATGATCGCCTGGGGCAAGGATAAATCCGAATCGCGCGTGACGGCCGAATTCTACAATTGCGCCGTGGAAGTCATGCGCGGGGCCGAGGCGATCGACCGTTACATCGCGCTGCCGCAGCAGGAGGCTTTCGACATCGAGTATTGGCTGCTTGAAGAAGCGAAACTCAAGCGCATGCCCGCCGAAAAAGAATTGGCGCGCCAGATCATCATCGTGATTGGCGCGGGGTCGGGCATCGGCAAGGAAACCGCCCATCGGCTGGTGAAGGAAGGCGCGCACATCGTGTGCGTCGACCTCAACGAGGGGGCGGCCCAGGCGACGGCCAAGGAAATCACCGACAAACTGGGGGTGGGAATCGGTGTCGCCGGGACAGGACTTTCGGATTGCGGGCCGGCGATCGGTCTTGCCTCCAACATCACCGACCGGGCGAGCATCCGGCGCATGCTCGACGATGTGTCGATCGCGTATGGCGGCTTTGACTCCATTTGCGTCACGGCGGGTATTTTTGTCCCGAGTGATACGACCGGCCATATTCCGGACGACAAATGGGCGCTGACTTTCGCGATCAATGTCAGCGGCAGTTACCTGGTTGGCGACGAGGCGGCGAAGTCATGGAAGGAGCAGGGTCTGCGCGGCAGCCTTGTTCTGACGACCTCCGCGAACGCCGCGGTGGCGAAAAAGGGCTCCGTTGCCTACGATACGTCCAAGGCGGCGGCCAACCATCTGGTGCGCGAAATGGCGATCGAGCTCGCTCCGCTGGTGCGGGTGAACGGGGTGGCGCCGGCGACGGTGGTGCAGGGGAGCGCGATGTTCCCGCGCGACCGGGTGATTGGTTCCCTGGCGAAGTACGCGATTCCCTACAAGGACGATGAGGCGACCGATTCTTTGGTCTCGAAACTTGCGCAATTCTATGCCGACCGGACGCTGACGCGCGCTCCGATTACGCCAGCGGATCAGGCGGAGGCGTACTTCATTCTGGTGAGCCAGCGGCTAAGCAAGACGACCGGGCAGGTGATCACGGTCGATGGCGGGTTGCACGAGGCGTTTCTGCGCTGAAGGAAGGTCCTCAACCGAACTTGCTCTCGGTCCTATGGGTCTGCGGGCAGGTTTCGCGGCTCTTCGCCTGGAAGACAATTTCCGGTTGACCTGTGCGCCGCGAAACTGCCCGCTGACCCATAGGACCTGACGCAATTTCTGCTAGCGACTTTCTCTGCGCGGCGAATAGCCTGGTTTACAGATGCAGGCACCGTTCAGTCGCATTGCGGTCGTCGGCTCAGGAGCGCTGGGGATTTATTACGGCGCGCGGCTGGCGGCGGGTGGGGCCGAGGTTCGGTTTTTGATGCGGGGGGATCTGGCGGCGGTGCGAGTGCGGGGGACGGTGATCGCACGGGTGGGTGCGGAAGTGATCGAGGCGCGGCCGGCGGGGTTTTTTGGGGCTTCGGCGGAAATGGGGCCGGCTGACCTTGTGCTGGTGACGTTGAAGGCGACGGCGAACGCGGCCTTGGGTGAACTATTGGCGCCGCTTCTTGGAAAGGATACGGCGGTGCTGACGCTGCAGAACGGTCTGGGGCCAGACGAGGCTCTTGCAGAGCTCGTGGGTCCCGAGCGTGTTTTGGGCGGCCTGGCTTTCATCGCGGTCAATCGGATCGCGCCGGGCGAGGTCTTCTGTCACCACCCCGGCTACGTGACTCTAGGAGAGTTTGCCGGACCGGCGACGGAACGCACCCGCGCGGTTGCGGCGCGCTTCGAGGCTTCGGGTATGCGAATTCGCCTGACCGACTGCCTGCTGGATGCACGCTGGCACAAGCTGGTCTGGAATATACCCTTTAATGGGCTGGCGATCGCGGCGGGTGGGCTGACGACAGACCGGCTCTGTGCGGATCCTATCCTGCGCGCGAATGTTATGGAGCTCATGCGGGAGGTTCAGCAGGGTGCGGCGGCATTCGGGGTGACGATCACGGACGATTTTTTGCAGCAGCAGTATGACGTGACGCCCCCGATGGGTGCTTACGCTCCCTCAAGCTTGGTCGACTTCAGAGCGGGCCGTGAAGTGGAGGTCGAAATGATCTGGGGCGAACCGCTTCGCCGCGCGCGGGCAGCGGGCGTGGCGACCCCGCGGCTTGCCGAACTCTACGAAGCGTTGAAAAAGGCGACAGTCCCTGCATCTTCTTCGGGATGATGCGTAGGCCCCGATGCATTCCGCCGGCTCCTTTCGCGCCGGCTCTCTCGATTTGGGAGGCCACCCAGACTGGAAGCGGAGCGAGATCACCTATCGGGTAGGCGAATCTTTCCGTGCGAAACCCATGCGAATCTTCGTTACCCCGATCGTCCTTCTGTGCGCCGCACTCACGGTGCGCCCATCGCTCCTAGCGCAACCGCTTGTCGCGATGCCGCCCGAAGCTCCGCATGCGGCTCCGCGCATTATGCGCCTATCGCCGGCCGACGGCGCTCGACGGGTGTGTCCGGATACGACCCTTGTGCTTCATTTCGAGGGTCCGGTGACGCTCGCGGCGATGGGTAAGATTGTGGTCCGAAATGCGACGGGAGCGGTGGCGGAGAGCGTGGATCTTTCCGTGGAGGCGCCGACCCGAGTGGTGGGCGGAACCTCCTATCGCTATCGTCCCGTGCTCGTGGCGGGCGACACCGCAACGGTGGCTCTTCTTCCGGGAGTCCTCGCGTATGGAAAGACCTACACAGTGACCGTGGATTCAGGCTGTTTTTTAGCGGCGGAAGGCGTTTCGCCGGCAGAGAGCACCGACACGGCCGTGGTCAAACTGAAGCCGTTGAGCGTCGATGCTGGCGGCGGCGGCCCGGGCGGAGCTGACGCCAAGGGAGGCTTAGGTGTTGTTTCCTGGACTTTTCACACGCGCGATGAGGCTCCGGAGCCCGATGCGAAGATGCTGCAGGTGGAGGCGGACAGTTCGGGCGACTTTTGCACGGTTCAGGGAGCGATCGACTGGGTGCGACCGGATCACGCGGGACGGATGGTCATCCGGATTGGCAAGGGCTGGTTCGAGGAACTCATTCACATACCGAAGGGCAAGAATCGGCTCACGCTGCAGGGAGTGGATCGGCGGGGGACCGCGATCGGCTATGCCAACAATGCGCGATTCGGCGGGAGCGCCCGGCAGGCTGTCTGGATCGAGGGCGCGGACGCCGTCCTGGAAAACCTCACGGTCCGCAACACCACCGCCAAGGGGGGATCTCAGGCGGAGGCGCTCCGGGTTAACGCCGAACACTGCCTGCTGAGGGACGCCGATTTTTCAAGCTTTCAAGACACGCTGAGGATGGACGGGACGGTCTACATGAAAAATTGCTTCGTGGAGGGTGATGTGGATTTTATCTGGGGTGGTGGAAGCGTGTACCTGGACAGCTGCCGGCTATTGGCCAGGCGCAATGGCTACTTGGTCCAGGCGCGAAACGAACAGAACCACCCGGGTTACCTGTTCGCCGATTGCCGCATCGAGACGGATCCGTCGGTCCAATCGTATGCGCTGGCTCGGATCGAGCCGATCCGGTTTCCCTTTAGCGAAGTGGTCTTTCTCCACTGTGCGATGGGACCCGGTATTTCGCCCCTAGGTTGGAAGCTGGACTCGCCTCCCAAGAAACCAGCGGCGCCGGGCGAAATGGTTAAGGCGGAGCCTACTCCCAAGGACCGGGGCAAGCATCTGCGCTTCCTAGAGTACCAAAGCACCGATCTGGACGGACGCCTCCTCGGTGTCAGCCAGCGCCTCCCGGAATCTCGTCAACTCGGCGACGCGGAGGCGGCGCAATTGAGGGATCCGGTGGCCTACCTGGGCGGGTGGTATCCACTTCGCGGGGAGCCGAAGGAATAGAATGTGCGCCGCAACACTTTGTCGGCCAAAATATTATCATCTCCCTTGCGGGTGGACATCGTAGGTCAATAGTTCTGATATGACCTACCCTTTGCGTGCGGCGATTCTTGCCGCCGGCGTGACGGCCCTCGCAGCGCGGGCGGATATCGAGCTGAAGTACATCGACCCGTCGGTGAAACCGCAGGACGATTTCTTCTCCTACGTTAACGGGACGTGGGTTCGCGAGACGGAGATTCCACCTCAATATTCGCGCTGGGGCAGCTTCAGCGAGCTGGCGGTGCGCAATCAGGACGCGCTTCGGACACTCTGCGAGGCGGCGGCCGCAAAAGGTGCGGCGGGAGACGACATCGAGCGGCGGGTCGGCGATTTTTACGCGAGCGGCATGGACGAGGCTTCGATCAACGCGGCCGGCGCTAAACCGCTGGCGCCGGAAATGGATCGAATCACGGCGATTGCTACCCCGGCGGATGTGATGGCGGAAATAGCCCACCTTCAGAGTTTGGGGATGTCGGCGGCCTTCCGTTTTGGCCCTGGGCCTGACGCGAAGGACAGTGGGATGGATATAGCCCAACTGGTTCAGGGCGGCATGTCCCTGCCGGACCGCGATTACTATCTTAAGGACGATGAGCGCACGCGGAAGATCCGGGCGGGATTCGTGGAGCACGTTTCGCACATGTTCGTCCTGCTGGGGGATATTCCGGAGATCGCCAATGTGGAGGCGGCGGCGATTCTCAAACTGGAGACGTCTTTCGCCCAGGCTTCGCTTGCGCGCGAAGCGCTGCGTGATCCGTATGCCAGCTATCACAAGGTGACGGTGGCGAGCCTCCCCGAGGTCACTGGAACGATCGATTGGAAGGCCTTCTTCGCCGGGGTGGGAGCGCCCCCGTTTTCAGAGGTGAATCTGGCCGAACCGGAATTCTTCCGAGCCTTTGCCCACTTGCTCGAGACCGTATCGATCGGCGATTGGAAGGCGTACCTGAAGTGGCGGCTCATTCATGAATGCGGCGCTTATCTGAGCCAGCCCTTTGTCGATGAGAGCTTCGCCTATTATGGGCGCACTTTGAGCGGAACCCCCGAATTGCGCCCACGGTGGCAGCGCGTGGCCATGGAGACCGACGGCTCAATCGGAGAGGCGCTTGGCCGGCTCTATGTGGCCAAGTATTTTCCGCCCGAATCGAAGGCGCGGGTGCTGGATCTTGTGGCCCAGCTTCGCGCCAACCTGCGGGAGCGCCTGCAGACGCTTGCTTGGATGGATGAAGCCACTCGGGCCAAGGCGGTGGCCAAGTTGGATTTGCTTCGAGTTAAGATGGGATATCCCGATAAATGGAGGGACTACAGTTCACTTCAGACCGACCGCGGGGCCTTCGTCTGGAACGTCCTGCACGCCGGCGAGTTTGAGCAGCGACGCGACATGGCCAAGATCGGGAAGCCCGTCGATGCGGCCGAATGGAGAATGACGACTCCGACGGTCAATGCGTACTACAGTCCGCCGCGCAACGAAATCGTGTTCCCGGCGGGCATTTTGCAGCCTCCTTTCTACGACGCCCACGCCGACGATGCTGTGAACTACGGTGGGATCGGCGCGGTGATCGGGCACGAGATGACTCACGGATTTGACGACCAGGGCCGGCAATATGATGGGCACGGCAACCTTTCCGACTGGTGGACCGCCGAGAGCACCGCCCGGTTCAAAGCCCGCGCGGCGGGCATTGTGAAGCAGTTTTCCGATTACACGGTTTTGGACGGACTGCACCTCATCGGAGAGCGCGTTCAAGGTGAAAACATCGCCGATCTTGGAGGACTTAAGATCGCCTACGCGGCCATGGAAAAAGCCGCGGTCGGTCATCCGCGCGAGAAACTGTACGGGTTTACGCCCGAGCAGCGCTTCTTCGTTAGCTACGGGACGATCTGGCGAGACAAGATACGGCCGGAGGAATTGCGGCTCAGGGTCAAAACCGACCCCCATTCGCCAGCGCGTTTCCGCGTGAACGGTCCTTTGTCCAATTTAGACGAGTTCGCGGCTGCATTTGACGTTCCGGAAGGCGCCCCGATGCGCCGGCCTGAGTCAGACCGCGTCAACATTTGGTAAGCTGTCAGCCCAGCGTTTCACTCCTATGTCCTCGCGTCCCAACAGACCACACCGTCAATTGAGCTCCACGGCCCGCGGGCCTGTCTGCGCTCCCAGGTCGCGGCTCGAAAGGCGGATGCTCGCCGGCTTGGCCGGCTGTTTGCTCGGCGGCCTGGTGGTGTCGCCGGTCCGGGGAGACCTCAATCTCAGCAATCTCGACCGAACCTCGAAGCCGCAGATTAACTTCTACGATTACGCGGTCGACGGGTGGAAGAAGACACACCCGATTCCAGCGGCTTACAGCACCTGGGGCGCGTTCAACGAAGTGATCGACCGGAACGAGGCGATCCTTCACCGAATTCTCGATCGGGAGGCGGCGGCTGTTCACCCCGATCCGATCGGGGCGCTGGTCGGCAACCTCTATTCGAGCGGCATGAACCTGGCCGCCATCGATGCGGCCGGCATTGCGCCCATCCGGGCGGACCTTCAGCGCATCGATGGGATGCATTCGGCGTCCGAGGTCATCGATATGGTCGCGTGGTTCCATAAGCACTCGCTCGAGGCCTTTTTCGCCCTGGGATCCGAACAGGATCCAAAGGACAGCGAACGAATGATCGCCGGGGAAAGCCAGGCCGGGCTCGGCATGCCGGACCGCGATTACTATTTTCGCGATGACGCTCGGTCCAAGGAGCTTCGCTCCCACTATGTCGCCCATGTTGCGCGCATGCTCGCGCTGATTGGAGACGATCCGGAACACGCGAAGGCTGAGGCGGATATCGTGATGCGCCTCGAGACGGCGATGGCAAAGGCCTCGCGAAGCGCGGCGGACCTTCGCGATCCGGTGGCGAACTACCACAAGCTTCCATTGGCGGAGGTGCGTAAATTGACGCCCCATTTCGACTGGACTGCTTACCTGGCCGGAATTGGCCTGCCGACGCCTGAGGCGATTGATGTGAGCCAACCTGAATTCATGGAGGCCCTGGATGGCCTCCTGGCGTCGGCTTCGGTGGACGACTGGAAAGCTTATTTCCGTTGGCACCTCATCCACGACTGCGCGCCGTACCTGAGCAAGCCGGTCGTCGACGAAAATTTTGCGTTCTTTGGAAAGGAACTCACGGGTGTCGAGGTGCTGCGAGACCGGTGGCGGCGGGTTTTGAATACGGTGGATAGCTGCGTGGGCGAAGCGCTGGGACAGCTCTACGTGGCCGATAATTTCCCTCCCGAGTCCAAGCGGCGCATGCTGCAACTGGTGAACAACCTCAAGGATGCGCTGCGTGCTCGATTGCTGACCTTGGAATGGATGGACGCTCCCACTCGGACTGCGGCGCTCGCCAAGCTCGATGCTTTCGGAGTGAAGATCGGCTACCCGGATCGATGGATTGACTACAGCTCGCTGACGATGGATCGCGGTCCGTATGTCCTCAACGTGCTTCGCGCGAATGCCTTCAACGTGAGGCGAGACTTGGCGAAGATCGGCAAGCCGGTGGACCGGCTGGAGTGGGGAATGACCCCGCCCACCGTGAACGCTTACTACAATCCTTCGATGAACGAAGTGGTTTTCCCAGCGGGCATCCTGCAGCCGCCCTTCTTCGATGCGAAGGCGGACGATGCGGTCAACTACGGCTCAATCGGTGCGGCGATTGGACACGAGATGACCCATGGATTTGATGACGAGGGGCGGCAGTTCGACGCGCACGGGAATTTGAGCGATTGGTGGACGCCCGCGAGCGCGGTGAAATTCAAGGAGCGGTCGGCGGCCATCGTGCGGCAGTTCAACTCCTATGCGGCTATCGGCGAGATCCACGTGAACGGCGAACTGACTCAGGGCGAGAACATCGCCGACCTCGGGGGCATCAAGCTAGCCTACGCCGCCCTTGAACACGCCCTGGAGGGCCAGTCGCGGGCTCGCATCGACGGGTTCACCCCTGAACAGCGCTTCTTCCTCAGTTTCGCCTCCGTGTGGCGGCAGAATCAGCGCCTGGAGGCGGAGCGGCTGCAGGTGAATACTGATCCGCACTCGCCGGCGGCGTACCGGGTGAACGGGCCGCTCTCCAATCTGCCAGAATTTGCCGCGGCCTTTGACGTGCCAGAGGGTTCGCCGATGCGTCGGGCGGCGAAGGACCGAGTCGAGATTTGGTAAGATGTGCCGCGCGTTTTAGGATGAGTCGCGAAATGTGCTATCGGTGCTTCTGGCCGAAGCCGCTGTGCTGGTGTTCGTCGATTCATGCGATGGAGACGCGAACGCGGTTTGTTTTCCTGATGCATCCCAAGGAATACAAACAGGAGAAAGCGGCCACAGGCCGGCTGACGCATCTCTGCCTAGCCTGCAGTGAACTCCAGGTGGGAATTGGATTTGACGATCATGACGCCGTTCAGACGATCCTATCCGATTCGACGCTCTATCCGGTGCTGCTCTATCCGGGACCGGCGGCGGTGAATCTCTCCGAAGGGGTGTTCGATTCGAAGGCAACCCATGGCCGGCGGCTGACGGTCTTCATTCTCGATGCGACCTGGAGCCTCGGGCGCAAGATGCTGAAACTCAGTCCGAGCCTGCAAAAACTGCCTCGGATCATGTTCACGCCGCTGGCGCCCAGCCGATTTGTCATCAAGCAGCAGCCTGAGCCCGGGTGCTTGTCGACGCTCGAAGCCACGCACGAGCTTCTAGGGGTGCTCGAACGGGCCGGGCTCGACCGCTACGCTCAGCCCGATCAATTGCTCGGACTCTTTCACCGCATGCAAGATTTCCAGATACGCTGCGCGTCGGATCCCACGCGGTCGGGCTACCGCCGGCGGCCTTACGGGCTGCCGGAAGCGCGGGTTCCCCGCCGGGGGAGAAGCGCGAGGCGTGGGCTCATCTTCAAAGGCGGTCCCGCGCTGCCCGCACCTACTCGATGAGGCGCGCGAGCACCGCGTCCGGCCACGAGCGGCTGAGCACGGTGTCCTTGCCGTTGCGACGCAGCACAAGCTCGTTGCGAGGGGAGCCCTTCTTGACATAGACAATTTCGCCGGCGCGGCGCCATACGGGCAGGGGAGGATTGTTTTTGTGCGAGTCTTCGTAGAGGCCAAGGGCCATATGCTCTACTTTGCCGCTGGCGAGCGTGAGTACGTCCACGCCCCCAGTCCCGGAATTGAAAAGAACGTGGATTTCATCCGGACTGATCTCGAATGCCTTGAGTGACCGCGGTGTGTCCCCGAGTTGTGCGTTCCGGATTAGTGGCGTTAGCGACGAAGCGCCCGGGATTCGGTCGATCGCGAAGAGTTGCTCGTGGGAGTCCGGGCTAGGATGGCCGCCAATAATTGGGAAATGAAACTCGGCGGCGTCGAAGAGCACGCGTCCGTTGCGAAGGCATCGGATGCGGCTTTGTTCCTGGAATAGCAGACCGGCGAGTTCTCGGGTCTTTTCCGCCAGATGAATATGCCCTGAGATATCGAGCACTTCGCGCTCGACCAGCGCGCCCATCTGAAGTTCATCCGAGTGAATGTGCTCATTTGAGTCCTTGAAATATACCAGTATGCGGCTGTCAGGCGTCCAATCGGGATGGGCCGCTGTGTGGGTGGCGACAAGATCCGGCGGCGCGCTTCCTTCGATGGCGACCACAAAAGTGCAGAGACCCCCGTTCGATACCGGATTGTGTTCGGCTTGAGCGACAAACGCCACCGCTGATCCGCGAGGCGCGGGCCGGACGTCCTGAATGAAGGAGAGGCCTTCGTAGAGAGTAGGCCCGATCTCCAGCTGGTTCCCGATAATGCTGGCTGCCACGAGCGAATGCCAATCCACCGACATCGAGTCGATTTCCTTCGGATCGTTCTTGGGATTCTCGGAATATTTCTGACGGAACGCGCCCCCGTGGTGATCGCGGAGATAGAGGGCAATAGCGCCTGTGTCATCTAAGGGTTCAATTCTGGGATTGAATTCACCCTTGGGGCTCGCGAGCCACTCCTGCCACACGATTTCCGCTTCGGCGGCGAGAGTCTGGGTGCGGGCGGGACCGAGCGCGGCGGTCAAGGCCGCGTAGTCATGGATGCTGCGGACGCGGGCGAGCACCAGATGCTGGGAATCGCCGAGCCAGGCGGCTCGGTAGACGCCGGGCCCGAGCAGCGGGGTGAGTGTGCCCTCGGCGTCGCAGAATTGCAGACCATCGGCGGTGATGATGGCGGCGCGTGCGCCGTCTGGGGACCATACGAGCCGGTCTTGCCAGCAGCCGGATAGGAACATCGCCGCCAGGGCGAGGGTGGCGGAACCCAGGCGGGCGAGAAATAGGCGAGGTGTCATGGATGGCCGAGGCCTCGCTAGAGAAAGCCTTACGAGGGCAGGGCGGCCAGAACTTCTTCGGTCGTGCGGATCCGGCCGATGCGCGGGAGCACCGTGCGGATGGAAAAGGCATGAGCTTCGGCGGTCACGCTCGTCATCGCATCCTCCACAAAAATCTGCTCGAACGATCGTTCGTAAGCGTCTCGGGCGGTGGACTCTACGCCAAAGTTGGTCGCGATCCCGCCAAGGACAATTGTGGCGATCTTCCGGCGACGCAGCCTTTGGTCCAGATCGGTCCCATAGAACGCCCCCCATTGCTTTTTTGTGATAAGGACATCTCCCGGCTGAAAGCCGGATTCGGGCACCAGCTCCATCGCTGAAGCGGGGAGCGGCGGGGCTCCGGGCGCACGCCCCGGCGCATCCGCCAGCGGGCTTGCGATCTCTCCGATGTTAACGTGGACAAAAACCACCATCGCGCCCGCTTGGCGGAATGCGTTAGCCAGGCGCCGACCATTCTGAATGACCTGGGTGCCGCTATAGGGAGCGAGCTCGCGACCGGCGATGGCGTTCTGAAGGTCGATCAAAATGAGGGCGGTGGAGGAGGGGACGATCGAAAGGGGTGTCATGGGGAGATCTTACATCGATTGTGAAGGGGTGTCACGAGCCGCCTAATTCCTTCGACACCAACGGGGCAACCTGAGTGCCAAGAATCTCAATCGCGTGCGTGAGCTTTGCGTGCGGCAGCGTGGAGACGCCCATCTGGAAAGTCAGGCGCGAGATCCCACCCAGGGCCTCATTCACGTAGAGAATTTTTTTGGCGACGGTTTCTGCATCGCCGATCAGGAGCGCCCCCTTGGGCCCCCGGGTCGCATCGAATTGTGCCCGCGTGGTCGGCGGCCATCCGCGTTCCTTGCCGATTTGGGTGAAGGTGTGGGCGTAGCCGGGAAAGAAATCGTCCGCGGCCTGCTGGGTGGTGTCGCCGAGAAAGCCGATGGAGTGGATCCCGACGGTGAGTCGGTCCGGACCGAATCCAGCACGGCGGCCCGCTTCACGATAGAGGTCGATCAACGGCCGGAACCGATGAGGCTCTCCACCTATGATGGCGACCATCAAAGGAAGTCCAAGGGCTCCGGCGCGGACAAAGGATTGAGGCGTTCCGCCCACGCCGATCCAGATGGGCAGGGGATTCTGGACGGGGCGGGGATAGACTCCCTGGCCGGAAAGTGCGGGTCGATACTTGCCGGCCCACGTGACATGCTCGTGGGCGCGAATGTTGAGAAGCAGGTCCAGCTTCTCTTCGAAGAGCGAATCGTAGTCGTTCACATCGAGACCGAAGAGCGGAAAGGATTCGATGAAGGACCCGCGCCCGACAACGATTTCGGCTCGGCCCTGGGAAATCAGATCGAGGGTGGCAAAGTTTTGGAAGACCCGCACGGGATCGGATGCGCTCAGCACGGTGACAGCGCTGGTGAGCCGTATGCGTTGGGTTCGCGCGGCCGCCGCCGCGAGGATCACGGGTGGCGCGGAATCGAGAAACTCACGGCGGTGATGTTCGCCGATTCCAAATACGTCCAGGCCGGCCTGGTCGGCGAGCACGATCTCCTCGATGAGATTGTGCATGCGCGCGGCCGGGCTGAGCGCGATGCCCGTGACCGGATCCGGAATGGCTGCCGCGAAGCTGTCGATGCCGATTTGCATTTGAGCACATAAGGAAGAAATCGGTCGGCCGCAACCGACGCGGGACTGGACATACAGCCCATAGAGAGTACGTTCTTTGGCGTACCGGCTGAGAGGGCGATTGGCTTGGAACCAGGCCGTTTTTCTTTGTTCTTAACGAGAGATCTTATCGATGAAAAAATTCATTCGCATTTTTTGGTCGGACTGGGTTCGGCCTCTGGTCCTTCCTATCCTGGTCGTTTCCGCGGCAAAATCGGCCCTCGCTGATTTCGAATACGTGCCGACAGGATCCATGAAACCGACCATCCTCGAGGGCGACGTGGTGATCGTGAACAAACTGGCGTATGATCTTAAAGTGCCCTTCACGACTTATCGGTTGGCGCTCTGGAAGAATCCGGCTGCGGGTGACATCGTGGTCTGCTTCGAGCCGGGCGATGGCACGCGTCTGGTCAAGCGTGTCGTCGGATTGCCGGGCGACAGGGTGGAGTTGCGCAACGACCGCTTGTTCGTCAACGGACGGGCGATGACCTATCAGCCGCTCGCCGCGGGCGCTGTCCGCGATATGGACCCCGCCGAGCGGTCCAAGGCCGTCTTCGCGTCGGAGGATTTACAGAGCCGGGCGCATTCGGTGATGGCGCTCCCAGCCGTTGCGGCGTGGCGCACGTTTGGCCCGATCCAGGTGCCGGCCGGCGAATATTTCGTCATGGGCGACAACCGGGACAACAGCAAGGACTCGCGCTATTTCGGCTGCGTTCCACGCCGCGAGATCGTGGGAGAAGCCGACACCATTTTGGTCTCAGGCGACCTGGATCACTACCTCAATCCACGGTTCGATCGGTTTTTATCGAAGCTGCATTGAGACGGCGTCGGGATCGTCGAAGGCAAAGCACCAGCCGATCAAAGCTCGATCATATCTGTCAGAGCCTGCCGGCTGTAGGCGCGTGCACCGTCTTGCTGACGTGTTTCGCCAAATCGTGTCTGAACGAAGTCAGATCCTTCACTGCGCCTAAGGAAATCAGCTGCCGCGCCAGATTGCCGACCGCCGTTCCCTCGAGCTTGAGACTCACGACGGGAATGCCTGCCGCGTCGGCGGTGGCCTGGCAGAGCAGCCGGTTGCGCGCTCCGCCGCCCACCATGAGTATCCGCTTAAAGGAGCGCCCGGCCATGCGCTCGAAGGCGGCTTTTGCGTCCGCATGGCCCTGGCCAAGCGAGTCGCAGATCAGGCGAACATAGCCCACCAGATTCTTTGGCGGGGGCGTCCGTGTCCTGCGTAGCTGCGCGTCGATCGCGGCCCGCATGGACTTTGGATTCGTCAGGGCCGAATCCGTCACATCGAGGAGGTGGGCGGGGGCGGCCAGCCGCGTCGCGGTGTTGATAAGGGCGGTCCACTCGCGGTCGTTCTTGGGACGCGAGCTGAAATCCTTGAGGATCCCTTCCAGAAGCCAGAGGCCGATCACATTGGTGAGCGGCCGGTACCGGCCCTCGCCGGTGCGTTCATTCGAGACGCGGGCGGCCAGGGCCTCCGGCCCCAGCACAGGCTTGTCACTTTCAAATCCAACCAGGGACCACGTTCCCGAGCTGAGAAACAGATCGGTGCCCTCCGCACTCGCGGGCATCGCGTCGTAGGCGCAGGCCGTATCGTGTCCGGGGACCGCGATCACCTGCGCTCCCTTCAATTCGGAGAGGCCGCGCACCCGGCCGAGCCGAGTTCCCGCGCGAATCGGAGGGGTGAACCACTGCGCCGGTATCCGGAAGTAGTCCAAGGCCACGCGCGACCAGTCCATCCCGTGGACGTCCAGGAGCTGGCTTGTGCTCGCCTGTGAAATCTCGTTCTCCATCCGGCCCGAAAGCAGGAAATTAAAATAGTCAGGCAGCAAGAGGCAGCGTGTCGCCAAGTCGGTGATGGCCGGGCAGCGCTCCACGGTCTCCTGGAGCTGAAGGCTCGTATTGTAGAAAACGTTGGGAACCCCCGTTGCGGCATAGACGCGCTCCAGGGCGGCTCGGGTGTTGCTCAGGTGCTTCAGGCCCGGCTGGGTTCGGGCGTCGCGATAGGCATGCACCGGGAAGACCAGGCGCCCGGAATCGTCGACCAGCGCATAGTCCACGCCCCAGGTATCGACCCCGATGGAGGCGAGCTTGGCTCTCGGAGGGAGAGCGGCCGCGGCCTTCCTCAACCCTGCCTGGACTTCAGCCCAGAGGAGGCCGATTTCCCAGTAATCGTTGGCCCCGAGCGAACGAAAACCGTTTGGAAACCGATGGACTTCCTGGAGGCTGAGCTGGCCGCCGCTCCAGCTTCCGAGGATCACACGCCCGCTGGTCGCTCCGAGGTCTACGGCTGCGCAAAAAATGGGGGAGGGCATCGCCGTTTAAGTAAAAGATCGAAGCTGCCTTCCGCGAGGGCGTTTTTTGCCCTTTTCCTCAGGAGGAGGCTGCTTCGGAAACCTCCTTTTCGGTTGCCCCCCCTGGCAGGGGGTGCAGGTTTGGATTGGATGCTGAACACGGAGCGCAAGCCCATCACCGGCAAACGGGTTCAATTGATGGCAACCTGCCTTTGCGACGCCTTCTACGACGACGTCGCGGTGGCGACCGTGGAGGTGCTGGAACATGTGGGATGCACGGTCGCTTTCCCCATGGGGCAAACCTGCTGTGGCCAGCCGGCGTTCAATGGCGGCGACTGGCCCGCCTCGCGCAAGGTCGTTCGGCACACGGTGCAGACCTTTGCCGGGGACGATCCGGTGATCGTGCCCTCCGGTTCGTGCGCCGCCATGCTCTTCCATGGGGCGGTCCTTGAATTCGAGAAGGAGGCGGACCTGCCCGCGGTGGAATCGCTGGGGCGTCGGGCGTGGGAGCTAGGCGATTTTCTTGTCAATGGATTGGGCGTGCGCACCTGGCCGGGTCGCTATCCGGCTTCGGTTGCGCTGCACCGCTCATGCCACACGCGCGGAACGGCGAGTAGTCCGGCTGCGGCCCTGCTCCTGCAGTCCATCGAGGGGCTGCGGCTGGCGGAGTTCGGAGAGGGCGAGCAGTGCTGTGGTTTCGGCGGAACCTTCTCGGTCAGCTTTCCCCATATTTCGGCGGCCATGGGGGATCTCAAACTGGAGCATATGCGGGCCGCGAAGCCCGACGTGGTGGTGTCCGGCGATATGAGCTGCCTCATGCATTTGGGCGGTCTCGCGGAAAAGGAAGGATCTCCGATTCGCACGCTGCATCTGGCCCAGGTTCTTCGCGACGCGCTCCTGAACGCGGGTCTGCTCGCGCGCTCCAAGTCCGCCTGACCCCCGCCCATGGCCACCCAGCCGATCGACCAGCACGCGGCGCACCTTGACGCATCGACGCGGGCGGCGGTTTACGACGGGACCAAGAGCAGTCACGAGAAGCGCACCAAGCTGCTCTTCGATCACTACGCCGATCCCGATCGGCTGCGCGAGCTGGCCGGCGAGATCAAGCAGCACGTGATCGAGAATCTCGACACCTACCTTCCGGCGGTGGAGGCGAAGCTCAAGCAGAACGGGGTCCAGGTCCACTGGGCGTCCACCGCTGAGTCGGCCTGCGAGGCGGTGCTTCGAATTCTGCGGGCCCGCGGCGCCACCAAAGTGGTGAAATCCAAGACGATGGTGAGCGAGGAGATCGAGTTGTCGGAATTTCTTGAAAAGAACGGGGTCGAGTCGGTGGAGACCGACCTGGGCGAATTCATCGTCCAGATCGACCACGACCACCCGTCCCACATCGTCAAGCCGATCATTCACAAGAACCGCCGGCAAATTGCCCAATCATTCGAAGACCACGGCCTTGGCGCGTACGACGACGAACCCGAGGTGATCACGCGCCGCGCGCGCCACTACCTCCGTCATAAGTACCTCGCGGCGGACGCGGCCGTGACGGGGGCCAATTTCCTCGTGGCGGAGAGCGGCCGGATGGTGCTGGTCACCAACGAGGGCAATTCGCGGTTCTGCCTGGCGGCGACCCGCTGCCACATCGCCCTGATCGGCATCGAGAAGATCCTGCCGCGCGACACCGACCTTGCCCTGCTGCTCAACCTGCTCGGCCGTTCCGGAACGGCGCAGCAGCTGACCGTCTACACGGAATTCATCCAGGGCCCCCGGCTGGCCGCGCAGCCCGACGGTCCCGACGAGATGCACGTAGTCTTCGTCGACAACCGGCGCACCGACGTCCTTGCCACAGAGTGCCGTGACATCCTCCGCTGCATCCGCTGCGGCGCCTGCCTCAACGTTTGTCCGGTCTATCGCCAGGCGGGGGGGCACGCTTATCGGAGCGTCTATCCGGGGCCGGTGGGGGCGGTCCTCTCGCCGCTGCTCATGGGCAAGCGATTTCCGGAGAAGGCCGACCTTCCCAAAGCTTCAAGTCTCTGCGGAGCGTGCAACGAGGTCTGCCCGGTCAATATTCCGATTCCGGATCTTCTGCTTCGCCTGCGCGACAAGGCCAAGCAGGAGCACGTGCCGTCTCCGGGAACGCCGCCGATGGCCGTGTGGGCGCTTCTCGCCTCGCAGCCGACGGCTTGGAAGGCGGCTCTCGCGGGCGGCCGTCTGATCAATTTTCTCCCGACCAAGCTGATCCCGGTGCCGGCCCTCCGGGCCTGGGAGCAGTCGAGGACCCTTCCGCAATGGCGCGGCGGCGAATTCCGAAAATGGCTTAAGCAACGTCCGAATAAGACGGAGTCATGAGCGCCGCCGGTCCTACCGAGGTTGAGCCGTTTATTCTTCCGCAGACCTCGATGGCCGAATTCACGGTGCGGGCCGTGGTCACGGGCGCGGTTCTGGGCATCCTCTTTGGCGCTTCCTCGCTGTACTTGGCGCTGAAGGTCGGCCTGACGGTCAGTGCGTCGATCCCCGTCGCGGTGATCTCGCTGGCGATGTTTCGCGGGCTTTCGAAGGTCGGAGTCCGCGACTCGACGATCCTCGAAAATAACATCACGCAGACGGCCGGTTCAGCGGGCGAATCCATCGCATTCGGCGTCGCGGTGACGATGCCTGCGATCATGATCCTCGGCTTCGATCTGGACCTGACGCGCGTGTTGCTGGTGTGCGTTCTTGGGGGTCTGCTTGGAATCCTGATGATGATCCCGCTACGGCGGGCTCTGATCGTGAAGGAACACGGCATCCTCAAGTATCCGGAGGGGACCGCCTGTGCGGCGGTGCTCAGGGCAGGGGCGTCGCCTTCGGACATCGCGGCGGCCTCGCCGTCCGCGCAGGCGGAGATTCGGGCTTCCGAGGCGGCCGGCCTTGGACAGTCGCCCGGCGGAAAAGTGATCTTCACCGGGTTCTTCATCGGGATGATTTACAAGGTGCTCAATTCGGCAGCCAAGGGCTGGCAGGAAATTCCTCAAAAGGTGTTTGGCCCGCCCCTCAAGACCGGCTCCATAAGCGTCGAGATTTCGCCTGAGCTCCTGGGCGTCGGCTACATCATCGGTCCCCGTATCGCTTCGATCATGTGCGCCGGTGGCGTGTTGTCATATCTTGTTCTTATTCCGGCGATCAAGTTCTTCGGCGAAAAGGTCGTCGGGCCCCTTGCGCCAGGGACAATGCCTGTTGCGGACATGGGACCATCCGATATCCGCGGTGCCTATATCCTCTACATCGGCGCCGGTGCGGTCGCGGCGGGCGGCGTCGTCAGCCTGGTCCGTTCGCTGCCGACGATCTGGCACGGTCTGCATGCGGGCCTGCGAGACGTTGGTTTCTCGCGCCTGGCTACCAACTCCGCATCTGCGACGGTCAGGAACGATCGGGACCTCTCGATGAAGTTCGTAGGAATCGGTATTGTGGTCCTGGTCGCCGCAATTGTCGCGGCACCTTCGCTCCACATGAATCTCCTCGGGGCGCTTCTGATCGTGGTATTCGGGTTCCTCTTCGTCACGGTCTCATCGCGCCTGACGGGGGAGATCGGTTCCTCGTCGAACCCTATTTCGGGAATGACAGTTGCGACGCTGCTGCTCACCTGCCTGATCTTCCTCATGGTAGGGTGGACTGGCGGCCCGTACTATGTTACCGCTCTGTCCGTGGGTGCGATAGTCTGCATTGCCGCCTCGAACGGAGGCAGCACTTCGCAGGACCTCAAGACCGGCTACCTTCTAGGCGCAACCCCGAAGTACCAGCAGATCGCGATCATGATCGGAGCTCTAGCTTCGTCTTTCGCCCTCGGTCCGATCCTCCTGAAGTTGAATGATTCTTCGACCGTCTACGTTCCGGCGGTTCAGGCGGCTCCGGATGGCTTGCACGTGGATGTGGCCGGGCTGACAACACGCGAGCGAATAATCGGACCACAATCGCGCGACGACGAGCACAGCTATTTTTCCTGGCAGAAGACCGACCTGAGCGGCGGCCTTCCGGGCAAGTACCTGGTGGACGAAACCGGCAGGGCGGTCTGGTACGTCGACCCGGGCGTGAACGGTCGTTTCACCCACAGACCCGACGGAACCACGGTGCGCAAGTGGGACGCGCCGAAGGCGGTCCTCATGTCCTATATCATCAAGGGCATCCTCGATCGAAGGCTTCCCTGGGCGCTCGTCCTCCTGGGTGTGATGATTGCGTTGACATTCGAGATGTCCGGCCTGTCCTCGCTCGCCTTCGCCGTGGGTGTCTACCTCCCGCTCTCCTCGTCGTCGCCGCTGTGGGTCGGCGGCATGGTGCGGCTCTGGGTCGACTGGCACCAGCGCCGGAAGCTGAAGGGTATGGGGATCGACCTCTCCGAGGAGCAGATCGTGGCGGAAACCGACAAGAGCCCTGGCGTCCTGCTCGCCTCCGGCTATATCGCGGGAGGGGCCATCGCCGGAATTGTCATCGCCTTTCTTACGGGTTTCCTCGAGCGGGTTGACAATGCGCTGACGGCCTGGGCGACAGAACACAATCCGTTCTTCGACGGCGCGAACGCCTCCCTGCTCTCACTCCTCCCGTATGCCGCACTGGCCGGCTTCCTCTATTTGGTCGGACGGGAAAAACTTCTCCGGCCTTCCCGGCGCTGAGCGCGGTCCCCCTGGATTCAAGATTCTTGAGCATGCCCGACGAACGCGACCAGATCCTCTCCCGAGTCCGCGAGGCGCTGGCCTCCATCAAGGAAAGGGCGGCCCTTCCCGATTATGAGGGCGAACTGGCGGTGATGCGGCGACTCCTAGCCGACCGTGATCCGGTCGCGGTATTCGCCGAGCGCCTCAAGCTGCTCAATGGAGAGACGATCTTCGGCGCCGAGGCCCTGGCGGAGCGACTCCGGGCGGGAACCTGGGCTCACGGGTACTGCGATCCCCAGCTTTGGCCGGCCCTGCAGTCGGCGCTTCAGGCCGGATTCGTGGTCGAATCCGAATTCGACCGGGAGCGCGTCGACGACTACCAATTCGGCATCACCCGGGCGGTCGGCGCCATTGCTGAAACCGGAACGATCATCCTGGACGACCATACGACGTCGCGACGGCTGGCCGCGCTTGCGCCGTGGGTGCACATCGCGGTCGTTCCGAGAAACCGGGTTTTCTCCGACCTGACCCACGCCGTCACCGCCTTCGGCGACGACCCCAACGTGATCTGGTGCACCGGTCCTTCACGCACCGCCGACGTCGAGGGTATTCTTATCCGGGGGGTGCATGGCCCCGGCGTGCAGATCGCGCTCTTTCTGGACTGAAGACCGTCAGGGCGCTGGACGCCTGCTTATTCCTCGCCGTCGAAGTAATCGGTTTCCGTCGGGCGAAAGACCTTTCGTGCCGGCTTGACCATCCACTTTCCGGAGTCGGGATAGAAACAGTTCTCGCCGGAGGGGTTGTCGGCTATGACGATGAAAACGAAATCCTCCGTACCCGTATTGCTGATCTTATGGGCGGTTCCGGGCGGGTGAAGGAATGCGTCGCCAGCGGATACAACCGCGGTCTCGTCATCGCAGCGGATCGTCGCCTCGCCGCTGGAGACCAGAAAGAATTCCCATTGACTTCCGTGAACATGGAATGGACAGACCGAGGCTCCCGGAGGCACTCGGCGGATCTGAACATCGAAGGGATGACCGCCTCCGGCGGTGCCGACGTCCCTTTTGCCTCCGAGTGCGAGCGAGAGGTTCCGATAGAATGAATGGAAGCGGCCCTTGGGGGAGACCGATTCCTCCCAGGGCAGGTCATCCACGCGGATGCGTTTCATCCGAGGACTTCCTCGATGACCGGATTGGTGAGGGAGCCGACCTTCTCCAGTTCGATCGTGACGGTATCGCCGGCCTTAAGGAATACCGGGGGCTTGCGCGCGAATCCGACGCCGTGGGGAGTTCCCGTCAGGATCACGGTTCCGGGTTTGAGTGTCTTGCTGCCACTTAAGAACTCGATGATGGTCGGCACGTCGAAAACCATATCGGCTGTGGAACAATCCTGCATGGTCTGGCCATTGAGAATCGTTTGGATACGCAACGAATTCGGATTGGAAATCTCGTCCTTGGTGACGAGGGCGGGCCCAAGTGGGCAGAACGTGTCGAAGCTCTTACCCTGGCAGAATTGCCCGCCGTTCAGGCGGACTTGCCAATCGCGGGCGGACACGTCGTTCGCCGCGGTGTAGCCGAGCACATAATCGAGCGCATTGGCCCGCGTCGCGTTCTTGCAGGTCTTGCCGATCACGACCGCAAGCTCGCACTCGTAGTCGACCTCGTGGCTGACGAGCTTGCGAGGCAGCTCGATCGGATCGCCCGGGTTCTGAAGCGTGTTCGTGCTCTTGATGAACAGCATGGGGCGCTCGGGCAGGCCCTTGCCTCCCTCCTCCGCGTGCTTTTTGTAATTCAGGCCGATCGCCAATATGTTGGTCGGCACAATCGGGGCCAGGATCTTGCCTGGTTTCACCGAGCGTTCGGTGAGGCGGAATGCGCCGAAGAGATCGCCCGCGATTTCGAGCGCGGAGCCATCTGGCTGAAGGGCCGCATAGGCCGGACCGGAGGAGGTGAGGTGACGGATGATCTTCATTGGGAAGGAGACAGCCTGAGCAGCCCGCTCTCGCCCATCCATTCCACGAGGCGCGTGGGCCAAGCGGAGACAGGGAGCGCTCGATTGCGGATGCCAAAGCCGTGGCCGCCGCGCGCGTACACGTGCAATTCGGCGCTCACGCCGGCTTGGCGGAGTTGGAGGTAAATGTTTGCGATTCCCTGGGAGATCCCTGGATGGTCATCGGCTGCGCAGGCGAGAAAAGCGCGCGGCGTGCCCCCGTCAATCGTGCCGTCTGAGGGAAGGGAGGGGTACATGAGGACCATGAAGTCCGGGCGGCAGCCAATCCGCTCCACCGGATCGGGTGATCCCGGAACGCCCGTATCGTAGTGGGTCCCTGCCCGAAGGGCCAGATCGCCCCCGGATGCGAAACCCAGAATCCCGATTCGATTGGGATCGATTCCCCACTCGGTGGCATGAGCCCTCACCACTCGGACCGCGCGCTGCGCATCGGCCAAGGCTTCGACATCAACCCGGTAATGGGATTTGGCCGCCTTATCCTTGGCGAGTCGGTACTTCAGCATGAAGCTCGCCACCCCGTGCTGCGCCAGCCAGTCGCAGACTTCGTAGCCCTCCCGTCCACTGATGAGGAATTGGTGGGCGCCGCCTGGAGCGACGATGATGGCTGCACCCGTCGCCCGGTCCTTCGGGGGGAGATAGGGCGAGATCGAGGGATTGTGGATATTGTAGGTAATCGGAAAATCGGTCCCCGACTCGCCGCGCCAAGCGACGGTCTCCGGCTCATTCTTGCGAGATTCAGAACCTGGGGCGCCAGCCGGCCATAGGGAGAGCGCCGCTGGATGGTCTTCCTCCCGGGCGGGTCCCTTGGGGGTCGTGTTAAGTGGGGAGGCTCCGCCCGGCGCAAGGGGCACATCGCCGGTGGCGTCGGGATCATTGGCCTGCGCGTGCGCGCTTCCAGACAAGGCGTAGCCGAGCAGGCCGATGAACAGGCTGCGGAGGGCGATCGCCGATGGGGTATTCGGTCGAATCATGGGAGGGGCGATTTCGCTTCCGCGTACGCTTCCATTCCGATGCAGGAGCACACGAGGTTGCGGTCGCCGTAAACGTTATCGACCCGGCCCACCGACGGCCAGAACTTTGAGACCCGGGTCCACGGTGCAGGGAAGGCTGCCAGCTCGCGCGAATAGGGACGGTCCCATTCGTCGGCGCATACCACCTGGGCTGTATGCGGGGACTGCTTCAGAGGATTGTTCGCCTTGTCGGCCTCACCGTTGGCGACCGCCTGCATTTCGCCGTGAATCGCGATCATGGCGTCGCAAAAGCGGTCGAGCTCGGCCTTCACTTCACTCTCTGTGGGCTCCACCATGAAGGTTCCCGGCACGGGAAACGAAAGGGTGGGGGCGTGGTAGCCGTAGTCCATCAGGCGTTTTGCGGCGTCCTCCGCTTCGACGCCGTGCTTCTTCCATCCTCGCAGGTCGACGATGCATTCGTGGGCAACAAGCCCCTTCTCGCCCCGGTAAAGGACGGGAAAGAACTTCTCGAGCCGGCGTGCGACGTAATTCGCATTCACGATTGCCAGCCGTGTGGCGTCGGTGAGCCCGTCGGGCCCCATCATCCGAATGTACATCCAGGAGATCGTCAGGATGCTCGCACTTCCCCAGGGGGCCGCGCTGACCGCCCCAAGATGCGCGCGGTCCTGACGGTCGCCGAAGGGCGACACGACGGGATGTCCGGGAAGATAGGGAACCAAGTGTTTCGCGACTCCGATGGGTCCCATCCCAGGTCCGCCCCCTCCGTGTGGGATGCAAAAGGTCTTGTGAAGATTGAGATGGCAGACATCCGCTCCGATGTGGCCGGGCGAGGTCAATCCCACCTGGGCGTTCATATTCGCGCCGTCCATGTACACCTGGCCTCCCGCCTCGTGCACGATTGCGCAGATGTCCTTGATTGCGCCCTCGAATACGCCGTGGGTCGAAGGGTAGGTCACCATCAGAGCCGCAAGCTCGGGGGCGTTTGCCGCCGCCTTGGCGCGGAGGTCGCCCACATCGATATTGCCGTTCGCATCGCAGGCAACGGCCACCACGCGAAACCCGCACATGGCCGCGCTTGCGGGGTTGGTCCCGTGGGCGCTCGTGGGGATGAGGCACACATTCCGCGAGCCCTCGCCGCGGGCTTCATGATAGGCGCGGATCACGAGGAGTCCGGCGTATTCTCCCTGGGATCCTGCGTTCGGCTGCAGCGAGACGGCCGCGAATCCGGTGATTTCGCACAGCCAGCTCTCCAAGTCTGAGAACAAGCGCCGGTACCCCCGCGTTTGTTCCGCGGGCGCGAAGGGATGCATCCGTCCAAATTCCGGCCAGGAGACCGGAAACATTTCGCTCGCGGCGTTCAGCTTCATCGTGCACGAGCCGAGCGAGATCATCGATTGGCAGAGGGTCAGATCCTTGGCCTCGAGCCGCTTGATGTAGCGGAGCATCTCGTGCTCGGTGTGATGCGCCTGGAAGATTCCCGCGGTCAGATAGGGGGTCGTTCGCGCGTGAGGCGCCTCGAAGGCGGACTCGGCCTCGCCGCTTTCGGGAAGCGGCGCGCTGCCGAAGAATCCCAGAAGCATGCGAACTTCTTCGAGGGTCGTGGTCTCGTCCAATGAGATCCCGACCCGCTCGCTGTCGATGCGGCGCAGATTGAAATTCTTGGCCGCGGCTGCTGCGTGGACCCGCTCAGCGGCGACGTTTCCGATCGTCAGCGTATCAAAGGTGGGGCCAGGTGCGAGGCGCGCGCCGCAGGCGCGCAGCCCGGCTGCCAGCATGCCGGTCAGCGTCTTCACGCGGCGCGCGATTCGCGCCAGACCCTCCGGTCCATGGTAGACCGCGTACATGGACGCCATGACTGCGAGGAGCACTTGGGCGGTGCAGATGTTGGAGGTGGCCTTGTCGCGGCGGATGTGCTGCTCCCGGGTTCCCAGCGCCAGGCGCATCGCGGGGTTGCCCTGCGCGTCCCGGGAGACCCCCACGAGCCGGCCGGGCATCTGGCGCTTGAAGGCATCGCGCGTCGCAAGAAATCCCGCGTGCGGGCCTCCGAATCCCATTGGAACCCCGAACCGTTGAGCGGAGCCGACCGCGACGTCGGCGCCGAACTCCCCGGGAGCTTTCAACAAAGTGAGGGCGAGCAGATCGGTGGCGACGATGGTGAAGGCGCCCACCGCGTGAGCCCGACCGAAGAGATGGGTGAATTCGTGGACCAATCCCCAGGTGTCGGGATACTGGACGAGGATCCCGAAGCATCCCTTGCCGGGCTCGAACGTCCTGTGGTCGCCGACCACCACATCAATTCCGAGCGGCCTGGCGCGCGTTCGCACGATGTCGAGGGTCTGAGGATGGCACGCTTCGGACACGAAGAAGAGCCGATGGGCCGAAGCGTCACCCTCCTTCAGTCGGTGGCACATCATCATCGCCTCGGCCGCGGCGGTCCCTTCGTCGAGCATCGAGGCGTTGGCGATCTCTAGGCCGGTCAGGTCGCAGACCAGAGTCTGAAAATTGAGCAGCGCTTCGAGGCGGCCCTGTGAGATCTCCGCCTGGTACGGGGTGTACGCCGTGTACCAACCCGGGTTCTCGAAGACCGTCCGCTGGATGACTCCCGGCGTCAGCGTGTCATAGTACCCGGTCCCGATGAAGCTGCGGGACACCCGGTTTCCGGACGCGATGGCCTTTAGCTCAGCGAGGGCCGCGCTTTCGCCGACTGCGGCCGGCAGTTGCAGTGGTCCGCGGCGGATGTGCCTGGGGACCGCATCGTCGATCACAGCATCCACGGAGGCGTAGCCGAGCTCCGCCAGCATGGCGGCTGTATCGGCTGCGCTGTCTCCCAGATGGCGCCGCGCAAACGAATCGGAAGGGGTGGTCAGGTCTCGGGACAGGGACATGGTTGGGAGTCGAAACGTAGGTGCTGCGGAGGGCGGCGCAACCGCGATTTGGCGGAAGGAGAGTCCGCCGAGGCGGACTCTCCTCTCTCCACATCGGGACCCAGAAAGCTAAAGGAGGTAAGGCAACCGGCCGCGCCAATCCTTCGGCTATTCTGGGTTGGATGTTGGCATCGCGCAATGGGTGGCTGCAATGAGCCGGTCGGACCGCCGGGCAAATTGCTCTTGCTTCGGCATGCTGGCTGCGTCTTGCTGACCGTTCTCTTGTTTCGGGCCGTAGCGTAGCCTGGTAGCGCGCTTGCATGGGGTGCAAGAGGTCGAGAGTTCGAATCTCTCCGGCCCGACCATTTTAACCAGGACGACCGGCCTAAGGTGCCTGATACGCCTCGACGAGGCATACTCCGCTGGTCCCTCCTACACCCGACACCACCGCCGTGTAGGACCCAGGGGCGAGCGTGAGAAGCAGGGCGCAGTCTGCGCTACCTAGGGGAAGGCTAAAAGTGCCAATAGCGGCCGTTTCGGAGGCAATCGTTGCTGCATTTGAGTTCGTAGACCACCCCGTATTGGTCGCCACAGTAGTGCCGACGGCGTTCACCACGCTTAGAGAGGGCTGCGCAAGCACTCCGGCAACTCCAAACGGGCTCAAGGTGGGACCCACAGCCCGAATGAGGACTTTCGCCGATTGCGAACCACCGACTACAATCCCGGCGATCTCGACGCTGGAGTCGGTGGAGACGAAGGCTCTGGTTGATACGTTGATGATTTCCGGATTTCCTGCGTTCACTTCGTAAACCTCTGCCAGCGCCACACCTGTCGTGGTGTTTTGGCCGGAGACCTGGGCTGTATAAGCGCCCGGGGCCAGGCTGATGAGGAGAGCCGAATCTGCGCTACCGATCGGCAAGGCAAAGGCTCCCACGGTACCAGATGTCGCCGCGATTTGGGCAGCGTTGGAATTTGTACCCCAGCCGGTATTTGTCGCAACCATGGCCCCTGATGAATTGAACAGGGTCAATACCGGCTGTGTTAGAACCCCTGTGACTCCGAATTGAGCAAGGGTTGGTCCGACACCGCGGACCAGGAGTTGCTCCGTAGAGCCCGGTGCGCCCGACACCACGAATCCGGCGATCTCAAGGTTGCCACCTGTGCCGACTTGCGCCCGGGTCGAGATATTCGTCAGGCGTGTCGCAGTGATCACGTTGGCCGGGCTACTGGTAGTCGACCCCGCGCTATTCGTGATAACAACGGTGTACGTCCCCGGCAGTGACGTCGTGTAGGTAGAAGAAGTGGCTCCAGGAATGTTAACACCGTTTACTTGCCACTGAAAGGTCGGCGTCGGAGTTCCGGATGCGCTTGCGGAGAGGGTGGCAGTTCCTCCGCCGGTAATGGTTTGGGATGTCGGCTGGACTGTGAAGGAGGGAACGGTGCTTACGGATACGGTAACACTCAGCGTCGCGGCGTTCGAAGAAACATTTCCCGAGGAGTTGCTCGCGAC
>Ga0302325_10004578_pt1 | contig 31877 bp, 25 predicted proteins | sample Palsa_T0_2_FD_201948 | JGI IMG/M metagenome (GOLD analysis project Ga0302325, IMG submission 201948) | Peat permafrost microbial communities from Stordalen Mire near Abisko, Sweden - Palsa_T0_2 | ecosystem: Environmental > Terrestrial > Soil > Palsa > Peat permafrost | place: Sweden: Abisko... | reverse complement strand
GACAGGCGGCGGCCGGCCTTGATGACGGGCGGGTAAGGCATCAGTGATCATGCTCTCCGGGTGAGCTGTCGGATAGGACGGCGAAGGCCTGTTCGATGATGGGCAGGAGCCGGGTGGTGTCGAGTCCCCGTCCTGGATACCGGCTGCGGTAGATCTGGGCGGAGGCGCGCAGGGCCGAGGTGGCGGCGCAGGCGACGACGATCGCGCGGAGCCTGTCGCTCTCGCCGGGGGAATCAAGGCCCGTGCGGGTGAGCAGGGTGTCGGCGATGCCCTGTTCCCATTCGGCGAGGAGCCGGAGCAGGCTGAGCCGGGCGCGGATGCCCCCGGCCGGACTGGCCAGGCTTTCGGCGAGCGCTGGCGGGCCGTCAGGGCCGATCAGGACGCGCAGCGCGGCCAAGATCGCCATCAGCGGCGGTTCGTCGGCGGGGCGGGAGCGCAGCGCGGCGAGCATGACCGGGAGCAGGTCGGCGGCGTCGGTGCGCAGCAGGTCGTCCTTGCTGTCGTAGTAGCGGAAGAAGGTCCGGCGGGAGACGTCAGCGGCGTCGGTGATGTCGTCGATCGTGGTGCTGGAAAAGCCCTTCTCGGCGAACAGCCGGTGGGCGGCGGCGCGGAGTGCCTCGCGGGTCTCGCTCTTCTTGCGGTCCCGGCGCCCGGCGGGTTCAGCCAGGTCGGCGCTCGCCCTCACCGGGGTGTCCGGGTACGTCGCGTACGGGTCATGTCACCAGTCTGCCACAACGGGGAAGGCGGCGGCACTAGTGCAGATCGGCACTAATGTATTTTGGCACTATTGACAGTTTGCTGGTCCGTGCCTACAGTCGTATTTGACACTAGTGCCACTTTTAGTGAGGAGCGAACCATGATGCGCACGTCCGCCCGCCGGCTGCTGACCGCGGCGGCTCCCTCGGCGACAGCGCTCGTGCTGGCCCTGGGCCTGACCGCCTGCCAGGGCCAGACGGCCCTGTCCACGACGACCGCCTCCCCCGCCGGGTCCGCGTCGAGCACGGCGTCATCCGATCCCGTGTCCACGACGAGCCCGCCCCCGGCTGCGGGCTCGCTGTCCGTGTCGGTCTCTTCGCCCGTGACCGTCTCCGGAAGCGCGCCAGGGCCGGTGACGTGCGCGGCCGGCCTGGCCTACCGGGCCTCGGTGTCCGGCGCGGTGATCGACGGTAACCAGTTCTCGGCCAGCGTGGTGGTCGCCGGTTACCACGGCCCGGGGACCTACCCGGCGGTGGTGGCCGTGACCCTTCGCCAGGCCTCTGGCCTGGCGACCACGGCAGCGGGCGTGTCGCGGGTGCCGGCGGTGATTACCGCGGCCGGGGGATCGTTCTCGGTCAGCGCGACCGGCAGCGCGGGGCGGACCTTCACCGGCTCGCTGAGCTGGGTGTGCGGCTCGTGAGCCAGCGCTGGATGAGTGCGCGACCCTGGGCTGGCCGGGGAAACTGCTTTCCGGCAGGCGGCGTGCACCACGACGGCCTGGCCGGTCGCGGCGAGCCGGCCGTCTACAGCAGCAGGCCCTTTCCTGTGTCACCGAAATTGGGCAACCTGCGCGGGTCCGCCGACCGTGCGCCCAAGCGCTCAACCTCCAAGGATGCCCCGCAGAGCTTGCGGCCCAGCTATGTGCGGCTCGTCACCCGGGGCGCTGAGGTCGACCCAGTCGCAGCGAATCCCGGCTGCGCTGGCCGGAGTGCCGCGCAGATTCCAGATCCGAGCGCCGGTGAGGGAGGCGCCGTCCAGTACGGCTGCCGAGATATCGGCTTCCCTCAGATCCGGCTCGGAGAGGAGTGTGTGCGAGAGGTCAGCTCCTGAGAGGTCGGCTTTCGCAAAGGACGTGTGGAAGGCTTCCATCCGCACAAGGTTCGCTGTACGCAGCGACGCGCCTGAAACGTTGACGTGGTGCAGTTGCGCCTTCGCAAGGTCCGCACCGTCCATCAGCGCGCCAGTGAGGTCGCAGTGGAGCATGTAGATGCCGGCCAGACGTGCGTTACGCAAGTTTGCCATCCGGAGAATCACGTTGTGGAGCACGGCCTCGAGCAGATCGACTTCGGACAAGTCGGCGCTGGCGAGCTGGACGTTCACGAGCTCGGCCTTGATGAGACGCGCGCGCCGGAGAGCCGCGCCTGTGAGGTCAATGTCTCGTACCTGCGCGGCGCGATGGACGAGCCGCTCACCGGCGGAGCCGCTGGAGTCGACCCATCGGCGGTGGTTCGCCAGTTCGGAGTCTGTGATGCTCATGGCGCGAGCCTGCCCTGGCGCGAGGAGATCACCCTCTTAATCGAGTCCAGCTTCCCGACCTTACCCAGCTCCTGCCTTGCCGCGTTCACCAGCGCCTGCTCCGCAGGCAGATCGATCGCGGAGGAATCGAGATAGACGTCGTAGCTCTTGTCGGTCAGCTTGCGGACGAGCGCGTCGGCGTCGGCTTGGGGGTCTAGACCTTTGGGTCCAAAGTGATCGATCTCGCCCTTCGGCGTGTTGAAGTCGCTCGTGTTGTCCAGGTTGCGAGTCACCGGACCATCGATAATGCCGCGTGCCTCGCCATCGAGCATCGCCTTGGCTTCGGTAACGCTCCCGTCGGTCCAGCCTCGGTGCGCAGGGTCGTACGCCAGCTCCTTGTTGCGAGGGCTCTGCTCGACGAACGTGCGGTTGTCAGGCGAGAGGTCATCGAGCGCCGAACTCATGCCGCTGGCCTTCGCCTTGGCTTCCGCCTCTTCATAGGCATTCGTGAGCTGCTGGGACCTCCGGCGCGCGGTCAGGTCTGCCTTGAGCTTCGCGATCCGGGCCGCCCTGTCCGTTGCCGCTTGCTCGTCATCTGGTGCCTTTTGGGGCGGTGTCGCACCCGGCGGCTCAGAAGGGCCACCTCCTCCCTCACCCTCCGCGTGCATCCTTGTCGGGAAGGTCGGCGATTCCGGCGGCACCATTTCGTTTGGTACGCGAATTATTCCGTGGCCCCGAGCGTACGCGTCCACGTATCCGGATGGCGGTGGTCCCAGCGGTGTCGACTTACCTCCTATGCCGGACGCTACCCCCTCGGTCAGAGCTCCAGTGATTGTGAAGATGCCGAAGATCGCCACCGCGTCGGCGAGCGCTTGGCCGGCGGCCATCAGATCTTCATCACTCTGGGCATTCAACGCCGCGAAGAATTTTCCGATGTCGATGACGAACGTCGCAGCGCTGACGCCCGTGAAGAAGCCCGCAACCGCGAGTCCTGCCAGCGCGGCTGCATCGGCGATCCATACGACGGGGATGCTTTGCGCAGCGACGAAGGCCGCCGCGACGAACGCGATCGTGACGAGGGACTGTGGTGATTTCAGCCCGTCGACCGCTGCATCCCAGGCAGCGTCACGCCGACCCTTGGCGTACTCGAATGCCTTCGAGAGCTTCTCTTCTGCGCTGAGCTCAGCGACGGTCCTGGTATGCGGTGTCGTCGGCCCCTGCTCTGGCATCGGTGCTACCGGCGATGCCAGAAACGTCGTGATGTCGGTCCGCTGCTCCAGCGGGAGCGTCGAGAAGGCGTCGGCTTGCGAGGCGGCGAAAGCATCGCCTGTCATGGTGCCGTGCGCCCGAACTGCGGCCATGGCAACTTCGATGCGTGACCGTCCAACACCAACAGCCAGATCGGTGCTGCCCTGGAGCAGGTCGAAGATGCCAAGCCGCCTCAACTCATCCAGCGTGGCCAGCATGTCGAACATTGCCAGTCCGTTGAGCGTGCGGTACGCCGCAGCGAAGTCGCCCGTTCCGGACGCGTCTGGGTCGGTTCGCTGCTGCACCTCCCGGATGATCTCCTTGCTGGCCGGCCGTTGAGCCTGATCCTCGAGCGCTATTGCACCCGTCGCTGGCGGGGCGGTCTGTCGGCGGATCGCCTGTGGTCCGCCGTCTGACCTGGACTGCACGACATGAGCCAGCTCGTGCGCCAGCAGCTCACGGCCGTGCCGCGTCTGCGGCTGATACTGCCCGGGTCCAAAGACGATGCTCGAACCGACGGTGTATGCGCGAGCGCCCATCGAGCGCGCGGACTCGGCCGCTGGTGGCTCTATGTGGACCCGCACCCGACTGAAGTCGTGTCCAAAGCGCGGCTCGAAGAACCCGCGTGATTCAGTGTCCAGCGGGCCGCCTGGCGACTCGAGCGCCTCACGCACGCCCGGAGGGAGCTCGCCTGACGCGATCTCGGGCGCAACCCTTGTCCGCGGCTGGAAGGCGGTGGCCGGACGAGCTCCGCTGGGCATCCTTATCACCTGGTCGGCTGCGTGGTCCGCCGCATGCTCGCGTGCGTCGTCGCCTCGTCCGATCGCGAGCTTCGGGTATATCCCGCGTAGCGGTGAGCGAGTCGCCGACTCCGATTCCAGGCCCGATCGCCCCGGCACATCGGACGGGAACACGGGGATCCGGCTTGGACGCACCAACAATCTCTGAGCGACGTCGATCCCGGGCTTCGGATATGCGGCGCGCCCCGCCCTCAGCCCACTGGCAGGGGAAGACCTGTCGGCTCTATGGCCAGAAGCATCGTGACCCGGGCTGGGCCGATGGACTGGGACGTAATCCATGCTTCCAAGCTAAGGTGGTTCCGTCACCCACGCGTCACTGCGGTAACAAGTACCGCTGTTCGTTCGGGAAATGAGATTTCTAAATGATCCTGAACGGGCCGTGGTTTTTGCGCTCGGAGCGTGTGGGGCTGGTGCGCCAGGTCAGAGCGTGCCGACCTCGCTGAGCAGGGCGCGCATCAGGGGCGAAGGCCGTACACCAAGATCCCTGGCGGCGATGTTCTCGTACTGCCGGTACCGTCTGATCGCCTCCCCACCGTTGCCCTCAGCGATGTGGACCTTCATCAGCGCCCGGTGCGCACTCTCCCGCAGCGGATCCCTGTCGACCGCCGCGAGACCGGCCAGCATGGCTGCACCGTATCGGCGCAGCGAGGTAAGGTGCTCGCACACGAGTTCAAGCGCATGCAAGCTCAGCTGACGGTGCCGCTCCCGCTCGACGATCACCCAGTCTTCGTACCAGCCCGGCAGCAGTTCGTAGCAGAACCTGGGCTCAAGCAACGCGGACGTGGTGTTGTCATCGAACCGGTCGTCGATCAATGCCCTGGCCAGTTCGGTGGCATAGCGGAGGTCTACCGGGACATCGGGCGCGAGCGTCAAACTGTCGCCCCTGATCAGCACCACTCCGGGGCTGAGCGCATGCAGTTTCCACAGCGTGGATCGCAGGCTGCCGTGAGCGCGGGACTCGCTCGAATCTCCCCAAAGCAACCCAGCCACGAATCCGCGATGCAAGGCGCCGCTGCGCAAGCCGAGCAGCGCGACAAGCCGTTGCTGACTCGGCGCGAGCGGCACTGCGCTCTGGCCGACCTGCAGACCGAACCCGCCGAGCAGGTGAAGTTGCGGCCCGGCCGCAGGTGCCACCTGTGCGTCGGGGACCGCGTGCCTGAGCGATGTGACCAGGCCAGCGGGCGCGCGGAGGCCTGTCATCAGCTACCTCGACTGGCTATCTCGACAAGTGCTGCCACCACTTATACGGAGACTAGCGTGAGCCGATAAGTCCAACGCGCGAAAGAATAACTATCCCCAAAAGAACCGAATAGCATCCCGAGCACCTTTTGCCCCGGGCGTCGCCCGTCACATAGGCCCTGCTCCCGGCGATCATGACGCAACAGCATGCAAGGCGGTGACGTCACGATGACGGCGTAGTGCCGCGCCGGGTGGAGACTACCGGAGTACAGGATCACTTGGTAAAGGGGGCCGGTGGGTAATCAGGTCGCAACCGGGGCCACGCTGCAGTGCTCCCTCGGCACTACGCCGTCGACCTTCGCCGCCTCAGGCGCGGTGGTCAGCGCGATGACTCCGGCCGGGGTCGTGACCGACATCGGCCCGGCGAACGTCCCGCCGTTTGGGCTCTGCCAGTCGCCGGCCAACCCCCAGGTAGCGACGGCTACCACGGCCGCCTATGGCGTCCTGACGCCGCAGCCCTGCGTACCCGTGTTGGCGCCGTGGACCCCGGGCTCGGCTCAGGTGACCATCGGCGGCGCGCCGGCCCTCGACGACTCCTCCCAATGCTCCTGCTCGTGGGCGGGCACGATTTCGGTGACTGCCCCGAGCCAGACCACCATGACGCTGCAATGAAGGAAGATCGATTCTGAACGGCCTGCCATCACCCTCGACGGTCTCGGCCGCGCTGTCCGTGGCGCGGCCCTGATGGCTGTCCTCGCTGCCCCCAGAACCTTGCTCGACTCGATCGAACCGAAGGTGAGACAGTACGCCGCCGAGGGCCAGCTGCAGGGCTCGGACTTCGCGGGCGACAGCGCGCTGGACGACGACAGCGCCACGTCGGACGTTCTTCGCCAGGCCGATACCCTGCTCAACCCGCAGCACGCCAAGCCCGACCCCGGTCCGTATCCTCGCCTATGAGCGGTCGGCCTGGCCCGTGTGCTCGAGCGCCAGCTGCACGTCGCCGACATCGATCCGGTCACCGGCCGCGATGGGGGTCTGGCGGTCGATCGCAACGCCGTTGACCTTGGTCCCGTTGGTGGAGCGCAGGTCCTCGACGGTCGCGTCCTCGCTACTGACCCGCAGCAGGGCGTGGTTGTGGGAGACCGTGCTGTCCTCGATCCGGATCGCCGAGCCTGCCTCGCGCCCGATGGTCTGCTCTCCTGGGTGCAGATAGAATGTCCGCCCTGCGTCGGCGCCGTCGGTCACGCGGAGCCGCAGCGGCGAACTCACGGCGGTGGCCGGCATGGCCTGGGTCGCCGCCGTCGGCGACGCGTCCTTGGCCGCGGCCGGTGCTTCGTCTTCCTCGGCCGGTCCTTCGTCTTCTGCCGGGGCGGGTGTTTTGTCTTCGGCCGGGGCGGGTGCTTCGTCTTCGGCCTCGACCGGTGCTTCGTCGTCCGCCGTGGGTTCCCGCAGGAGCGACCGGTAGATGAACTGGTCGGCGGGCACGATCGGAGATGTGCCAGCCGGGTTGATGACCGTCACGTCCACCGTTCCGGGCGAGTTCGCTTCCGGGCTGGTGACCGTGAGCGAGGTGTCGGTCTCTCCGGCTGTCGGCGTCACGTCCGTGCCGGGGTTGGAGCCGAAGTTGACCTGGGTGACCCCGGTGAAACCGCTGCCGGTCACCGTCACCAGCGTCGCGCCCTGCACCCATCCGCCGGCCGGGCTTTGGCCGTCCACGGAAACGCCGGTCACCGCGGGCGGCGCGATGTACCCGACCACCGTGTTGAGCAGGTCCCAGTCGCCCAGACCCGCGGTCGCCGCCGCCGCCGGGATGTTCTGGCGCGGCGTAGGGAGTTTCGTGGGGTCGATGAAGACGTTGCCGGTGATGGCCACGGCCGGCACCCCGTACGGCGTGGTCGCCGCGTCGAGCACCATGCTGTAGTTGACCTGGCCCTGGAAGACGCCGAGGTTCGAATCGTCGGGCGCGACCTCGTTCGCCACGACGTTCCCTGTGACGCAGGCCTCGCCGAACCCGACGACTTCGACCTGGGCGGTTATCCCGGTGACCAGAACCGTCTCACCCAGCGGGAAGCGGTTCCTGATCCGGTTGTCGTGCAGGAGAGCCGACCCGGTCCCGGCGGTGAGGTCCAGGACGAGCAAGCCGGCGCCGGAATAGGACTCGGCGATGACGGCGTCGACCTGGCAGTCGCACAGATCGAGCCGCACCGACACGTCGCTCGTTCCCGTGTCCGCGACCGGGATGGGCGGCACCGCGGGAGCGCCCAGGTTCCCGAGGAAACCGCCGAGTCCGGGCGGCAACTCGATCGCCTCGGCTTCCGCGGCCGCTCCGGTGACCTTCTCGGTCCCTGGCGTCCCCGGCGCCGCGGCCGCCGACGAGCCCCCGGATCTGGCGGAGTTCGTGAAGATCGCGCTGAGGGTCTGGCGCGCGAGCGACAGCTGGTCCGTATCGAGAGGGTGGATTCTTCCCGGCTCGCGGAACCCGCCTTCCGCGGGGGTCACCGGAAGCACCTGGCCGATCGCGCCCGCGATCACGAAGATCCGGTCAAGTATGGCAGTAAGACCGGTGGTGGCGGCGATATTGTGCAGCTGGGCGCTGCCGATGGCGAGCTGGTCGAAGAACGGCAGGAGCTGGGCCGGATCGGCGAGGGAAACGAACCAGAAGCCGCCGTAGGAGTTCCGGACCGTGTTCTGCTCCACCCGAAGCGTCCCGATCTGGGTGATGACCAGGGCTGGCACGGTTACGCCCTGGAACAGGCCCCGCTCGATCGCCGCGTCGTGGAGCCGCTGGGTGGCGGCCTCGGCCGCGAAGGCGGATGCGCCCGGCACCTGGAGGTATCCGAAGCTCAGCTGGTAAGGGGGCTCGGTCTGGTTGCCCGCCGCGAGGTCGTAGAACGGGACCGTGGTGGGCGGGTTGACGGACTGGAAGGTACAGCCGGTGACCTCCAGGTCGTCCATGGCCCCGGTGGCGAGGAGGCCGGCGCCGAAGCTGTTCGCCTGGCCCGGATCGGGAAGCTGGAAGGTGCAGTCCTCGACGGTGAGGCCGGCCGAGCCGGCCGCCGAGATGCCGATTGCGACCTGGAGCCCGGTGGAGAAGGTATCCAGCAGCGACTGGTTCGCCTGGGACAGGCTGGCGAACGAGCCGGCCGGGGGCGAGAACCCGACGAGCGGAACGGACAGTTCCAGCCCGCGGATCGTCACCGAGGTGGCGCCTTCGACCGTGATGAGCCCGACGGCGAACTCCGAGCCGGGACTGCTCGGCCCCTGCACGACGACCCCTGGCCCGCAAGCCTCCAGGGTGAGGTCGTCGAAGCCTGTTCCGAGGACCAGCGGCTCGGTGAGGGTGTAGGTGCCCGGTGCCAGGCAGGCGTTGATCGGCCCGCTGCTCTCGTGGCTCTGCAGAAGCGCCTGCAGCGACGCTCCCCCCTCGAGGTCGGCGGGGCTGATATTGAGGGTGCAGCATCCCCCGTGCAGGTCGGTCAGTTCGACGAGGCTCTCGAAGGGCGGCACACAGGAGGAGACCACCGGGGTCAGGTCCCAGGTGACGAAGGCGACAGGGCAGCTCCGCACCCTCGGCCCGTCCGGCGGCTGGGCCGAAGCGCCGATGCGGGCCGGGTAGATCAGGTTGGGCACGGCCGGGCGGAGCGCGAAGTGCCAGAAGTCTCCCGGGTGGAAAGGCCCGGCCGCCGGTGTCGTCGTCAGTGTCACCGTGACGCCGGTTGCGGCCCCCAGGGCGGTGAGCTCCACCGCGGTTCCGGCCGGGGCCGGTGCCGATCCCTGCCAGACCCGGAGATACAGCTGCTGAGTAGCGGAATACCCCGGCGGCAGCGAGCCTGCGATCGCCACGGTCATGGTGGAGGGGTCGTACCCCTGGGTGAGCACGGAGACGGTGCCGGCGGCAGAGGCCACGTAGTAGGAGCTGGCGGCGGAGCCCGTGCTGCCGGGCGTCAGGCTGGCGGCATCGCCGAGCATCTCGACCGCCTGGCCGTACAGCGGGTAATGGTAGCTGTCGACGGGGGGCTCGGCCAGCGTGAGGACCAGGTTGCCGTTGCCGTCGGGGGCCGCGAGGTTCAGCTGGTACAGGAAGGTGGCGTCGTCGTAGCCCCAGACGATGGTGGGCACCCCGTCCGGGTCGACGCTGCTGATCTGCACCCGGATGAGCTGGTTCTCTGCCCCCAGATAGCCGCTGGTCGCCGCCGGTTCGCACAGGCTCGGGGACGCCGCCTCGGTGACGAAGCCGACCTGCAGCGCTGCGGTGGAGCCCAGCCGCATGCTGATGGCGTCGAGGTTCAGGCCGATGGTCTGCCAGGCTGCTTCGATCTCTGCCCAGGCCGCGGCGCAGTTGGCGGCTTGCGTCGGCCAGCGGACGAAGTGCTGCAGGATCCGGAGCCGCTGCATGGTGTCCGGCCCGCCGAGCGCGACGTCGGCCAGGGCGGGATCCTCAACGGCAGAAACCTCCTGCTCGATCGCGAGCAGGTAGACCAGCTCGCTGGTGACCGGCACGGGAGGGCTGGCGGGCGGCGGGGCCGGAGCCGTCCAGAGGGTGTCGGTCGCCTGGTCGAGCCAATCGGGCTGGTTGGCCAGATCGACGGGCGCGTCGAGGTCGAGGCGTTCCCCCCCGAGATACAGTGTCCCGGCGCCGACGGTCAGGTCACCGGGGGCGGAGCTCCCCGGGCTGCCGGCGGGCAGCACCGCGGTGACGGCGTAGCCGCCGGGCGTGCCGACGGGTCCCACGATGTCGAGCGTGGCCGCCCGGTCCCGTTCGGCGTCGATGCTTGCGGCCTCGTTCCAGTCGGCCTCGACGGTCACACGTCCCTGCTGTGCCACCAGACCCCGCCATTTGCGGCTGGGGTCGTGGCTCACGCGTGCTCGGTCGCTGCCCATTTAGCACCTCTCCGGGTGGGTTCACGTGACATGGACGATCACCGAGGTCAGGCCGAGCGGCATATACTCGGCGTACTTGATGAGGAGGCCCTGCTCCTTGATCGGCGCGAGGCCGGATGAGAAGGCACCCATCTCCGATCCGGTCTCGGCCCCGGTGGTGATCGTGGCCGTCTCGAGGAGCTGTCCGTAGCCCGGGTCGCCGTAGTCGACGCTGGTGAAGAGCGGCGCCTGCGCGGCGATGGGCACCGACTCGTACTGCCGGGGAATCCGGCTCCCTGTGACCCAGGCGCTGAAGCGCACGCAGCCGTCCTGGGTGTCGTCGACGGCCACGTAGTCGGTCAGGATCGAGTCGCTCGCCTGGAGGCGGCTGGCCGTCAGGCGGCCGAGGACGGTGACCCGGTTCAGCACCGTCGTGGCGCCCTCAACCGCCAGCGCGGCTAGGCCGAGGGCCATCGGGAAGGCCTCGTTAAGCAGGCTCCGGTTGAGCTTCTGCAGTTCTGCGCCGGCCGGCTGGGACAGGCTTGCGGCCAGGGCCCGGACGTCGGGGCTGAGGGCCACGGTGGCGAACAGCCCGGGGTTGTAAAGGCTGGGGCCCGTGACGAGCGCGTTCAGCTCGTCGATCACCGCTTGCGGCACGGTGGCGGGGGAGGTGGTGGCGGGGGAGGTGTAGGCGTGCAGCGCCTCCTGGGCCGCGGCGGGGAGTGCCTCGGACAGTGCGACCGCGAGCGGGTCGGTGGCCAGCAGGGCAGGATCGTACACGTCAGCTGCGGTGTATTCGGGCCCGATCGTGATGGGGATGCCCTGCGCAATGCTGTCGCAGACCTGCACCGTCTCGACCGATCCCCCGAGACGCGTCCGTATCGGCCCGATGATGCAGTGGTCGACGAGGAGCTGGCGGATGGCGCTCGTGCTGCCTGGGCCGGCCTCGATCCAGATTGTGGTAGGCCCAAGGCTCCGCGCGTCGACGGCAGTGCCAAGCGGCGAGGCGGGGACCGACACCGGGGCGCCCGGCGCCGCCGCCGTCCCGGGGTCCATCGTGCATGCGGTGAGCCGGACGGTGTCGAAGGATCCGCGCAGCACGATGTCGCACCCGGACACGGTGAGGCCGTCCAGGACGAGCTGTCCCCCGCCGCCGGTGAAGACCCAGGGGACGGCGCCGGCCGCTGGCCGCAGGACAGGGCGCATGCTCGGGCCGGCGCGTACCAGCAGTGAGACGATCGGTTCCGCGACCGAGCCGGCATCGGCCAGCTCGGTGTAGGTGGGGGACTCGGGGACGTCGGCGCCGCCGATCGTGACGGTGCCGGTCGGCCCGGCCTCAGCGAGCGCCGTATCGAGGCCGGTCCCGCCCGTCACGACGGTCTCGCTTCCGGCCACAGCCGGGGGGTCCCCGAGCAGGTCGCGGTCGTAGGGCCCGGCGCCCACCATCGAGGAGAACCCGTACTGGTAGCTCACCGTGAGCGGCCCGGGAGGAGGGCCGGTCGTCGCGAAGATGCCGGCCTGCGGCCACACGGTGGCCAGATCGGCTCCTTGCGCCGCATACCCGTAGGGCACCAGGGTGGCCGGCGGGGGGTTGGGGTTCGGGGGAGGGAACGGGTAGGGGGCGGTGGGCGGTGACGTGGGGAGGCTGGCCAGCGCCTGCTCGAAGGACATCGTGATCGGCCCGGGGACCTGCCACTCATAGGCAGACGTCCACGTGTCGGCGAAATTGTCCGGGTCCGGCGCGGGAGGCAGGAACAACTGCATCCGGCGGCCGGTCGGGTCAAAGGCGTACAGGTCCGGGTGACCCTCCACCGGCACTGGTGAGCCGCCGGTGATCGGGAAGCTCATCAGGCGCCACAGGAACACCAGCAGCTTCTGGATGCCGAAATGGCCGACGGCGCCTTGCCCGGCCCGCAGGTCCGCCATGTGGAAGCTCTCGTCGAACGGGGATCCGCAGAGCGCGGCGCCGCGGGCCGAACGCAGGTCCGCCAGCCCGCCGGCGGGTGTGCCGGTCAGAGGTCCTGCCAGACCCTCGTGCTGGAGCAGCTGCGCCACGTCGGCCGGGCTGGATCCGGGGAAGGCCCCGGGGCCGACCATCGGGTCGAGTCCGTGCCGGGTGCGGGCGAGCCGGCGGAACCCCTCGACGACGTGGGCGTCCCAGCCCGTCACGTCCCGCGCCAGCTCCTCGAGGACGGCCAGGGTTCCCTTGCGCCGGCGGTAGTGGATGGTCTTGGCCACGTCGAGGCGCTGCCCCCGGGCATCGAGCCCGTTGACCAAGTTGGTGCCGAGCAGGTTGCCGATGTACGGGATCACCCAGTCATCGCAGGTCTCGATGGACTGGTCCGCCCACAGCCGGTCGATGCTGCGGCGGACGACAGCCACCTGGCCGCCGATCCGGTTCAGCAGCTCCTGGAGCGGCCCCGAGGCGCCGTACACATCGGTGTCATCCGTCCGGTACATCATGGGCAACAGGGCCCATAGGCGCTGGGCGTAGTACTCGGCGTAGCCGTCATCGACGTCAGTCACTGCTCTGCACCCCCGAGATCGTGAGATTGGCCGGGGGGAGCTCGAAGAACGCGCCCTCGCCGGGATCGGCGACCTGGTCGAGCTGGCTGGGGAAGCTCAGCATCAGCGGCGGTGGGGCGGTCGCCGTCACGGTTACCGTGAGCTGGTGAACGGCGACGACGCCCGGCACGCTGAGGGCCGCCTCGACGTGGCTCCGGTAGAGCCGCTGCCCGATGCCCAGCTGCGAGGGGCTGAAGGCCCCGGCACCCGGATCGGAGCACGCGGTCGTAGCCGCGGCTACGACGTCGTCCACGACCTGGTCCGCGGCCACAATCAGGGTGCAGGCCAACCAGACCTCGATGGCCTGGGCGGCGCTGACCGAGACGGGGCGGTTCGGGTCGTCCGCCCCGGCCAGGGCCTGGGTCGCGGTGCTCACGCCGCCCGCGTCGTCGTTGACGTAGATCTTGACGAGGGTGCGCTGGGTGCCGGCGTCGAAGGTCCAGTAGGCCTTCGCCCGTGTGACGCCCGCCGCCTGGCTGGCGACGACCTCGTAATCCACCGCTGAGATGGCGCGCCCGAAGGCGAACACGCTGGCCGGGGCGTTCGTCTTGACGTCCGCGGGGGACTGGGGATCGATACCCCCCGAGACCGCCAGCGGGTTGTGGATGGCCGCCAGGTTGGGCTGGCGCGTGACGATGGTGGTCAGGCGCCCGGCAGGCGGGCTCGCCTTTCCCGACCCGTAACGGTAGGTGGCCACCACATTGCCGTTTCCGGTGGTCAGCCGGGCGCCGTTGACACCGTCCCCGAAGCGCACCGTGGCGCTGAGGTCGGCGTTGCGCTGGATGACGTACACCTGGGCGCCGGACGGCTGGTTGAAAAGGCTCGGGACCTCGCTCCACCGGACCTGGTCGACGAAGACCTGGAGCGTGCTGGTCCATCCTGCGCCGCTGGCGAGGTAGGTGAGGGGGGACTTCTTCAGGGTGAAGCTCTGGTTGGCGACAGCGGCGTTGCCGCTGCCGAGGGTCTCGGCCGGAACAGTGGTTCCCTGCGACACGGCCACCAGGTCGAACAGCAGGCGGAGGGGGACCATCAGAGGCGGGTCGAAGCTCGACGGGGCCGACGGGGCCGCGTCGATGCCAAGCGTGGCCAGGCCGGCCGGGGCCACGGTGACCAGGGTCCCGGCCCCGGTGGGGTCCTCGAGCAGCGCCATCGACATGCCGGCCGGCCAGCTGAACGTGTCAGGGACCGAAACGGTAGCGGGCAGCGACGACAGCGTTCCGACCGGGTTCGCGATGATCGTCCCCACGTCGCGGAAGGCATAGCGCACGGCGGCGACGGAGGGATCGTTGTTGAAGTCGGCCAGGGCGCCCGGGTCGTCGGTCGCCACGGTAAGCACGCTCTGGGTGATGACGATAGGCGGGGTGGTGGAGGTCGGCGGATCGGGGAACGCCACCGGGGTCAGCGCATCGGAGATGGTCAGCACGCTGGCGAGGACCGAAGGCGCCTGGCTGCCCCCGTCGAACAGAAGCAGGTCGCCCGGCTGGATCGACCGCACGGCGGCCGACAGGTAGATGGTGACCGGGGTCGCGTCGCCGGAGATTGTCTCTGGGATCGAGACCGAGCTCAGGTTCCACAGCGACGCGGCGGCCGCGGACCTGATGAGCCGGTAGTCCGTCGCCTGGCGGGGGGTGGCGGCGGGAGGCGGCACGGCCCCGCGCATCCAGCCGCCGAGCGGCCCGAGCTTCAACGACCGCTCCGCCGCGATGTCGATGTCGAGGTAGGTGCCGAGGCCGAGGCCGAGCCCGATGCCGAGGCCGAGCCCGATGCCAGTGCCGGCGTCCGGGGCCGCCGCGGTGCCGGGACCAGGCGTCGTTCCCCAGACGGCTGCACTGGTGAAGGCCACCCGGGTGTTCACGGCGCCGGTTCCCGCATCGGTCTCCGGCGTTACTGTGCTGACGGCCACCTGCGACCAGTTGTCGTCCTTGCCGTCCCATTCCGTCGTCACCAGGACGAGCTGGTCGCCTGGCTTCACACCGTTCACCTTGCCTGTCAGCAGCACCGACGCGGGGCCGCCCGCGGTGACGGGCAGATCGGGCTGTCCAGGAAGCGTTGCGTAGACGTCCGATGCCCCGGGGAAGGTGCCGGCTGCGGTCACCTCGAAGGTTTGCGCGGGAACGCCGGGAGTGGCGGTGCTTGAGATCTGCATTCCGGCCGGGATGACCAGCGCCTCGGCGGGCCGCGTGGTGGTGCGGATGGCCCCGACCCGGCCGGTGGCGGCCAGGCCCGGGGCCGGCGCGTAGCCGAGGAGGCCCACCAGCCCGGCGATGCTGTCAGGGAATTGCGCCGTGCCCAGGTAGCTCTCGTTGGCGATGCGCTCGTTGTAGAAGGTGAGGATGTCCGCGAGGTAGGCCCACCACTCGAGCATCTGCAGCCCGAGGTCGCCCGGTGCCGGGCGCCAGGGCCCGAGAGACCGCTCTCCGTCCAGCGGCGTCAGCAGGGCCCGGCGGAAGCCGGTGAAATCGTCAACGCGGTAGGAGATTGCCGCCAGGCCGGGCGCGTTCGTGATGACCTGGGGATCCTGGGCGGCCTCGCAGGGGCAGGCCGCCTGCGCCGCAGGCGATGACGACTCGGTCACGCTTTCCCCCCGTTCACGGTCACGCTGAGCGAGCCGGCGTCGGGGCGGCTCGGGTCGTCGTCGACCCGCAGGACCTGGTCGGCTGCGATGCTGACGGTCTCAGGCAGCGGCGCCCAGTCCGCCAGGAACCCCCGCTGGCGGTACTGCACCTGGGTGACCCCTTCGACGCCGGTGCAGGACTGGACGGCGGCCAGCAGGGCGCTCGACTCCAGCGGCGCGCCGAACGCCCAGTGCGAATGGTCGAAGAACCCGGTCGACCCGCCGGGCAGGGGGCCGGGCCGCAGCGCGGCTACCACGGCGGTCTGCACATCGCGGCTGAAGTACGCGGCGCTTGCGCACAGGGTGATCTGCAGGTCCACCGACACGTACCTGGGTGGCAGGACGTAGCTCTCGTAGCCGGCCAGCCGGCGCCGGTTGAGCAGGTCGGTCAGCTCGCTCACTTCGGCGAGGGTCGGCTGCTCGGCGGCGGACGGGTTGGCCGCCGTCAGCGCCGTCAGCCAGCTTCCTGTCCAGCGGAAGCTCGTCCCCGCCTGCTGCACCCACGGCAGCGACTGCGCCGCCTGGACGTAATCCAGGGTCCGCACCATGCGCAGGAGGTTGGCGCTGAACTGCACGGGGGCCCGGTCGCGGATCTGCCGGGCTGTCTCGGCATCGGCGCCCCCGGTAGCGGGGAACGGGTTCGTACACGCACTGACCTGGGACGGTGCCGGGCCGGCCACCACGGCGGTGATGGTGTCGGCAGGGACGTTGCCGGACCTACCGCCCCCCACGCGGTAGCTGGCCTGGAAGGTCGTGCCCGGGTTCGGCAGGGTGGCGAAGACGCCGTTGCCGAAGCGGATCGTCGTGCCGCCGCCGCCGTCGTAGTCGAACCACGTCGCGCCGCCGGCGGTGAGCACCGGCGAGTACTGCTCCGGTGTCAGGGTGAAGACGTTGTCGGCGGCCGCGGCGTCGAGCAGCCAGCGGGCCCACGCCCAAGGGGCCGGTTCGGCGGCGTCCGGGTCCTCGAGCAGCACGATCTCCGGGCTGGCCGTGACCGGGGTGTCAGCGTCGTCCTGGGCGGTGGCGATCCAGGCCAGGGGACCGGACGCCAGGCAGTACCGGTAGTCGGGGACCGGGTCCTCCGGTGTCCAGTTGGCGCCGTTGCGCACCAGCGCGAGCGCCAGCCCGTCCGGGCCGCCGGGCCCGGGCGGGATGGCGAAGGTCTCGGTGGTGCGCAGCCCCTGGGTCGCCGGGACGAGGTTGCCTGCGTACTGCGTCCGGGCAAGGTCGTGGTCCAGCGTCGTCGGTGCCGCGAGGGTGACGCGGGTGACGGCGACCTGGAAAACCGGATCGGAGATCTCCCGCGGGACTCCGCTGGTCACCACGATCTCCCGGGTCGGCGCGTCTGCCGCCGCGGCCCCGGCGGTATCGATGAGGATCTGCTGGCTGTCGCCCAGGCCGAAGCCCACGCCGAGGATGTCGAATTGCGTGGCGCCAGTCATCAGGCAGCCCTGGCTCTCGTCCCACCAGTACGGGACCAGGTTGCCTGCGCGAGTGGAGGTGAAGCGGTTCCAGCGAGGGTCGACCGGGTAGGCGAGCATGGCCGGGGCGCCGGTGGCCGGATCGGCGAGGCCGTCGCCGACCTCGAAGTCGATCATGCCGCCGCCGGCCGAAAGGGCCTGGCAGTGCACCGGGGTAGTGATCGCCGTCGTGCCCGCGGTGACCTCGAACTGGAGCAGCACCGTGGCGACGGCCGCGGGCGCCGGCTCGTAGTCGACCAGGCGCGCCAGGCGCAGCAGCGAGAGCGGCTGGGTGGCCGTCCGCAGCAGGGATTCCCCGGCGATCCGGTCCTGCAGGTAGCTCAGCTCGTCGGCTACGGCGGCGAGCACCTCCATGATCACCATGCCCACGTCGGCCTCGGACCGCTCGAGCCACGCGGGATAGCGTTGCGTCGAGAACTCCGAGAGCGCCTGGACGAAGCTCTCGAAGTCCTTGGCCAGGTAGTCGACTCCGACGTTCAGCAGCTCCGGCGGCGGGCAGCTCAGAGCGGGCGCCGCGCAGTCAAGGGTGCTCGGGCAGTTGGCCTTGAACGAGAACGCGACCGCCGCGAAGTAGGGATCGAGCACGGTGCTTGCCACCGAGAGCTGATAGGCAGAGAAGTCGCCAGGTGCCTGGACTGTCACCGTCAGCACCGGCCGGTCCTCCTGGTCCACGCTCCAGGCGCTGGCCTCGTCGATGGGCTTGACGGCGATGTTCGTTATCACCTCGCCGCCGCTGATGGTGACGGGGGGCGTGCTGGCCGGGGGCGAGCCGGCCTCGGTGATGAGGGTGCCCTGCACCGGCACCTGGTTGAGGAAGTGCACCCGGAGCGTCAGCTCGTCGGCGGTCGCCACCTCGACGTAATCGATGCCGTTCCAGCTCGCCCCGGCGCTCAGCAGGTGCTGGCGCCGGTCGCCCGGCGGCAGGTTGGCGGTCACTGGAGGATCACCGTGGTCGAGGCGGGCAGCTGCATCTCCACGACGGTGTAGGCCACCGTCACCTCCAAGGTGCCGGGCTCGATGGCGGCGCTGTCGTTACTGCTGGCCACGGTCACCTGGGTCGGCACCACGATCCCGGCCAGCCACTGGCCGAGGGCCTGCAGCACCCGCAGCTGGACCGTCGCGGTGAGGGCATCGGACACCGGGGCGAAGACGAGCGCCCGCAGGCCGCAGCCGAACTGGGGCAGGTCGACCCGCTCTCCGGGCGAGGTCAGCAGAAGCTGGCGGACCATCTGCTCGACGTGCGCTCCGTAGGCCGCCTGCGCGGCCTGCTGCGAGCTGGGATCCACCCGGAACGGGTAGGCGTAGTCCTGCCGGGGGAGGTTCAAGACTGCACCTCCAGGGCCGAGTCGTTGACCGAGACGCTGGAGTCGCTGACCGCCACAGTGGAGCCGCCGCGCGACAAGGTGATGCCCGAGCTGTCCAGGCTCACCGTGTTCCCGTTGGAGTCCGTGATCGTGAGCGATTCCTGGTCGTCATCGAACTTCAGCTCCACCGGCGCCTTCGTCACGATGACCTTGACCGCCGCGCCCACGTCGGGCGGGACTTCGCCGTCGCGCCAGTAGCCGCCGACCCAGACGGGGTAGGAGACGTCGCCGCCCTCAAACTCGATCCACACGCCGCTGTCGACCTCGGGAAGGAAGGCGATGCCGACGCCAGGGCCGGCGTAGGGGACGCAGGGCATGCACCAGCCGGTCTCCGTGTCGCCGAGGACAGCCGGGACCTTCGCCTTGATCCGGCAGGTGGCCGGGTCCACATCGGAGGCGATCCCCCGGTACTTGCCGTAGAAGCGGCCGCGGAGCCGCTCCAGGAGATCCTCGAGCACGCGGTCGTCTGCCGCCGTCACAGTGCACCGCCGATCGCCCCGGCGGCCGCCGCGAGGCCGCCTTGGCCAGGCGCTGCTCCGACGCCGTTGCGCACCAGCGTGAAATGCATCGTGAACGAGGCGAGGGCGAACCGGTGCCGCACGGTCCACACCAGCCAGCTGCCCGAGTGGAGGGACCCCGCTCCCTCGATGGTCACGACGTCGCCGACCCGCAGCACCGTGCCCAGCCGGTCGGCATCGGCCTCCCCGGTGCAGCGGGTGAAGAACCCGGACTCCGCGAGCACCGCGGCGGCGCGCTGTGGCAGCTCAGGGACGTCGGCGGGTGAGGTGAGAATGAAGGTTGACGTGCGGCCCGCATAGGTCGGCAGGTCGCGGTCAGCCAGCGTCGTCAGGCCGCTGCTCGCGGCGTCGGCGGCCGTCCCGTCGTCGGCGGACTGAGTGAGGTCGACCTGGCTGGCGTCCACCTGGCTCGGTCGCATCACGTCCCAGTCGAAGTCGAGGGTGTCGACCGTCCATTTGGCCGGGTCGGCCAGCGAGATGGTGGCGACCGGCTGGCCGTCAACGGAGGGGCGGATGAAGAAGCCGGTCCGGTCGCCCGGGGCGCTGGTACAGGCGACGCGGCAGATCCGGCCTCCGCGCCGGGCCAGGCCGCGGAGGAACTGCAGGTCGGTCGCCCGCTGGAACAGGCTGTGCGCATCGGGGTCGTGGACGGGTGAGTCGTCGTCGGTGTTGGCGTCGGCGCCGGTGAACCCGTAGCTGGCGAAGATGGCGTTGGCTACCTCGCCGTCCGTCTGCCCGGACCACTCCGCGACGGTGTCGTCCACGTTCATGAGCCAGGACGCATCCTGGGCCGCGATGTCGAGGGTGGACGACGACGAGGTGCGGTCCAGGTGCAGCTGCCAGGCCAGCACGTAGCCGTCGAAGACGCACTGTGCGCTCTGGCCGGCCGCGGTGACGACCATGCTGATCGGGGTGTACGGCTCGAAGGTCCCGTCACCGACATACTGGAGATCACCCGATGAGTTGCGGTTAACCGGCATCCGCAGCAGGAGCATGTCCGGGCCCTCGGAGCTCTCCTCGACCTCGAGGCTCTCCATGGACGAATAGAAGGCCTGGGGTACTGGCGTACCGCTCAGGGAAAGCTGGACCGTGACGGTCATGAAGATGCTCCCGGCGGGATCCCGATGAGGCTGCGGGCCGCCAGCGCGCCGGCGACCATGGCGTTATTGGCGTCGCAGAGCTGCCAGAAGCCGGTCGGGGCGTTGAGGAACCGCACGGCGACCAGGTCAAGGCGCTCACTGGCGGGCCTGGGGTAGTAGCCGACGACGGAACTGGTACGGGGCGCCGGAATCCGAACGACCGCCACCGTCTGGCCCCCGGCCAGGTCCAAGGTGTAGGTCGCCTGGCTCACGTAGCGGCTGTCGGCACTGAACACGGCATTGCCCCTTCCGCGGGCTAATGGGGAATCATCCCGATGATCGACTCGGCGGCATTGGCCAGGTTGGCCAGGGCAAGGGCCTGCCGCAGGGCCAGCGTGTAGGTGTAGGCGACGGTCGCCAGGGTGCCGAGCACGTCGCCGTCGGTCTCGGCGGCCGCCAGCTCGGCGGGGGTCAGCACCCGCAGCGAGACCTGCGCCTCGGCGTGCGTCGGGCTCAGCGTCCCGTTGTAGAGCTTCTCCGTCACGGTGAGGCCGGTCACCCGCACCGGCACGATCCGGCCGGGGCCCCAGACGAACAGGACCACCGGCAGGGTCGACGCGGGCACTGCTGTGGCCGGGCCGGCCCCCCCGCCGGTGAGAGTGGATGCAGCCGCCGCCGAGACGGCACCGAGCAGGCCGCCGGTGCCGCCGGCGGACGGATAAAGGAGCATCTCGAGGGCGGCCAGTCGGCTGTAGACGCCGCTCACCTCGGCGATGGCTGCCGTCGGCGCGCTGCCGTCGGCGATCTCGTCGTTGGCGTCCATCGCGATGGTGAACGAGAACGATTCCGCTGGCATCCCGTTGACCGCCATCGGGTTGTTGGTGGTCTGGCCAGGCGCCGGCGGCGCTGCTTCCGGCTGGGTCCAGGTGTGCGTGAGGCTCTCGGGGTTGTACTGGAAGACGATGACGTTCGGCAGCGGGACGAGGAACGTCGGCATGAACTCGACGAGCGCCCCCTTCAGCAGCACGCTCACGGGACCACCTCCTCCTCGCCCGGGGTTCCGGCGGCGCCGCCCCGGTCCCGGGCCAGCGCCCGGCCGACGGCGTCGATGATCCGCCGGGAGAGCATGTCGGGCGCCTCGCCGGCCTGGCCGGTGACCTCCACCCGGAGGGCCTCCAGCGTGGTCACCCCGGGGGGCAGCTGGAGGGAGGCGGCCAGGCCTTCGGCCACCCGTTGCGCCAGTCGGCGAGCGGCACCTTCGTCCAGCCCGGCAGCGCGTAGGCGGAGGCGCTCGATGGTGAGCTGCGGGGCTGGCCGGGGACCGGCGTCGGCACTCATCGCGCCCCTCCCCGTCTCGGCCGCATCACCATTCCCAGCTTCTCCAGCTCGCGGCGGGTCGCGGCCAGGAGGTGGCGCAGCTGGATGGCCGTCCCGTCGCTGCGCGCCAGGAACGCGGCGGCCAGCGCCGCCGACTTGATGCTGGCGCCAGTGAGGTCGAATTCTGCGCCGAGCGAGGCCCAGTCGACGGACTCGACGAGCGGGGCTGCGTCCGCGTCCGCTGGGCCCTCCAGGGCGAGCCGCCACAGGCGCTCGCGCTCGGCGGCGTTGGGGGCGGCAAAGTCGACGATGAACTGGATCCGGCGGACGAAGGCCGAGTCGAGATCGCCCTTGCGGTTGGTCGCCAGCACGGCGACGCCGTCGAAAGCCTCCATCCGCTGCAGGACGTAGTCGACCTCGATGTTGGCGTAGCGGTCGTGGGCGTCGCTGACCTCGGTGCGCTTGCCGAACAGAGCGTCCGCCTCGTCGAACAGCAGGAGGACCGGAGCCCGCTCGCAGGCGTCGAAGACTTCCCTCAGGTGCTTCTCTGTTTCTCCGATGTACTTGCTGACCACGCCGGCCAGGTCGACGCGGTAAAGATCCAGCCCGAGCGATGCGGCGAGCACTTGCGCCGCCATCGTCTTGCCGGTCCCGCTCGGCCCGGCGAACAGGGCAGTTACCCCGCGCCCCATCGAGACGAGGCGGGAGAAGCCCCAATCGTCGAGGACCTCGCCGCGGTTGCGCGCCTGCGCGTCGATCTCACGCAGATGGCGTTCCGTGCGCACCGAGATGACAAGATCGTCCCAGGCGAAGGGGAGCGGCAGCGGGCTCAGCAGCTCGGGCGTGCCGGCCAGCAGGAGCCGCCGGCAGACCTCAAGCACGGCGGCCGCACCCGCTGGAGCCACCCGCGCCGCCACGGCGATCTCGGCGGGGCGCAGTGCCCATTCGGCGACGGGCTGCGGCGGCGGCCCTGAGCCCAGCGAGGACCACAGCTCGATCCGCTCGGCCCGCGTTATCGGCCGCAGCCGCCATGAACGCCGGACCGAGGTGAATCCCGCCGAGCCGACCAGCTCGTCGGGCGTCGACAGGAAGGTGAGCGGCTGGCGGGGCAGCGACGGCCACACCGCCGCGGGCAGTGCCTCGGCGTGCTGCCACAGCAGGGCGCGCCGTTCCAGCCGGGCCCGGCGGATCTCACGGATGGCGGTGGCGGCCGGGTCCGGGTCGGCTGCGAGGTCGGCGGCATCGACTGCTACCAGTCCGCGGCCGAGTTGACCGAGTGCCGCGGCGACGTGCGCCGCCAGCGAGGTCCGGCCCGACCCGGGTGCGCCCACCAGTTCGATCTCGACCGGGATCGACAGGCCCTTCCGGCCGCGGGGCAGCGAACCGAGGAAGGCCACGATGGCTTCGAAGGAGTCCGGACGCAGGGGAAGCCCGTCAGGTGGCCCGACGACGGTGCCGAGAGTTCCGGCGGACCAGTCAGCAGCGGCCGGGTTCGGCCCGGGCCGCAACAGCGGCGTGAGGAGGACGGCGTCAGCGTCCCAGCTGGTTGAGGCGGCGTAAGGGTCACGCCCGTCACCGAGTGGGCGGGCGAGGAGCCAGCGGACCAGCGCCGAGTCGGGCCGCGGGCGCCAGAACGGCCGGTCCCCGAACAGCGCCGCCGACAGCGCCGGGGTGGGCCCGGTGGCCTCATGAGCGTCGAGCAGGTAGCCGAAGACCCGCAGCACGGCAGGATCGGCGGCCCCGGCCAGGCTGAGGGCAAGGAGATGTGATTCCTCGGTACTCAGCCCCAACGTCGCGCGCAGGTGGTCCCAGGTGTGGTCGGGGCGCGCCTTGGCCAGCGCATCGATGGATCGTGACAGGGTCGCCGCTGCCTTGTCGGCGCGGTAGAAAGCCTGCTCCGCGGCGAGCAGGCCACCGGGGGGCGTCAGGGCACGGTCCACCTCGCTGTGACTGATCGCGAGCAGGTGGTCGCCCTCGTAGCGGTGACTCGACCACAGCTCGCGCAGCCACAGCACGCGGCGGGCGGCCCGGAGCCGGACCCCGGCGAGCCAGGCAGGTTCCCGCTGGCCTGGGTCATCGGTTCCGGCCAGGGATAGCCGGGCGTCAATGGACGCCGTCTGCGCCGGGCTCACAACGTGGCCCACAGGGCCGGGTCGGACTCGATGCCGTTGACGCGCACGGTGACCGGCCACACCATGCCGCCTGAGCCGGACGGGCTGGTAAAGGTCAGCGATGTCCCGGTCGGCGCGACGCTGATCTGGCTCGCCGGCACCGGGATGGCTCCCACGGAGATCTCCGTGGCGCCGGGGACGAACCCCTCACCCGTGACGGTGATCGACGGCTGCGAAGCCAGGACAGGACCCGGGCCCGGATCGACATAGGCCGCCACGGTGAGCGGGGCGAGGCCGTCGCCCACCTGAACCTGGTACCGGCCCGGGGCCGGTGGTGCGCCGGGAGGTGAGCCCGCCACGCTCGGGACCTGCAGCACGATCCGTGTCGCCGTGGAGTCGACGCCGATCCAGCCCGAGATGTCAGTCAGGGCTCCGGACTCCGATATCAGCGAGATAGCCGCGTCGGCCAGGTTGGAGCCTAGGAGCCAGACCGGCTGGCCGGGGGCGACCGTCGCCGGCGCCTGGGTGAACGGGACCACGCCGGACGGAGCGAGGTAGCTCCCCCGCCGGAAGGTGCCGAACAGGTCCCCGCCTGCGGCGGGGCCGGAGGCGAGCGGCTCGACGATGAAGTTCGCCGCGGCCGTCTTGCGGGCCGCCGGAGGCGGCGTGTCCGGATCGATGAAGACGACCGCCGCCCGGTAGACCACCGAGAGGCGCATCGGGCTGGTGGTGGCCTGCCACAGACGGCTCATCTCGTCGTAGGAACGGTGCTCCATGGTGAGCGTCAGCTCCCAGGCGGGACCGGCGGGGCTGCGGATGATTGGGTTGGCGTGGAAGATGCGCAGGGCGACGCTCATCGCCTGCTGCTCCCAGTGGTAGTTGCTCTCGGAGAAGGCCGACATGAGGTAGTACAGGTCGAGCGCCATCGGCAGGAACCGCACCGGCTCGCCCCCGCCGGAGGAGTCGGCGGGAATCTGGGGCGCCCAGTACAGCGACTCCATGGCGTTGTTCGCCTCGACGTGGTACAGAAAGATGCCGAGCTGAGGTCCCGGTTCGGTCGGGAGAACGTCCGGCGCAAGGCCGCTGATGTTTGGGGTGAAGGGAGGGGCCGCCGGCGTAGCCGGGCTTCCCTCGTCCAGTTCGGCCCACAGGGGGGAGGAGTCCCACGAGGCCTTCACGAGGTCGATCAGGGTGTCTGTAATGGCCGAGAGGTCGAGGGGCATGATCGGGAACCTAGATCTGGCCGGTGCCGAAGCAGCGACGCGCGCCCCGTCGGGCAGCGTCCGCGCTCGGCCGCTGGCGGCTTGGGGTCAAGGTCGGTTCGGAGGTGGCCGGCGGGGGCGGCGGGACGACCGTCACCTCGATGGTGCCGATCGTGACGCGGGCCGGCCCACCATCGTGCGGCACCGGGTCGGCCAGCAGGCCGGATGCGGGAGCACGGAAAGTGCCGTCTGGCGCCGATCGGGGGCCAGGGGAGGGAACCAAGTCCGCGATCGGATCCGGGCGGGCGACCGGCGCCGGTGCGCGGTGCGGCCGGCCATCGGAGGGATCCTGCGCAGGACCCGCTGAGCGGCCTGGGCCCAGAGGCTGGGCGGCAACCGGACCATCGCCGCGGGCTGACTTCCCGGGCCCGGGGGCCCACCGGCTAAGTTGTGCGGCAAACCCGGCCGGAGCCGGCGGTGCGGCCGGGCCCCGGCCCGGGCTCGCCGTCACCGCCGGGGTAGCGGACGTCGGGCGTCCCGGCTGCTCGCTGGGGCCTGAGCCGAGGGCGGGCCGCGATGCTCGTTCCGCGGTTGCCGCCGATTTCTGGCCGGTCGCCGGGCGGGGTTGCGCACGGTCCGGGCGGGGCGGGGGCACCATCGTCAGCCGGGAGTCAGAAGCCGGCGTGGCGCCTGCACGCCGGGCAGGCTGGGGGAGGATCACGGGCCCGACGTCCGGGCGACCGGCACCGTTGACCGGCCGACGGTGCCGGTTGGCCGGGTGTGCCTCGGGGCTGTGCGGGGGGCGCGCTTCGGGCCTGTGCGGCGGGGGTGCCTCGGGCCTGTGCGGCGGGCGTGCCTCGGGGCTGTGCGGGGGGCGCGCTTCGGGCCTGTGCGGCGGGCGTGCTTCGGGCCTGTCCGGCGGGCGTGCTTCGGGCCTGTCCGGCAGGCGTGCCTCGTCGCCTGTCCCCGCCAGGGCCGGCCCGCCACCCGGTGCGAACAGGGACCGCGGCGGCCGGAGTGCGGCGTTGCCCTCAGGGCACCCGGCTGCGGCGAGGCGGGCCAGGTACCCGCGCCCGGACCTCATAGCAGCGACCGTTCGTCGCTGATCATGGCGCCGTAGCGCTGCCGCCGGGTGCGGGGGAGTCGGAGGATATCTTTCTCCCGCCATCCGTATGCCGAGGCGAGCGTGTGCGTCTCCCGGTAGATGCCGGCAAAGACGTCCCGCAGCTCGGTGAGGGTGTAGGCAATGGGATCGAAGCGGGCTGTCACGTCCGCTCCGCACGCCGGACAGGCGCCTCCTACCAGGCCGTCAAGGCTCGGAGTCAGGGCCGACAACGCCCGGTCTACGGTTCGGGCCACCTTGGCAGACAGGACGGCGGGGTCCAGGCAGCGGGCGGCGAGGGTCGCGGCAGCATCCTCGCTGGTGACCGCGGCCAGCAGGTCCTCAACCGTCGGGAGGCGGAAGCGCACCCCGGCCCTGCCGAGGACGTACCATCCGTTCTCGCCGTCGGGGAGGACGTTTCTCGGTCGCCTCGGCCGCCGATGCGCGACATAGGCGGTGATGGCGAAGCTGACGTCGACCTTCTCCCCGCATGCGGGGAGGAGGCAGCGCCGCTCGCTCACGATCCGGTCGCCGATCCAGGCCTGGCGGATCCCTAGCGCCACGGCCCCCAGCTGGGCCGCCGGCCACCGGGCCCAGTCCGGTGCGTCCCCGCCAGGCATGGTTGCCACCCGGTCGGCCAGGGCCACCACGGCCATGACCGGAGGGAGTGCGGTCTCCAGCAGGAACAGCTCGTCCTCGCCGAGCGGCTCGCGTACCTCAAGCGCAAGGCCGTCCACGTCTGGCATCGCTTTACAGCTCGACCGGCTCGGTCAGAGTCGTGTCGCGCTCCCACCCCTCGTTCTCGAGCTTGATGTGCTCGATCGCGATCGTGTTGGAGCCCGCGTCGAGATCGGGGAGGGCTTGGTACTCAGAGACCCAGCACCGGTGGATGAGATAGCGCAGGACAGGTTGTGCCTCCTCATTCAGCAGCGCGAGGCTGATCTCCTGGCGCAAGTTCGCCAGTGATGTTGAGGGGGAGCCGTGGTCCAGGACCTGGGCCGCGTTGGCCCACGTTTCGAAGGTCTTGTCCTGGGTGATGCCGCGCTCGAGGGTGATGGGCTCGTATTTGGTACGTCCGAGGCCCTTGAGGATGACGGCGTTGCCGGCTTCCTTGTACTCGATGACGTCGGAGGATCGCTTGAGCCCGGTGACCTTGCTGACGGCGGCGACCGGGGCGGTGGGATTGGTGGTGGTGAAGTAAACCAGGAAGCGGTACGTCTTGTACGGGTCGAACCGGTTGACGTTGGCGGGAAAGATAATGCTGCTGCTCATGGATGTGCTCCCCAAAACTCCGGCCGGGCCTAACTCGCGCCCTGGCCGGCCAGCTGGGCGATCTGGACCACCACGAATTCGGCCGGCTTGAGCGGAGCAAATGCCACCAGGATGTTGACGATGCCGCTGTTGATGTCGGCCGCTGTCGTCGTGGTGTTGTCGCACTGCACCAGGAACGCCTCGGCCGGCTTGGTCCCGGCAAAGGCGCCCTGGCGGAACAGGCTCATCATGAAGGCGCCCACCTCCTGGGTCAGCGCGTTCCACAGCGGAGTGTCGTTGGGTTCGAAGACAGCCCAGGGCAAGTTGGCGTACAGGGACTGCTCGAGGAACAGGGCCATCCGCCGCACTGCGATGTAACCCCACTGTCCCTGGAGCGCGATATCGCGGTATGCGAGGGTCCGGGCACCGAAGACAACGGGCGTGAGGGAGGGAAACTGCCGGATGGCATTGATGCCGTAGCCGTTCAGGACGCCCTGCTGCGCGTCGGTCATGAGGCCGGTGGGGACAACGCCGGTGGCGCCGTTCAGGGCGGTCTCGAGTCCCGCCGGAGACTTCCAGACCCCCCGGTTGGCATCCTCCTGGGCATAGATCCCCGCTACGAAGCCGCTGGGCGGCGCCGTCGACGGATTGCCGCTGATGGGGTCCGTCGTGGCGAGCCACGGAAAGTAGATGGCGGCGTTGGCGGTGACCGGCACCGGCAGGAAGGACAGGCCATCGACCGGCGACTCGGGTGAGGATGGCGGGGAGCCCGTTGGCGCCGTACCTCCTGAGGGCGTGTCCACGTCCCAGTTCTTGGGCGAGTCCATGATGAAGAAGACCCGCTTGCGCTCGGCATACGCCACCCCGTCCGCGAGGACGGAGGGGTCCGTGATGCCGGGGACCACCAGGAGGTTGAAGATTGTCACCTTGTCCAGGGGGTAGTTGTCGGTAAATACCGCAGCGACGGCGGCGGGCTCGATGAAGCTGGTTCCCGCGGCCGGCTGGGTGGCGTACCCGAGGCTGAACGGCGACCCGGAGGCGGGATACGACGTCGGCGCCGTCTCGGGAGCCGCCACTGAGACGAGCTGGGACTTGGCGAGGGTACTGATCAGGTTGCTGACCAGGACCTTGCGGTAGGTCTCGACCCGCTGCCCGTAGGAGATGACGATGTCGGCGGTGTCATCGGCCACCGTGGTTTCCTGGAGGTTACTGATGGCGATCTGCATCGGGACCCCGGTGGGAGGCGTCCCCGGGGCAGCGACCGGTTCGGTGGCCGTGAACACGATGGCGTCCGGCGAGGTGGGGATACTGACGGTGGCGACCGGGTAGCTGGGATTGGTGAGGCCCACGACATAGGCGCTCGAGCCGCCGTTGTTGAAGAACTGGTAAACGGCCTGGCCGACGTAATCGGGAAGCCACGGGCTGTCGAAGAACCCGCCAAAGCTGGCCTGGTAGTCGGCGAAGCTGTAGAGCGGGATCGCGGGTGCGGGCGGTGCTGGCACCGCGGTGGGCTGCGGGGTTTTCAGCGGGTGCGTGTAGCCCACGAAGGCCGTGATCGACGTCGGTGCGGCCGAGATCGTGTGCGACGTGCCAGGCAGCTCCTCGATATATATCCCTGGGTACGTCGGCGTGACTGTCATGGGGCCTCCTTGAGCGCTGCTGCCTGACCACGCTAGAAGGCTCCTGTCACCGGGCCGTCAGGGAGCCGTTAGCAGTGCGTCACTGTCGTGTCACAGGTGCTGGGGACTGTGCTGCCGGTGCTCGTGATCATCCGGGATCGTGAACTTCGCCGCGGCCGGGCTTGCTGGCCGTGCCATGACCTTCATTTCATGGGCCGAGGCCGGCCGCGGGGGAGCCCAGCTGGCGAACGGCGGATGTGACCGGCGGACTTATTGCGTGCCAGACTGCCCTCATGACTGATGTCGCTGCTCGCACGCTGGGCCGGGTTGCCGCGAATGGCATCGAGCTGGCCTATGAGGCGTTCGGGGACGCGAGCGCGCCGCCGGTCGTTCTGATCATGGGCTGGGCGACGCAGATGATCGCCTGGCCGGACGAGCTGTGCGCAGGTCTGGCCCGGTGCGGTCTTTTCGTCGTCCGGTTCGACAACCGGGATGTGGGCGAATCGACCCATCTGCGGAACCTGCCGCCGCCGCGCCTGGCCGACATCGTCGTGCGGCGCAGGCCGCCGCCGTACTCGATCGGCGACATGGCCGGCGATGTGGCCGGGCTTATGGATGGCTTGGGGCTGGGCGAGGTTCATCTGGTCGGGGCGTCGATGGGCGGGTTCATCGCGCAGGCCGTCGCGCTGGGGCACGCCGATCGGGTTCGCACGCTCACGCTGATCATGACCTCCACCGGATCCCGGCGGGTGGGGCAGCCGAAACCCCGGGTTTACGCCCGGCTGCTGCGGCCGCGCGTGCTCGCCGACCGGTCCGCGGCCATGTCCGCGGCCGTCGAGACGTCCCGGCTCATCGGCTCGCACGGCTTCGCGTTCGACCCGGAGTACGTGCGTGACCTAGCCGGCCGGAGCTGGGACCGCGGGTACGACCCGGCCGGTAACCGGCGGCAGCTCGCGGCGACCGCGAGCCAGCCGAACCGCACCGCGGCGCTGCGCCAGATCACGGTCCCGGCACTGGTCATCCACGGGCTCCATGACCCGCTGGTCGCGCCGAGCGGAGGCCTCGCGATCGCCAAGGCGATCCCGGATTCCCGCTTCGCGGGGTTCTCCGGCATGGGCCACGACCTGCCCCGGGCGCTGTGGCCGGAGTTCGTCAGGCAGATCGCGGCGCTGACCGCGCTGGGCGAACAGCGGCGGCGCCAGGGGCCGCGAGCGGGCTAGCCTTTCGCCACCGTTCGGTACTCGGTGCACCTCAACGGCATCGCCAGCCTGTCCGGGGAGCAAGGATCGAGTCAATCCATCCGCCGGAGGTGTGACGGTGACATCAGCTAGCGCGGGAACGCTGGACGAGGCCTACGAGCGGCTGCATGCGACCGGGCCGGAGTTCGACGGTTTTCTGTCCAACCACGGCCCGATGGCAGCCGAGGCGATGGTCCGTCACGGCCATAGCGACCTGGTGGGTTCCTGGCTCGATGGGTACATGCGCCGCCTGGAGGAGTTCCCGAGTGGGCTGGGCCCGATCGGGTCCGACTGGCAGGAGGCGCTCGGCGACCTGCGCCGGGTCGCCGACTGGACCGCGTTCTTCCGCGCGGAGCTCGGCCAGCGGCCGTGGCGGCAGCTGCTCAACACCTGGTGGCCGCGGCTACTGCCTGGCGTGGTGGCCGCCGCCACGCACGGGGTCATCCGGGTCGGCCATGCCGTCCGTGCCCTGCTGGCGGACGGCGATGACCCAAGCCACCTTGCCGAGCTGGCGCACGGGCTTGCCTACTGGGCTGCCCGCTGGCAGACCCTGCCGGGCGGACAGGCCGGCGCGTCCGCTGCGGCCGCCGCCAGCCGGGCGCGCGCAGCCACGCCGCTGGACTCGCTGGCTGCGATCCCCCGCATCGCCGAGCAGGCAGGCGGCCTCGGTGACCGGCTGGCCAGGCTGGGCGCGCTGACTGCCTGGCCGGCCGCGCTGGCCGACTTCAGCGTCCCGGCGGCACCGGAGCAAATCCGCGCGGTGCTGGCCGAGCTGGTTGATGCCGCGACCGTCCGGTACCTGCTCTACGGTCACGGCAACGGCGTCATGCTCGTGCACTCGGCGACCGCGCCCAGCGCTGTGCTCAGGACCCTGCCCGCGCTAGATCACGGGCTGTGGGCGCCGAGCCTGGCGGCGGCCTGGGCCGCGAGCAGCGCGCTTACTGCTGTCTACGCTCCCGCTGAGCCCGCGCCGCGGGCTCAGCTGCCACAGCTGCCTGACGGGCAATCCCGCGAGGAGACAGCACGGGAGGTCTTCGCGCGGGCGGTCGAGCACGGCGACCCGCACGTGATCAAGTTCGCCGACACCGCCGTGGATGTCTTTACGCGCACCGGCAATCCCGACGCCATCGCCGCAGCGCTCCGGGCAGCGGAGCTAATCGAGCCCTGACGGCGGCCCAGGCATCGGTCCTGCCCGCACGGCCGTTCTCTGGTCACGGCACTGCTCACGATCCAGGCGCGCTTGCCAACCTGCCGGACGCGGGTGAATCCGCACTGCTCGAAGTTCGACGGTTGCGCTCGACAAGCTCCGCGAAGGCATCCCAGGTAGAGGCGTCGAGGGTTGGGTGGTAATCGGCATTGTCGAGTCCTTCCGGGTGTGAGTGCTCTTGTTTTCCCGGCTGACGGGCTTGATGGGCGGAACGACTATGAGCTATCCGGTCCTGTCTGGGCCGCTATGTCAGTCCTGAGCCGCCACTTCAGCAAGGAGCTGGGCAAGTTCGTTCGGCTTGCTGAACATCGGCCAGTGGCCTGAGTCGATGTCGACGAACTCGAGGTGCTTGGCCTTGGCCAGTTCGGGCACGTCACCGGCGCCGATCCACCCCCGGGCCTCGGCGGGGGTGAATTCGGGGCACACGATGACGACCGGGACGTCGAATCGCCGCTCGTCCGTTAGGTGTACTACGCCCTTGGTCACGCCTTCGGGGACGGGGATCGCCGCAGCCGCGATTCTGCGCTTGGTGTCCTCGTCGAGGTCAGCGGAGTCTGGTCCCTCGAACGGGCCCCAGCCGGGGAAGGGCAAGACGCCGTCCGTGGTCTCGAAGCCACCGAAGTAGGGTTGCCCGTCGGAGGACGGGAAGCCGCCGATGAGGACGACTTTTGCCACCTTCTCCAGGCGCGCGTCAGCGGCCAGCCAAGCCAGAGTGCAGGCGGCGGAATGCCCCACCACCAGCGGCTTTCCTGGTGATGCGTCGATCGCGGCGAGCACCGCCGCCACCTGCTCGTCGAGCGTGGCGGACCGTCTTCCGTCGCCCTGACCCGGCAGGGTGAGCGGCACGGGGCGGTGACCCAGCGCCTCGAGCGCGGGCACGACGGCGTCCCATGCGGATCCGTCGAGCCACA
>Ga0302325_10004574_pt1 | contig 31893 bp, 22 predicted proteins | sample Palsa_T0_2_FD_201948 | JGI IMG/M metagenome (GOLD analysis project Ga0302325, IMG submission 201948) | Peat permafrost microbial communities from Stordalen Mire near Abisko, Sweden - Palsa_T0_2 | ecosystem: Environmental > Terrestrial > Soil > Palsa > Peat permafrost | place: Sweden: Abisko... | reverse complement strand
ATCAAAGGCGGCGACAGCACCACCTACGTCAACCTGAACGGCACCTATAGCGTGGCCGGCTATTTCAATTACGGCTGGGCGCTCAAACATCCCAAATCCAATCTTAACCTCATAACGGATATCAATTATTCCCAGAGCCAGAATCTGGTCAAATCCAACGATTCTTCTGCCTTTCAGCACGATTATACCCGCTCCACGTCCTTTACCGAAAAAGTCAACTGGACGACCAATATCAAGAAGAATTTCGACATGAACTTCAATTCCAATTCTACCTACACCATCAACCGCAACACCCTCAGCCATGCATCCAACCTGAACGCCTTTTCCCAGGTGTTCAACGCGGAAGTCACCGCCTATACCAACAGCGGCTGGCTCATCGCCACCACCTTGACTTATACGATCGCCGACAATAAGACCCCCGGATATAACGAGGCCGTACCGTTGCTCACACCCAGTATCGCTAAGGAAATGTTCAAAAAGAAAAATGGGGAATTACGCCTGACGGTATTCGACCTGTTACATCAGAATACTTCCGTCAGCAAATCGGTCTCTCAAAACCTGGTATCCGATACCCGCACAACCACCCTCCAGCAATATGTGATGCTCACCTTCACATATAACCTGAATAACTTCAAAGGCTCCCAGCACGGCAGAACGCAAGGCCAGTTCCCCGGCGGCCGGTTCCGCGGCGGGGGTGGCAATGGTGGCGGGGGCGGTGGCTTCCGCAAAGGGCCTTAGCCCTCGTACGCCTTCTTCAGCGGGGCAATCTCTATCTTCGTCATCTGCATCATCGCCCGCATCACCCTTTCAGATTTCGCAGCATCTTTATCATTCAGCATCTCCAGTAACAGTGGCGTAACGATCTGCCAGGATACCCCATACTTATCCTCTAACCATCCGCACTGCACCTTCTTCCCGCCGGCAGACAGCTTCTCCCAATAGGCGTCTATCTCTTCCTGCGTATCGCAGTTAATCATCAGGGACATGGCCTGCGTGAACTTGGATTCCGGATTACCGTTCAATGCGACGAAGGTCTGTCCGCCGATCTCGAATTCCATCGTCAGCACCGATCCCTCAGGCCCCGGCCCCGCCTTACCGACACGCATGATCTTGGTGATCTTCGCACCATTGATCACAGAGACATAGAAATTCACGGCCTCCTCGGCCAGCGTATCCTTGAACCAAAGAAATGTTATAACCTTTTGCATAAAATCTGTTTTTATTGATCCCACAAACATAAGACCAGATATGATTACCCACGCGGTGGGTTGACGACATAATCAGGGGGCAAAAACGAAAAACCCGGTCCGCATCCGAACCGGGTTAGTCAAATCGATGGAAAAAGAAATGCTAGACCTTGGAAGACAAAGTCGCGCCAGCCTTGAACTTGGCTACTTTCTTCGCCTTGATCTTGATGGTAGCGCCGGTCTGCGGATTACGGCCTGTGCGGGCTGCACGCTTGGACACGGAAAAAGTACCGAAGCCTACAAGAGTAACTTTATCCCCTTTCTTAAGGGTTTTGGCAATCGCTTCAGTGAAGGAATCAAGGGCTGCCGTAGCCTGCTTTTTGGAAATTTCGGCATCCCCCGCAATCTTGTCAATTAATTCGGCTTTGTTCATCGTTGTCTGTTTATGGATTAGTGAATATGGGCTAAAAGTACATTTTTTTCACTATTTCACTAATTTTCCCTGATTTTTAAGGATTTTGACTGCCATGACCCGCCCAAACCCGCGCCAACGCTAGTCTTTTAAAATCTTCACCACCTCTGTCTGCCCGGTGGTATTCCTGATCGCCAGGAAATAAATCCCGGCCGCATAGGAACTCAGATCGATGCTTCCCCCGGAGACGAATTGATCGTGCTGCTGAAGCAACCGCCCATTGACGCTGATCAACGTCACCGATTGTGGCGATGTCGCACCCGTGGTGATCGTCACCAGGTTCTTGACAGGATTGGGATAATAGGTCAGTACGGTGGACTGGCCAAAAGCCAGCTGCCTGACGGATGAATAGATTTCTGTGTTGTCCATACTAACTTCCACTACCCGGTAATAGTTATTGCCGGTTGCAGGAGTATTATCGGTGAACGAGTAATTTTCAGGGATTGCACTGTTACCTGCTGCCTTTACTTCACCGATGCTGTTCCAGGAAGTACCATCCTTGCTGGCTTGCACGTCGAAATAATTGCTGTTGTTTTCGGTAGCAGTCGTCCAGTTCAGCAACGCAGCGTTGCCTTGAGCCTGGGCATTAAAAGCACTGAACGTAACCGGTAGCACCAGTGTCGTAACCGGCATAGAAACGCCGACTAAAAATTCATCACCGGCATGCTGACTGCTGGTGGACCATGCTGTCCCGTGCCCATCTCCTTTCATATAGATCTTGAAGGTCAGGGTCGTGAGGTCGGTACCGACAACCAGCACAGAACCGGAGGCAGCCCCGGAACCGGTAGTAGCATTATAAGTGGTATAAGAGTTCAGGATCTGGCTCGCCGTGACGAGAAATCCGGTGGAACCGGACAATTCCGACAGGGTGGCGCCGACAGTAGTCAGCATCAGTTCGGAGGAAAACCCTTCACTACCGGAAAAGCCGCCGATCCCTACGATATGGAGTACCGGGTTAGTGACCGGAGTATTGAAAGTAATAGTCAGGTTCGCCATGTAAAAGCTGTCTTTGACAGCGGCATTGGCATTATAAAGGCCCATCACCGAATTAAAGATAGAAATCGCATAATTCTGGGTCATTGACATCCCCTCATTTGCCTCCCCCGGATAATCGGTAGAGGTAAAATCATTGGCGGCCGGCGTACTGATAGCTGCCATATCCGGGAAAATTTTAGCCGGAGTGATCAACTGACCGCTGTTATTATTGGTCGCTCCAAAGGAAACATCAGCCCCATTGGCATTCTGACTGGCCGGCAGCGTATACTGTTGATTGCTGAGAGAAAAAGTGGCGGTCGTCGTGGGCGCTGAATAGGGTGTAAAGCTCCATGCCGTGGGGTTTGCAGTATTTTCCTGGAAGGTGATGGTCTGGCTCGCGACAGTCGATCCGAAAGAGGTCGGGCCAGATCCGGCGGCAAATTCCAACGCCGGCACTTGGGCCGAGGCAGATTGGAGAGCCGACATGCTGACTAGCAGCAACAGCATCAAGGGTAAAGGATTGGACGATTTCATCGATACGGATTTAGGGTACTACGGGTTTACTTTCGGTCTACGGATTTACTTAAAAGTTCTACGGGTTTACTTACGGTGCTACGGATTTACATATAAATGTACCACCGAAATACCATTTATGCAAGTATTACTACCTGTAAATATATCCTGGTATATCTACTAACCGTTAGTCTCTAACCCGCGTCCCCACTAGGGAATCAGCCCCTCTCTATGGAATCTGTCTCGCTATACGGAATGAGTCCCTTTTCAGTGAATGCCCCCTCCTCAGGGAATTCGTCCCTATTTAGGAATTCAATCGACTATCGACAAACAATACAATATTGTATCTTCATCCTACTATGACCTCCTCGCTCAAAACTCGTCTCGCCCTGCTGATAAGCTGCCAGGCGCTCCTTTGCTGGTTAGACGTCTACCTCATCTCGAAGATCTCCTGGATCGGCAAGATTGGCATCGCCACCGTACACAAGGAATACAGGCTTCTGCGTTCAGACTGGAAGACCTTTCTCCTCTTGTTCACCCTCCAGCTTATCCTGATCCTCCTCATCAGTATCATCCGGACAAAACGTCCGCAAAAAGTGACTACCCTCGTCGCTTCCTTATTATTAATGGTGGGCGCCGTCGGGCTGTTCCTGACCTTCCGGGATTTCATCTATACCTACACCCACCGCCTGCTGAAAGAAAGATTTCACCTCGGGTTCTATCTCTTCTGGATAGGCTGGATAGGGACCTGTGTATTCTTCCTGGTAGTAAAAGACAAAAAAGATCCTGCCCCATTCCCATTGGACCCGAATACTCCAACTCTCCCGGAATCAACCATTTAAATACTTGAAGCCATCATCTATCGTAGTTTTACTTCGTATAACCCCCTATGCTATCCCGGTGAAGCACCCTATCTTTGCGCATTGATCATAGTCTTCCGTAAATGAAAAACCCTATAAACCGTACCCGCGGAAAGACTATGATGACACCCAATATTCCTATGGCAAACACTTACAAATAATCCAAGCCTGGGGCCGGCATTGTTTTACCCAAAAATTAAAACGATGTTGAAGTCATCAGTACCTATGTATTTTTGCAGTATTGCCTGTTTCATTGGCGCTCCGTCGGCAGCCAATCCTGGTCCGCCATCAAAGGCGTATCATGCGCATCAGACTACTTCCAAAAGACATCACGTCTCTATGTCGCTTCCCGATAAGAAGGAGAAGGGCATGAAGTTCGTTCCCGTCTATATAAAGAATAATGACGAATGCCTCCTCACCGTCAAACGACGCAGTGAAGGCCCCTTCATGATCATTGATTCCGTTCTCAATCATTATGGCCTGCCATTGGAGCTAAAATACCTGGCCGTAATTGAATCCGAACTTAAATCCTCGGCTGTCTCCCGCGTAGGCGCCAAAGGTCCCTGGCAGCTTATGCCGACGACCGCTCACGAACTCGGTCTCACGGTCAGCCACAACTCGGACGACCGCACCAACTATTATAAGAGCACAAGGGCCGCAGCAAAATACCTGCGGGATCTCCATCGCGAATTCGGCGACTGGTTGCTCGTACTCGCTGCCTATAATGGCGGCCCCGTGCCGGTCTATCGCGCTATCCATAAGGCCCATAGCAGAAATTTTTGGGTACTCGAAAAATACCTCCCCGCGGAATCGAGGCTGCATGTAAAAAAATTCATCGCCACCGCTTATTATTTCGAGAATGCGGATAAGACGGCCCCCACTACCAAAGTGGAGACTGCAGTCGCCAGGGTAAATCCTTCCTATACCACCGACAAACCCACATCGGCGCAGGAATCAGCGGACGAAAAATTTGCCCGGCTCATGAAGGAATCTGCCCAATCATTAAAGTCATCCAATGATCTATTGGGGCTCAATCCGGGCAACCCAGCCTCCACCGCCATGCAGTTTAATTAACAGCTTGTCGCCCGGGCTTACCTTGATGACTTCCCGGGTATAGTCCGTAGCATCGCGGTCTGCATTCAGACCGTCCTTGAATATTTCTGCCTGATAAGTACCCGGAGGCAGAAAACCGCAGTCCAGCGTCAGTTCACGGGGGCTCCAGTTGGTCATCGCCCCTACATACCAGGTAGTGCCCTTGCGCCGGGCCAGCGCCACGTATTCCCCCACCTTTCCGTCTAGCGGTACGGTCTCATCGAAGGTAGTAGGCACCTTGGTGATAAAATCGGTACACTCCTGCTCTTTCATATAGATAGTAGGATTATCCGACAGCATTTGCAGCGGCGCCTCGAAGATGATATACTCGGCCAGTTGCATACACCTGGTCCCCTTGCTCATGGGATTGGCATTGATGGGACGGTATGCCTCCTGCGTCGCATTGCGCATCGCTCCCGGCGTATAATCCATCGGCCCCGCCATCATCCGGATAAAAGGGATAGTGACGACATAGCGCGGCTGGTCCTCATTGGCCCATTTGAAATTTTCCAATCCTTTGACCCCTTCATATCCCATCACGTTGGGATAGGTCCGTTGCAAACCTGCCGGCTTGGACGTGCCATGATAATCCACCATCAGCTTGTATTGTGCCGCCAGCTTAGCGATAGCATAGTTCGACGCAATCACCAACTGGTCATCCCGGTCGAAGAAATCTATCTTGAAACCCTTGATGCCCACGGCGGCAAAATGAGGAAATGCCGTATCCATCTGCAGGGCAATGGTATGCCACGTGGCCCACAGGATCACGCCCACACCTTTCTGTTTTCCATAATCGACGATCGTCGGAAGGTCGATCCCGTTCCGGGCCTTGAAAAGATCCTGGTCGTCCGACCATCCCTCGTCCATGACGATATAGCTGAGATGATTCGCCGCGGCAAAATCGATGTAATACTCGTATGTCTGCGTATTGATGCCTGCCTTGAAATTGACATGGGAGACGTTCCAGTTATTCCACCAGTCCCAGGCTACCTGCCCCGGTTTGATCCAGCTGACATCTGCTATCCTTGGGGGTGCGGCTAATTTTTGGACGATATCCTGGTTGAGTAAATCTTTATCCTGCTCGCTGATCACGATCGCCCGCCACGGAAAATTGCGTGTGCCGGTCGTTTGTGCAATATAATCCGCCCTTTTGCTGGGGATATAGTTGATACCTTTCAGTTCCGCCTCCAAAGGATAAGGCGCATAGACCCCCTTAAAGCCCTTTTGGGTCTCGTTCAGGTTAAGGTACATTCCCGGATAGTCTTCCAGATCGGCTTCGACGATCGCCACTTTTTTACCCTGGCCGATATCCACCAGGATGGGCAGAAAGGCTAGCGAATCCGCCGGAAACTGCGATAGGCTGATCTCATGATATAAGGCTTCAAAAGAAGAATTGAAAATTTTTCCGATCCGGTAATCCCACTGGATCGGGATGAAAGCCTTGTCATCCGCAACAAAATTAAAGTTAGCCCCCTCATTCTTGATGATAAGGCCTCCCTTTCTTCTCGTGACGAACCGGTATGCCACTGCATCATTATATACCCTGACAACCACACTATAGTCACCCTTACAGTTCAACGTCAGCTGCGTATAGCGGTCTTCGATGACCGATTTCTTATAATTGATGGGGGTAATGGTGGAATTCACCTTTTCCACCGGCGCAGAAACGACTTTTGCATTTTCACCCAGCACCTCTCCGTCGCCCAGTTGCAGCGAAATCGCCGAAGACGCAATGACAGGCTGGCCTTTATGTTCTACAGCCCAACGCAACTGTTGCCCGACTTCAATATGTACCTTGATGGACCCATCGGGAGACTGGATATCATAATCCTTCGGAACGCCGGCATAAGAGATCGCTATGCGCAGCGAACAAGCAAGCAGTAGTATGTATTTTCTCATGTACCAAATATAAGCTTTACTCAGATCTTCGTAAAGGCTTCGTCCCTCGCCTTTCCTCGTTAGTCCTTCGGCAAGACTTCTTCCCTCGTCTCGCCTCGGTCGCATCCTTCGCCTGGGCTCGGATGCCTTCGTTTCACTCAGAACTTCGTCGGAGCTGCTTCGACACGCTCCTCCTCGTTCGTAACCTTCGTTTCACTCGGTTACCTCGCCCGACTGTACATCCAGTCTGAACACGCGTAATGTCCTGCTGACATTATCCGCAATATTGTTAACGCCGCCCATCAAAACCGCATAGCCAAGCCCCAAAGGGATAAACATCGGGACATTCACTTTTGGGTTCTGGTATTGCTTCGAACCCAGCACATAAAATTGATGTTGTACGCAAAAAACGGGGAACACATTCCCATCCATCATCACATATACCTGCTTGCCGTCGCAAAATCCCCAAACCTTATGCGTGTAGTAAAGTTGTCCTTTTTCATCAGGGATCTCCAGTTCCAGGTTCGATTTAGGGTCTTTCGAAACCTCATACCGCAGGATCGAAGGCGCATTGTTCCTGAACTCTCCCACACTGGTATACACCCCCTTTGTAAGCCCGATCGCCGTATCCATCGGATAGTTGAACGGGATGCGGCAGAAAGAATCGATCTGTTCATAGGAGATGGGCCTCCTGGCCTCTATGTCCTCCTCCCGTAAGCGATCAGCCACCTTATCCATGAAGAGTCCTATCAAGTCCGGCAATTCAAAAGCAGCCATATTTTCCACTTTATATTCCGAAAACGATGCCAGTGTGTCCAGGTAAGCGACAGGTATATATTCATTTCCTTTTTGCAGATAACCTTCCAGCCGAACTGCGATATTCCAGACCGGATGCAGGACAGTACTCTCATTCGTGCCCGGGCCGGAGATCCACAGGTCCTTGATGATGACCAGCAGGGTATTCCTGCCCCCGGGATCGGTATAGCCGGCCTTCAGATAAGCGCCCAGTTGGGTTCCCGCCGGCACACGTAACAAAACCTCATCCTGGGACCATTTACCTTGACTGATCATGCCCACCCTGGAGGTATCCCTTCTGAAATCGATCACGCGGATGCTGTCGAACAGCAACGGGTAAGGCAGCCTGCTACGTTTCAACGGCAGGTGTACAACAACTACACCGCATTTCTTTTTGATAAATCGCTGCCCGTCATTAGAGCTTGGAGACTGGGCACGCGCCTGAAAAATGGCGCCAAAAAAGAAGATGGCCAGGATATAGGACTTCATTGGTCAGGGTTATGAAAGGCCAATATAATAAAATTCTTCGTTCTTTTCCACCCCCCGTTCCCTCCTACTCCGTCACTTTACCCGATTGCACGTCCAGCCGGTATACCCATAGCCTCCTGACCAGGTTCGCGTCGATTTGGCTGGCTGCTGCATGCGCTACAAAAGCATCGCCGAAAGGCATGACCCGTGGCAGCCAAAGGTATTTTTCGTGGTAGTTTTTTGAGCCTAATACATAAAATTGATGATACACACTAAAGATCGGAAAGGCATTCCCGTACCTCATCACATACGCCTGCTGGCCGTCACAAAAACCCCACACCCCGGACGCATAGTAAAACTGGCCATTCTCGTCCGGGATCTGTAACGTCAGGTTGCCCGCATCATCATTTAAAATCTCATACCTCGTTTTGGAAGGCGCATTATTCCTGAACTCCCTGACATTGAGATAGACACCTTTTACCAGGGTCCTCGCTGTATCCATCGGATAGCGGAACCTTGTCCGGCTGAAAGAATCTATCTGGCCGTATGAAACGACTGCATTCGCAGCAATATCATTGGACATAATGTGGTCCGCCACTTTATCCATGAAGATCGCCATCAGCTCAGGAAGTTCGTGGGCCGCCATATCTTCCGGTTGGTTGTCATCAGCCCGCGCCACCGTATCCAGGTAAGTCAGGGGAATATATCCGCCGTCAATTTTCAGATAGGCTTCGAATCGACAGGTGACCTTCCATACCGCCTCCGGCTTATCCCCCCGGCGATTACCCGGTTTGGAGATCCAGAGACTTTTAATGGCAACAAACAGGCGGTGATTGCCCTGCGGCCTGGAATAACCCGCATTCAGATAGGCCGTCAACTGCTCCGCCACCGGCCGGTTTAACAGCACCTCCTCCTGCGACCGCCGGCCACCGCTGATCAGCCCTATCCTCGAGGTATCCCTTCTCAGGTCCACCACCTGGATGCTGTCGAAAAGAACGGGATATTGTTGCCCGTTCTGCCCCAACGGCAAATGGACATGTAAGGTCCCGCATTGTTCCCTGATAAACTGCTGCCCCGCATCGGGGCTCTGGGCGAAGGCCTGAAGGACCGCGCAAAAAAATACGCCGGCCAGGACATAAAGTTTCATTGATAAAAGGTTGTAGAATACCAATATACTGAATTTGACTCATCCGGCGATGTCTTAACAATTGAGTAGGAGATCGTTAACAACGCGGCCATATCCCCATATTGTGAATAACTTTCGGCCCCGGAAAGCCCGCCAATCCTCCCTTACTTCCCCGGTGGCACAGGCCGGGCATGCTTTTTGCTCAAACAATTCATCTTTCTCCCCCTAGGAAATCCACTCCTCTGCAAATTCCCCGGCAAAATATCTAAGCGAAGCCATTTACCTGAGACCAAACCTGTACAACTATGTCTGCTTGTAAAAGGGGGCTACTTACCCCAGTTCTTGCTCTATTATCGGTTATCGCTTACAGCCAGAGTGAATCGCACGATATGATCACTTATGACACAGCCATTAACTATGTGTGCCAACCGGGCTATTCCGGTTGCATCAGCAACGGCGCACAGCAGGTATGGCAGGTCCGCATCACCAGGCCCCGGAATTATTTCACTCCCGGAAATGCCGATACGGCCAGCAGACCACTCATTATGAACATGCAGGGCGAGGGGCAGACAGGTTCTGATACCAATAATCTGGTGGTTTATGGGCCTCACTTTTATATGCTGAATGGTTGGGACGGTTCCGTCCAATTGGATAATGGCCTTCACTATCCGCTGATTATAACCATCATGCCGGATTCGATCCATGTGTCAGCGGCCTACGTACAACCCCTGCTCGACACCCTCTTCAAATACTTTCATCCCCGTAAAAATTCTATCCATCTGATGGGATTCAGCGCAGGTGTCCAGAACCTGGGCGGCTATTTATGGTTCCAGACAACACCCGGCGACGAACATGACATGGCCAACATCAGAAGTTTTGTCGATCTCCAGGGGCTCAACCCGGCGGTCAACTATGGCGTCAGCACCATCCCGTACCCCAATTATTGGGGTTATTGGGCACATAAATACGGCGGCAGATTTTGGGGCCTGGAAGGCTCCACCGACGCACAGTTTGTATATCCGATCACCGATAATATAAACGATTCGGTCCCGGGGGCTGCCTATTTTACCTTCGAAGACCAATATAATGGCACGCATTGTTGCTGGAACGACTTTTACTACCCAAAGGAACAAAACTGGACGGATACGCTTCCCTATGGGAATAAATACATTACAGCCGAAGGCAATCACCCTAATACGATGGGCACCTATGTACATGATCCCAAATGGGGAGCGAATATCTACCAGTGGGCACTCCGGCAGGGTGACACCACCCTGATCGCTTTCGGCAATCCCTACTTCGTGGCCAACGCAGGTGCCAAGAGGATCATCTACATGCCACAGGATACCGTCCATCTCACCGGCTCCAGCGTCGATTCCTCGGCTACGGTCTTGTCCTACGCCTGGACGATCACATCGGGCACAGGCGCTACGATCGCATCGCCGACAACCGACACCACCTCCATCTCGGGACTGACACCGGGAACATATATTTTTAAGTTAACAGCAACAGATAGCCGTAATCGAACAGCTACATCCAGCGTGACGGTCGAAGTTCTTCCTAAGATCAGCACCTATTTCATCGCTAATGCCGGTCCCGACAGGATCATCTATACACCGCAGGACAGCGTGCACGTCAATGGCTACGGCGTCGATTCGGCATCTAAGATCCGGGCGTATGCCTGGACGATCATCAGCGGCACAGGCGCCACCATCGTATCCCCGGCATCCTCCGGCACCGCCATCACCAACCTGACCCCGGGGACATATATCGTTCAGTTGACACTGACCGACAGCCTGAACCGGACCGCCACCGATACGATGTCGGTGCAGGTCAAAGGTCCAACTATCAGCCCCTATTTCACGGCAAATGCCGGTTCCGACAGGATTATCTATACCCCGCAGGACAGCGTACACCTCAACGGATCGGGCGTCGATTCCTCATCCAGGATCACCTCTTATGCCTGGACGACCATCGCAGGCACAGGCGCGGTCATCGTATCTCCGTCATCTGCAAGCACCGCTGTCGACGATTTGACCACCGGTTCCTATATTTTCCAGTTGACCCTCACGGACAGTCTTGGCCACACCGCCACGGATACAATGTCGGTTCAGGTGTACGATACGATCGCCAGTACCTATTTCGTCGCCAATGCAGGTTCCAACCAGGTGATCTTTGCACCTCAGAGCAGCGTACAGGTGACCGGCTCGGGCGTTGACTCGACAGCTACGATCACCTCCTATGCCTGGACAGAAACAGCCGGCGCAACCGCTGTCATTACCTCTCCATCATCCCCTACTACCACAATTACCGGGCTGACCACCGGCTCCTATACCTTCCAGTTAACGCTCACAGATAACCGCAACCGGACCGCCAGCAGTACCGTAACCATACAGGTTAATGCCACAACCGACACAACCGTCAGTACCTATTTCACTGCCAATGCAGGCCCCAACAGGGTCATCTATTTACCCCAGGACAGCATCCAGGTGACAGGCTCGGGCGTTGACTCGGCAGCCACCATCACGTCATATGCCTGGACCACCATCAGCGGCACGGGCGCTGTCATCGTATCCCCATCGTCCGCCAGCACCGCTATCGACGGGTTGGCCCCTGGATCATATACCTTCCAGCTGACGCTCACAGATAGTCGCAATCGGACTGCCACCAGTACCGTGTCGGTACAAGTTGACGACACAACCACCAGTACTTATTTCGTCGCCAATGCAGGCCCCAACCGGGTCATCTATTCGCCCCAGAACAGTGTCCAGGTGACAGGCTCGGGCGTTGATTCAGCAGCTATGATTACCTCCTATAAGTGGACCGAAATTGCCGGCGCACCCGCGCTTGTCGTATCCCCATCGTCCGCCGCCACCACCATTACCGGGCTGACCACAGGATGGTATACCTTCCAGCTGACGCTCACGGACAGCCGCAACCGGACCGCTACCGATACGATGACGGTACAGGTGAATGATGCGGTGATCAGTCCCTATTTCACAGTCGACGCAGGCGCCAACCGGACCATCTATTCGCCCCAGGACAGCATAATGGTCAACGGCTCGGGCATTGACTCGGCATCCACGATCACCTCCTATGCCTGGTCCATGGTTGCCGGAACAGGTGCTGTCATCGTATCCCCGTCGTCGCCCGGCACCGCAATAGATAATTTAACGAAAGGATCATATACCTTCCAACTGACGCTGACTGACAGCCTGGGCCGGGTCGCAACCAATACGATGACCGTAGTGGTCGATGATACCGTCGGCGTTACGACTACTATCCCACCGCCCTCTTCGGATACGGCCGCCTTACTCATGGTTTATCCTAATCCGGCTACCGGCGATGAATTGACCATCACGTTTGGAAATAACAAACTCGGTAACGTTAACATTAACATCGTCAACGAACAGGGAGACCTGCTCAGAACCTACCAGTTCCAGAAACAATACCAGTATTTCATCCAACAGCTGAATGCCGCTAACGTTGGGAAAGGGATTTTCTTTATACAGGTAACAATGCAGGGCTACCGGGCTATCACAAAGATCATCAAAAGGTAGCGCGCACGCCCCGTACCCCTACTGTGCCCCGGACGCCGGCACCAACCTGGCCGAAAGATCGGGATCCTGCATCGCACTGTCGAAAGGGAACATCGGCCGTTGGATCCGCTTATAAGGAAGATGCTCGATATCCTGGTCAACGCCCCCCGGTGTCAGCGCCATGATCCAGGCCGCCCGCATTGCATACAACTCGGGTTCCAGGTAACCGATCTTGACCACTACGATATCCGTTTTCCGCGGCGCAAGCCCTAACCGCGTAAAATCGATTTCTTTATGATAGGGCTTCCGTTTTTGCGTAACGATCACATGGATACTTCCCACGCGGATAACCGTCTCGACCTCCGCATCCACATCTCCGGACACTATAGACTCCACGGTGCCGACAATATGCGCCGGCGGCGAATACCGGGCATCTACCTTCGCTCCCGCATAACCATCGACGTGGCCACCCACACCGGCGGCAACAGCCTGTTTGACCAGGTCCGGCCCCGGAATGGATGCATAGATCAACGATGGTCCATTCGCCGCCTTGAATTCCGGCCGGGCTAATAATTGATTCAACGTCCAGGTGACATCCCCCGCACCTCCCGCAGTCGGATTATCCCCCATATCACTGATAAAGAAAGGATGTTGATGACTGGCCAGCGCACTGTCAAGGGTTTCATTCCAGGACTTAGTGGTCGCAACAAAGGCATATCCTTTCCTGGCTGCCCAAAAGCTGCGCGCCAGTTGCTCCGCCGCCTGTGTGACCTTGTCTTTATCGTCCCCTGTCACCATCACGACGGCATGATTACGCGGTTCATCGGCCCAGGGATATCCTACCCATATGCCCCCGTCGATAATCCCCTCCTGTCCCAGCGTTCCGGCAATCGCTCCAAATACGCTCTTCGCCGGCTCTATCCTCGTACTCGTCTTTTCCCCGGGTAGTAACACAGGGATGGGGATCCAGACCTTATACGCAGGCTTGCCCTTGCCGCTGGTGATCCTGTCGACCAGTTCCCGCACCGCCCGCTCTTTTGTCAGCATAGCATCCTCATGGGGTGCCAGCCGGTAAACAGTGATCAGATCGGTATTTTCCGCCAGCCGCATGCTGACATTGCCATGCAGATCCATAGACGTCGAAATGATCGTTTCCTTCCCGACCACCTGCCGGATCCGCGAAATAAAATCCCCCTCGGGATCATCCAGGCCTACCACGCTCATCGCGCCATGGATGTCGAAGTACAGCCCGTCATACGGAGCGTATTTCTTCAACGAATCCAGCGTCTTATTCACCAGCGACTCGTATGCTGCTCTCGTCACAGCCCCTCCCGGCAAAGAGTGCCCCACAATCGTCGGTATCCAGACAGCCGCATGCCGCAAAGGCGAATCCGCTGCCATAAAAGGATAGGTGGAAAAAACTGCACTATCATATTTGGCATGAAAGGCCGCCTCATCGGTCAGCGCCGGCGAGAACGTACTCGATTCGATACCAAGGCCGGCTATGGCAATACGGGGCAACCCCTTTTGAACGGGATGACAACCCGTTCCCAGCCCGATGATTGAACAACAGATTGCGAAGAGAAGATATAATTTTTTCACCTGAAATGCTTTTCAAGTGAATATAAGGATTAAATCCATTAGCTCAATACGCCGCCGTAAACCGCTGCCGGATATGCTTCGGATGCTCCAGTTCATCCACAATGACCAACGCCAGGTCCTCTACCGACAGCACGCTCTTCCCCTGGTCGTCAAAGATAGGATTGTCCAGCCCCAACCGGTAATGGCCTCGCCGGGTACCCGAGGTATCATGGCTCATCAGGATAGCCGGGCTGAAGAACGTCCAGTCGAGGTCCTTCTCCTGGCTGATCTCCCGCAGGTAGTCCCGGACAGCGGATGCAGCAACCTTATACTCGGCCGGAAAAGAAGGCGAATCCACCAACTGAAGACCGGGAGCAATCTCCAGACTGCCCGCCCCGCCGATCACGATAAATCTTTTTATCCCCGCTGCCTTCACCCCTGCCTGGATCGCCCCCGATCCTTTCATGATCTCTTCCCCAATCCGCGGATTAGTCCAGCCCGGGTTATAAGCGCTGATGACCACGTCATGCCCCTTCACCAACTTCGCCACCGCCGCCGCATCTAGCACATCTCCCTTTACCGCATGAACCAATGGACTTTGAATGCTTATTTTTTCCGGATGACGCGATATAGCCGTCACCTCATGCCCGCGGTCAGTCAATTCTTTCAAAATGGCCGTTCCGACAAATCCTGTAGCTCCGATCAATGCTATTTTCATATTTTTGGTAATTAAGTTACTTTTGGAGAGTCAAAGGTATCGAGCCGGTCTAACGTGACCAAGAAGGCACACTCGGGTAACCCGGTTACGCCGAAGAAACTATTACTGATAGTCAATAAGATAACATGCAAAATAAGTTGGGAAAAATAGTCGATTCGAAAAACTGCCCCGTCCGTCAGGTGCTGGACCGGATCGGCGACAAGTGGTCAACGCTGGTCATTCTCCAACTCGGCGAAAATGAAGTGATGCGATTTAACGAACTGAGCCAGGCCATCGGGGACATATCGCAAAAGATGCTGACGACTACCGTCCGCAACCTCGAGGCCGATGGATTGATATCCCGTAAAATGTATGCTGAGATCCCACCCAAAGTGGAATACCGCCTGACTGCTCTAGGCACCAGCCTGCTCCCATTGATAAAGGACATGGTGTCCTGGGCCGACAATAACCTCCCGACGATTCAGCGCAATCGAGTGCGGAACGCCACGAAAACCGCGTCCCCTACCACTTCTTAACATTCCTAAACATGATCCTGTGACTTTCTAGGTGATGTCCGCCACGACGGCACTAATAAACCGTACGCCCCTTGTATCGTAACCGGACAGTCCAACCCCTGCCCAACTGTGCTACGCATTTATTTTCAACCCTTTCGGCGTATGGCACTCTTTTAGCCCCATCCGGGCATTAACACTGTCTTATGTTCAAAAACTACCTCAGCATTGCATTTCGCTACCTGTCCCGCAACAAAGCCTATTCTTTTATCAACATAGTAGGCCTGTCGATCGGCATGGCCGTCTTCCTCCTGATTGGCCTCTGGGTACACGACGAATTGTCTTTCAACCGATCTTTCCGGAATTACGATCGCATCGCCATGATCACCCGACAGTTCAATTACAATTCCATCCGGATTTCCCTCCCCGGCACGCCTTATGCAATGAAAGACGAATTGCTGAAAAAATACCCGGACGACTTCCGGTCGGTCGTCCTGTCCACCGGTATCAACGACCACATGCTGGTGTACGACAACAAAAACTACCTGAAAAAAGGCGGCTTCATGGACCCGGAAGCTACCGGCCTGCTCAGCCTGAATATGTTGAAAGGAAGCCGTTCAGGATTGAAACAGCCGGCCGGCATGCTGCTTTCTGCATCGCTTGCCGCAACCATTTTCGGCAACACGGACCCCATCGGCAAAACGATAAAAATAGACGGGCAAACGAACGCCCGGGTGACGGGAGTATACGAAGACATTCCTTATAATACCGACTTCAGAGACCAGTCTTATATCGTATCGATGGATTTATTCCTGGCAGCCAACCCCGACATAAAGACGGCTTCCCACCCGTGGTACTCCGAAGACCGCTTCGTCGCCTATGCACTGCTCACCGATCAGGCGGATATGGATAAAGCATCTTCGAAAATAAGAGATATCCGCCGGGCTAAAATGCCCGATGCCATCTACAAAACCATCCAGCCGGTCGATTTTCTCCATCCGATGTACAAATGGCACCTGTATACCGACTTCGAATATTATACCGGCTATAAAGTCCGCGAAAAAATCGAATACGTCCGCCAGTTGAGCATCATCGGGATTTTTGTATTATTGCTCGCCTGCATCAATTTTATCAACCTCAATACTGCCCGGTCGGAAAAACGCGCTAAGGAAGTAGGCATCCGGAAAACCATCGGGTCTCTCCGCATCCAATTGATCAGCCAGTTCCTGCTGGAATCCATGCTGGCCGTATCCCTTGCTTTTTTCCTGTCCCTGGCCTGGGTCTCCCTCGCCCTCCCTTCCTTTAATGGCATTGTCGTCAAACAATTGACCATTCCATGGAGTGCTGCCTTATTCTGGATCAGCAGCATCGGCTTCATCGCCCTGACAGGGTTGATCGCAGGCCTTTACCCCGCACTCTATCTGTCATCCTTCCAGCCTGTCAAAGTACTGAAAGGCTCATTCAAGGCAGGCCCCATGGCCTCCATCCCGCGGAAAGCCCTGGTAGTGCTTCAATTCACCGTATCGATTGCCCTCATCATCTGCACCACGGTCATTGAGCGCCAGATCCATTTTGCCTTCAACCGGCCTATCGGCTACGACCGGAATGGTCTTGTTATGATCAACATGACACCGGATATCAAGAAAAATTATAATGCAATCGGCGATGAGTTAATGAGATCACAGGCCATAGTAGGCCTGGCAGCATCGCAAAATACCACGATCGATTACAACGTCGACGACAACAGGCTGAACTGGCAGGGGAAAGACCCAAACCTGCAGGCTGACTGGGCCGTCAGTAACACTACTATTGGCTATGGAAACCTGATCGGCTGGACAATCATAGAAGGCCGCGATTTCTCCCCCGCCTTCCCGACCGACTCAACGGCATTCATCGTCAATGAAGCTGCCGTACAACAAATGGGCTTTAAACATCCGCTGGGCCAGACGATTCAATGGAGGGACAAGCCCTTTCATATCATCGGCGTTATAAAGAATATCATTTTCGAATCCCCCTATACCCTCGCCAGCAGTCCTTCTATATTTCACATCTCCGGCGATGATAACTATGTCGTTACCCTGAAACTCAATCCCCGCCTCGGCGCCGCAGCTTCATTGGCAAAGGTGCAGTCGGTTTTTACCCGCTACAACCCGACCTACCCTTTCGATTACCGGTTCGTCGACCAGGAATATGCCAAAAAATTCAGTGAAGAACAACAGATCGGCAAAATATCAGGCTTTTTCACCGTATTGGCCATCTTTATCTGTTGCCTCGGCCTTTTCGGTATGGTTTCCTTTATGGTGGAACAACGCAGGCGGGAGATCAGCGTACGCAAGGTATTGGGCGCATCGGAATTCAACCTGTGGCGGATGATGTCTAAAGACTATGTCAGGCTGGTGATCGTTTCCCTGGTCATCGCTACACCCCTGACTTACTACTTCATGCATAGCTGGCTGCAGCAATACGAATACCGGTATCAGATATCCTGGGCGGTCTTTATACTGGCAGGCGCCGGCGCCCTGTTCATCGCCCTAGCCACCGTCAGCTACCAATCCATCCGGGCAGCACGCGCCAACCCCATCAACGGACTGAGGTCGGAGTGATCGCACGCGCGCCCTCGCACGCATGCTTACAAATTCTTCCCCGTCAGCTTCCGCATCACCTCCCGGTACGTCTCCCCTACCGGCAACTCAAGCTCTTTGATGAACACACTGTTCTTCCGTACCGCCGTAATACTGCCGATCGCCAGGATATACGACTTGTGCACCCGGATAAAACGATCCGCCGGCAGTTCCGCCTCCATCGCCCGGATGCTCACCCGCACCAGCATAGGCTTTGCCGCACTCTTGAGATGGATCTTCACATAGTCCCCCGATCCCTCGACCCAGATGATATCGTCAAAAAGCACCTTGACCAGGCTGTAGTCGACAGGCAGGAAAAAAAAGTCCGCACCGCTGCCGCTCCCCGCACCGCCCCCGCTTCCCGTACCCCCGCCCTCGGGCGCCAAAGCTTTAGCGTCGGCGCTCATCCGCAACTGCTGCAACTCCTGCGCCTTGTTACACGCCTTCATAAACCGGTCCAGCCCCACCGGCTTCACCAGGTAATCCACTACATCCAGGTCAAACCCCTCCGGCGCAAATTTCTTATACGCAGTCACGATGATCACCATCGGCCGCCTGGCCAGGCTTTGAATAAATTGCAAACCCGTCAGGCCCGGCATTTGAATGTCGATGAAGATCAAATCGATCTCGTTGTCCTGTAAGGCCTTCGCCGCCTCGAAAGCATTCTCGCAACTGGCTTCCAGCCGGAGGAAAGGTATCTTACTGATGTAATCCGCCAGCAGGCCCAACGCCAGCGGCTCGTCGTCAACAGCAATACAATGTAGCATCAGTGCAAGTTTAATTTCAACAATACCCTGAACCAACCCTGGTCCTGCATGATCTGCAGGCTGTGCCCCGAAGGATATAACAAGTTCAGCCTCCTTTTCACATTCGTCAGCCCAATCCCCGATCCCTTGTCCTTTACCTCCGTGGAATCAACATTATACTTGTTCTTCACCCCAAAATACAGGACGCCATCTTCCACATGCAGATCGACATGTATCGCCCGCTGATCTATCATCCCAGCCCCATGTTTGAAAGCATTCTCTACAAATGGGATCAGCAGCATCGGCTCTATTTCATAAGCCGCCTCCGGCTCGTCCATCGAAACAAAAATGGGCATGTTCTTCCCAAAACGCTGCCGTTGCAGGTCGATATAACTCTGCAGGTACTCAATCTCCATCGACAACGGCACTTTATCCTCCCCCGTCTCATACAACATGTACTGCATCAGCGCCGATAATTTCAATATCGTCGGCCCCAGCTCCTCTGACTTCATCCGCTCCAACGCCACGAGGTTATTCAGGATATTGAAAATGAAATGAGGATTGATCTGGCTGCGCAAAAAAGACAACTCCGTCTTCAGGTTCTCCGCCTGCCGCTCCTGCGCCATCTTGTCGGCATCGATCCTATCCCTCACCAACCGGAAAGTAGTGCTGATCGGAATGACCAGCAAAAAAGTCCACAGCAGGAACCCCGATGCCCGTCTGACACTGAAAGGATGGATCGAAAACACGTCCACGAACAAAAAGGCATGGCCCGCCAGGATCAACCCGAACAACAAGACCAGCGACCCGATAAACAACACATATTTCTTATGCGAAAACAGCTTCGGCGTCAGCCAGTAGGCATTCAGATAGAAAGCGCCGATCCATAAGAAATTGGTCAGAAAATTTACGTACATCAGCTGCGGGATGCGCTCCTCCATATGCTCATGGGGATGCCCTTCATTGTGATCGCCGTTCAGCAGGTAGGGCAGTGCCAGCACGATCGCCCATGCGGCGACATGCGTCAGGATCTTGACCGGCCGCCGGTTATACCATTCCGATGATAAGTTCTCCATGATGATCAGGATAAATGTAAGCTATTATTCTGTTTCGCCTTCCGTATTGTTGTTCTTCCGCTTGAACAAACTGGCATCGACCTTTCCGAAGTTATAGGTGAAGTTCAGCCTCAACAACTGCGGGTCCCTGATACGCCGGTTGTCCTGCACGAAGTACTCGCTGTACGAATACTCGTCCTGGATCCTGCTCCTGAAAATGTCGTTGAAAGACAACGTCAGCGCTATCTTATTCTGCATGAAAGTCTTCTTCAATCCCAGGTCCACCGCATAGAAAGGTTTGATATACCCCTGCGAAGCGTTCTGCGACTGCATATTCGGCGGCCCCGGCTGATTGCCATTGCTGTTGCTGACCGGCAAATTGGTCTTCGACTGATACATCCCGGACACCTGCAACGTGAACCCATTGCCCAACCGCATATTGGAATTCAGCTTCCCGAACCAGCTCCACAACGCCAGCTGGGCCACCCCCACAGAATCGGTATGGATGACGGAATGATAAAGATTGATATTCATCGAAAGGTCCCACCACTTCGTCAACGCATTCTGCGAAGTCAGCTCTGCACCGACGGTGCTGCTGTAATTGGCATTGATATAAGTATTGATCAGCGTGGTCGCGCCCGTCGTGGCATTCGTATCCTCGATGATATAATTCGTAATGAGATGGTCCGTGTGCTTGTAATAGACGGACCCCAGTAAAGTGTTGCTGCGATCGAAGGTCTTCATATAAGACAGCTCCACCGACTGCGTGAACTCCGGCACCAGGTTGGGATTGCCTTGCGTAATATTCAGCTTGTTGGAAGAGTCCGTATACGGCACCAGCTGGTTAAAGTTGGGCCGGTTCACCCGCCGCGTATAGCTCAGCTGCAATTCCTGGTCGCCCCCCAGCTTCTCGCTGAAGAACAGCGACGGGAAAAGGCTGATCGGATATTTATTCCCGAAACTCTCCCCCACATTCAACAGCGTACCATGATATTTGGAGCTCTCCGCCCGCAGCCCCACCTTATAGGTGAAGTCTTTGATGCTGCTGCTCACCGTCGCATAGGCCGCATAGACATCGCTGCTGCTCTTATAATTGCTCGCCGCAGAAGGCACCAGCACATATCCAGAGTCCGTATAATAATCATAATTGCTATACAGGTTCAGCCTGTCCTGGATCGCCGCCCGGAGACCGGTTTCTAACGTCACCTTCGACCATATCGGCCCCGTATAGTCGGTCTGGAAAATATAATTCTGATCGTTGCCGCTGCCCACGATCTTCTGCAGCTGCGAACCCGTCAGGTCAGAGCCCGCTTCCGCACCATAGCTATCGGTCACATACAACGAGTTATTGGTAGCATTGCCGGAAAAATAGTTGGCATTAGCCGTCCATTCCTGCTTATCCTGCGTAAAAAGATGCTTCATCGCCAGCGTCGCCCCCCTTCCGCTGAAGGTCTGTGGCGCATTGATATGCTCAGTACTGTATTGCGCCACGGTCCCGGCGGTGTAAAAACTATCGGTATTCATCGTGATCGCGGAAGTGGCATGACTGCTGTGGTACATCGCGAATCCCGTCAGCGACAGCGTTGTGCGGTTAGTGATGAAATAATCCAGCCCCAGCCGGCCAAAGACCATTCCACCCTTGGTCGTATCCAACTCCTGCTGATTGATATAGGTATTGGGAGTGGAATTCAACGTGGTCCGCTCGGTAGAGCCCGTCGCCCAATCCCGCATCATCCGGGCATTGATGTCCGCGGAAAGGTTGAACTTGTTTTCCCTGGCATTCAGGCTGCCCCCGGCCCCGAGGCCCCCATGACTGTCCACACTAGCGCGCACACTTCCATTATATCCCTGTTTCTTGTTCTTCTTCAGCACGATATTCAATATCCCCGCCCCGCCGCCGGAGGCATCGTACTTTGCAGAAGGATTGGTGATCACCTCCACGCTCTCGATGGCATCCGAAGGTATCTCATCCAATGTCAGCGTCGTCGGCAGGCCGTCTACCATTAACTGTGGAGCGGCACCCCGCATCGTTATATTACCGTCGATATCGACGTTGACACTAGGCACATTCTTCATGACGTCAACCCCCGTTCCGCCGGAACTCACAATATCCTTAGAGACATTGAACACCTTCTTGTCCATATCCAGGGTCATAAACGGCTTGCTCGCCGTCACCGTCACCTCCTGCAGGTCCTTGGACGCAGTCATCAAAGTCAGGTTCCCCAAGTCCTTATCCGAAGCCGCCGGCGTCAGCATAATGTCCTGCGTTTGCGAAGCATACCCTACCGCGGTGATGCTCACCGTCAAAGGCTTGCCTACCGGCAGGTCCTCGATCGAAAAATCCCCGTTATTTTTGCTGCTGCCGCCCTTGACCAGCACGTTCTTCGTCGTACCCGATTGCGGGTCCTTCTTCGGCTGCAGGACCAATACCGATACCTTCCCGATGCCTTTCCCGCTGGAATCGATCAGTTTCCCATACAAATGCCCGGTACCCACCACACCACCACCATCTTTTCCGCCCGACGGTGGCGGGCCCCCGGGACCACCGGGAGGTCCCTGGGCAACAAGAGCACAACTCCACAACAGTAAACACCCGGTATAGAATATCTTTTTCATGCCCCAAAACTACCTCCTCACTCGTCCCCCATAGGGGCCATTGCGGGCAATCCCCAAAATGTTGAGGTGAACCTGTAACATTTTCCCCCTTTTTATCGTCTAGGGAAAAGCCGGTCCTAAAGCCGCTCCTCCCATGTTCAAAAACTATCTCAAAGTCGCCCTGCGCAATCTTTGGAAAAGCAAAGGCTTCTCGGCCATTAATATCATCGGACTGGCATCTGGCCTTGGCGTCTGCCTGCTGATCGTCCTGTATGTCGCCGATGAATGGAGCTATGACCGGTACAATGACAAGGCCGCCCGCATCTACCGCCTCGACGCAGACATCTACTTTAATAGTACCCAGTTCACATCTTCGATCTCGCCCAAACCCCTGGCCCTCACCCTCGCAAAAGAATGCCCCCAGGTCGAGCAGATGGTGCGCATCAATTACCAAAATGACATCCTGGTAAAAAAAGGCGGCGATTGGATCCGTGACCACCACCTGGCTCTCGCCGACTCCACCTTTTTCAAGGTCTTTACCATTCCTTTGCTGGCAGGCGACCCCGCTACGGCGTTAAACGAACCGCATTCCATCGTCATCGATGAATCAGCGGCAAAAAGGTATTTCAACAGCACGGATGCCATAGGCAAGACCCTCGAACTGGAGAACAAGACCATTTGCAAGGTCACCGGCGTCATGAAGGACTTTCCCCGGCAATCCCATTTCCACCTCAGTTTCATCCGGCCCTTACGTGACGGTTACCAGGGGGATAACGATCAGTGGCTCAGCAACAACTGGCATAGCTATATCCTCGTCCGGCCGGGTGTGGACCGGGCAGTCCTGCAAAGCCGTGTCAACGCCACCGTCGACAAGTACCTGGGCCTGCAGCTGCAGAGCATGCTGCATACCTCCATCCAGGAAATGAACCATCAAGGTGCTCATTTCATCTATCACCTGATGCCGCTGGAAGACATCCACCTGTATTCCAATAAAGGCTACGAAATGGAACCCAATGGCAACATCACTTATATCTACATTTTCTCTTTTGTCGCCATCCTGATCCTGATCATCGCCTGCGTCAACTTCATGAACCTCAGTACGGCCCGTTCGGCCAACCGCGCCAAGGAAGTGGGTATCCGCAAAGTGGCCGGCTCCACAAAGGGCAATCTCATCACCCAATTTTTGACCGAGTCGGTCCTGCTCAGCTTCTTTTCCCTGCTGCTGGCCCTGGGGATCGCCTTAGTCCTGCTGCCCATGTTCAACCAGTTGGCGGGCAAGGAACTCCATGCCGGAAGCCTGTTTACATTCCGCTTCCTGTCCCTGCTGATACTCCTCGTCTTCCTCGTCGGTTGTTTGGCCGGCAGCTATCCTGCTTTTTATCTCTCCTCCTTCCAGCCTATCCTCGTGCTAAAGGGAAAGATCGCCTCCGGCCTTAAAGGCAGCATGCTTCGCAGCGTCCTCGTCGTCGGCCAGTTCGTGATCTCCATCGGGCTCATCATCAGCACCATCGTCATCTATAATCAACTCAACTATATCCGCAGCCGGGAAACCGGCTTTGACCGCGACCAGGTACTGGTCATCCACAATGCTTATCTGGCCGGCGACCCGGTGAAAACTTTCCGTAAGGAACTGACACAACTCTCCGGTGTAGCCGACGCCACGCTGTCGGGTGACCTGCCCACTGTGGGCAGCGGTTATGACCAGGAAGGCTGGTTCCGTACTCCTTCGATGGATACCAAGGGAGCCGTAGTCCTGACCAATCTCTTTGTAGACGAACATTATGTCCCCACGCTGGGCATGAAAATGGTTCAGGGAAGGAATTTCTCGATCGACTTTCCTTCTGACTCGACAGGTATCATCCTCAACGAATCCGCCGTACAATTGCTCGGCTGGAAAGATCCCATCCATCAGTTGTTCTACCGGCCGGGCGATAGCATGAAGTCCGTCGCCTATCATGTGATAGGAGTGGTAAAGGATTTTAATTTCAGTTCGATGCATGACAAAGTAGGGCCGCTGGTGATGAATATGGGTGATAATCGCGGTAGCCTGGCCGTCCGTCTTCGCGGCGGCAATATTATCGCTCCCGTCAATCAGATCGAATCCAAATGGAAAGCGATGGCCAATGGAGTTCCCTTCACCTATACCTTTATGGATGATGACTTTAATAAGCTGTATCAATCCGAAAAGCAGACGGGACAGCTCTTTATATCCTTTGCCGTGTTCGCCATTTTTATCGCTTGTCTCGGCCTCTTCGGCCTGGTCACCTATGCCGCGGAACAACGCATGAAAGAGATCGGTATCCGCAAGGTGCTCGGCGCCAAAGTGGGTGGCATCGTCGGCCTGCTCAGCAGGGATTTTATAAAGCTGGTACTCATCGCCTCGCTGATCGCCTTCCCCATCGCCTGGTGGGGCATGCACCAGTGGTTGCAAAGTTTTGCGTATCGGATCAGCATCAGTTGGTGGATATTCGTCCTGGCAGGCGGCACCGCTATCCTGATCGCTTTGCTGACGGTCAGCGTGCAGACGATCCGCGCAGCCATCGCAAATCCCATCAAAAGCCTGAGATCGGAATAAAAACCGGCCTTATCTTTCGTTAAGTGCGAATAAACTTATCATTTGTTAAGCGTGCATTTTTTCACCGCGGATCTTGGCGCATTGGTGTATAAAATTAGCCGCCTCATCGATTAAAAAGATTTGCAAATCCGTTTTAACGAATTGCAAGGAATATTGTCCGGTAGCTTAGCAGGAAATTTTAAGCAATGAAACAACTCAACCTTACCTGCTTATTCCTGTCAGTACTGTCAATAACCATCTCCTGCAAAAGAACAAAGATTTCCGCCGGCACAGTGCAAGCCGGCAACTGGGTGTCACGCGCCACCTTTCCCGGCGTCGCTTTGGGAGAAGGGGCCACTTTCACCGTCAACAATGAGGCTTACGTAGGGACCGGCATGAACCCCTTGACACCGAAGCAGAAACTAACGGCAATGTTTAAGTATGCCGCTGCCAACATCCCCGACGTGCCTACAGGTTATGATAGCGCCTATGGCGTCTGGACACAGGTTCAGTCCTTCCCCGGTCAGCCCCGGAGCAGGGCAGTAGGGTTTGCCATCGGCAATATCGGCTATATCGGATCGGGTCTTGCCAACGACAACGCGACCGCACTCGCCGACTTTTATGCCTATAACCCCGCCGCCAATACCTGGTCGCCGATCGATTCGCTGCAAAATGACACAGCATCGTTTCCCCGTTATGATGCAGTATCCTTTAGCTTTGATACGACAGCCTATGTGCTGACCGGCGCAAACGGCCCCTATTGTTTCGGGGATGTCTGGAGGTATAGCCCTACCACCAACACCTGGATCCAGCAGGCTTACTACCCCGGCTCTCGCCGTTCAGGTGCGGTCAGCCTCGTCTACCATGGCCAGGGTTATCTCGTCACCGGTTATACCCCGGGCGACACATGGGCCGAAGGCCATTTATGCTATGATTTCTGGCGCTTCACGCCCGAGTCCGACAGTTCCACCAACACCTGGGCCCGATTGAATGACATCTATACTACCAGTGCGGGTTCCTTCGACGCCGCCTATACCGATATCATCCGCTATCATGCCACCAGTTTCACGATCCTGGGCCAGCCCGACGGCGACAAAGGATATGTGACGACCGGCTCAAACAACGGCACGGACATCTCTTCTACCTGGGAATATGATTTTACCTCGGATCGCTGGACGGCTAAAACGCCTTTTGAAGGAACCCCCAAGAGCGGGGCCGTGGGTTTCAGCCTTGCAGGCAGCGTTCCGTCGACCGCGGGTGTGGCAGCTACAAGGGGCTTCATTGCCACTGGTCTCAACCAGGACACTACCGCCGCTTTTACCAATTGCCAGGAATTCTTCCCGAACCAGGCCTATAACGCGTATGATTAAAAATGATAAAAAATGGCACCGGTTTTAGTACATTTATCTATAAAATCGGCCGTTTTATCGATTAATATGACCAGAACATACATTTTAACGAAATCCCTATAGAAACAACGAATAGTTTCGCCGTAAGTTCGCGCTAAATTCGCGGTAAATTCCAAAACATGAAGCAAATCCACCGTTCTCTTTTTACTCTTATGTTATTGGCTGTCTTGTTTTCATGCACCAAAGCTTCTTTGAACTATTCAGAAAACGGCAACTGGGTGGGTCGTGCGACATTCTCGGGTATCGCCATGGGGGCAGGCGCCTCCTTCGTCATCAATAATATTGCATATGTAGGGACCGGGATCAACCCGCTGATACCCCATACCAAGTTGCAAACCATGTTTAGCTATACGGCTGCTACCATCCCCAATAAAGCTTCCGGCTATGACAGCGCCTATGGTTCATGGGCACAGGTGGGAGCCTTCCCCGGTCAGGGCCGCAGCGACGCTGTCGGGTTCACCATCGGGAGTACCGGTTATCTCGGCTCTGGCCTGGCCAACGACGGCGCTACCGCCCTGGCCGACTTTTATTCCTATAATGCAGCCGCCAATACCTGGACGGAGATCGATTCCATCCATAATGCCGACTCATCCTATCCCCGTTATGACGCCGTGGCTTTCGGCTTCGATACGACAGCCTACGTGCTGACCGGCACAAATAATCTTTATTACTTTTCCGATATCTGGAGGTATAGCCCCAGCACCAATACCTGGATACAGCAGGTTAATCCTCCCAGCCCGTTCTCTCCCCGCTCCGGCGCCGTCAGCTGGGTCTACAAGAACCAAGGCTATATCGTCACCGGTTATACCCCTGGTTCCTCAACGGCCACTGGAAACCTTTGTTATGACTTCTGGCGTTTTACCCCCGGCAGCGATACGTCGACCCAAGGCTGGTACAGGCTGCGGGATATCTATAATACCAGCGGCGAATCATATGATGACAGCTATACGGACATCGAACGTACCGGGGGCAACGGCTTCCTCATCCTGGGACAAGCCAGCGGGGACAAGGCTTATATCACCCTCGGCTCCGCCAACGGCGTCGACGGCACCTTTACCTGGGAATACACTTTTTCCACGGACCTCTGGAATGAAAAGACGCCTTATGAAGGCACTGCCAGGACCGGCGCCTGCAGCTGGACCCTTACCGGCAGCGTCCCGTCAACCGCAGGCGTAGCCTCGACAAGGGGCTTCGTAGCCACCGGGCTCAACCAGGGTTCTACCGCCGCCTTCTCGGATTGCGAAGAATTCTTCCCGAACCAGGTCTATAACCAGTACGATTAGCATTATAATTCCAATTTATCCGTCAAAATGGCGCGCGGCAAGTGAATATAGCGTACCATTGTGTGTAATAACGCATTGGGGATTACCCATCGGATCGATTAAGTACGCACAAATGTGATAAATTATGAGTGAAGGAAAGTTTTTGATGCTTTGGACGAAATATTTGCCCGCTATCAGGATACTGCTGAAAAAGGCAGTGACTGAAAAACAGCAGATCACCCTTAGCAAAATGGAACTGCAATCCATAGATAACCGGAAGAATGTCAATTTCTCCTTCGACCTGGAGATCTTCAACGGAAAAGTAGAGAACAGTATGATGGTCCCGCAAATGGGCAAAGACCTCTTCAGCGTATTGAATGGCGATCCAATCGTCAGAAAGTTTATGCTGGATAAAAAGATCAACATCCACATGACCAGGGCTTCCTTAATAACATTCGAGTGCAGTATACCGGATACGGTTACTCCGTCCTGAGGCTCTTTACCGGGTTCGCCCGGGCCGCCCGGATACTCACCGTCGCCACCGCAATTCCCAGCGCAGTCAGGCCCGCAAGCCCAAAGACCCGGGCATGTACCTGCACATGATACGCGAAATCCGCCAGCCACCGATGCATGCCATACCAGGCCTGTCCGTTTTGCCGCTTCCTTGTCACTAGCCGAAAGTATGCATTTTGCATACTTTGACCGCAGATAGTTCCCTTTCCTATTCGACCCCATCGGCTTATTCCCTTTCCTCACCCCCCGCCTCAGCCTTCCCGCCCTAAGCCCACTTCGCCTTTAACCGTGCACGCCCTCCGGCCGTATGCCCGGACACTGCATAATAGAGAATGTAGACATAACAGGGAAGGATACAAACGCAGTAAGCAACCTTGTTCGGCAGATGAACATCGTCCTTCAATCCCCCGTACAACAGCGGCAGCAACGCACCCCCCGCTATCCCCATGACCAGCAGGGCCGAAGCGATTTTGGTGAACTTACCCAACCCTTCCAGGGCCAGCGGCCAAATGGCAGGCCACATCAGGGAGTTCGCCAGGCCCAGCAAGGCAATGAAGAGGATGGCGACATATCCGGTCGAGAAGAGGATGCCCACGCCGAAGACAAGGCCCAGAATAGCGCATATCCTTAGCGCGGTAGACTGGCTCAGCCATCGGGGGATAGCGATAATCCCGACAACATATCCCACCAGCATAGCCACCAGCGTAAAAGCAGTAAAATATTTGGTTTGATCCAGCGGGAGGCCCATAGCCTTTCCAAAAGTACCTATTCCATCTCCCGCCAGCACTTCCACTCCCACGTACAGAAAGATACACAGTACACCCAACAGGAGATGGGGATATTGGAAGACACTGCTCTTTTCAACGCTGCCAGCGATCGCATCACCCCCACTTCCTGCAGCCGCCTCCTCTTTGATCTCCGGCAGTGACGACATCTTGATAGCTATGGAAAGGATCACGAGGACTCCCGCCATGACGAGATAAGGGACAATGACCCTGCCGGCCAACGCGTTCAGAATAGCTTCGCGCTGAACGGGATCGGTGCTGGTATGGACCTGGGTTTCGAGGGAACTGGCATTCTTGAGCACAATTGAACCTATAATGATCGGGCTTAACACCCCGGCCACCTTATTACAGATGCCCATGATGCTGATCCGCTTGGCGGCACTGTTCAGGGGCCCCAGGATAGTAATATAAGGATTGGAAGCCGTCTGCAGGAGGGAAAGGCCCATGCCCTGCACAAACAACCCGACCAGGAAAAGCGCAAAATTGCGGGTGGAGGCGGCAGGAATGAAGACCAGGGAACCCAGCGCCATCACAAACAGGCCCAGGGCCATCCCATTCTTATAGCCGGTCTTTTGCAGGATCATCGCGCTGGGAATGGCGAGGAAAAAATAGGCGATGTAAAACGCAAAGGTCACAAAGAAAGCCTGTAGGTCCGTGTGCAGCTCACATGCCAGCTTCAGGAAGGGGATCAGTGTCCCGTTCAGCCAGGTCACAAAGCCAAAGATAAAGAACAGCATACCGATGATAAAGAGGGCATTTCCGCGGCGGGGGGCAGTAGTTGTTGTAGTCATATCTGATATTAGTGCCCAATATAAAGAATAAAATAAGGCCACCCCAAAAATGGCGTGGCCTTGACCCTTAAAACAACCTGTCGCAATCATTAAGTACGATGAAACAACGACTATATTTCTAGTGCTGCTATATTTTTTCTTTGCCTATTGTCGCGCCCTTCATCACCGCTCTTCGTCTTTTACCAGCGCCTTACATAGTAATTAGTATGACCACCAGGTAGTAATGTAACTACAAAAACGATATTTTTTGGCTTTTTGTATAAAAAGTAGAAAAAAAATCAATAAAAGGTCAACCAGTCTGCAGCGTATGCCCTTGGAAGATAGGTTATGCTCCTGTAGGTCGACATGCCCCTGAAAGTCGGCCCCGTGGCGACACCTCACGCCATCACTGTTTATCGGCTGATCGTAAAGTTTGCCGATTCATTCCGGATGTCATCGACCTTCGATTGACTGATCGCTAAAGCACCATGCGCCTCACGAGAGATAAACAATCCGTATTTACCTTTTACCGCAATGCCATAGGTAGTGATCCTAATGTTTTGCAAGGTGGCATTTGTCAGCGCCCCCACGTTCCCGTCTGTATTTTTAGCGACCACGCTCAGGCCATTGGACAAACTGTTCTCGATGGTTAAGTTATCCAGTTCGATCCCGGAAATGCTGCGCTTGTCCAGGCATATTTCCACAGCGGCGCGCCAGTCCCACTCGTGATCGAAACCACCGCTATTTGTAATATAGCAGTCCCGGATCACCGTGGTGCCGCTGAAGTTATTATTGATGCTTTTATCCCGGCTCGCCGTAGGGAAAGTAGTGCTGATCAGGATCGCCGAACCCGCTGAGATATCGGTAAACAAACAATCCTTGATGGCATTACTATCTCCGCCATAGATGGCCGCGCCGTTGGCGAGGTAAGGCAGTTGCGCCGTAGAATGGATAACCAGGTTATACCCTGGCGAAAATTCCTGCTTTTTATAAACGGTCGGCCACATGGCAAAACAATCATCGCCCGTACCCCGTGCCGTGCAATCCCTGATAGTAGAATGGGCCATGCCGACACAAAAATTGATGCCATCGGCCAGGGTATTCCTCATCCGGCAACCGGTAACGGTCAGGTGGCTGGAGTTTTCGATCCACATGCCCACTTTAGTGTGTTCGATCCAGAGACGTGAAATGGTGGAGCTTTCCCCGTAGGAGCCGGTAATGCCGTCATTGCTTTCCTTGTCGCTCCTGTAATTCAGCCGGCCGGTGATCGCAAAATCCGATAAATGAATATCGCTGCCCGTCCCTATCAGTCTTATCCTTTTGTCGACAGCGGTGTACGACTTCTCATCTCCTGTCAGTTCTGAATACCACATGCCTGCCCCCTGTATGCTGACATGGGCCGGAATGACGATATCCCCGGTAATGATAAAAGTCCCTGCGGGGATCCAGACCGTCTGGCCGGTCTTCGCGGCGGCATCGATACAATTCCTGAACGCCATAGTATAGTCTCCCATTGAACCGGCTCCGCCAAAGCGTACTTCTGCCACAGACACTGACCCCGCCGGCGCGACACCCGGCGGCCCCACCTTTTCCAAATCAACCAGGTCGATGATACAATAACCGGCATGATCCTCAGGGCCATCATCCCGTTGTATCCGGATCACATCCCCTTTTTGGATGGGCAGGTCTTTTAATCGTACTTCATCGTAAAAGTGCCGCGGTTTACCGGAATCCGGGTCATTGCTGAAAGGGTATTTCCCATACAGCCAGGCATAGTGCGAGCTGATCTTCTTGTCCTGTATCAACTTTCCGTTTTGATAGATCCCCAGCGTTGAGTTGGTCCCGTTACCCCTCTGATCGTCAGGAAGGCTGAACCGGATCACCATAC
>Ga0302325_10004573_pt1 | contig 31896 bp, 31 predicted proteins | sample Palsa_T0_2_FD_201948 | JGI IMG/M metagenome (GOLD analysis project Ga0302325, IMG submission 201948) | Peat permafrost microbial communities from Stordalen Mire near Abisko, Sweden - Palsa_T0_2 | ecosystem: Environmental > Terrestrial > Soil > Palsa > Peat permafrost | place: Sweden: Abisko... | reverse complement strand
CGGTCGCGTCGTTGGCGACGATCACGCACTCGCGGCCGGCGACGCGGCCGATCCCGGTGATGATCCCCGCGCCCGGGGCGTCGCCGTCGTACATGCCGCCGGCCGCCAGCGGCGACAGCTCCAGGAACGGCGAGCCGGGATCGAGCAGGCGGTCGACCCGGTCACGCGGCAGCAGCTTGCCGCGCTCGACGTGGCGCGTGCGTGATCCCTCGCCGCCGCCGAGCGCGGCGGCCCTAAGTCGCTGCGAGAGGTCGGCGATCAGCTCCAGGTTGGCCGCCTCGTTGGCGCGGAACTCCTCAGATCCGGGATTGACCACTGTGCCGAGCGCGGTCATGTCGACCGGTCCTCCACGCGCGCCAGCGGCTGATCGACCGTCACCTTGTCGCCGGGCGCGACGGTCAGCTCCACGACGGTGCCGTCGACCGGCGCGGCCAGCACCAGCTCCATCTTCATCGACTCGAGCACGACCACCGGATCGCCGGCCGAGACCGTGTCGCCGATGGCGACCGGGACGAGCAGCACCTGGCCGGGCATCGGCGCGCGCAGCTCGCCGTCGGCATTGGCGCTCTGCGCCTCGGCGGCCGACAGCCGGCGCACCGGCCAGGCGTACCCGTTGTGCCCGATCCAATCGACGTCATGGTCGTGGGCGAGCAGCCAGTCACCACGTTGGTCGAGCGTGAAGCGGCCGGGCGCGGTGCGGTGCACGATCGCGACGTCGGCCGCCGGGACGTCGACCTCGACCGGCTCGCCGCCGCCGACCGACAGCCGCCAGTGCGAGCCGGCCCGGCGGCCGCCGAGCCGCCAGCCATCGGCCCGCGCGAACGGATCGTCTGTGCTGGCCGGGTCGGCGCTGTCGGCGACGAGCAGCATCGCGACGGCGTGGGCGACGCCGGCAGCGTCGATCGGCAACGCCGGCGAGCCGCGCCGCTCGATCAGGCCCGTGTCGAGCTCGCCCGCGACGACCGCCGGATCGGCGACGAGGCCGCGCAGGTACCCGGTCGTGGTCGTCAGCCCAAGGATCGTCGTCTGCGCCAGCGCGCGAGCGAGCCGGCTCAGAGCGCCCGCGCGGTCGTCGGCGTGGACGATCACCTTCGCCAGCAGCGAGTCGTAGGAGGTCCCGACGACCGTTCCGACCTCGATCGCGTCATCGACGCGGGCGACGTCCGGTCCGGGACGGTCGTAGGCGAGGATCCGCCCTGCGGTTGGCAGGAAGTCACGGGACGGGTCCTCGGCGGTGATCCGCGCCTCGATCGCGTGGCCGCTCAGCCGCACGTCCGGCTGCGTGAACGGCAGCCGCTCGCCGGCCGCGACGCGCAGCTGCAGCTCGACCAGGTCCAGACCCGTCACCAGCTCGGTCACCGGGTGCTCCACCTGCAGCCGCGCGTTGACCTCGAGGAAGTAGTGCTCGGCCGGATCGTCGAAATCGGCGATGAACTCGACCGTGCCGGCGCCGACGTAGCCGGCCGCGCGTGCCAACGCGACCGCCTCGGATCCGAGCCGCTCCCGCAACGGCGCGTCGACGACGGGGGAGGGGGACTCCTCGATCACCTTCTGGTGCCGGCGCTGCAGCGAGCACTCGCGCTCGCCGAGGTGCACCACGTTCCCGTGCGTGTCGGCGATCAGCTGGACCTCGAGATGGCGGGCACGCCCGAGGAACCGCTCGATGAAGACGCGGTCGTCGCCGAACGCGCCGCGGGCCTCACGCCGCGCGGCCGCGAGCGCATCGTCGAGCTCGTCGGGGGACCGCGCGACACGCATCCCGCGCCCGCCACCGCCGGCGGCCGCCTTGACCAGCAGCGGGTACGGGGCATCGGACGCGCGCGCCTGGGACTCGCTGAACACCGGCACGACCGGGACGCCCGCGTCACGAGCGACGTGCTTGGCCCGGAGCTTGTCGCCCATCAACTGCACCGCCGCGGCCGGGGGCCCGACGAACGTGATCCCGGCCGCCTCGCACGCCTCCGCCAGCGCAGGGTTCTCCGACAGAAAGCCGTAGCCGGGGTGCAGCGCCGTCGCGCCGGAGCGCTCGCACGCGTCGATCATGGCCTCGATCTCCAGGTAGGAGTCGATCGCGACCGTCCGCGATGCCTCGCGGACGAACGGGGTGCTCGCATCGACCTCGGTGAAGACCGCGATCGACTCGATCCCGAGCCGGTCGAGCGTGCGGATCACGCGGCGGGCGATCTCGCCGCGGTTGGCGATCAGGACCGCGCCGAACACGTTCTGAAACGAGTCACGGGGCGACCTCTCGGGTCCGGACCTGACGCGGGAGACCGGTCATGCGCCCAGCGCGCGGGCGATCACCATCTGCTGGATCTCGTCGGTGCCCTCGCCGATCGTCAGGATCTTCGCGTCCCGGTAGAAGCGGCAGACCGGATACTCCTCGATGAAGCCATAGCCACCGTGGATCTGCACGGCCTCTTCGGTGGCGCGCACGGCCAGCCGGCCGGTCTTCAGCTTTGCCTGGGCGGCGGTCAGCCCGAAGGGTTCGCCTTGGTCCTTGAGCCAGGCGGCGTGATAGGTCAGCAGGCGCGCGGCGGCGATCTCGGTCGCGAGGTCCGCCAGCTTAGCTTGAATGGCCTGGAACTTCGAGATCGGGCGGCCGAATGCGCGCCGTTGCATCGCGTACGCGAGCGCCTCGTCGAGCGCGCCCTGAGCGAGGCCGACGCCCATCGCGGCGACGCCGATCCGTCCGATGTCGAGCACGTGCAGGAACTGCTTGAAGCCGGCGCCGCGCTCGCCCAGCAGGTTCTCGGCGGCGACGCGACAGTCGGTGAACGTCAGCGGCCGCGTGTCGGACGCGTTCCAGCCCATCTTCCGGTACGGCTCGGCCTGCTCGTAGCCGGGCGTGCCGTTGGGGACGATCAGGTTCGAGATCTCGTCGTCGCCGGTCTTCGCCGTGATGCAGACGACGCCGGAGATGTCGGTGCCGGCGTTGGTGATGAACTGCTTGGCGCCGTCGATCACCCACTCGTCGCCCTCGAGGCTGGCCCGGGTCCGGACGTTGCCCGCGTCAGAGCCGGCCTCGGGCTCAGTCAGCCCGAACGCGCCGAGGAGCTCGCCGGCGCAGAGCCGGGGCAGCCACTCGGACTTCTGATCGTCGGATCCGTACAGATAGATCGGTTGCGTCCCCAGCGACGTGTGGGCGCACAGCGTGATCGCGACGCTCGAGTCGATCCGGGTCAGTTCCTCGACGGTGATCGCGTACTGAAGCGTCGTGCCGCCGGCGCCGCCGACGTCCACGGGAAACGGGATCCCCATCCAGCCGAGTTGCCCCATCTTGGCGACCAGCTCGTACGGGAACGCCTTCGTGCGGTCGAGCTCGCCCGCGACCGGTGCCACCTCCTCACGCGCGAACTCGCGGACGGTCCTCTGCAGCAGCTGTGTCTCGTCGTCGAGCAGGAAGTCCATGGTCGCGGACTATACCCGAATCATAATTCGAATTTCGAATGGTCATTCGGATAACATCCGCGGACCGTGCCCGTCCGACCCAGCCCGACCCGGCCCGCCCTCAGGGAGCGCTACGAGCGCCGCCAGGACGAGCTCGTGCGCCAGGCGGCGCGTGAGTTCGCGCGGCGCGGCTACGACCAGACGACGATGCAGGAGCTCGCGGCCTCGATGGGCCTGGCGACCGGGGCGCTGTATCACTACTTCGCCTCCAAGGAGGAGCTGCTGATCGCGATCTGCGACCAGCTGATGGAGCCGCTGCTCGGGCGCGCGCTGGAGCTGGCGGGTTCGCCCGGCGACGGCGAGCAGCGTCTGCGCGCGCTGGTCCGTCTGTGGGTCGGGCACGTCGTCGAGCACCGGGATCACATGCTCGTCTTCCAGCAGGAGCGCCACGTGATCGAATCGGGCGAGCGGTGGCGCTCGGTGCGCGCTGCGCGAAAGGCGTTCGAACGACTGGTCGCCGACACGCTGGCCGGCGTGACTACGCGCGTCGGCGAGCCGCTGGGGCTGCTGGCGCTGCTGGGGATGGTCAACCACACCGCGCAGTGGTATCGCCCGCGCGGCGCGCTGAGCCCCGAGCAGATCGCCGACGGCTACGTCGCGTTGGTGCTCGTGACGAACGCGTAGCGCCGCACTCGCGGGGGGTGTGGCAACTATGGGTCGCAGAGCGACACTGAGTCACCACACCCTCGGAGGCCGAGATCGTCTCGCCGCCGGTAGGTTCAGCTCATGAACACGACCGCTCCGCTCACCTCCGTCCTCCGCGCCGACGCCAACGTCGGCCGGGTCGCGCTGGTCACCGGCGGCGGCACCGGCATCGGCGCCGCTACCGCGTTGGAGCTGGCCGCGACCGGCGCGGCGACCGTGATCTGCGGTCGCCGGCCGGCGCCGCTGCGGGCGACAGCCGAACGGATTCGGGCAGGCGGCGGCGAGTGCCTCACGCTCACCGCCGACATCCGCGAGCGTGGGGACGTCGCGCGCGTGCTGGACGCGGCGATCGAGCGGTTCGGGTCGATCGACGTGCTCGTCAACAACGCGGGCGGCCAGTTCGCTGCGCCGGCCGAGCAGATCACCGACAACGGCTGGCACGCGGTGCAGCGATTGGCGGGGGAGGCCAGTTGGCGCGTGACGCGCGAGGTCGCGACCCGCACGATGATTCCGGGATCCGGCGGGCTGATCGTGTTCGTCGGCTTCAGCCCGCTGCGCGGCAACCCGGGCTTCGCGCACGCGTCCGCCGCCCGGGCCGCGGTCGCCAACCTCGCCTCCGGCTTGGCGCTGGAGTGGTCCCGGTACGCGATCAGGACCGTCTGTCTGGCGGTCGGCTCGATCGAGACCGAGGGGATGGCCCAGTACGACCGCGAACTCCAGGACCGCTGGCGCCGGGCGGTGCCGCTGGGCCGGTTCGGGACCCCGGCGGAAGTGGCGGGACTGATCGCGTTCCTCGCCAGCCCGGCCGGCGCCTACATCACCGGCACGACGATCGCGGTCGACGGAGGCGTCGACGCGTGGGGCCTGGCGGAGCCGCCGCCGCTGCCGGAGCGCGGTTGATGGGTCAGTCGCCGGTGATCGCCGAGACCGACTTGCCCGGGTTGAAGATCCCGTCGGGATCGAGCGCGGCCTTGATCGCGCGCATCATGTCGACCGCCGGTTCTCCGTGCTCCTCGATCAGGAACCGGGCCTTGCCGTAGCCGACGCCGTGCTCGCCGGTGCACGTCCCCTCATGCGCGAGCGCGCGGCGCACGAGCCGCGCGTGGAACTCCTCGCCGCGGTGGATGTCCTCGGGATCGCTCGGATCGACCAGCAGGATCGCGTGGAAGTTGCCATCGCCGGCGTGGCCGACGATCGACGCGGTAAGACCGTGCCGCGCGATGTCGGCCTGGGTCTCGGTGATGCACTGCGCCAGCGACGAGATCGGCACGCAGACGTCGGTCGTCAGCGCCGCCGAGCCCGCGCGCAGCGCCCGAGTGGCCTCCATCGCGACGTGTCGCGCGTGCCACAGCCGCCGTCGCTCGGACTCGTCGGCGGCCCACGAAAAGTCGCCGCCGCCGAACTCGGCCGCGATCTCCGCGGTCTCCCGCGCGAGCGTCGCGACCGCCTCCTCGGAGCCGCCCTCGAACTCCAAGAACAGCGTCGGCGCGACGGCGAACGAGGTGTCCTGGTAGCGGTTGATCGCCTCGATCTGCAGCTCGTCAGCCAGCTCGATCCGCACCACCGGGATCGCGAACTGCTGGATCCGCACGACGCACGCCACCGCGTCGGCCAGTGTCGGGAACGTGCACTGGGCGGCGGCGGTGGCCTCGGGGATCGGGTGAATCCTCAAGGTCGCTGAGCAGACGAGGCCGAGCGTGCCCTCAGAGCCGATCACCAGCCGCGTCAGGTCATAGCCGGCGGATGACTTGCGCGCCCGGGAGTGCGTCTTGACGACCCGGCCGCGGGCGTCGATCATCGTCACCGACAGGACGTTTTCACGCATCGCGCCGTAGCGCACGGTGGTGGTGCCGGACGCGCCGGTCGCGATCATGCCGCCGAGCGTCGCGTCCGCGCCGGGATCCACCGAGAAGAACACTCCCTCGGGTCGGAGCTTCGCGTCCAGCTGGCGCCGCGTGACCCCCGCCTGCACCTGCACGTCGAGGTTCTCCAGCGACAGATCCGAGATCCGGTTCATCTCCCGCATGTCGACGGAGATCCCGCCGGCGAGTGCCGCGACGTGGCCCTCAAGCGAAGTACCGGCGCCGAACGGCACGATCGGCAGCCGATGCGCGGCGGCGACGCGGACGATCGCGGCGGCCTCGTCGACCGACCGCGGCCAGACGACCGCGTCGGGCAGCGCCTCGGGATGAAACGACTCGTCGTGGCCGTGCTGGGAGAGGACGTCTGAGCCGGTCAGCAGGCGGTCTGCGCCGAGCGCGTCGCGGAGCGCGTCGAGCGCATCCTGGACGCCGCCCGGCGGCAGCCGGTGTAGATCCGATACCGCCATCGCTCGGGTCACAGCTTGACAGATCGGCCCGGCCGCCCGGGCGCGGCTGCCCGGGCGCGGCTGCCCGGCGCGGCTGCCCGGGCGCGGCTGCCCGGGCGCGGCTGCCCGGGCGCGGCTGTACCGCCCGGCCGCATCGGCCGGGATCGCCGCGCGGGCGTTCGCCGCCTCTCTATTGCCGGTGCTGGCGCAGACCGCCGACCATGTCGATCGGCAGGCCGTACCCGCCGGCACTCGCTCCGATCAGGATGCAGGCGACGAGGAGCATCACCCAGCCGAGCAGCTGCGACACGTAGGCCGAGGCGAACAGCAGCTCGATCGCGGTGATCACCCCGAACGTCCGCACCGTCAGCGAGCGGCGCCAGACCGGTATCTGGGGTGCATCTGAGGACATGACCAGATCGTACGCCCTCAGCACCTCGTGCCCGCGCCGAGAACCGGTTAGTCGGGGAGCGCCGACAGCGCCGGATACAGCGCCCGAAAGCGCGCCCGTCGATCCGCGTAGCGCTCCACCCACGCGGGGTCGGGCTCGATCTCGCCGGTGACCGTGACCGTCGCGTCGGCGGCCGCCTGCGCGGACTCGAACACGCCGGCGGCGACGCCGCCCAGAAGCGCGGCCCCGAACGCCGAGCCGGCCGTCGAGGAGGTCCGCTGCAGCGGCATGTCCAGGACCGAGGCGACGATCCGGCACCACAGCTGCGAACGCGCGCCGCCGCCGGAGATCCGCGCCAACCGCGGCCGCGGTCCGGTCGCGGCGATCAGATCGAGGCCGTCGGCGAGCGCATGGGCGACGCCCTCGATCACCGCGCGGACCAGCGCGCCCCGGTCGTGGCGCACCCCCAGCCCGACGAACGCGCCGCGGACGGCGGCATCCGCGTGCGGCGTGCGCTCGCCTGACAGGTAGGGCGCGAACGTCAACCCCTCGGCGCCGGGCTCCCAGCGCTCGGCCTCGGCCAGCAGGGTCTCGATCGCGACGTCGCCGCCGACGATCGTCTGCAGCCAGGCCAGCGCGCCCGCGGCCGCCAGGATCACGGCCATCACGTGCCAGCGACCGGGCAGCGCGTGGCAGAACGCGTGCAGCCGGCCGTCCGGATCGGCGCCGTACACGTCCCGCGCGGCGAACACGACCCCCGAGGTGCCGAGCACGACCGACGCCGGTCCATCGGCCCCGGTCACCCCGACGCCGAGGGCCGCGGCGGCCTGATCGCCCGCGCCCGCGGCGACCGGCACGCCGCCGAACGCGTGCCCCGAGACCTCGCCCGATTCCTGCGCGGTCGGCAGCCACTCCGGATCGACGCCGAACGCGGCCGCCAGCTCCAGCGACCAGCCGCGCGCCGCCACGTCGAACAGCGATGTGCCCGACGCATCGGAGACGTCGGTCGACAGCGCGTCGCAGAGCCGCAGTCGCACGTAGTCCTTCGGGAGCAGCACGTGCACGATCCGATCGAACAGGTGCGGCTCCCGCTCGGCCATCCAGGCGAGCTTGGGTGCGGTGAAGCCGGCGAGCACCCGGTTGCCCGACAGCCGTACCAGGTGCCTTGGGCCGAGCCGGCGCTCGATCTCGTCGGCGCGGCGCTGCGAGCGGCCGTCGTTCCATAGGATCGCCGGGCGCAGCGGCCGCCGGCCGGCGTCGAGCGCCACCAACCCGTGCATCTGACCGGTCAGCCCGATCCCGTCGGCATCGGCCGCGTCGAGCTCGGCCAGCACCGCCCGCGTCGCCTGCCACCACTGCTCGGGATCCTGCTCTGACCAGCCGGGGTGGGGCATCGAGACCGGGTAGCCGCGCTGCGCCTCGGCGAGCATCCGGCCGCGCTCATCGATCGCCAGGCCCTTGACCGAGGACGTGCCGACGTCGAGTCCGATCAGTCGCGCCATGCGGCGAATCTTGCACGAATCGGTCTTGCGCCGGCGAGATCTGCTCCAATCTGACGCGATGGACGCCCCGCGGTTCACGTTCGGACTGTGGACGGTCGGCAACCCCGGCCGCGACCCGTTCGGCGAGCCGACCCGCCCACCGCGTGACCCGATCGCGACGGTGCACCGGCTGGCGGAGATCGGCGCCTGGGGCGTCAGCCTGCACGACGACGACCTGATCCCGTATGGGACGCCGGCGGCTGAGCGCGAGCGGATCACCGCGCGCTTCGAGCGGGCGTTGGCAGACGCCGGGCTTGGGGTCGGGATGGCGACCACGAACCTGTTCACGCATCCCGCGTTCAAGGACGGGGCGTTCACCTCGGGCGACCGACGAGTGCGCCGCGCCGCGATCGGCAAGGCGATGGCCGCGATCGACCTCGGCGCGCGGCTCGGCGCCGAGGTGTACGTGTTCTGGGGCGGGCGCGAGGGGACCGAGGTCGGCGTCGCCAAGGACCCGCGTGACGCGCTCGAGCGCTACCGGGAGGCGATCGACGTCTTGAGTGAATATTCACTCGATCAGGGCTACCGGCTGCGGTTCGCGATCGAGCCCAAGCCCAACGAGCCCCGCGGCGACCTATGGCTGCCGACGGTCGGCCACGCGCTGCATTTCATCACGACCCTGGCGCATCCCGAGCTGGTCGGCGTCAACCCCGAGGCGGCCCACGAGACGATGGCCGGGCTCTCGTTTCACCAGGCCGTCGGGCAGGCGCTGTGGGCCGGAAAGCTGTTCCACATCGACCTCAACGCGCAGCGGATCGGCCGCTACGACCAGGACTTCCGGTTCGGCGCCGAGGATCTCAAGGAGGCGTTCATGCTCGTCCGGCTGCTCGAGCGCGCCGGCTACGACGGGCCTCGGCACTTCGACGCCCACGCATACCGCAGCGAGGACGACGACGGCGTCTGGGAGTTCGCCCGCGGCTGCATCCGCAGCTATCGCGCGCTGGCCGACAAGGCCCGGCACTTCGACTCGCTGCCCGAGGTCCGCGAGGCGCTGCAGGCGGTCGGCGCCGACGAACTCGGCACCGCCACGATCGATCCGGCCGACGACCCCGCGGCGCTCAAGGCCCAGGCGCTCACGCTCGACGAGCTCGCCGGGCGCGGCTACGGCAACGAGCGGCTGGATCAACTCGTGGTCGACGTGCTGCTCGGCCTGCGCTGAGCGCAGCGCCCGCAGCGACCGCCGCGCCCGCCGCGCCCGCAGCGCCCGGCACGCCCGCCGCGCCCGCAGCGCCCGCCGCGCCCGCCGCCGAAGTTTGGCGAATTTCCTCCACCCCCCGGGAGCTACGCGCCAAGCTTTGGGGTTGGTCAGGTGCCGGCGACCGCCGCGCGGACCTCGGCGGCGACGGCCGCCGCGCCGGCCGCGCCGAGCGCGATCGAGTAGTGGTTGACGTTCGGCACCTGCAGCGCGCGACGGCGCCCCGGGTCCTCGGAGGCCCAGGCGCGGACGAGCTCGAGCGGCTGCATCGGGTTGGGGTCGTTGACCATTCCGCGGGGCGCGCACAGCAGCACCGCCGGCAGCGTCAGCTGGTGCGCGTCTTCGCAGCGCAGCACGTCGCCGCCGTCGGGCAGCAGCACGTCGGGGTTGACCGACGAGCGCAGCGCCGGCGGCTCGCCGACGAGATCGTGCTCGACGTAGCGACGCAGGACCGCGGGGTCGATGTCCGAGCCCTTGACGGCCGGATGCTCGGCCCACCAGGCCACGTACGCGTCGAGGTCGTCGAAGGTCATCTCCAGCCGCGCCAGCGCCGGGCCGAGGAAGGCGCGCATGAACGGCTCGGGGTCGACGTCGGCGCTGCCCTCAATCGTCAGCCCGCCGTCGACCAGCACCAGCCGCGACACCCGGTCCGGATGGCGGGCGGCGAGTCGCGCCGCCACGTAGGAGCCCATCGAGTGGCCGAGCACGACGGGCCGCTGCAGCGACGTGGCGTCGAGCACCGCGACCAGGTCCTCGACGTGGGCGTCGAGCCCGAACGGCCCCGGCAGTGCCCGGCTGTCACCTCGCCCGCGCAGGTCGACCGCGATCAGCGACACGTCGTCGGCCAGCGCGGCGGCCACAGCCAGCCACGCGAAGCTCGTCGCGGTGATCCCGTGCACCGCCAGCACGCACGGGGATTGGCCCCACCCACCCCGCGTGGATCCGAACCGGTACACGGCCAGCTCGCCGCCGGCGACGGGGACGTCGATCCGGGCGCTCATCGACCGCTCGTTGCGTGAGCGGCCACTAGATGCGGCCGTCGGTCTGCAGGGCCCGCGGCTCGACGATCGGCTCGAGCTCTTCGTGCGCGCCCGGCGGCGGGCCGCAGAGGAGCCAACCCTCGGGCACCGAGCGCACGAGGCCGTTGCGGCTGAGCTCCGACAGGGCGCTGGTGACGGTCGGTCGCCGCGCGGCGACGAGCTCGGCGAGGATGCTGTGGGTGAGCCGCAGCGGCACAACGATCCCGTCGGAGCGGACCCGCCCCCAGCGGCCGGCCAGGTGCCACAGCAGCATGTGCAGGCGCACGTCGACACGGGCCTGGTGGACGATCGCCATGTTGACGGCCATCTGCCTGGTGCGCACCGACAAGCGCCCGAAGAGCGCGCCCGCGAGGTTCGGGAAGTTCACCAGCTGTCGGGCGAACCGGGCATCGAGCACCGCGATCCGGACCGGTTCGAGCACCAGCCAGCTGTGGGTCAGGGTCAGCTGGGAGCTCGCCCAGGTGCCGTCGGGGCGGCGCAGCACGTCTCCCTCGCCGAGCAGTTCGGCGCTGTGACGGCCGGCGATCCCGACGCGGAGCACGAGCATGCCCTGCAGCACGAGCATCCCGATCCCATCCAGTCCGGCGCCGCTGCCGGGCCAGGAGCCGGGGGAGATCTCCAGCTGGCGCGCCACGAGCTGGCCCACCGCGGTCGACCGAAGCTCGGGGTCGACCGCCTCCGCCAGCTCGGAGTCCTCCTGCAGCGGGAAGCAGACATTGGTCTCGACGGCGGTCATCGGCCTCATCGGGCGATCGCCGTCTCGGCGACCGGCGCGGCGACCGAGCTGACCAGACCGCCGATCGCGTCCGCGACCTCGCGTGGGCGCTCGAGCGGCGACATGTGGCCGGTCCGCTCGAGCACGATCAGACCGTTTCGCGACGGCAGCGCGTCGGCGATCCGGCGCGAATGGTCGGGTGGGGTGAGGCGGTCACGATCGCCCGCGATCACGAGCGTCGGCACCGTCAGCCGCGCCAGGGCCGAGCCCAGATGCAGGTCCGACAGCGCGATCCCACTCGCCGCGCGGACGTTCGCCGGCGTCGTCATCAGCATGCGCTCGTAGAACGCCACCTGAGCCGCGGTCGCGGTCGGGCCGAACGCCGTGTGGCGGATCACCGCCTGCTGCAGCGGCGTCGACAGCGGCGGCAGCGGCGCCGAGGATCCCAGCAGCGCCCGCCCCAGCCACTGCGGGTTCAGCCGCTTGCCCAGCTCGCCGAGCACAAGCGCGCCGCCGATCAGGTCATCGACGCCCGTGTTGACGAGCGCCGCGCCCGCGACACGCGCGCGGACGTCGTGGTCGGAGGCCCACGCCGCGATCGCCATGCCGCCAAGGGAGTGGCCTACGACGACCACCTCGTCGGCCGGTGCGTCCGCGGCGGCGAGCACCGCCTCGACGTCGTCGCCGAAGCGCTCGATCGAGTAATCGTCGCCCGCGGCGGGACCGCTGGAGCCGTGGCCGCGCAGGTCGTAGGCGACGATCCGCAGGCCGCGGTCGCGCAACAGCCCGATCACCGGTCCCCAGAAGCTCAGCTGCTCGGTCCAACCGTGAGCGAGTACCACCGTGGCGGCGCCGATGGCTCTCGGCTCGGGTTCCAACACCACCGCGTGCAGCAGCGTTCCGTCCGCCGAGATGATCCCGAGCTCGGTTCCGCCGAGCGGCTCAGTCAGCCGCAGATACTCGGGATCGCGCGCCAGCGCGCGCGTGCGCCTGCGCTGTGCGAGCACGCCGGCGGCAAGCGTCGCGGCGACGCCCGCACCGGCCAGCGCGGCGGTTCTGGTCCTACTCCCCGATCGTCCTCCTTCCGAAGAGTCACTCGTCATCAGGTTCGCACCGTAGCGGTCTGGACGCGATCCGGCATCTCCTGAAGCTTCGTACCATGTCGCGCTATGCGGATCGGAATGCTCACCGGCGGAGGCGACTGCCCCGGCCTCAACGCCGTCATCCGGGCCGCGATCCGCAAGGGCGTCGACGGTCACGGCGATGAGTTCGTCGGCTTCCGCGACGGCTGGCGCGGCGTGCTCGACGACGTCTCAGAGGTTCTGACGATCGAATCCACGCGCGGGATCCTGCCCCGCGGCGGCACGATCCTCGGCAGCTCGCGGACCAACCCGTCAAAGCGGGAGAACGGCGTCGCGCTCGTCGCCGCGACCCTCGCGCGTCACCGACTCGATGGGCTGATCGCGATCGGCGGCGAGGACACGCTCGGCGCGGCCAATGCGCTGTCGGAGGCCGGGATCAACGTGATCGGCGTGCCGAAGACGATCGACAACGACCTTGGCGCGACCGACCAGACGTTCGGGTTCGATACCGCGCTGCAGATCGCGACCGAGGCGATCGACCGGCTGCACACGACCGCCGAGAGCCACCACCGGATCCTCGTGGTCGAGGTGATGGGCCGCAGCGCCGGCTGGATCGCGCTGCACTCGGGGCTGGCCGGCGGCGCCGACGTGATCCTGATCCCGGAGATCCCGTTCGACATCGACGAGGTCTGCCGCCTGATCACCCGCCGCCACGAGCGGGGGCGCTACTTCTCGATCGTGGTCGTCGCCGAGGGCGCGACCCCCAAGGCGGGGACGATGACCGTCGCCACCGGTGAGCTCGACGAGTTCGGCCACCCGCGGCTCGGCGGGATCGGCCATCAGCTCGAGCGTGAGATCGAGACCCGGACCGGCTTCGAGACCCGCGCCACGGTGCTCGGCCACGTCCAGCGCGGCGGCAGCCCGACGGCGTTCGATCGGGTGCTCGCGACGCGCCTGGGGCTCGCCGCGATCGACGCCGCCCACGCCGGTCGATGGGGCTCCATGACCGCGCTGCACGCGACCGAGATCGAGCTCGTGACGCTGGCCGATGCGGTCGCCGAGGTGCGGCGCGTGCCGGCCGAGGAATACGCGCGCTACGGCGTCTTGTTCGGCTGACCCGGACCCCGGCGTTCTGCACAGGAAAGCACCGTTTGAGCGGGGCCGATTGCGTCTATCCTGGGCCCAACCGGCATAAACCTGAGCCAGACAGAGGTGTGAGCATCGATGAGCGCGACCGAAGTCACGAACGTCAACCCCAATCTGCGCAAGCTCGTGGAGGCGGGCACCAGCCCCTGGCTCGATCTGCTGCGGCGTTCGCTGGTGGAGGATGGTGAGCTCGCGCGACTGGTCGCCGAGGACTCGCTGCGTGGCGTGACCTCGAACCCGTCGATCTTCGAGAAGGCGATCCTCGACTCCGACGACTATGACGAGCAGCTGCACCAGTTGTTTGACGCGGATAGCGATATGAGCGCTCAGGCGATCTACGAGGAGCTCGCGATCCACGACGTCCGGGGCGCCTGCGACGTCTTGCGTGAGACCTACGAGAACGCCAACCACCAGGACGGCTTCGTCTCGCTCGAGGTCGCAGCCGACCTCGCACACGACCCGGCGGCCACGATCGAGGCGGCCAAGGACTTCTGGAAGCGCGTGAGCCGGCCGAACCTGCTGATCAAGATCCCGGGCACCAAGGAGGGACTCGGCCCGATCGAGGAGGCGATCTACTCGGGCATCAACGTCAACATCACCTTGCTGTTCGCGGTCGACGCCTACGAGAAGGTCGCCGACGCGTATCTGAAGGGCCTCGAGCGCCGGCTGGACGAGGGCAAGTCGCTCGACGTCGCGTCCGTCGCGAGCTTCTTCGTCTCACGGATCGACACCGCGGTCGACAAGCGCCTGGAGGGCAAGGGCCACGACGATCTGCTCGGCACCGCCGCGATCGCCAACGCGCGCCACGCGTACCGCAGCTTCGAGCGGATGTTCGGGACCGACAGTCCGCGCTGGGACGCGCTGCATCACTCGGGCGCGCATCCGCAGCGGCCGCTGTGGGCCTCGACCGGCGTCAAGAACCCCGACTACAAGGACACGATGTACGTCGACGACCTGGTCGCGCCGCACACCGTCAACACGATGCCGCTGGCCACGCTTCAAGCGGTCGCCGACCACGGCACGGTCTCCGGGCCGACCGCGACCCACAACCCAGACGAGGCGCTACAGGCGCTGGAGCGCGCCGGAATCGACCTCGGCGAGGTCACCGACGAGCTCCTCGACGCCGGCGTCAAGCAGTTCGAGGACGCGATGTCACGGTTGCTGGACGGCATCGAGGAGCGCCGTAAGTCCTACAAGGGGCAGGGTTGACCGCGATCGAGCCGGTCGATCTGACCGGCCTGGACAATCCACTCACGGTCGGTCTGGAGCGGCTCCCGGTCCATCCGACGTCGCTGGTCATCTTCGGCGCCACCGGGGACCTCGCGCACCGTAAGCTGCTGCCCGCGCTGTACAACCTCGCGCACGAGGGGCAGCTGCCCGAGCGCTTCGAGATGATCGGCGTCGGGCGCCGGGATAAGGAGCATTCCGAGTTCCGGGACATGCTGACCGACTCGGTCCGGCGCTATTCCCGGCGGCGGCCCGACGAGCGGGTGTTGGGCGGACTGATCGACGACACCCGCTACGTGCAGGGCTCGTTCGACGACGACAGCGTGTACGAGGAGCTCGGCCGGACGCTCGCGGAGTTCGACGAGCGGGCCGGCCGGACGCTGAACCGCGTCTTCTATCTGTCGACCGCGCCCGACTACTTCCCGCTGATCTCGGCCAAGCTCGGTGCGGCCGGGCTCAACGAGGTCGATGGCGCCCAGACGCGGATCGTGATCGAGAAGCCGTTCGGCTATGACCTGGCGTCGGCGCGACGTCTGAACGCGCAGGTGCTGGAAGTCTTCGACGAACCGCAGGTCTACCGGATCGACCACTACCTGGGCAAGGAGACCGTCCAGAATCTGATGGCGCTGCGGTTTGCCAACGCGCTGTTCGAGCCGGTCTGGAACCGCAACTACATCGACCAGGTCCAGATCGTCGCGGCCGAGGACATCGGGATCGGCTCGCGCGCCGGCTACTACGACCACGCGGGGGCGCTGCGCGACCTGGTCCAGAACCACATGCTGCAGCTGCTCGCGCTGCTGGCGATGGAGCCGCCGACCGCGTTCAACGCAGAAAAGCTGCGCGACGAGAAGCTCAAGGTGTTGGAGGCGATCGTGCCGCCGAGTCCCGACGAGGTCGCCCAGATGGCCGTCCGCGCCCAGTATGGACCCGGGGTCGTCGGCGGCGAGCGCGTCTGCGGCTACCTGGAGGAGGACGGCGTGCCATCGGACTCACGGACCGAGACGTATGCCGCGCTGCGGTTGCACGTCTCCAACTGGCGGTGGGCCGGCGTCCCGTTCTACCTGCGGACCGGCAAGCGGCTGCCGCGCAAGCTGACCGAGATCGCGGTGATCCTCAAGCCGGTGCCGCACGTCGCCTTCCAGGGCCACGGCTCGGTCGGGATCCAGGCCAACCAGCTCGTGTTCACGCTGCAGCCCGACGAGGGCGTGGCGGTCTCGATCGGGGCCAAGCTGCCGGGCACGCGGATGCAGATCCGCCCGGTCAACCTGGAGTTCCGCTACGGCACCTCGTTCCTGTCGGAGTCACCCGAGGCGTATGAGCGGCTGATCCTCGACGCGATGCTGGGAGACGCGACACTGTTCACGCGCAACGACGAGATCGAGGCGCTGTGGGGGATCGTCGACCCGATCCTCGAGGCCTGGGACGCCGACCGCAGCACGCCGATCCCGCAGTACGAGTCCGGTGGCGCCGGACCCGCGGAGTCGGATGCGCTGGTCGACGGCGGCCGCATCTGGCGGCGTCTGTGAGCGACGACGTCTGGGCAGAGCAGGACACGACACCCGACGCGATCGAGGCGGCGATGCGCGACATGCTGCGCGCGCGTCACGCGGCCAACGAGCGGCTGGCGCCCGCGCGGGTGCTGAACCTGGTCGTGATCGTCGATCGCGAGTGGAAGGGCGAGATCGCCAACCGCCTGGAGCGCGCCGGCCGCTACCACGGCTCACGCACGATCCTGTGCGCGGTCCAGGAGGGCCGGACCACGCTCGACGCGATCGCGACCGTCTCGTACGACAACCCCGAGGACAAACTCGGCGTGATGTGGGAGAAGGTCGAGATCGATCTCGGCCCCGAGCACCTGCCGGCGCTGCAGACGATCATCGACCCGATCGTCGTGTCGGGACTGCCGACCGTGTTGTGGTCGCCCCACCGCCACGACGATGCGATCAGGGCGCTGCTGCCGCTGATCGACGTGATCCTGCTGGACTCCGACGACCTCCCGTCGGCCGCCGACGCGTTCGAGCGGGTGTTCTCGGTCCGTGACCACGCGTACGTGATCGACCTCGCGTGGCTGCGTACGACGCCGTGGCGCGAGCGGTTGGCGGCGAGCTTCGACCTGCCCTCGCGGCTCGCCGCGCTCGGCCACGTCGAGGAACTGGACATCCGTCACCGCGACGGTTCGAGCGCCTCGGCGCTGCTGCTGGCCGGCTGGCTGGCGTCGCGCCTGGGCTGGGAGGCCAGGCCGCTCGAGCTGCACCAGGGCGACCGCCGCGAGGGCAACGTCTCAAACGGCGCAGACGAGGTGCGGATCCTGATGCGCGAGTCCCACCAGGAGGCCCCCGGTCTGGCCGGCGTGATGGTCTCCTGCCGTCCGGAGCTGTCGCTGTCGCTGGAGCGCGGCTGGGGCGGGCTTGACGCGACCGAGAAGCTCGGCGACGGCACCGTCTCGCGCTGGAAGATCCTCGGCGCCTCACGCGGGGAGGGCGGGATCCTCGGCGACGGGATCCGTCAGGCGCTGCTGCGCGAGCCGACCTACTGGCCGGCGCTGAACGCCGCGCGGGAGCTCTGCAACGTATGAGCGTCACGATCGACGTCGTCGCCGATCCGGCGCAGGCGTGCGCGCGGCTGATGCTCGACGCCTGCCGGGCGGGCGGCTCACCGCAGATCGTGCTCGCCGGCGGCTCGACGCCGAAGGCCGCCAACGAGCTGTTCGCCGCGAGCGTGCGGTCGGAGGGCGTCGACCTGTCCGGCGTGACGTTCTGGCTGGGCGACGACCGTGCCGTCGCGCCCGACGACGATCGCTCCAACTACAAGATGATCAGGTCGACCCTGCTCGACCCGCTGGCCGACCTCACGACGCCGGTCGTCCACCGGATCGAGGGCGAGCTGGGCTTTGCCGAGGCGGCCGCTCGCTACGAGCGACTGCTGCGCTCGGCCGGCGACGTGCGCTTCGATCTGCTGCTGCTCGGGATCGGCTCCGACGGGCACACGCTGTCGCTGTTTCCGGGCAAGCCGGGGATCCGGGAACGGTCACGGCTGGTCGTCGGCGTGCCCGAGGCGGGTTTGGAGCCGTTCGTGCCGCGCGTGTCGTTCACGCTGAGCGCGGTCGCGCTCGCCTCGCACGTCGTGTTCCTGGCCGCCGGCGCGTCCAAAGCCGATGCGCTGACCCGCGCGTTCGGGCCCGATGCCGCGGCGGACCCGGCGGTCCCGTCGTCGATGATCCCGACGGTCGCGTCGAACGTGACGCTGCTGGTGGACGGTGCGGCCGCGGCGGGGCTCGACGCGGCGGGCTCGGCCGGAGACGAGTCGTCGTGACCGATGTCGTCGGCGTCGATCTCGGGGGCACCAAGATCGCGTTCGCCTGCTTCGACGGCCACCAGCTGGCCGAGTCGACGATCGTCGCGACCGACACCTCCAGCTCGGAGGCGCTGATCGAGCAGCTCGTCGACGGCGTCTCGAAGTGCCGCGGTTCAGAGCTGGACGGGGTCGGGATCGGCGTCCCGTCGGTCGTCGAGTTCGCGACCGGACGGGTCGTCTCCTCGGCCAACATCCCGCTGCGCGACGTACCGCTGCGCCGGGCGCTCGGCGACCGGCTCGGGGTGCCCGTGTTCGTCGACAACGACGCGACCGTCGCCGCGCTGGCCGAAGCCCACGACGACGACCTGCGCATGGTCGCCACCGATCTGGTGATGCTGACGATCGGCACCGGCGTCGGCGGCGGGCTCGTGCTCGGGGGACGCATCTACCGCGGCGCGACCGGCGGCGCCGGCGAGCTCGGTCATACGATGGTCGGCATGGACATGGACCGCGCCGTGCCCGAGGCCGGCAGGTTCCCCCAGCGCGGATCGTTGGAGGGCGAGGCGGCCGGCCACGCATTCGATGGGTTGGTCGGCGAGTACGCGCGGTCTCATCCGTCCTCGTCGCTCGGTCGGCGTCTGGCGGCGGGGGAGCAGCTCACCGGCGTCGAGGCCGTGCAGGCCGCGCATGACGGCGACGTTGACGCGCGGCGGATGATCGAGCTATGGGGTGAGCGCGTCGGGATCGGGATCGCCAACGCGATCAACACGTTCGACCCCGAAGAGGTCGTGATCGGCGGCGGCGCGGCGCGCGCCGGCGAGCTGCTGCTCGAGCCCGCGCGGCGGACCGCGGCCGCGTACGTGCTGCCGGGGCTCGGATCGGCGACCACGATCCGCGCCGCGCGCCACGGCGTCCGGGCCGGGGTGCTGGGGGCGGCGCTGCTGGCCGCTCACGAGCTGGCGGGCGCATCGCAGACCGAGCGCGTGCAGGTACGGTCATGATCGTCGCCTGCGGCTTTGACCACGCCGGCTACGTGCTGCGCGACCGGCTCCTGGCGGAGATCGTCGGGCTCGGCCACGAGGTCCTGGACTTCGGCACCGACCGACCGGACCCGATCGACTACCCCGACAAGGCGCTCGAGGTGGGCCATGCCGTCGCCTCCGGCCGCGCCGAGCGGGGCGTGATCGTCTGCGGCTCGGGCGCGGGGGTGTCGGTCGCGGCGGGCAAGATCCGTGGCGTCCGCGCGGCGACGATCCACGACCACTACACAGCGCATCAAGGCGTCGAGCACGACGGGGTCAACGTGCTGTGTCTCGGCGGGCGCGTGATCGGGGTCGAGGTGATGGTCGAGATCGTTCAGGCGTTCCTGAGCGCCGTCGTGTCAGACGAGGAGCGCCACGTCCGCCGGCGCGCGAAGGTCGATGAGATCGAGCGGACGATGGGGGATGTATCGTTCCCGGCCGATTTCGGCCGCTGAGCGGCCGCGCGTTCGTGGTTTGATCACCAAGGAGAGCCCCCGCTCATGGCCGACCGCCTGTTCATCGTGCGTCACGGAGAGACCGAATGGAGTCGCTCCGGCCAGCACACGAGTCGTACCGACCTGCCGCTGACCAAGCACGGGATCGAGCAGGGGGAGGTGGTCGGGCGCAAGCTCTCGGGCGAGTCCTTCGAAATGGTGCTGTGCAGCCCTCTGAGTCGCGCGCGGGAGACCTGCCGTCTGGCCGGCTTCGCCGACGCGGCGGAGATCGACGACGATCTGCACGAATGGAATTACGGTGAGTACGAGGGCCGCACGACGCCGCAGATCCGCCAGGTGAACCCCGACTGGTGGCTGTGGCGTGACGGCTGCCCGGGCGGCGAGTCGCCCGAGGAGGTCGGAGCCCGGCTGGACCGCGCGCTGCAGCGCATCGCCGCGGTCGACGGCGACGTGCTGGCGTTCGCGCACGGCCATTCGCTGCGGGTGCTGACCGCCCGCTGGCTCGAGCTCGAGGTGGGCACCGGCGCGCACTTCAAGCTCGCGGCGGCCGCCGTCAGTGTGCTCGGCCACGAGCGCACGACGCCAACGATCGACCGCTGGAGCGTCTGACCGGACGGGGCCCGAGCGTGGCGTGCGCCCGGTATCGGCTGCCCGCGGGCCCGTACGAGCCGGTTGGGATATTTGTACGTCTCTACCGGACTTTTCTCCCACTCACGCGTGACAGCTGTCATAGCCGATTTCGGCCGCGGGGAGCTGTCATGCGGGCAGCGGCGCCGGCTCGATCTGGCGCTGGCGCTGATCGGCGACCCCGTGTGTTTTGCGGGCAACGGCGGGGCCCGTGGCGCAGGTTGCGATCGATCTGACACTGATCTATGATGCGCCGCCAAACGGGGCCAGGGGGGGCCGCTTTGATACTGCTGGTAGCGCGAATCATCGTCGGATGCGTCTTCGCGGTCGCGGGCGTCGCAAAGCTCTCGGACGTCGATGCGACACGGTCCGGCATGGCTGCGTTCGGAGTGCCGCGGCGACTGGCTGCGCCGGCCTCGATCACGCTGCCGATCGCCGAACTGGCGGTCGCCGGGCTGCTGGTCCCGCCGTCGACCGCCGGTGCTGCGGCTGTGGTGGCTGCCGCTCTGCTGCTCGTGTTCGCCGCAGCGATCGTGGCCCAGCTGGCTCGCGGCCGGCGGCCTGACTGCAACTGCTTCGGGCGCGTCGGCTCGAGCACGGCTGGGGTGACGCCTTTGGCCCGCAACGTGCTGCTCGCCGCGCTGGCCGTCTCGATCGCAGTCGCCGGTCCCGGCGAGAGCGTCGGCCGGGCGCTCGGCGGCGTCACCCCGGCGGTGATCGTCGTGGTCGCCGTGCTCGCCGTGGTGATCGTCACACAGGGGTGGTTCAGCTTTCAGCTGTTCGCGCAGAACGCGCGCTTGCTGGAGCGCGTGACGCGGTTGGAGCAGCATTCGGCGGCTGGCGGGTCGTTGCCGGCGGCTGCCGGGGTGTCGCCGGCGGCTCCCGAGTCGTCGTCGGCTCCCGAGTGGCGGCGCGCGGTGCTCTCGGTCGGGGCCCCCGCGCCGGACTTCACGCTGCCTGACCTGTCGGGCAGGAGCTGGTCACTCGCGGACCTCTTGACGGCCGGCCGGGCGCTGGCGCTCGTGTTCTTGGACCCGGACTGCCCAGCCTGCTGGCTGATCGTGCCGGGTTTGGAGCGGATCGCCGCCGCCCGTGCCGGGCAACTGGAGCTTGCGATCATCACCCGTGGCGCGGTGGCGGACGTGATCGCCCGGCTGGATCGGTCCTATGCCGGCCCAGTGCTGCTGCAGGAGGGTCGCGAGGTCGCCAAGCGGTTCGGCGTGGTTGGCGTCCCGAGCGCGGTGATGGTCGAGCCCGGGGGCCGGATCTCGGGGCCGGCCGTTTTCGGCGCGACCGAGATCGAACGGCTGCTCAGCTCCGGCATCGACGGCGCCGCCGCCGCGGCGGTGACCCGATGAAGCCGACCAACGATCAGCTGCAGGCGGTGCACAAGGCGCTCTACAAGCGTTCGCGGCTCGACGCGCTCACCACCCTGAATCGCAACATCGCGGTGCTGATGAACCTCAACCCGGAGTCTGAGCTGTCGCCGAATGACGTCCGCAATCCGCCTGGATCGGGTCCGACGTGGTTTATCCCGGCCACCGGTGCGGTCGATCAATTCGTGGTCGAGGCCGCGGGTGACTGCGACAAAATCGCAGCCGCGCTGATGGACATGCACGACGACGTCGGGACGGTCGACTTCCCCGCCGCCGACAAGCAGCACCTGCAGGCCGCGATCGCCGCAGAGGCGGCGTCCTGGACCGCGCGGGGCCAGATCTGGCGGGCGCCATCAATCCCGGACGTCGACGCCGCGAACGAGCAGATCCAGCAACACGTCAGGACCGCCCTGAGCGAGTCACAGCAGGTGTCGGCGTATCTGAAGACCGCGCAGGAGGTCGGGCAATGATCCGCTCAGGCGAGCGCGAGCTTGGCCCCGACGCGGGCGAGCGGGGCCACTGGCTCGACCGGTTGGCCCGCCGCTACACCCGTCGCCAGGCGCTGAAGGCGGCCGCCGCCGGGGCGGCGCTGACCACGTTCCCGTTGCTGCGCGCAGCCCCGGCGCTGGCCGACGACCCACATGCCTGCCAGCAGGGGTGCCTGTGGACGTCCCATCAGACGGCGGCGGCCGGGCACACGCGGTGCAACCTCACCGGAACCCTCGCCTACCTGTTGGTGATCGGCTACGGACCGGCGCTCGGCCTCGGATATCTCGCGTTTCCCGCGAGCGGGGCGGCGGCCATCGAGGTCGGGCTCAGCTGCAGCGACAACGTCAACATCCAGCAGAAGGCCGACAACCACGACTGCCTGCAGCCCGGCTGTCCGGACTTCGATCCCAAAGGCGCGCACGGACCGTGCGAGGGGGTCATGAACAACTGCTGCCCGTGCAGCAACGTGCTCCAGGGCTACCAGCCGTGCGTCTACGACTGCAACGATCCGACGCACGACTGCTGCGGCGAGTCGTGACGGACTCGGTCAGTGCGGCTGAGAGGAGTCGAACCTCCACGCCCGTAAGGGCACGGCGACCTGAACGCCGCGTGTATACCAGTTTCACCACAGCCGCTGGCGGCCCTGGAAGTTAGCAACTCCCGGACCCCGAGCGTCACCTGCGACAGCGGTCAGTCGGCGTGCTTCTCGTCGTGGCCGCCGAACTGCTTGCGCATCGCCGACAGCAGCTTGTCGCCGTAGACCGCCTCGCCGCGGGAGCCGAAGCGCGCGAACAGCGAGGCCGACAGGACGTTGGCGGGGACGCCCTCGTCGATCGCCGCCAGCACCGTCCAGCGTCCCTCGCCTGAGTCCGAGACGCGGCCGGTGAACTCCTCCAGTTGCGGTGACTTGTACAGCGCCTCGGCGGTCAGGTCCAGCAGCCACGAGGCGATCACCGAGCCACGGCGCCAGACCTCGGCGACCTGGGGCATGTCGAAGTCGTAGGAGTAGTACTCGGCCGCGTTCTCGATCGGCGCCGTCTCGGCGTCCTGCTCGCTCATCTCCGAGCCGATGTTCGCGTGGTGCAGGATGTTCATCCCCTCGGAGTACGCGGCCATGATCCCGTACTCGATCCCGTTGTGGACCATCTTCACGAAATGGCCGGCGCCGGACTTGCCGCAGTGCAGGTAGCCGAGCTCAGCGGGGACCGGGTCGCCCTCGCGACCGGGCGTGCGCTCGGCGTTGCCGAGGCCCGGCGCGAGCGCGCGGAAGATCGGATCGAGCCGCGTGACGGCGACATCGTCGCCGCCGATCATCAGGCAGTAGCCGCGCTCGAGGCCGAACACGCCGCCGCTGGTGCCGACGTCGACGTAGTGCAGGCCGCGCTCCTTCAGCGCCTTGGCGCGGCGGATGTCGTCGTGGTAGTAGCTGTTGCCGCCGTCGATGATCGCGTCATCGGCCTGTGCGTGCACGGCGAGCTTGTCGACGGTGTCCTCGGTGAACGCCGCCGGGACCATCACCCAGATCGAACGCGGCGGCTCGAGCTTGGCGATCAGCTCCTCGATCGTCTTGGCGCCGGTGGCTCCCTCGCCGGCGAGCTCGTCGACCGCTTCGGCGTTGACGTCGTAGACGACGCAATCGTGTCCCGCATGCATCAGACGGCGCACCATGTTGGCGCCCATCCGGCCGAGTCCAACCATTCCGAGCTGCAACGAGATCAGCCTCCTGGGTCGTCGCTCCGAGCTGGTGGAAGGTGCGCTCGTCGCGGTCTAGATCGGGCAGTCGCCAGCTTAGTGGGCCGCTTGCCCGGATGGCTCGTTGGGGGAGCGTGGACGTGGTCCCTTGCGTGTCGTCGGTGAACCCGGGCTTGCGCGCGAAGGACTCGCCGGCCTGGCAGCGAACGCTCAAATCGCGATGAGTGCGGGCAACGAAGCCGAGGCCAGCTCGGCGATGGCGGTGCAGCGCCGCTTCGACGTGGTGCTGCGCGGCTATGACACGGCCGAGGTCGACGCGCATCTCAAGCGCGTCAGCGAGTGGTTCTCCCAGAGCCGGGCCGGCCAACTCGCGCGTGACCACGAGCGGCGATTCACGCTACGCGAGGAGCAGGTCGCCGCGCGCGAGCGGGAGGCTTCGGAGTTGCTGGCCGGTGCTCGGGTCGAGGAGCAGGCGACGCTCGAAGGCGCCCGCCTGCGGGCCGAGTCCCAGCTGCGACAGGCCGAGCGGATCCGCGCCGAGGCCGAGTCCGAGCGCGACCGGCTGCTCGGGGACGCTGCCCTGCAGACCGCCGCCGCGGAGATCGTCACGGCGGCGCAGGAGCGCGCGCGTGAGCTCGGGGCGCACGCCGATCTGCTGCTCGCCGACGCGCGGGCGGAGGCCGAGCGGATCGCGGCCGACGCGGCAGCTCAGCGTGAGGCGCAGTTCGAGGCAACGCGCCTGGCCACCGAGCAGTTGATGGTCGCCGCCCGCGCTCAGGCCGCCGACCTCGCGCGCGATCTGCGCGTCGCCGCCGAGCGCGAGGTGCGCGAGTACGTCGACCGCCGCCAGCGGGAGATCGACCGGCTCGTGCACCAGGCTCGGCGCGGCCGCGGGCGCCGTACCGGGCGCGATGCCCGTCCTGACCAGCCTCGCCTCGACGAGGGAATCGAGCCGGAACTGTTCACCGCTCCGAGTGACGACCAGAAGGCGGGGAGCTGAGCGGCCGGGTGACGTCCTGGCGCTAAGCTGATACCGCCCGGGCCGGCAGAGCGCTGCCGGCCCAGGTCCAAGCCCCTCCCCGCCGCTATCGTCTAGGGGACTAGGACGCCGCCCTCTCACGGCGGAAACCCGGGTTCGAATCCCGGTAGCGGTACTTCGGAAAGCCCTGCTAAGCAGGGCTTTCGTCGTAGGGTGTGAAACAAGGTGCGAACACCGCAAGGAGTCCCCACCAACCTGGCGGGCGAGCCCAATGACTGATGAAGAGCTCGAGCCGAGCGCAGCCGATCGACGGCTCGCCGAGATCCTCAAGGGCACGGTTGACGCGTTCGAACTCGACCCGAGCGAGCCGCCGCGTCTGTTCAGTGTCGGCGGCGGCGTCATCAAACACCCAGCTTGGCCGCTGGACCCTTGGCTCGTTCGCAGACACGACGTCCTCCAACTCGAGGATCTGGGGCTAGTCGGCTCTGAGGCGCTCCCGCAAGACGGGATCGCGTTCTGGCCCACCCCCGATGGGCGCAAGGCGGTCCACGCCATCGGCGACCTGCTTGAGCGTCGCAGCGAGCAGGTCGAAAGCGACAGCCACCGTTCAACCCTGCAGAAATGGGCAGGCCGCCTGCAGGCAAGCCAGGTCCAGGCTGGGTTGGAGGTTCAAGCGATCGCGCTCGGACTCCACTTCCTGCTCGCGATCCACGAGCGAGCCCGAGTCGCCGGCAACCCGCCGCTACGCGCTAAGCCACCACCGCGCGCAGTCCTGCGATCCCGTGCGCGCCCGACGGCGGCTATGTCCTGGTCGAGGAGCGCACGGCACCACAGGGCGTCCATGCGACTCTCGCCCTGGAGTCCAGACCGGGAGTTGAGTCGCCGCAGCCGACGCAGGATCGCCTCGGCGGCCTTCTCGTTCTGGCGGAGAAGGCCGATGCGCTGGTTGCGTTCGACGTTGGTGATCTCAGAGGGGAGGTCGTCAAGCGGCGTAGTCGGAGTCCATCCCACACGCTTGAGGGCCGCAGCAAAGGCTCGCGCCTGCTTGCGAGCGTTGGTCAGGTAGACCCGGCCAGTCTCGAGGCCCGACGGGCTTTGAGTACGTCAGGCAGGCGGTCGCCGTAGAGCCAGCGAAGGCCCTGGACCGTTTGCTGTCCGATGAGGCTCGGCTGAAGGGCGCCGGACCGACGGGCGAGGAACACCGCGACGGCCAACGCGCAGGGCGGCCTTATCGGCGGTGCCGCATGTCAGGCGGCGACGACGTGGGCGGCGAACACGACGGTGCATTGGGCAGACCTTGGCAGCACGGGCGACGACATCGCTCTCATGGTTCAGGAGTTCACGCCAAGCAACGTCACCCACGAGGTCGCACTGTTCGACGGGAACGCATACCTCCTCTGTTACGCGTTTACCACGCCCAGGTCGCGCAGGTGCAGGCCCCCTCGGCTCCGTCGTGTTCGTTGCAGTTGGAATCTGACGGCGGGTGGGGGTCGGGGTTCGCGAACGGCCAGTTGATCGGGTGCATCCGCCGTGCCCAGGCTTTGGCCACGACGTATATGCAGGGCGCCGTGTTCCTGCAGTCAAACGGGACTAGCGGGTCATCGACGGCGTTCGTGACCGGCTTCATGCTGGACGTGCTCCAGCCGTTCCTGATGGGACGCAGCTGATGGCTTCACGTGAGGAGACTCTGCTGTCCCTGGTCAGTGCGCAGGGTCACGAGGGTGACGACGAGATCCGCCCACTCGGCGTTCACGCGTGGCCTTCGCGTCGGGCTTCGCGGATGTCCAGGCGTCGGATCCGCGCAGCCTCACGGCGTGCGGCGTCGCGCTTTTTGACGTCCACGCCGAGGGAGGCGAAGAACAGGAACGGGCCGATGGTCACGGCTTCGAAGATCCAGAAGGCGGTCATCGTCGATCCACGCTTCACCCTCGCACACCACCAGATCGGAGTCAATCGTGGCTGAAGCGGACGGGGCGTCGAGGGATCGCGATGGTGATGATCGCCCGGAACGAGCGCGACAACATCCAGCCGTGCTTTGACCCTCTGGCGCCGCCGGCGCGTGTCGCCGGTGAGCCTGCTGGCGCCGGCATCGTCGCCGCTGCTGAGACGGTCAGCGTGATGTGCGCCCGTCTGCGGGCGCCGGGATGCGCCGGCGCCGGTTGGTCGGCATGCGGGCTCGGATGGCCGGATAGGCGTGGCACGTGACCGCTGCTCCCCGGCGACCGCGGCGACGCCTGATGCAGCTGCGACGCAGGTCTCGCGAGGGTCTCGTGCGTGTCTACGGGGTCGTCCCCGGGGGCGCAGAGGAACTGCTCGGCGGCGATCCCGTCGCAGATCTCACTGAGGTTGTGCGCTGCTCCGGACAGCGCGCCGTTCGTCCCGAGGTCGTTGACGACGTTGCCGAGGTCCGTGCTGAGGTCGCTGGTCATGGTGCTCTGCAGGCCAGCGATCGCCGTGTTGGTCTTGGCGAGCCGCGTATTGATGCTCTTCAGGCTGCGGTCGGCGCTCTGGTCCTGCACGCGCTGCACCGCGGCGGCGATCGTCTCGGCCCTCGAGCTGTTCGACCCGAGTGCGGAGTGCAGCGATCACGCGTTGCTGTGCCGCGAGCTCTTCCTTGAGCGCGACCATCGACAAAGGCGACGCGGCCGGCTTGGTGTCGCGCTGATGCAGGAACGCCCTGAGATCGTCGCGGCGGATGCGGACCCGGCGACCGCCGGCGCGGACCGCGGGGAGCTCGCCTCGGTCAACCCAGTCGTAGACCGTTTGCGGCACGACCCGGAGCATGTCTGCGATCTCGCCGACGGTGACGTACTCGCTGCGAACAGGCTCGTCCGCCATCGCCTGGAGTCCAACGGAACCCAGTCGCGGCGGCGGACTCAGTGGAGTATTCGTGATGCCCGAGCATCTCTGCCCAGTGTCTTGATCACGCAGAGCACGCGTAGCTTTCACCCAGTTTGCGTAAATTTCACCTATTTTACTTAGATTTAGTATGTTGGACGTTGCGCCGGAGGCACGGCGGAGGTGGTTCTCGCCGGGGTGGGGAGGCAATGCGCTGGAGGCGGGCCGGCCGGTGAGAGCCGTGCCATCGCTCACCTGGGCGCGGGTGGCCGAGTTCGGCAGACAGGGCATGGCAGGGGCCAAGGCGTTTCTATGACGGGGGAGGAGCAAGATGAGGCGATTCGTTCCGCGATCTCCGACAGCCATCGTGCTGTCGCTGATCGCGATTTTCATGTCGATGGGTGGTGCGGCCTACGCCGCGACCACGCTCGACAACGGTTCCGTGCGCGCCAAGAACCTGGCCAATGGTGCGGTCACAAACTCGAAGCTGGCCCAGGGCGCGGTCAGTCCAGGGAAGTTGAACAAGGCGCTGTTGAGCGCGATCGCCGCAAAGGGTGGTTCGGGTTCTCCAGGCTCTGCAGGTTCTCAGGGTCCGCAGGGACCTCAGGGTCCAAAGGGAGACACGGGTGCTCAAGGTCCCGAGGGCGACACGGGCGATCCCGGCCTGCAAGGCCCCAAGGGCGATACCGGAGCCACAGGAGCTGCGGGTCCTCAAGGCGCTTCCGGCGCCACGGGTGCGACTGGTGCGACAGGCGCCACGGGTGCGACTGGCACGTTCTCAGCGGCGGACATTACGGTCGTGTACACCCCGCCTCCTGTCAAGGTCCCGGCCGCTGGCGAGGGGCCGGCGACGGAGGAGGCGGTGTGCCCGGCGGGCGATGTCGCGATCAGCGGCGGTTACGCCGCGGGCCAGTTCGTCCAGGTTTGGAGCAGCGAGGCTGATCCGAGCGGCAACGGCTGGGACGTCACCTTTTACAACGAGGGGGAAAACCCCGATGGCACCGGGCCTGCGCTGCCGGTGCAGGTACAGGCGATCTGCGCGAGCTAGTCAACGTCGGTCGGGGGCGGGCCTCCGTCAGGATTGAGGAGGCCCGCGTTCCGCTCCAGCGGGTTGCCCGAAGACGGCCTCGGGTCGATTGCTCCTCACGGCCGTCAATCGAACATACGTTCGAATGACCGTGTACCGATATGAACTCATCGAGTACGACCCTCGGCGACCCTGGGTAGTCCTCGCAGCAGAGCGCAAGACCGTCGAGTTGGCGGACAATTAGAAGTTCGACCTGTGGGCTCGGCAGCAGTTCCCGGATGATCGCTACCGGGTCCTGCTCGAGCATGAGACCCCGCGATGGCCCGGCGCCGCGCCTGACAGGGAGTGACGCCGCGTCTGGAAACGTCCTCCCGAACACGTCCACGGCGTCAGGTGTACCTGACGCTGTGAATGAGCATGTTGCCGATAACAGGGGTGTTATCGTGAAGTGCATGAAGCTGAACGAGATGAAGACCAACGACGAGCTGATCGCCGAGCAGCTCCGCACCGACCCCGAGTTCCGCGCTGAGTGGGAGCGGACGGCGCTTGCGCGTGCGGTCTCGGTCGCCATCGTCCGATACCGCGCCGACCACGACCTCTCGCAGCGTGAGCTTGCCGAACGCCTCGGCATGAAGCAGCCCCAGGTGGCCCGCCTGGAGCTCGGCAAGGTCAATCCGAGCATGGAGACGCTCATGCGCGCCTCGGCCCAGTTGGGCATCGAGTTCACGATCGACGTCCGCCCGGCCGGGACCACGGTCCACAACGTCACGAAGCGGGCGCAGGCCAACAACATCGTCGGCTCGGTTCGCACCAGCGAAGCCGAGGTTCTCGTCGCCGCGCGATAGAACACGCTTCACGCCTGCTCGGCGCCGTGATCAGGGACTGGTGGCGCTTGTCTGTAGGACGGGGGATGCTGATCCGAAACGGGGCGCGATGGACCCGCATTCGGTGGGCTGTGGCGTTCCCAGGTGACGGATCGACGTCTATTCTCCGCCGTGTGCACGGTCAGTCGCGCCCATGACGATCCGTCGTTTGCTCACTGAGACGGCCGGCATGGCGGCGTCTCATCTTGAGGGGATCTCTGAGCGTCCGATCGGCTGGTCCGCCGACGTTCAAGAGCTACGCGCGGGCTTGGGTGGCCCGCTTCCGGAGCGACCGGTCGATCCGCTGCAGGTCGTGACCGAGCTCGCGGCCTCCGCCGAGCCTGGGTTGGTTTCGAGCCCGAGCGGACGGTATTTCGGGTTTGTGATTGGCGGCGCGGCACCGGCGGCGCTGGCGGCGGATTGGCTGACGTCGGCGTGGGATCAGAACGCGGGGCTGTATGTCTGCGGGCCGGCCGCCGCCGTGGTGGAAGAGGTGGCGGGAGGATGGACTGCAGAGCTTCTCGGGCTGCCGGCTGAGGTGTCGTTTGGTTTTGTGACCGGGTGTCAGATGGCACACGTCACCGGGCTGGCTGCGGCTCGCTATAGGGTCCTGGCGCGTGTGGGCTGGGACGTCAACGATCAGGGGTTGATCGGCGCGCCCGCGGTTCGGATCTTCGTCGGCGCAGAGCGCCACGTCACCGTCGACCGCGCGCTGCGGTTGCTCGGGTTCGGCGCTGCGTCAATCGTGTCGGTCGAAGCTGACGCGCAGGGTCGGATGAGGCCGTCTGCCTTACGCGAAGCGCTGGCGCGCCACAAAGGGGTGCGTATCGTCTGCGCTCAGGCTGGAAACGTCAACACGGGCTCGGTCGATCCGTTGTCGGAGATCGCTGACATCGCGCATGAAGTTGGCGCATGGCTTCATCTCGACGGTGCCTTCGGACTTTGGGCCGCCGCAAGCCCGTCGCTGCGACATCTCGTCGTCGGGGCCGATCGCGCGGACTCTTGGGCTACCGACGCTCACAAATGGCTCAACGTCCCGTATGACTCGGGGATCGTGTTCTGCGCGGATCCCGAAGCTCACCAAGCCGCGATGAGTGTCCGCGCCGGCTATCTGGTCCACGCCGATGCTGACGGTCCTCGGGACCAGCTCGATTGGAATCCTGAGTTCTCACGCCGCGCACGCGGCTTTGCGGTGTACGCGGCAGTTCGCTCGCTCGGCCGATCCGGAGTCGCTGAACTGGTCGAGCGATGTTGTGCCCACGCGCGACGATTCGGCGACGGACTCGCCGCCGTTCCCAACGCTGAGGTGCTCAACGACATTGTGCTCAACCAGGTCCTCGTCCGGTTCCTTGACGAAGCGGGCGATCACGATGCACGGACACGCTCGGTTATCGAGGCCGTCCAGCGAGAAGGCACCTGCTGGCTGAGCGGCACGACCTGGCACGGCATGACCGCGATGCGCATCTCGGTCTCAAGCTGGGCCACCACCAGCGACGACGTGGAACGCTCGTTGGAATCGATCGAGCGAGCGGCAGCCGCCGCTCGCTGAGCCGAACCTAAGACGAGCGCAGTTCGATCCCGGAACGCTGGTCTCTGTCGTCTCCTGTGCAATCACGAGGTCGCGCGTCCGCTTTCCTGCTGGCCCGCGCGAAGGAGAAGTACGTCGCCCGACATCCGCGCCGCCGACATGGCTGCTACTGCGTGAATTCAGAAGCCTGATCGAGATCCCGAGACACGGACCAGTGGCAGTGACAGCGGCATAGTTCGACGTCCGCTTCTGCAAAGTCACGAAGGGGCCACCGCGTCGGCGTGACCCCTGAAGGCGTAAGCACCCACGCTCGGGCCGGCTCGCGACAGCGGACGCGGACGCGCGTTCGTTGTCGTACGGGCATCTCCTAGGAGACTCCGCGGGCCCCTGCTCGGCGCGGAAAGCGCGCATCCACGGTGGTCGCCCACGGGCCGGATCGCCGCTGCCACGTCGCATCTCGGCGCCTGCGAGACACGATGTGCTTGCAGGCACCATGCTGCGCCACAGTCGCGCCACCGTCGACCCTGATCGAGGGCGGTTATCGGCCCCCTGAGAGCGGTTCACAACGAACCCGGAACATGTCGATTTGCAGGTAGATCAGGCTCAACTCATTCCTCAGAAGCTGGCTTCGAATCCCGGTAGCGGTACTTCCGACGATCGAGTCTCCGCGGCGGGCAACCGGGGTCACTCTCGACCTATGCGGATGATGGGGCGATCGTGTAGACGACCTCGACTTCGGCATCGACCTGCTGGACGCCAGGATGGACGGTGGTCGGCGTCGTTACGCCGGTGGGCGCGGATCCCGGCGCCGACTTGCTCGTGCCGGGGCTGACCACGCCGGACTGCGGGTTCAAGTCGACCGACTGCACGCCGGTGACGGTATAGCCGAGCGCAGCCGCGGCCGCGTTCGCCTGCTGCTGGGCGCTGGCCAGCGCCGCCTTGTTGGCCGCGATCTGGCCGGCCGCC
>Ga0302325_10004571_pt1 | contig 31902 bp, 29 predicted proteins | sample Palsa_T0_2_FD_201948 | JGI IMG/M metagenome (GOLD analysis project Ga0302325, IMG submission 201948) | Peat permafrost microbial communities from Stordalen Mire near Abisko, Sweden - Palsa_T0_2 | ecosystem: Environmental > Terrestrial > Soil > Palsa > Peat permafrost | place: Sweden: Abisko... | reverse complement strand
TATTCTGTTTCACCATCTGGAACAGTTATTGGTACGGCACGGTGCTAACGTGAACGAGATGGAGTGCTATGCGGCGGCGTCGGGACCCGGGTCGTTCACCGGCGTGCGCGTCGGACTCGCGGCGGCGAAAGGCCTGGCTGAAGCGACCGGCAGGAAAGTGGTGGCAGTTTCGAATCTGCAAGCACTGGCTTACTTTGGATCGGCGCCGTTGCGCGCGGTGGTGTTGGACGCGCGCCGGGGCGAAGTTTATGGCGCGGTTTATAACGATCGGCTGGAGGCCGTTGTTCCCGAAGCGGTGCTGAAGTTCTCGGATTGGCTCAAGACGCTGCCTGCCGTGGGCTTTGAATTTATATCCATCGATTTTTCGCCATTCCAAGGGCACGTGGACCCCGCGATCCCCATCGTGACGGCCCCGCGCGCGCTGGCGGGCGCTATCGGCCGTATCGCCTGGAAGGAATTCGAGGCTGGCCGGGCGAGCGATCCGGAAAAAATCGACGCGAACTACGTGCGCCGATCGGACGCCGAGCTGTTCTGGCAAGATCCTCGCGTCAAATGACCGATTCAATCGTCGTCCTGATTCCGCTGTTCAACGATTGGGAGGCGGCCGAACTGCTCCTCAATGATCTGGACCGCGCGTTCACCGGCAACCGGGAGGCTGCCGAGGTTTTGATCGTCGACGACGGTTCCAGCCAAGCGGCGCCGCCCGAGTTCGCTTGCAAACGGTTCGCGGCGTTGAAGTCGGTGGACGTTCTGCGACTGCGCCGCAATTTGGGCCATCAACGCGCCATTGCCGTGGGATTGGTCTACGTTTATCAGAATCGGCCTTGCCGCGCGGTGGTGGTAATGGATGGAGACGGCGAAGACCGGCCCCAGGATATCCGTTTGCTAATGGAGCGTTTCGAGCAAGAGCGCGAGCTCTCCATTGTTTTCGCGGCGCGCAGCAAGCGGCTGGAGAGCGCGCCGTTCCGGATTCTTTATCAGATGTACCGCGTGATCCACAGGCTCCTGACGGGCGACCCCGTCCGCGTCGGCAATTTCAGCGCGATCCCCTTCGAGAGCCTGGCGGAGCTGGCGGTGGTTCCCGAGATCTGGAATCACTACGCCGCGGCCGTGATCCGCTGCCGCATCCGCTTCACTTCGATTCCCATCGAGCGCGGAAAACGCGTCGCCGGAAAATCGAAGATGAATTTCATCGGCCTGTTGTTGCACGGGCTGAGCGCGTTTTTTGTGTACGGCGACATCGTCGGCGCGCGACTATTGGTCGCGATCGCGGTTGCGCTGGTGGTGGAAGTCGTTGTGATCGGGATCGCCATCGGAGTTCGCATCACCGCCAGCCCCAGCGCTCTGAGCCTGGCCGTCTACCTGGCGGGACTCCTGGGCGTCATCCTTTTGCAAGCCATTCCGATTGCGCTGATCCTGGTTTTCAGCGTGATCGGCAGCCGGGTTAACATTGGTTTCCTGCCGATCCGCGATTGTCCGTATTTTGTACGCGACGTCAAAAAACTCTTCCCCTCGGCCGGCGGAGAATAATACCCTTTGCTCCCATCGTCTCGAAGCGTAAAGAACGCCGCTGCGAACGCGGGTTACTGGACGGCGCCCTCCATCCTGGCGGTCATCCTCTATTGGCCGGGCCTAGTCGCCTGGTTTCAGAAGGACGACTTCGCGTGGCTGAAATTGCTACAAATCGCGCGGCAATCGCAAGGATTCCGGTGGGCGCTATTCGCTCCGCTGGCTCAGGGGACGATCCGAACGTTGAGCGAGCGCGCCTTCTTTCTGTCCTTCTTCGCGCTTTTTGGAATGAATCCTTTGCCCTATCGCTGCTGGGCTTTGCTGACTTTCGCGGCTGGTCTGATGCTGATTGCCTCGTTGTGTACGAAACTCACGGGGTCGCGCGCGGCGGGGTTTTGGGCCGCCGTCATCTGGACCGTGAACAGCTCCATGGGCGTGGTAATGTCCTGGACTTCCATTTACTACGAAATCCTGTGCGCGGTCTTCCTGATGGCGAGCCTTTGGCTGCTGGTGCGTTACGCGGAGACTGGCGAGGTCCGTTTCTATGCCGCGCAATGGATCACGTTTTTGATCGGCTTCGGCGTGCTGGAGCTCAATGTCGTTTATCCGGCGCTCGCGGCCGCATTCGCGCTGTGCCGCGCACGGCGCATTCTCGGAAAGGTCTGGCCGATGTTTCTCGCGTCGGCGGCCTACACGGCAATCCATAGGGCGGCGGTGCCGTTTCCAGCGGAGGGCGTTTATAAGTTGCATTGGGATTCCAGCATCTTCTCGACGCTGTGGACCTACTGGAAGTGGACGCTGGGGCCCAATCGTCTGATCTTCTTGAGGATCTATCCTTCACACTTCCGATCGATTCTAGCGATCGCACTGATGGCGGGGCTGGTGGGATTCTTGCTCTGGGAAGCCTGGCGGCGCGAGTGGATCACGGCATTCTTTGCGAGCTGGTATCTGATCGTGTTGGGTCCACTGCTGCTATTGCGCGATCATATGGATGATTCCTACTTGACGATCCCGCTGGTCGGCTTCGCGATGTGGGGCGCCTGGGCTTTTGTTTGCGGCTGGCGGGCGGGAGCGTTGTCGAGGGGCATCGCCATCCTGCTGCTCGCGATTTATGTCGCTGTTTCGATCCCGGTGGCCCGAGTGGTCACTCAGTCTTTTTACGATCGCAGCCGGCAGATTCGGAGCTTAGTGCTTGGCGTCGTCGCCGAGACTCGCGGTGGGAAGGACAAGCTGATCCTATTAAAAGGCGTCGATTCGGAAATGTTCTGGTCGGCGCTGTATCATCGGCCGTTTCCTTTATACGGGATCGATGAGGTTTATTTGCTCCCTGAGAACGAATCGGAGATTGTCCCGCCGGTGCCGCCGCGCGAACGGGAGCAGTTCTATGCCGACCCGGCCCGTGTGCGCGGAGCGCTGAAAGAGGGCCGCGCCATCGCGTTGGACGTGGCCGGCGGCGAGGTGCGCGACATTACGGCATCCACGCTTGAGATAAAATAACGTTCGATCGCTGTAGGAGAAATACTATGATCGCCTCGCATTGTTTCAAGATTGGCTCGTTTTGGCTGGCCACATGTGTCTCGCTACTTGCGCAGTGCCCGCCGATCAATTTCTACACCACTCCTCAAATTCAGCCGATCGGAAACGCGGACATCGTGGTGGTTCGGCAGCCGGACGGGTCTTTCACGGGGTACGGGTTGGGGGGGCCCAAGCCACTTTACACAACGCCCAACATTCAGAGCACGGTGGCGGGTTGCTTGCCTGCGTCGACGCATACCGGACCAAAGGTGACAATCAATTACAACCCGACCGGAACAGGGTCCGAACCGGGCGCGATTGCCGACCTGAAGGGCGACGGCACACCCGCGCTTCTGATCGCGGAGACCAACCCAGGGGTCTCGATCTATTACGACTTCAACCTGTCTAACGCCACGCACTATCTACCGCAGGCCAGCAATCCCACTGGAGTGTCGGTAGGAGATGTGAATGGCGACGGGCATCCGGACGTCGTGTTTCTGGACGGAGGCGGAGAGGTCGCCTCGGATACTGGAACTGTCTATATCCTTCTAAACAACGGCGATGGCACGTTGACGCCGAAGGCCAACTATCCTGCTAACGGCCCGGACTCGGTTGCTATCGCCGATGTGAACGGTGACGGAAAGCCCGATCTGATAGTGGGCACTTTCGGCAGCACAAGCGCTGGGAGTGTTGCTGTTTTTCTCGGCAATGGCGACGGCACGTTTCAAAATCCGACGAACTATCCGACCAGCAGCGGCGTGATCAACGTCGTGGTAGCAGATTTTAATGGCGATGGACATCCCGACATCGCCTACGTGATTTATGGCAACACGAACCCTGTCAATTCGATCGGCGTTTTGCTGGGTAATGGGCGTGGGAGCTTTACACAGGCCGGATCCGTTTTTAGCAGCGGTGGAGACGCCCAGTATCTGGTGACCGCAGACTTCAATGGCGACGGTAGGCTGGACCTGGCAGCCGGGAACGGCAACGATGCGACAGTGACCATCCTGCTCGGCAACGGCGATGGCACTTTTCAGGCTCCGCATGGATACTCTGTTCCGTACGAGCCCGTCGAACTTACGGTCACTGATTTCAACAACGACGGATTCGCAGATATTCTAATTGGCGTGGGAAGCCCCACCGCTCTCGGCGAGAGCGAAAACTCGATGGTGATCGGGGTCCTGCTGGGCAACGGGGACGGCACGTTCCAGGGCTCCACTACCACACCGATTGGCGGAAGCAGTGCCGCGTTCCTCGCTGTCGCCGATTTCAATGGGGATGGCAAGACGGATGCGGTGATAGCCGCAGCGGATACTGGAAACATGGCGTTCTTCGCCGGAAACGGCAATGGCACGTTTCAGCCGCCGGTCATCAACCAGGGGGAGTTGTCTCAGCCAGGCGTCGCGGCGGTGGGTGATTTCAACGGTGATGGACGGCCGGATTTGGCCATCGCGCAAACCGGGGCGTCAAGTCTTTATGTGCTGCTCAACGCCGGGAGCGGGAAATTTCAATCGCCTTCAACCACCAGTTCCGGAGGTTCATCGCCGACCGGCATTGCCGCGGCGGATTTCAATCGCGACGGCAAGATCGATCTGGCGGTGGCCAACAGCGGCGGTCAAAGCGATACCGGTCAAAATCTAACTGGGAATGTAGCGATCCTGACGGGCTCCGGGTCAGGGACATTCAGTGTCACCAACACGTACACCGCCGGGACCGCCCCCACCGCCATCGCCGCAGCAGATTTGAACGGAGACGGCAAACCCGACCTGGTGGTGTCGGACAGCGGAGTCAACGGCGGGACCGGCGCACCCAATATTGCGGGCGCGGTGTACGTTTTCCTGAATCAGGGCAGCTCGTTTCCGTCCTCGAACAAGTATACGGTCAGCTCATTTCCCGGCGCTCTTGCCATTGGCGATCTCAATGGCGACGGCAGGCCCGATCTGGTGGTGGCGACCGAGGACACCAATTACAATTACTATTTGGGTATCCTGTTGGGCAACGGAGACGGAACATTTCAGTCGCCCACCTTAGTCCCCACCCAATTCGGACCCACCTCGATCGTAATCGGGGATTTCAACGGAGATGGCAAACAGGACCTTATTGTCGGCCATTGCTGTGGCCTCTCGGACGCCACCTATCTGCTTGGCCACGGCGACGGCACATTCGATCCGGAAGTGGCGTTCAACGCCGGTTCGACCCAATTTGTAGCGGCCGCGGATATCAACGGCGACGGACACCCAGACCTGCTGATCGCTCAAAGTCAGCCTGCGGCATTCATGCCACTCATCAACGTTTCGCCGAAGCCGCAGGCAGTATCGACGGCGTCCAGCGCTCCAGCGCCCTCGGGCGCGCCGGTGGCCGCGGAATCGATTGTATCCTCGTACGGCAGCGATCTCGCCAATACCAAGCTGTCCGCTTCCACGCTCGGAACCAGCTTAGGCGGGACCACTGTCGATGTGAAGGACTCGACCGGAATGGACCGGTCCGCGCTGTTGTTTTATGTGTCGCCGCTTCAGGTGAATTTCGAAGTTCCGGCGGGCACCGCCACTGGAACGGCAACCGTCAACGTCCACTCGGGCGACGGCACAGTCTCGTCGGGCACGGTTGAGATTGCCAACGTCGCGCCAGGTCTTTATACGCAGAATGCGGCCGGCCTCGCGGCAGCGTACGTGGATTACTACACCGCCAGCGGCAAGTTCACGTCGCAGCAGAACGTGGTGGAGCACAATTCGAGCGGTCAACTGGTGGCGAATCCGATCTCGCTCGATCCCGAGGGCAGCCAGGTTTATCTGCTTCTGTTTGGCACCGGACTACGCCACGCTGCCAAGTCCGACGTGACCGTGACGGTCGGTTCCACAACGCTCCCTGCCGCTTTTTCTGGAGCGCAAGGCGGTTTTGCCGGGCTGGATCAGGTCAATGTTCTCCTGCCCTACAGCTTGAAAGGGAGCGGCTCCGTGCCGGTGGTAGTGAACGCGGCGGGCATATCTTCGAATGCCGTGCTGATCACCATTCAATAACCGCGTGGTCTGGAATATACTAAGCAGATGCCGAATCGGTTCTTTAGTCCCGCGCTCGCGATGGTTTTGTACGCGGCGGCGGGGGCCAGCGGCCAAACGTCGCATCCCGCCGCCTATTCGGGACCGCGAGCATCGGACGGCAAACCGGACCTGAACGGCATTTGGCAGACCCTGAACACGGCCGATTGGGATCTTCGGGCGCACGCGGCGGGACCCTCGCCGGTGCTCGCTTTGGGCGCGGTGGGCGCCGAGCCTCCGGGTCTCGGGGTGATTGAAGGCGGCGATATTCCATATCAACCGTGGGCCGCCGCGAAGCAGAAAGAGAACGCGCAACACTGGCTGACCGCCGATCCGGAAATCAAGTGCTACCTGCCGGGGGTGCCGCGCGCCACGTATCAACCCTATCCGTTTCAGATTGTGCAAACGCCGCGCTACGTCCTGATCGCATACGAGTTCGCCAGCGCCAGCCGCTCGATTCCGATCGCGCCCAAGAAGGAAGAGGCTCCCGCCGATTCCTGGATGGGAGATTCGTACGGCCGTTGGGACGGAGATACGCTAGTGGTGGACGTAACCAGCTTCACAGATCAGAGTTGGTTCGATCGCGCCGGAGATTTCCACAGCGACGCCCTGCATGTAGTGGAGCGCTACGCGCCGCTTAGCCGCGACGTCCTGATGTACGAAGCGCTGATAGAAGATCCCAAGGTGTTTACGCGATCTTGGAAAATCAGTATGCCACTCTACCGTCATTTGGAAAAAAACGCGCAACTGCTGGAATTTAAGTGCGTCGAGTTCGTGGAAGAGCTGATGTATGGTCCGCTGCGCAAGAAAGCGGCGCAGTAAAATCTTCCCGCCGGGCAGTCATCAATTTTCCAGTTGAAGAAACTCGCGGAACCAACTAGACTGCCAACATGCGCATGAGCGAGGCTGATTACGAGTACCTGATCCACACGCTCTCGGAGGCGCGGTTTCGGGCGACGGAGATTGCCGTTTCCGTGCGCGCGCGAGTGGGTCTGGATCATAGCTTGGCACAACTTGGCAGCCTGGCAGTATCGAAAATCGACGGCGTGTTGGGAGACGTGCGAAAACTTGCGGTGGAGCAAGAAGGGGGACGTTCCAGATTCATCGGATCGCCGGAACGGAAGGCGGCGCTAGTACTACCAGAACCAAATCCACAATCCCAAGCGGCGGCGTTCAGCCTCCCGAGCGGTTTGGGTCCGGACCACTGGCTGCATGGATTCTTGAAAGACCTGACGGGCCAGGTTCGTGCTTCGAACGAAATTACGTTTGAAGGCGCCGAGAGGTTGCTGCAACAACGGAAGGCGGTTTTTCTGAGAGATGCCGAGACGGCGCGGAGAATGATCCGCACCTATCCCCAGTTGTTCAGCGACGGCGCCAATCAGCCGACCGGGACCTGAAAATTCATGGATGACTCCGTCGGCTTCGATCCGAAAGAATTTAACGATTTGATACGCAGGGCTTCCGACTTGCTGCTGGACACGATGGATATTCCCAGGTTGCTTCGAACTCGATTGGGAGCCGAGCATCAGGTGGTGGGATCGGCGGATGAAATGTTGAGAAGCCTGGAAACCTTCGTGCACGAACTCCGTCTTTATCACGGCCCCGCTGAATTGCATCGAATGAATCCCAACGAAGACACTTGACTGAAAGTACCTCATGAGCGCCGGGGGTGGGTGCGTCAGGAGCGGCACGCCAGCCGGCGGTTTCTCCGCATTTGAAGTCTGATCACAATTAGCGCAACTGGAGCAATCTTATGGTTAATCGCACGATGGACGAGGAAAAAGCTCTCTCTCAATTCCAAACTTTGATGAAGTCGGAACACTGGCTGGCGACCTACGTTCGGGACCTTCTGAGTGCTCACGATCTGGCGGCGGGCATCGATTTCAATACGGCGAGTCAGCTTTTGTCCGCCGAGAAAGAGCAGTTCGAAAAGGATCTGGCGGTGGCGCGGCGCATGCTGCGTATATACGGGAACAAGGTTCTTACAGAATCCTCGGCCCACGCCGCCGACTAAGTCTCCGGGAGTGGAAGGTTTTGGGATCAGCGTACCGGAGGTGTGCCCAGCGGTTGACTTGCGACCGATGCCGGCGACGCGGACGGGGCCGGTGTGAGCGGCATGGCTGTACCTCTGAACGTAACACGGTCGCTATAAGCCACGTACTTGCCGATCAACGTCAATTCGCCCAGGGCTTGCATTACCTGCAGTGGATCGTGATCGCTCTTGAATCGCGATCGCAGATACCTCCTGTTTTTGTAGCGCGTCCGCATGTAATCGCAATTCCAATCATTTGGCCCACAGGCGACCGATCCCGAACCGGGGTCCATGGGATTAAGCGGCGCCAGAGTTCCCTTGTCCACGAAAACCAACAGGGGCGTGGACGAATTGTTGCTGATGACGGCGCCGTCGCGCAAAGCCTGATTGTCCAGGGCCACGAGTTGGTTGACGGTAAGGTCGGGCAGGACCAACTCCAGCATTCTCTCGAACGGATTGCTGAAGACGTTGAGGAAGGCCTGGAAGTTGTACTTGTGGTTCCTGGCGGCTGCGGTGGATCCGCCGAAGAACGGGAGCACGCCGGTTAGAATGGGGCCGAGCGCTCTCACCAGATTGACAGAGGTATTTCGGAGGCCGATCAATTGCTCACGCTGCAGGCTGGATCGAACGGTCCGGTAGGAATCGGTCGGCAAGGGCGCGGTTACACCCGCTCCCGCCGGTAATTTGAAATAGACGCCCGCCAGTTGCAGATCATACCCCGCATTATTGCCCAGGTACACGACGATGCCATAGTACATTTTCGCGATTCGCGCGCCGAAGCTGTCGGAAACCACGTTCTTCGACAGGACTTTCCAGGCGACGTCCACCTGGGGAGCGTTGGGCGGAATCGCGGGCCCCGGCGATGCGGCCGATGTGATCCGGAACGGCAGCAACTCCTGCATCACCGGGCCGGCCGGGTGCGTCGGCAGTTGAGGATTAGCGGGATCGGCGCAAGTGGCGCCGGATGGATAGACCCTGAGCAACAGGAAATTCTCCCCGAGCGGCGCGGCCTGATCCACAACCAGCGAGCCGGTCCAGAATGCAGCCTGACTCGCGTCAAAGCTGGTGACGGCGATTTTGCTTCCTTGCGGATCGGCTGACGCACACTGCAGAGTGTAGTTGTTGTCGTATTGGGCGTTGGCCGGCTTGATGGAAGGATCGCGCTTAATGACGATCTGGTATGCGCCGCCGGGCGATCCGGAGCAGGGAGTAGCGGTGTAGAGCCGATCATCGGTGGCACAAGCGGCTGTGGATGCTGAAGCTGGAAGGGCCGGACCGGCCAGTATCCCGAGCAAGAGCAGCGCTCGGCTCGGAACTCGGCACGCAACAATCGGACGCATTGATTTGCCGAAAGTCTAGCACGCACCCGCTCGAAAGCACGACTCTTTCGGTTCCGCGGGACGCGCCGGGCCGCGCGGATGTCCTTGCGGCCGCTGCACTACTTAGTAAGCGCCAGAAATGATGAAGATTCGTGAACGATCCGAAGGGTTAGCGCGTTGACGTCTCGCTCGAAGGCGGAACCAGGCCCTTGATGCGCATATAGGTAACGATGTTGCCGTAGTGTTCGTCGGCGTGCGCGGTATTGAAGTCGAGAACCGTTACCTTGGGAGCGTCGCGGCCGATGAATTTGACCAACGTACCCGCGGAAGCATCAGTGAGGCCATCATAGACCTTGTCACAATAGGCGAAGGCTTCCTTGAGGGACGCCACCAGATCCGCCTTGGTGGTTTTGCTTTTCTCTATTCCCGGCCCCATATCCATCTTGCCGGTGGCCATGGAGCAGAAGATGTATTGCGCGTCCGCTTCGTGCCCGACCAACTGAGCGAAAGTTCGGACGTCGGGCGTGGGCCGGAAGGAATAATTCTCCTCGGGCATTTTCTCGGCGGCCTTGATTACGTTGGTCTTTACGATGGTGTAGATTGCCTTCGCGCCCGCGCTAATCGGATTCGCCGGGGCTGCCGCGGACTGCGCCAACAAAGCGCCAACCGAAGCCGGCAATATGACGATGAGAGATGCAAGTCGATTCATGGACAGAGCCTCCCGTAGCTCAACCATACAAGTATAGCGGCGCACCGTGATAGATTGTTGTTCGGTGCCGAAAACATCGCGTTACGAAACACTGTTGCTGGCATACCCCGAAGAACATCTGCTTGTGGTGACGCTCAATCGCGAAGAGCGAAGCAACGCGATGAATACTCAAATGGCGCGCGAACTGCGCGATTTGTTCGGCGGATCTTACGTCGATGCCGAAGGGATCCGGTGCATCGTACTGACCGGCGCGGGCAAGAAAGCGTTTTGCGCGGGCGCCGATCTCAAAGAGCGGAATGAAATGACCAACGCAAGCTGGCTGGAACAACACGCCATATTCGAGCAGCACGTCCGGGCCATGCTGGAGTGCCCTATTCCCTGCATTGCCGCAGTGAACGGCGCCGCTTTCGGCGGAGGAATGGAGATGGCTCTATCGGCCGATTTCATCTATGCCGCGAAATCCGCGCGATTCGCCCTGACCGAAACCAGTCTCGGGATCATGCCGGGCGCGGCGGGGACGCAGAACCTTCCCCGAGCTTGCGGCGTCCGGCGAGCCAAGGAGATTATCCTTACCGCCGAGCCTCTCACGGCCCAACAAGCATTCGAATGGGGGGTCGTCAACAAGCTCTGCGAGGGGGAGAACCTGATGAGCGAAGCGCTTGCGACCGCCCGGAAAATAGCACGCAATGGCCCGCTGGCAGTGCGGCAGGCTAAGAAATCGATCGGGTTCGCGGCTCACGCGGACTTGGGCGCAGGCTACGCGTTTGAGATCGAGGCCTACAATCGGCTGGTTCCAACACACGATCGGGTGGAAGGAATTCGGGCTTTCAACGAAAAACGGAAACCAAACTTCAAGGGAGAATAAACAGACGAAGCATGGTCGATTTTCCGATAGCCATTCCCGCTGCCGCGGATTTTAGACGCGCGGAGAACATGGTGGAGAGCTGTTGCAGGCGCTTGGGACTGGTATTGGGGATGAAGACCACGCTTGTCAAACATCCGGGCAGCATTCACTGGCACTTCAAGCGGCCTGCTCAATCGGGAACGCTGGAGATTACCGTCTGGCCGTCGAAGCGGCGCGCTTGGATGACCGTGCAGGACGGCCGCAAGGCTGAATGGATCCGCGACGTTCTGCCGATTCTGGGAGACCAGCTGGAAAAAGCGTTCGAGCGAGGCTAGCAAAAGGCAATGCATCGAGATGTTGTAGTGTGCGAAGTGGGGCCGCGGGACGGGCTGCAAATTGTCTCCCACATCATGCCGACTTCGGCGAAGCTCGAGTGGATCGGCGCGGAAGCAGCCGCGGGTGTTTCGGAGATCGAGGCCTGCTCTTTCGTCCCGCCCCAGGTTCTGCCACAGTTCGCGGACGCGGCCGAGGTGGTGGCGGGCGCGCTGAAGATTCCCAATCTCGTGGTATCGGTGCTCATTCCCAATCTAAAGGGCGCCGAGCGGGCTTTCCAAGCGGGCGTTCACAAGATCAATTACGTGCTTTCGGCATCGGAGAGCCACAATCTCAAAAACGTCCGCCGATCCACGCACGAATCCTTGGAAGACTTTCGGCGCATCGTCGAACTTCGCAACTCGAACACCGAATGGCGGCGCATTCAACTCTGCGGCAGCGTCTCCACGGCTTTCGGATGCACTATTGAAGGCAAGGTCGCGGAAGACGCGGTGGTGCGGCTGGCGGAGCAGTATGTCGAGCATGGCGCAGACAAATTGAGCATCGCCGACACCGTGGGTTACGCGAACCCCGCTCAGGTGAAGCGGATGTTTACGCGGCTGCGGGCGCAGCTTGGCGGAATCGAGCTGAGCGGCCATTTCCACGATACGCGCGGCCTGGGTTTGGCGAATGTGCATGCCGCGCTCGACGCCGGCGTTCGAAGCTTCGATGCGTCGCTGGGTGGAATGGGCGGATGTCCCTGGGCGCCCGGAGCGACGGGAAACATCGTCACCGAGGACCTGGTTTTTCTGCTCGAAGCCGGCGGCCTGCGAACCGGCATCGATCTGGAGCGCCTGATCGAAGTCCGCAAGATAGTGGAGCGAGCGCTGCCCAAAGAGCCTCTGCACGGCGGCATTTCCAAGGCCGGCTTGCCTCTGGGATTTCAGCCGGCGGTTAGCTAGGGAGGATGTCATGAAAACCGATCCGGATTTGGCTGCGCTCTCTCCGCGGCGGCGGGACGCTTTGCGTTTCCTAGGCTGGGGCACATTGACGGCGATGTTGCCGCGCGCCGCGCCCGCAACGCTCCAGTTTCCAAAACGCGCGATCATCCGCACGCTGCTGAAGGACGTTCCGCCGCCGGCGCTCGCCTCAGGTGTCACCCTATTCCACGAACATCTCTCGATCGTTTTGCCTCCCACCGGGCCTCCACCAGCGACGCCGCCTCCGCCGCCGGCTACTTCCGACGTCGATCTCATGATCCGCGAGGTCAATACGGCGGGCACGGAGGGAGTGGTTTGTATCGTGGACGGCGGGCATCCCGACATGGGCCGCAATCTCGACAACCTGAAGAGGATCGCCCGGAACACCAATGTCCACATCGTGGCCAGCGGCGGCTACTACATGCAGCGCACCTATCCGCCCGAGATCGCGATGAAGAGCGAGGATCAGATAGCGGACGATCTGGTTCGGGAGGTGTATCGCGACGGATTGGGCGCGTTGGGCGAGATTGGCGAGGCGGCGAACGGCGCGGAGCTCACCGCCGATGAGCGCAAGGTATTTCGGGCGGTCGGCAAGGTTCATCGCAGCACGAACCTGCCGATCTTCACGCACAACGCCTATGGCACCGGCGAGAACGTGCCGCGGGAGGCCGGGCTGCGCCAGCTTGACGTGTTGGAGTCGGTGGGTGTGAAGCCGGAGTGTGTCGCGATAGGACACACCTGCTGCTTGGACGATCCGGGCGCCGACATCATCAAGCAGATCGCCAAGCGCGGTGCGTTCGTCGGCTTTGATCGCGTGACCGGCGGATTTGTGCCCGACGATAAAAAGGTGACGATGGTGCTGGCATTCCTCGACGCCGGCTACGCGAACCAATTGTTGCTGTGCTCCGATTTTACGGGGCGGCGAACGGCGGCTCGTCCCGGCTACGGCAATACCGTCACGGTATTCCTGCCGAAGTTGCGCCAAGCCGGGGTCCAGGAAGAAGTGTTGCACCGAATCACGGTGGATAATCCAAGACGATTTCTGGCGTTCGTTCCGAAGAAGGCACACCCTATTGAACGCGGCTAACGCTTCCCGGATGCGTTATGCTGGTTCGCGAGCACAGGAGCGGGAACATGTCAGCACAATCTCGTAGCGAGCAGCGAACGCGCCGGGAGGCGCTCGGACTTCTAGGTTTCGGCGCGGCGGTATCGCTATTGCCTCGCGCGGCGGATGGCGCGGACACGCCTCAATTTCCGAAAGGCGCGATCATCCGAACCGTCCTGAAGGATCTGCCCCCGGAGGCATTGGCCGGCGGCGCGACGCTCTTCCATGAGCACTTGTCGCTGGCCCCCGGCTTCATGCCCAAGTGGATGGCACTTGCGAGGGCCCAGACTCCCGAGGCCCGCGCGCAGGCCGCAGCCGCGCCTCCAACGCCCGCGCCGTCGGATCAGCCGTTTTTCATGAAGGATCTGGATCTCATGACCGAGGAGGTTCACGCCGCCGCGCAGGAGGGCGTTGCTTGCCTTGTGGACGGCGGGCATCCCGACATGGGCCAGGACTTCGATTTCCTCAAGCAGCTCTCGACCAAATCCGGAATGCCGATTGTGGCCGGTTGCGGCTACTACACGCAGCCATTCTACCCTCCGGAAATCGCCGACTGGAGCGTGGAACAGATTGTCGATTCGCTGGTGCGGCAGGTGAACGCCAAGGCGGTGGGTGTTTTCGGCGAAATCGGAAGTTGGGACGAGATGACCGACACGGAACGCAAAGTATTTCGAGCCGTCGGTCTGGCGCATGTGCAGACGAACCTCCCGATCTTCACACATACCGGAATACCGGGCAAATCGGCCATGGAGCAGCTCGACATCCTGGAAGCGGCGGGCGTGAAGCCGCAACGAATCGTGATCGGTCACTTGGGCAATCTCGTCGATCCGAAGGTTGAAGTGCAGAAGGCCATCTGCAAGCGCGGTGCGTTTATCGGGTTCGATCGGCAGGGCGGTCCCGGCGACGCGCGCCAAGTGCCCATGGTCACGGCGTTGATCGAAGCCGGATATGCCGACCATCTGATGTTCTCCGCCGACCTCTCGGCCGCGAATCAGCTTAAGCGCAATGGCGGCACCGGGTACGCGAAAACGGTGACGGTGTGGGCGCCCAAGTTGCGCGAAGCCGGAGTGAAGGAGGAAACGCTGCACGGAATCCTGGTGGATAATCCGCGCCGCTTCCTTGCGTTTGTTCCGAAAAAGCCGCGGGTAGGTTAAGCCGCTCGCCGCGAACTAAGGGACTGCGGGATCGTTGGCGATTTCTCCGATGTCCGCCACCGTGTCGCCCTTCTTCATGGAAGGCACCGCGCAGATGTAAACGATGACGCCTGAGACGGGCGAGATCACGTCCTCGATTTTGTTGCCGAAGTAGTCCGTCACATAACCGAGCCGCATGCCTTTTTCGACGTGCGCTTCCGGCACGGCCAGGGGATAGAAAACGCCGTCATGTTCGCTGTTGACGACGACCGGCCCGTTCATCCACAGCGGATGCTGAACAGGCGCCGCTTCTCCGGGCAACATTTTCAGATGGCGCATCGCATTCCAAGTGCCTTCCACCAGCGCGTCAACGTCCTCGGCCAGCGTTGTGCCGGCATGGCCGGCCTCCACTGCGATCGCGGCTTTGCCAATATCCGCGGCGTAGCGGGAGAGCGGCGTAGTGGCTGGGTGCGGATCGGAAGGGCGAGCGCGTTGGATGATGATGTGATCGAAACCGAACGCCAGCACCATGCCGCGCGTGACCGCGTCTCGATTGGCGTTGCCGGTGTCGGCCCAATACGAATACTTCCGCATGTTCTCGTCCAGATCGCCGCCGTGGTAATCGATCAGGTAATCGCATTTTTCGACCACCTGCTTGGCGATGGCCCAGGAAGCGCGTTCGGTTTGCGTTCCGTCGGTCTTCCCCGGATAAAAACGATTCATGTTCTTGCCATCGACGGGATTCAGGTGCGGCGTCTTCTGCGCGAAGGACGCCAGATTTACCAGCGGGACGATGATCAGCGTTCCGGCCAGTTGGGATGCGTCGGCGGCTTGCGCCAGCTTCTCCAAGGCGATGATCGAGGCATATTCGGTTCCATGCGAACCGGCGACGAGCGCGAGCGCGGGTCCGGGCTTGGCACCGTTCACGACGATGACGGGGATGCCGGTGGCTGGATCGACGCCCGCGGGAACTTGTATCGCGCCGGTGACTTTCTGGCCCGGCCGCGCCGTTGCGGCGCCCACCGTGATGTCGGCGGCGGTAACGGCGGCGCAAATCGAAAGCAACAAAAGAAGGCGATGCATGGCAGCCTCAATCGATCGGGTTGGTGGCGAAGACCGACAGCTCGGGCGTGAACCCGCGGTCGTCCATTTCGAGAATCGCTTTGACGGCGTGGGCGATCTCTTCGCCGCGCAATTTGCTTTCGTTCGCTTTTCGCGCGTGTCCGGCGGTGGCGGCGAAATTGGTGAGCACTTCGCTGGGATTAACCAGCATCACGCGGATGTTGTATTTGCGCAACTCGCCGCGCCAGCACTCCGTCATGCCTCGCAGCGCGAATTTACTTGCGTAGTACGCCGTTCCGTTCGGCGCGCCTCGCAGACCGGCGGTGGAGGAAATGTTGATGATATTCCCGCTCTTCTTCTGAACGAAGTGCTTCGCGGCTTCGCGGGCCATCAACATCGCGCCGGTGACGTTGGTGGCCATGACTGCGTCGAAGCTGGGGCGATCGAAATCGACCAGATTCTTGAATATCCCGAATCCGGCGTTGTTCACCAGGATGTCGAGATCGCCGAACTTGGCCAGGACCTCTCGATATGTCCGCTCGACGTCCGGTTCCTTGGACACGTCGGCCTGCACGGCGAACACGCCGAGAGCTTTCGCGGCCTCATCCAAGCGTGCTTTGTCGCGTCCAGTGATCGCGACGCGCGCTCCGCTGGCCGCGAGTGTTTGCGCGATGGAGAAGCCGATCCCGGCGCTTCCGCCCGTAATCAACGCCACTGCATTTTTGAGATTCACAAGCAAGAGTCTACCTCGTCCGGGCGGCTGGCGCTCGGGATTGAAATTGACGCTCCGGCGCGCGATGTGCTACTAATGAACGGTCCTGAGGTGCCCGTCTTGAAACGGCGGGTGAAAAGGGAAGCGGGTGAAAATCCCGCACGGTCGCGCCACTGTGAGCAGCGAGCGGGTCGGCCATTTTATAACCACTGTTCCCACGGGAGCGGGAAGGTTGCCGGCCTCGCGATGACCTGCGAGTCAGGAGACCTGCCTCGGGCTAAGGCGCTTGCGCCGCGCTTCGCTTGAGAGCGGATCTACAGGCCCAGTTTGAAGCTGGGGACTCCCGCAATCTCAATCCGGAACAACGGCGAAGCAGAAAGAGAGGCGCGCAACCTCGTCTATGCTTACCGTCATCATCGGTGGGGCACGGAGCGGCAAGAGCCGCTTCGCTGTGTCCTTGGCCTCTAAACTCCCCCAAGTAACTTATATCGCGACCGCGCGCGCGGAAGACGACGAGATGCGCGCTCGTATTGCGCGTCATCGAGCGGAACGCCCGCCGCATTGGCGGACTATCGAAGAGCCGCTCGCCATCGCGGAGGCCGCCGAAGCCTGCGTTTCCAGCTGCGATCTCATCCTGTTGGACTGTCTCACGCTCTGGCTGAGCAACTTGTGTTGCGCCAGCGCGGGCGAGAGTGAAGCAACCCTGCGCGCGGCTGCGTCGGCGGAACTGCATCGGCTCGCGCTCACGGCCAGACGGATCGACATCCTAGCTGTCACCAATGAAGTTGGATGCGGCTTGGTGCCCGAATCGGCGCTTGGGCGCTTGTTCCGCGACCTGCAGGGCTGGATCAATCAGGACATCGCGCGGGCGGCCGATTATGTTTACCACTTGGTGGCTGGCATAGCAACCGCGATTAAACGGCCGGAGGTCGCGTCATGAAGGCGCGCTCGGTAGGGTTGTTCATTTGGGCGCTGTGCCTGGCCAAGGCCGAAACCGGGGCTTCCATCAGCGGCACGGTGCGCGACCCTCAGGCCCGGGCGGTGCCGGGCGCCGCGCTTTCGTTGTTTTCGCGAAGCGAGAGCACGAGTTGGAGCACGGTCAGCGACGCTTCCGGAACTTATCGTCTGACACGATTGCCGGCCGGCGATTACATCTTGCGTGTCGAGGCGCCGGGATTCGCAACCTTCGTTTCGGCGCCGGTGCACGTCGGCGCGGCGTCTGATCAGTCCATGGATGTCGCACTACCGCTGGCTGCCGTTCGCGACGAGGTGGTGGTGACGGCGTCCAGTACGCCGCAGTCGCCCGCCGAAGTCTCGAAAGCCACCACTGTGATCGACCACACCGAAGCCGATGACCGCGACAGTATTGCACTGTCGGATGCGGTGGATCTGGCGCCTGGAATGCGCGTACAACAATTGGGCGGTCCGGGCGCGTTTACGACCTTTCAAATCCGCGGGCTCCGCACGGAAGATACCGCGGTGTTGGTGGACGGCCTGAGGCTGCGCGACGCTTCCGCGACTCAGGCCGACGCGTCGGGATTGATCGAGGACCTTCTGTTCACCGACGCCGACCGCATCGAGGTGCTGCGCGGCTCGGGATCGTCGCTCTATGGCACCAACGCGGTCGGCGGCGTCGTCAACGTCATCAGCGACGAAGGCGGCGGGCGGACGCGCGGCAATTTGCTTCTCGAAGGCGGCTCGCTCGGCTCGTTTCGCGCTCGCATGCAAGCGGCGGGCGGTTTCAAGCACGATTGGATCGCTTACAGCCTGGGATTTTCGGAATACTACGTGGCCAACGGAGTGGGCGGCGACGCTCCGTTTCGAGACACCAACGTGCATGGGCGCGTCACGTTTCGTCTGTCGCCGTCAATGCGTCTCGTCGCGCGGCTGTACTCTGGAAACTCGTTCGGGAAGCTGTACTCCAGTCCGGATGTGGTGGGCAACCCGTCGGGCGAGGGAATTCTCAACGCGGTACCGCTGCCCACCGCGTTGCTTCACCTTTACGAGCAAGGCGCGCTCTTATCGCAATTGAACACCGGCGACGCGACCTTCATTCCAGCGCCCGACAATCCCGATTCCACGCGCGCGGCGCGCTACGTCACTGGCGCGCTGATTCTTACCGGAGAGCCTTCCACCGCGCTCAATTACGCCGTCAGTTATCAGATTGTCGCGAACAGCCGGCGATATGATGATGGACCCGCGGGCGTCGGATATCAGCCGATCGGCAATACGCGCTCGCTATACGACGGCCGCATTCAGACCGTGAACGCTCACGTCGACTATCGCCTGGGGAGCCACAATCTGTGGAGCGCGGGATACGAGTTTGAGAGCGAGAACTACGCGAACGACAACGTGGAATTCTTCGACGCCGCGGCGTTCTCGGCCACTCAGGTTACCCAGCTCAGCCATACCGTTTTCGCGCAAGATCAGGTGCGGCTGCTGGGCGATCGCTTGCAGATCAGCGGGGCGTTCCGCGCACAGTTTTTCTCCTTGGACGCGCCCGCGTTTCTGCCGGAAGCCTCGGCCCCTTATCAGGGGATCTCTTTCACGGCTCCGCCGCCCGCCTACACCGGCGACGGCTCGATTGCATATTTCTTCCGAAGCACGGGTACGAAACTGCGCGCGCATGTCGGGCGTGGGTATCGCGCGCCTTCTTTGTTTGAACGGTTCGGCGCGGGCTTCGATCCCACGTTCGGCTACTCTGTCTATGGAGATCCACGTTTGAAGCCGGAGCACTCTATCGGGGCCGACGGAGGCGTGGATCAGACGTTCTGGCACGATCGCCTAAAGACTTCGGCGACATATTTCTACACAGCGCTTCAAGACGTGATTAACTTCGATACGACGGGGCTCATCAATCCCGCCACCGATCCGTTCGGGCGATACATCGGGTACATCAACACGCATGGAGGCATTTCGCGCGGGGTCGAGTTGAGCGCGGCCGTGTCGCCGACGCGCTCGCTCCGCATCACCAGCGCCTATACGTACGTAAACGCGATCGAACGGACGCCCATTGTCAGCGACATTCTACGGACGTTCGTGGTCCCGAGGAATCAGTTTTCGATACTGGCCACTGAGCGCGTGACGTCGCGGCTGCTGCTGACCTTCGATACGCTCGCGTCCAGCAATTATCTGGAGCCGATCTACGGCACAGTGGTCACGCAGGTGTTTCGCTTCGGCGGCATTCACAAGGTGAACGTGGGTGCAAGCTATCGCATTCCGTTATCCGAATACCGGGCGTTGCGCTTCTTCGTAAGAGCGGAGAACCTACTTGGCCAGACGTACTTCGAAAGCGGCTTTCCCACTGCCGGGCGAACGGGCATGGGCGGGATGCAATGGGAATTTTAGCTTTCACGAAATCCGCGGGCTTCATTCCGCTCGCGTTCCTCGCTTGTGCCGTGGCGGGCGCCGCGACGGCCCCGCAACGAATCATCTCCACTTCGCCGAGCGTGACCGAGATCCTGTACGGCGTGGGAGCTTTCGACCGCGTGGTGGCGGTTTCCGAGTATTGCACTTACCCTCCCGCCGTGAAGTCGCTGCCTCGCGTTGGAAAATGGGCGGACAGCAACCTGGAGGAGATCGTCTCGCTGCATCCCGACTTGGTGATCCTGACGCACGCGCAGGCGCCGTTTCTTGAAGGCCACCTTCGCGATTTAGGCATCCATTCTCTTTCGGTTCCCGACCAGACGCTCAAAGATGTTTTCGCCGCCATCGATCTGATCGGAAAAGCGACGGGGCATGAGGCGCAAGCTCGCGAGCTCTCGACGCGCGTGCACGCCCGGCTGGATGCGGTCCGCGCCCGTACGCGAGCGCTTCCACGACGCCGCGTGCTTCTGATTGTCGATCGCACTCCCGGCACGCTGCACGATCTATATGCCGTGACGAAGGGCGGGTTCTTGGCGGATCTCATCGAAATTGCGGGCGGCGATTCGGTGGCTGCCCCGGCCAAGATCGGTTATGGCAAACTCAGCGAGGAAGCGGTGGTGGATCTCAATCCGCAAATCATTATCGATTTTGTCCACGGAACGAGCAGCCGGTTGGGAGAGAACGCCCGCGCCGTTTGGGGCGACTTGCCGGAGGTGGAAGCAGTGCGAACCGGGCAGGTGTACCCCGTCAATAATGAATTTCTCCCGCACCCTTCGCAGTTCGTTGCCGACACGGCCGAGCTGTTCGCCGGCATCATTCATCGGGAGGCGGCTCATTGATCGAAGTTCGCCAAGCGCGCTTCGCCTATCCATCCGGACCGCCGGTGATCCGGGGTGTTACTGTGTCGCTCGAACCGGGCGCCATGGCCGCGCTGATTGGCCCGAACGGTTGTGGAAAATCGACGCTGGTTCGTCTGATGGCGGGGCTGCTCAAACCGTCGGAGGGCGAAATCCTTCTCGATGGGCGGCCGTTGCATTTGGCCAGCCCGGCTGAGCGCACGCGCAAGATCGCTTACGTCCCGCAAGGCACCGCGCGAGCGTTTCCTTTTACCGCGTTCGAAGTGGTTCTTACAGGCCGTAGCCCGTACCTGTCGCGCTACGCTTTTGAAGGCCGTCGCGATGCCGAACAAGCGATGGAGGCGATGGATGCAGTGGGCGTCGCGGGGCTGGCAAGTCGCCGGATCACCGAACTGTCGAGCGGGGAGCGTCAACTGGTCTCGCTCGCCCGCGCGCTGGCGCAGCAACCAGCCTGCATTTTGCTCGACGAACCGGCGGCGTCGCTCGATCTGAAACACCGCGCCGCGCTGGTGCGGACGCTAGCCGGTCTTCAAGCTCGGCGCGGCCTGACCGTGTTGCTGGTCACACACGATCTTTCCATGCTGGATCCGCACTTCAACGTAATCTTCGCCTTGCGCGACGGCGCGATGGCCGCCACCGGATCGCCGCGCGAGATTCTTCAGGAGGCCGTTCTGGCCGAAGTATTCGGCGACGAGCACGCGCGCGTATGGCACGCGGAAGGCCGGACGTTCGTGTGGTCCGAGGTTTGAATGGCCGCATCCGCCGAATCCGCGATACTGATTCCCGGGCGAATGCCGAAGGCGGTGCTGGTGCGCTCGCTCGTCATTCTTCTGATGGTGCTCGCCGCCGCGACCTTTATCGCGCTCTGGGCGGGCTATCAACGCTTGGATTGGTACACGCTTCGGCACGATGAAACCGCCCGAGCCATTTTCTTCCGCTTGCGGCTTCCGCGAGTTGTCTTGGCCGGCGTAATTGGTTCGACGCTCGCGTTGGTGGGCGCGGCCTTGCAAGCCCTGTTTCGGAATCCGCTGGCCGATCCATTTACGCTCGGCGTTTCGGGAGGCGGCGCGCTGGGCGCAAGCGTTGCAATCGCTCTCGGATGGGGCGCGCGCGTTGCAGGCGTGCCCATCGTATTCCTGGTGGCGTTCGCCGGTTCGGCGGCGGCCATCCTGGTGGTTTACAACATCGCCCGAACCGGCGCGACCGTGGCGCCGGGCGCGCTATTACTGGCGGGAGTGGTCTGCAATCTGACCGCGGGCGCGGGAGTCCTAACGATTCAATACTTCGCCGACGAAAACCGCGGGCTGCAAATTTTGCGATGGCTGATCGGAAGCCTGGACGCTGTCGGGTTCGAGACCACGAACCAGATGCTCATCTTTCTTATTCCCGGTTGGATCGCATTGCTGGCGTTCAGCCGCGATTTGCATTTGTTGGCGATGGATGAAGACACGGCCGCAAGCCTGGGAGTAAATGTGCGCCGATCGGAGCTTTGCATCTACGCGCTTTCCTCGCTCCTGGTCGGCGTAACCGTCGCTGTGGGTGGCAGCATCGGATTTGTCGGCCTAATTGTCCCGCACGTGGTGCGCCTGCTATTCGGCCAGGATGTGCGAATCGTGATGCCGTGCTCGTTCTTGCTCGGCGCCGCGTTTCTCATGCTCGCGGATGCGGTGGCGCGAACAGCGCTGGGACAAACCGAGCTCCCGGTCGGCGCAGTAACCGGAATTCTCGGCGGACCGCTGTTTTTGTGGCTGATGCGCCGCGACCAGCGATACTCCGCCATGCAGAGCTGAGCATGCGCGCGGATTTTCCAGGACGAATCGTCTGCCTCACCGAGGAAACCACCGAGACGCTGTATCTGCTGGGCCAGGATCACCGCATCGTAGGCGTCTCCGGTTACACGGCTCGCCCGCCCGAGGCGCGCAAGAAGCCCAAGGTCTCGGCGTTCATCAGCGCCAAATTCGAAAAGATCATGGAATTACGGCCGGATCTGGTGCTGGCTTTCTCCGATCTCCAATCCGAGATCGTTCGGGAGTTGTTGGTTCGCGGCTTGAACGTTCTGGCGTTCAATCAGCGCAGCATCCCGGAAATCGAGGACATGATCGTCACACTCGGCCGCATCACCGGAGTCCCCGAAAAAGGGGATGCGCTGGTCGCGGACTTTGACCGGGGCCTGCAGTCGATCGCCCAATCCGCCGCGCGATTCCCGCGTCGTCCGCGCGTCTTTTTCGAAGAATGGAACGATCCGCTGATCAGCGGCATCCGTTGGGTGGAGGAGCTGATCGAGACCGCGGGCGGCGAGCCGGTGTTCCCCGAGTTGCGCGACGGACGTTCGGGGAAAGAGCGCTTAGTGGATCCGGCAGCGGTCGTCGAGCGCGATCCAGAAGTTGTCATCGCTTCCTGGTGCGGACGGAAAGTCAATAAAGACGCTATCCGCGCGCGGCCGGGCTGGGGCGCTATCTCAGCCGTTCGCAATAACCACGTATACGAGATCAAGTCGACCTACATTCTCCAACCCGGACCCGCATCGCTGACGGAAGGTGCGCGGCAATTGCACGCGATTCTGGCCCACGCAGTGGGAGTCGCGCTTCCCCAGGAACTGGCCCCCGCCGAGCGAATGGATCCGGATCTCGCATGAACACATCCGCGGAATCGCGATTGGCCGCGTTGTTCGAGCGAATCGAGCCTGTCGACGCAACTTGGATCGATCGAGCCCGCGCGCGCCAGTTGCAGCTTACCAAGCCGCCTGGCAGCCTGGGTCGTCTGGAAGAGATCGCCAACCGGATCGCGGCAATCCTGGCAACTCTGTCTCCCGCGATCGAGCGCGCGAGGATCGTCCTGTTTGCTTCCGATCACGGCGTTTGCGAGGAAGGCGTGAATCCGTTTCCGCAAGCCGTCACCGCGCAGATGGTGGCCAATTTCCTGCGCGGCGGCGCGGCCATCAACGTCCTGGCCGGTGTGGCCGGCGCCGATCTCGAGATCGTGGATGTGGGCGTTGCTTCGGACATTCCCGTGGCAGCAGGCCTTATCCGCCGTACGATCGCCCGAGGCACGCGGAATTTCTGCCGCGCCGCGGCGATGTCGCGCGAGGAAACGCTGGCCGCGATCCTGGTCGGAGCGGAGCGCGCCGATCAAGCCGCCGCCGAGGGCTATCGATTGCTGGGAATCGGCGAAATGGGCATCGGCAACACGACGTCGGCGAGCGCCGTGGCGGCAGCGCTCACCGGTCTCCCGTCGGCTTCGGTCATCGGCCGCGGAACCGGCGCCGACCCAGCCGGTATGGCTCGTAAACTCTCCGCTGTGGAGCGCGGTCTCGCATTACATCGCGAGCACCTGCTTCAGCCGCTGGATATCCTGGCCCGCCTGGGCGGATTCGAGATCGCTGCCATGTGCGGCGTTTGCTTGGGCGCGGCTTCGCATCGCTGCGCGATTTTGGTGGACGGATTCATCGCGACTGCCGCCGCGTCTGTCGCCGTCGCCTGCAAGCCGGCAGTGCGGGATTATTTGTTCGCCGCTCATCGTTCCACCGAGCCGGGCCAAGCGCCGTTGCTGGATCGCATCGGGCACGTTCCGTTGTTGGATTTGGAGATGCGTCTGGGCGAAGGCACCGGCGCAGCCCTGGCGATCCCGATCGTACGCGCCGCGGTGCGCGCCTTCACCGACATGGCGACGTTTCAATCCGCGGGCGTGTCGGAAGCCGGAGACGGATGATTCGCCCGTTCCTAGCCGCAGTCTCGTTTCTGACGCGAATTCCAGTGGGTATTACTTTCGACGCGGACGACGTGGCCGGGTCGGCCCGATGGTTCCCGATCGTCGGCGCGCTGATCGGCGGGTTCTCTGTCGCAGGTCTGCTGGTGTTCAAGCGCATTTTTCCTCCGATCATTACCGGCGCGTTAATCGTCGCCATCGGCGCTCTGATCACCGGCGCTCTGCATCTCGACGGGCTGGCCGACACCGCCGACGGCCTCGGCGCCGGCCGTACCCCGGAAGATGCGCTGCGAATCATGCGCGACCACGCGGTCGGTTCTTATGGAGCCGTGGCGCTGATTCTGGCGGTCGTTCTGAAAGTGGCCGCGATCGCCGCAATGGTTGGACGCCCTGATGCCTGGCGCTACCTGATCCTGGCCCCGGCGCTGGGCCGCTGGTCATCCGTGCTGCTCAGCACCACGCTGCCCTACGCCAGACGCTTGGAAGAAACTCCATCCAAGGGCGCGGTAGCGGGAATGATGCGCGAACGCGAACTGGTGATCTCAACCGTCCTCGCCATCCTGATCGCAGCCGGCACAACGGGCTGGCGCGCGATCACTTTTTGCTCGTTGGTTGTGGCGACGACCGCGCTCTGGGGATGGTTTTGCGCCCGACGCATTCACGGCGTAACCGGCGACACGCTGGGCGCGGCGGTGGAAATATCGGAAATCGCGGCGCTGCTTCTCGCTGTCACCCAATAGCGCCGCCTCTTCCGATCAGCTCTTGCGAGCTTGAGCGCCCTTGACCCCCGCCGTTCCGAGAGAGTAGACTCGTGTGCAATATCAAGAAGATGCACGAACACGGGAAGAGCGGAGGTAGCGGCATGTCGGAACGAGAAAATGGCGCGGTTACGGATGGTTCTCAAGGCGGCCTCGCCAGGCGAAATTTCATCAAGGGCATCATCGCCGGCGGCGCAGTGGCGGCCTCGGCCAGCTATCTGTTTCGGGAACGGATATGGGCGGCGCCGTCAGCCGGATCGGTGGAGCGGCTGGTTACCCTTAGTGTAAACGGCCAATTGCGGCGCGTAGACGTGTTGAAGCAGGAAAGCTTGGCGATGACGCTGCGCTACAAACTGGGCCTGACCGGCACCAAGCTCGGCTGCGATCGCGCTGAGTGCGGCGCCTGCACCGTCCTGATCGACGATGTGCCCCGCTATTCCTGTTCCGTGCTGACCCACACAGTGCGCCAGAGCAAAGTCACCACTATTGAAGGCTTGGCGGGGCCGAATGGCCAACTCCATCCGGTGCAACAGGCGGTGGTGGATGAACAGGGTTTCCAGTGCGCCTTTTGTATGTCGGGGTTTATCATGGCGACCGTCGGCTACCTGAAGACCAATCCCAAGCCGACACGGACGGAACTGGCGCACGGCATCTCGGGCAATCTATGCCGATGCTGCGACTACAACAAGATTCTGCGATCCATGCTGCGGGCCGCCGATTCAATGGAGCACGTCTAACATGTCTGAAACCAAGAGTCCCAACTACAAGCTGATCGGGCACGATTATCAGACCCCCGACATCGTTGCCAAGGTGCTGGGGCAATCCAAATATTCCGAGGACTTTCGCGCCGATGGGATGCTGTTCGCCAAGCTGGCGCTGAGCCCCGTGCCGCACGGCCGGATCAAGCGGCTGGACGCGTCGAAAGCGCTCGCCATGCCGGGCGTCGTTGCGATTTTGACGGCCGACGACGTGCCCGTGGCGCAGATGGGCGTGGAAGACCCGCCTCAAATCGGCCGCCCGGAAGTGGCGCTGACTAACGAGCCGATGTACGCCGGAGAGCCGATTTTCGCCATCGCGGCGGTGGACGAGTGGACCGCGGCGGAGGCGATCGAGAAGGTGGAAGTGGAGTTCGAGCGGCTTCCCTTCGTCATCGATCCGCTGGACAGCTTGCGTCCCAAGGGGCAAAACGCCCGCGGCGACGGCAATGTTTTTTACCTGAATTCGAAAATCAAGAACATCAAGTGGACCGCGCAGGACTTCGAGGAGGTCGCCAAGGGGCGCCTGCCTTGGAACGCCGAAATCGGCGAGGAAGAATCCTACGGCGACATCGATGCCGCGTTGAAGGCGGCCGACTACGTCATGGACGAGACGCTATTTCAGCAGTCCACCAGCCATGCACCGCTCGAACCGCGCTCGGCGATGGCGTACTGGCAGAACGGCAAGCTTTACCTGTACGGTTCCACCCAGAGTGTCGCGCAGACCGTGCCGGCGACGGCGAAGTTGATGGGGATACCGGAATCGCAGGTTGTTTTCATCGGCGAATATTGCGGGGGCGGTTTCGGAGGCAAGATCACCGGCTCTTACATCATGGTTGTCCCGGCGCTGCTTGCCAAAAAAACTAAGCGCCCGGTCATGATGCGCATTTCCAGGGAAGAGGAATCGTTCATCGGGCGAGTTCGGCCGGGTTTCCAGGCGCGCGCCAAGCTTGGATTCAAGAAAGACGGCCGCCTGACGGGCATGGATCTGTTGATCATCGAGGATGCGGGCCCCTACGCGCAGCAAGGCGATGCGCAGATCGCGGCCATGATCGCGTCGCTGCTCTATCAACCGCCGGCGCTCCGTCTGCGCGCGCTTTCGGTGGCGACGAATACATGTCCGCGCACCTCGCAGCGTTGTCCCGGAGGCCTGCAATGCGTGGCGATGTTCGAACCGTTGATGGACAAAGCCGCCGCCAAGCTGGGCGTGGATCGCGTCGCACTGCGCAAGATCAATGCGCCCAGCGAAAACTCGCCTTGGGGGTTCCCCGAAAAGAAAGGCCAGCCGCAGGACACCGTTTCGAGCGCGAGAGTGCGCGAGGCTTTGGACCGCGGCGCCGAGCTATTCAAATGGGAGGAACGAAAGAAGCGCAGCGGCCAACGCAGCGGCACCAAGGTGCGAGGCGTTTCGGCCACCATCGGAGCATTCTTCTCGGGCACCAACGGGTTTGACGGCCTGCTGGTGATCAAGCCCGATGGAAAGCTATATGTGCACCAAGGGATCGGCAATCACGGAACCCATTCGGTATCGGATACCGCTCGCGTGGCGGCTGAAACGTTGGGCATGCCGTGGGACCAGGTAGAAGTTGTGTGGGGCAACACGGCCAAGGGTGTGGCTTGGAGCTCGACGCAGGACGGCAGCCAGACCATCAACGCACATAGCCGCGCCAACCATGCGGCCGCGCTGGACGCCAAGGCTAAGCTCCAGGAGATTGCCGCGAAGAAACTGGGAGGCAGTCCCGAGCATTACGAAGTGGGCAACGCGCGCGTCTATCCGAAAGGCAACCCCGGAGGCGGCATGACGTTCGCGAAAGCGGCCGAGTACGCCATCCAGTTGGGCGGCAAATACGACGGGCACGAAGCGCCCAAGCAAATAAACGCGATGACCAAGAACTCGACGGCATTGGTGGCCGGGCAAGGGCTCATCGGCGTCGCCAAGGACGAGTTTTCGCATAAGGGTAGCACCTTTTCTTTCGTCGCGGGATTCGCCGAGGTGGAAATAGATATCGAGACCGGCCAATACGTGGTGGTGGATTACCTGGCGGTGGCCGATGTGGGCACGGTGATCCATCCGCGCGGCCTGGGCGCTCAGTTGCACGGCGGCGCCATCCAAGGCCTGGGTCACGTTCGTTGTCAGAGCCTGATCTACGATCCATATTATGGGCACGTGGTGGCGCGCCGCTTCCATCACACCAAGCCGCCGACCATCCTCGACATTCCGCAGGACTTGCAATGGGACGCGGTGAACCTCCCCGACCCGCAGACGCCGGTGGGAGCCAAGGGCGTAGGGGAAGTGGCTGTCTCGGCCGGAGCTGCGGCGATCTTCTGCGCTATCAATGACGCGATCGGCCATGATTACCTGCGCCGCACGCCGATTCATCCGGGAATGATCCTGACCTCGCTGGAAACCCAGAGCATGACGCACCATCCGCTCATGGCTTACATCTAGCGCGTGACGGTGTTCGCGAGAAAACCAGTTCGCGATTTAGTAGCGGACTCGGAAGGCGCCGGTCTTAAGCGGAGGCTGAGCGCCACATCGCTGGTGACTCTCGGTATAGGCGCCATCGTCGGCGCGAGCATCCTCACCGCGGCGGGCGTCAGCGCTTCCACTCACGCCGGTCCGGCGCTGGTGTATTCGTTCATTTTGGCCGCCATCGGCTGCGCGTTGGCCGGTTTTTGCTACAGCGAATTTGCGGCCGCGATTCCGATCGCCGGCAGCGCGTACTCTTACGCGTACGCGACCTTGGGCGAATTGCCGGCTTGGATCGTCGGGTGGGCGCTGATATTGGAATACACGGTAGCCGCGGCGACGGTCGCAGTGAGCTGGTCGGCGGCGGTCGCCTCGATTCTGGCCGATTTCAACTTCAGGATTCCGAGAGCGCCGGGCGCCGCCAACTTGATCGCGGTCGTGATTGTAGTCGCCGTTTCCGCCATCCTGATCCTCGGCGCGCGGGAATCGGCGCAACTCAATACCGCGATGGTCTTCATCCGAGTGGCGGTGGTTGTTTTGTTCATCGTCGCCGGCTATTTCTACATCGACAAGGCTAACTACACGCCGTTCGTGCCGCCCAACGCTACGGGCGAATTCGGAGCCTTCGGCTGGACCGGCGTGCTGGCCGCAACGGGTCAGGTGTTCTTCGCCTATATCGGCTTCGACGTGGTCTCGACGGCCGCGCAAGAGGCGAAAAATCCGAAGCGAGATATGCCGATCGGCATCCTCGGTTCTTTGGCGATCTGCACCGTTCTGTACATCCTCTACTCGATCGTGCTTACCGGCGTGGTGAACTACAAGGACTTGAACGTGGCCGCGCCTGTCGCGCTCACGGTTGATCGCATGATCGGAGCTCCGTGGTTAGGCAAGCTCATGACGCTCGGCTCGGTATTGGGCTTAACCAGCGTGATCCTGGTAATGCTGTTCGGGCAATCGCGGGTGTTCTATTCCATGTCGCGCGACGGTTTGCTTCCGAAGGCATTCTCCGACGTGCACCCGAAATTTCACACGCCCTGGCGGTCGAACCTGATGTTGATGCTTTTCGTTTCCTTGTTAGCGGCGTTTACGCCGATCACAAAGCTCGGCGACTTGATTAGCATGGGGACACTTTTCGCATTCGTGCTGGTCTGCCTGGGCGTCATTGTCATGCGCAGGACGGAGCCGAATCTTCCGCGCCCGTTCAGGACTCCGTGGGTCCCGCTCCTGCCGATCCTAGGCATGCTCGTCAATTTCCTGATGATGCTCGGGCTGGGCTCGCTGGCATGGACGGCGTTCTTGGCCTGGATGCTGATCGGAGTGGCCCTCTACTTCAGTTACAGCCGGTTCCACAGCCGTTTGTTCGCACAGAACCCCGGGTCGCGCTCGGCCCGGGGTGAGAACCTGTGAACGTGGACGTGGCTCGTGTTTCAGTTGGTGTCCGATTTCACCCCGCTCACGCCCGCAGGAGGCCGGAATTCGATTCCGTCCGAGTCACCGGGATAGAACCAGGTGCGCATTGCGCGAGGTTGTCCAGCAGGCACTTCATAATACGTAAAGCGCGTATCGCCGGTGGGCTGGGGCCGATAAGCGGACACGCCCAATACCGTGCCCAGCAGGTGCGTTTGGTCACGATTGAAGATCTCTACGATCTGGCGACTTGACTGCGAGTTCAACAGTTTCATCACGTACTCGCCCGGCGGCAATACCACATCCTCCACGGCAACCGGTGCGTTGAGATCCACAACCGTCTTCTTGTCCAACTGATCGGCGTGCAGTAACGGTACAAGTCCGAAACTCGCGCCTACCAGCGCTAATGCTTGTAAGTAGCGGAACATACTTTTTTCCTTTCAACATCGATCACGGTCACGCGCAATGCATGTGACCGCCTCTGTCATATCTGACGATGAGAGCCGGGTCACCGCGCGTAAACTTTTGTTAACGAGATCGACAGGCTGTCGTCGGTCAGGAAAGATCGTGGTCGGCGTCAGTCCGTATCGGGCAGCGTGAACGCGACGTACTCGGCTGAATATGGCCAACGATGGTTCAGGGAATGTGAATTGGCAGGTGGAAGTAAAGATCGTTGATTACCAGGCACCCAAAAACCAAAACGATTCCTGCAGCAGCGTAGAGCGCACTTCGCGTGATCGCATCTATCGAATCGGCCCGCGTGCCATAGAGAGTTGCAGTCCAGGTTGAAACTACGAGCGTCAATAGACCTGAGAGGAGAGGAACGACTCCATGGACAATCCGGGCTCTCGCCCAGTACGGTTCTCCTCGGTAACCCGGGACGAGGAAAAGCATCCCAATCCGAAGTAGAGTAGGACGCTCGCTATCGCTAGTAAGATGAAACGGCTGGCAACAACCAGGGGCCTTCTCGTCACTTCGCCCGAGCTTAGCAGAATCATGGGCGTCGGTTCCTCCGATTTTCGAACGCTATAGTGGGCTCAGTCCGTATAGTGGGCTCAGTCCGTCTCCGGTAATGTGAACGCGACGTACTCGCCTGAATACGGTCCACCGCCGATCGCCACCACGATGTATTGCTTTCCATTCAGGGAATAGGTCATCGGCGATCCGCTCTGCGGCGCGGGCATCCACACCGCTCCCACTTGCTTGCCCGACGCTTTGTCATACGCGCGCAACATCGCGCCACGAGGATGTTCCGGCGTGGTGGTGAGCCGGCTGTCGCCCACAATCACCAGCGTCTTGGTGACCACCAACCCGGCGTTGCCTCCCTGACCGGTATTGCCGATGTGCATGCCTTTCAAGGCCGGATGATTCCGCACCGCGTCCGGAGTCTCGCCATACGGCACGCGAAACTGGAGCTCGCCGCGGTCCAAATTGATGGCCGAAAGCACGCCGTACGGCGGTTTGATAATCGGGAGCCCCTGCACGCTGAGGTCTCCGTTTGGAAGTTTGGTCGCTGCCGGCTTAGGCGCGACCGGTTTGGCGGTGTTAGGGATCGGCACTCCGGCTTTCGGCGGCGGCGCGCCCGGATAGTCGCCCGATCCAGCGGCCTCGGCAAGCTGGAACGGCTGATCTTGACGCCCTAGCACGTATCGAACGTCAGAAAACGACGGCGGCGGTTCGCGCAGCGAAATCGGCGTAACGCCGGACTCGTCGGCTTGCGAATAGACGATGTGCGTCTCCGGATCGTATCCTCCGCCGGGCCAGTTTGTGCCGCCGCCCGCGTTGCCGAGATCGATCGCGGCCAGCAATCCGTTGGGATCGCCAACCAGCGGCGGGTTGAATACGCCGTCCACCTTGTAGCGCGAGATGTTGTCTTTCGCCTGGGCGCGCATCTCCGGCGTGAAGTCGATCAGGTCCTCCGGGATGCGAATGTTATTGCGGCAATAAGCGGCCGGCTTGGTTGGATACGGTTGCGTCGCCGACGTCTTCTCGCCCGGCACCGTCGATTGCGGAACCGGCCGCTCCTCGATCGGCCAGACCGGCTTCCCCGTCACGCGGTCGAAAACATACAGCCAGCATTGCTTGCTCGGAACTGCGACAGCCTTGATGGCTTTGCCGTCGACGTTGATGTCCGCGAGAATCGGGGCCGAGGAAATGTCCATATCCCAAATCGGGTGATGGACGAACTGGAAATGCCACTTGCGTTGCCCGGTTTTCAAATCCACGCACACCAGGCTCTCGCCGAACAAGTTGTTGCCGGGCCGATGGCCGCCATAATAATCCGACGACGGCGATTCCACAGGCAAATAGACCAGCC
>Ga0302325_10004570_pt1 | contig 31913 bp, 23 predicted proteins | sample Palsa_T0_2_FD_201948 | JGI IMG/M metagenome (GOLD analysis project Ga0302325, IMG submission 201948) | Peat permafrost microbial communities from Stordalen Mire near Abisko, Sweden - Palsa_T0_2 | ecosystem: Environmental > Terrestrial > Soil > Palsa > Peat permafrost | place: Sweden: Abisko... | reverse complement strand
CAGGTGATTGACATTCAGGTCGTGTCTACTTCCAATCCTTCATCGCTTTCGGCACTGGCTGTGAAGGCTATCCACGATGGGCCGGGTTGGGTCCCCGCGGTGCAGAATGGACGTGAGGTGGTATCCTATAAGCTTCAGGTTGTGAAATTAAGTCTGTAGCATCTCGGGGGCAGCCGGGAGCGGCGGGACGCTGGATGAGGTAAGAAGGCGGATTGTCGCGTTATTTGCGCAGCAATTTTTTGTCGACCAATGCCAGGAGGGCATCGCGGTAGCTTTTGCTGACGGGGATGTGGTGGGGTCCGATCACGACGTCGAGGGTGTTCACGGACCGTATCTTGTTGATGGCGACGATATAGGATTTCTGCACCCGCAGGAATTGGTGCGCCGGAAGTTGCTCCTCAAGGGCGTGTATTGTACTTAGGGTAAGGATTTTGCCGTGTATGGTGTGAAGTGCGCAGTAATTCTGGGCAGCCTCGATAAATAACAATTCATCGAAGACGATTTTTTCAAAGCTGTTACCGGCGCGGACGAAGAAATGGGCTTCTTCTATTGGAAGGGTTTGGGGGGCGGGCGTGGGCTGGCCTTCCGGGTTAGGTGTGGATTGGGTCTCGGGGTTATGTGTGGGCTGGGCCTCGCGGGCCCGGGTAGATTGCACCTCGCGGGCCTGGGTGGAGAGGGCTTCCCGGGCGCGGTTGACGGCCTTCAGGAAACGCTCCGGCGTAATGGGTTTGAGCAGGTAGTCCAGGACGTTCAATTCAAAGCCTTCGAGGGCAAAGTCTGTATAGGCGCTGGTGATGATCACCTTTGGTTTTACTTCCAGGGTTCGGAGAAAGTCTGTTCCCAGCAGGCGGGGCATCTGGATATCCAGGAACATCAACTCTACTTTTTTTGTGGCAAGGACGCGGTTCGCTTCCATGGCGTTGCTGCATTGCGCTACCAGATCCAGGAAGCCGGCTTCCCTGACCAGTCTTTCGAGACCTTCCCGTGCGAGGGGTTCATCGTCGACGATGATACAAGGGATGTTCATTTGATCAGCAATTTAAGGGAAACGGAATAATAGTCGCCGCCGTTGTCTATATGAAGCTGGTGTCTGTTTGGGTAAAGCAGTTCGAGCCTCCGCCGGATGTTTTCCAGGCCGATGCCGCCGGGTAGAGGGTAGGGGTTGCCCGGTGGGTGGGTGGTCGCGATGCGGTCGGGGTTGCCGGGTGGGTGGTGGGTGGTGTTATGGTCGGGGATGGCGGGGGCCGGATCGTCGACCGTGTTGAAGATGGTAAAATGAAAGCTGTCGCCGCTGAAAAAAAGGTGCAGGCGAACTATATTTTCGCAGTCGGTGTGCGAAGAGACGAATTTGAACGCATTTTCGATCAGGGGCATGATCAGCAGCGGGGCGATGGAAAAGCCGGCGACCGATTCAGCCGACTGATAGTCGATCGTCAGCACCGGACCTTTCCGGAGCTGCTCAAGCCGGATATAGTTTTCGAGGTAGGTGATCTCTTTTTCAATACGGATATAGTCGGTCGAACAATCGTACAACTGGTAGCGCAGCATATCGGAAAAACGGGCCAGGGTATGTTCGGCCAGCCCCGGGTCTTTCCGGATCAGGACATAGATACTGTTTATGGCGTTGAACAGGAAATGCGGGTTCATCTGCGACTTCAGAAAACGGAGTTCGTTTTCGGTATGCTCTTTTTCCAGCCGCTGGCTCCTGCGCTCGTTGCGCAACCTTTGACGCAGCGTGTACAATCCAATAGCCAACATAACAAGGTTGGTATTCCCCATCAGCATATAGCCCAAAAAAGCAAATGAGGACCCTGAATAGGAGGGCAGCGCCAACTTCAGGAGGAAGCCAAAGCTGAACGACGCAAGCGCCGAGCAGCAAAAGATGGTAAGGACCACTACGGCCAGGAACAGCCAGATACGCCGTGGTTTCAGCAGGCGGGGTATCCAGCGATAGATCGTAAGGTAAATCGAACTGCCTTGTCCCAGGGACCAGGCTGTGGTCAGGACAAGCGCTACCCATACGGGATTGTGAAAATAGGACGCGGAAAACCAGGTCCAGGATATAAAATAGAGGATCCAGAAAAGGATATGCCAGCGAAAACGGAACAGGAAACGGGCCATGACGCAAATTAGAAGGGAAAAGCCAGTAATGCAATCCTATTCCATGAAATGCGGGATAAAATGGATGAAATTCCTGTCTGCTACTTCGTCCCTGTCTGCTGTGATTACGTCCATTCGATTTTATGCTGCCGGCAAAAGAGACTCTTTTTGTAGCCGATAACCTTAAAAACAAAATCTATGTACAAGAAATGTCTTTTTCTGCTACCGATGCTGGTCCTCTTTATAGTTTTGCCCGGCCGGATGCAGGCCCAGTCTTCGCACTATTCATTTTCCGTCGAAAAAGCCGGCCATGGTCCGGCCCTGATCCTGATTCCCGGTCTCTATTGTTCAGGCGAGGTCTGGAAGGAGACGGTTGCCCGCTACCAGGACCGTTACACCTGCTATAGTCTAACGCTGCCGGGATTTGCCGGTCAGCCGGCGATCCATACCGATACGCTGCTGGCAATGGTGGCCCGGGAGATTGGACGGTTTATTGTGGAGAACAAGCTGTATAAGCCACTGATCGTCGGGCATAGTCTTGGTGGCTGGCTGGCCCTCGATGTGGCGGTGGTCAATCCCGGTGTGCCCGGCGGGATCGTCTGCGTCAGCTCGTCGCCATTTCTGCCGGGTCTTGCGATGGGAAACGATATAGCGGTTGACAGTGCCCGGAAAATCGGGGCTCAGATCAAGGGGTATATGGTCGGACAGACGCCGGAACAAATCCGGGCAGGTCAGAAATACGTCCTGCCAACGATGATGAGGGACAGCCAGCGGATCAGCGAGGTAACGGAGATGGCAGTTCGTTGCGATGCGGCCACGCAGGGTGAGTGTATGTATGAACTGTTCGGCATCGATCTTCGCCCCGAGATGAATAAGGTCCAATGCCCGGTGCTGGTGCTGGGTGATTGGGTTTCTTATAAATCTTATGGAGCCACGCGGGAGAATACCATGGAAAAATATCAGCAGCAGTTTGCAAAGGCGCCCCATGTCAGCATTGCCCTGTCGGATACTTCCAGGCATTTTATTATGTTCGATGAGCCGGTTTGGTTTTTTGGGGAGATGGATAAGTTTCTGGCGGGGCGCAGGGAATAGATGTTGTAAGCCGGGTTTATGGGGTTCTACGTAACTTTCCATGAACAAAACGCCTGGTCATGAATATTGATAAGGATCGGATAGTAAACGAGGTGAGAACACTGGCACGCGACCTCACCCGCTATTCTGAAGCGGCTCAATCGGATTCTTTTTTGGGCTGTTACGCCAATACGACGGATTTTCTGGCGGTAAGCGCCGATGGTGTGATAAGGAATTACCCGGAGTTCATCAAAATCTGTGCTGCGTATTACGACTCCCTAAGGGAACAGCGGCTTACCACCCGCGAGGATTATTTTCATATCGTGGACGATAGCACCGTCGTATGGTGCTGGTCTGGAGATATAGACGCGTTCTTTAAAAATGGCGGCGTCTGGAAAATGCAGCAATACACGGTGACTTATATATTGAGGAAGATAGGCGGGAAATGGAAAGTCGCTCATTCGCATGACTCGGGGCTGCCGCCGCAAATAGTAAAATGAAGGCGCCGGATATGTTTAATAAATACTCCTAAAGTGGTATTGTTTCCAATCTTTCGTGCGTGTAGCTTTGCGATTTACCACCGGCGGGGGTTCTTCGATGGCTATACCGCAATAAATATAAGCGTACTATGCGGGGCGTCTATCGTCCCTCATCGGTTGCGCTATCCGTTCCGACAACGGCAACCGGCCTCTGAGCAATCAGGGGCCGGACTGTTTTGGTGAAAGGGCTCGCCCCGACACCGGCTGGCCCTGGCGCAGTGCCGGATTAGTTTTTATCTACGAATCGCTTATTGGCGTCATTGTACCGGTCACCGACATTTGGATATTTTGCCAGCAGCGCTTCTATGTCCTGGAAATCGCCTGGTGTCAGCGCTACATTTACGGCGCCTGCATTGTCTTTCAGATATTTTCTTCTTTTGGTGCCGGGTATGGGAATGATATGGGGGCCCCGGGCAAGCACCCAGGCTATGGCGAGCTGGGCGGCGGTGCATTCTTTTGTGGCGGCGAAGGCGGCAAAGGCTTCGGACAGCTGTTGGTTGTTTTGTGCGTGTTCGCCCTGGTAGCGGGGAAGGGTTTTGCGGAAATCTTTTTCACCCAGCTGATTCAGATCGAGCGTATTGGTCATCAGTCCCCGCGCCAGCGGACTAAAGGGGACAAAGGAGATCTTCAGCTCCCGGCATAGGGGCAGCACATCTTTTTCCACGTCTCTTGTCAGCAGGGAATATTCGCTTTGCAGGGCGCTGATCGGATGGGTGGCGTGTGCGCGGCGGATGGAGTTGGGGGAGGCTTCGGACAGGCCCAGGTAGCGGACCTTGCCTTGCTGTACCAGTTCGGCCATTGCGCCTACCATGTCTTCTACAGGAATGTTGGGATCGATGCGATGGGCATAGTATAGGTCGATGACGTCGGTCTTTAGCCGGCGCAGGCTATCTTCTACCGCCTCTTTGACGTGGGCCGGCGAGCCGTCGAAGCTGCTGAGTCGGCCGGCCGCGTCGGTACGAAACCCAAATTTGGTGGCGATAAAGATTTTTTTCCGTTTTGGCTGTAACACTTTGGATACCAGCTCTTCGTTTTTTCCATTGGCATATACGTCGGCGGTATCCCAGAAATTGATGCCAAGCTCGATGGCTGCTTCAAGGGTGGCGATGGACTCTGTGTCGTCGGGTTGGCCATAGGCGTGATTCATGCTCATACAGCCGAGGCCGATGGCTGATAGTTCGATGTCGGTATTTCCAAGCTTTCGGTAATTCATGTGGCAAAGGTCAAACATTGACTCGAAACGGGGTGTGGTTTTTGTACTTATTTTTGCCGTAGCAATAAAGCTATTATGGAAGATTTTATTATTTCTGTCGGTAAAGTGGAAGAATGGCAAATGACGAATGATGTTGCTGCGCTGGATGGATTGTTTCAGCGGGCGAAGAAAGTGTTGGTAGGCGGGGGGATTGTAGCGTTGGTAAGGGAGCAGCGGTCGGGGGAGGTCTATCGGTTTGAGGAGTTTAACAACCTGGAGGATTTTGAGATATATAAGAGGAATGTGTATAAGTACCTGACGGAATAATGATCACGGCGGCCGCAAATAAAAGAGGCCATCCTCTGCAGGATGGCCTCGGTGAATCTGTTAGATTCGTGGCATCATCTTTTCAGATTTGCCATCAGATTATTTTTGGAGCAACCCGGTTAAGCGAAATTAACCGAAGGTTTCCATGATTTATCTGTAGAATGCATGAATACCTCCTTTTTTTTGGTGAACGATAGACCTAAAGTTACGAAAGAATCTTTATTTTTCGGAACCGGGTTCTGTTAAAATTTTTATTCGGCTACACCGGAGAATTCTCCTTTATACGTACGATATGCCGCTGCGGAAGCCTGATAGCGGGTATGAACGCCAGGGCGACTACGGCTGCGGAGACGACAAAGCCATCCTGTAAGGCAAAATGTTCCGCCAGGGGCGCCTGGTATCCTTTATTTAAGTAATGAGTATAGATGAACTGGTGAAGGACGCCGAAGACGGCGATGCCAATGGAGCCGCCGAGCTGTTGGAGCAGGCTGTTCATGGAAGTAGCAGTGGATGTTTGTTCCCGGCTGACGGAATTTAACAGAGCGGTTGAGACGGGGGCGACGAGAAAGCTGATACCCAGACCGCGCACGATCATCGGCAGGATGATCAGCAGCACTGTGGCGCCCACATTGATCCGCGAGAAGAGGTACATGGAAAGGGCGACGAGCAGGATACCCAGTAGCGAGATGCTCCGGATCAGTCCCTGGTCGGCTTTTTTGCCGGCATATGGTCTGGCGACGAGCATCATCAGCGCATTGGGCAGCATCAGCAATCCCGATTGAATGGGCGTATAGCCGAGCAGTCCCTGCAGAAGAAAGGGCAGGAAAAACATCCCGCCGAATAAGGCGACACTGCGGATAATGACGATGATGGCCGAATGAACGAAGTCGGGCGAGCGGAAGACTGTTAGGTCCAGCAGCGGCTGGGGTCTACGGGCGCTGCGGATGTACAGGTACAGGAACAAAACGAAGCAGACGCATCCCGCGATCAACTCCGGCAGCGCTCCTTTTTTACTAATGGTGGAGATGGTGTACTGGACGGCTACGATAAAGAGGGCGAACCAGGTAAGGCCGCGGAAATCGAATGTCGGGCGAGTCCGGGGTTTGTCGCGCAGGAAGGACAGGTAGCGAAAGGTCAGCAGGATGGTCAGGATACCCAGGGGGATATTGACATAGAAGACGGATTCCCAGCCGAAATAATGCGTTAGGATGCCGCCCAGGGTAGGGCCAAGGGCGGGCCCCATGACGTTACCGAGGCCCCACCAACCGATGACGCTGCCTCTTTTTTCGGGTGGGAAAGATTCGCTTAGGATGGCTAGTGAAGTGGGGGTGATGGCGCCGCCACCGGTGGCCTGTATTACCCGGGCGGCAACCAGCAGGACGAGACTGTGGGAAAGGCTGCATAGCAGGGAGCCGGCGGTGAAGACGGCGACGCTGATGATATAGAGATTGAAATACCCGATCCGGTTTTTCAGCCAGGTGATCAGGGGAATAAAGAGGGTAAAGGAGATCATATAGGCGGTGATGACCCATTCCACCTGGTCGACATTCGCGTTGAATTGGTGACGGATAACGGGGAGGGAGACATTGACAATGCTGCTGTCGATGGCAGCCATGGAGGTACCCAGCATCAGGGTGATCAGTACGAGCGTGGGATGCTTTAACATGGGTTCAATTTAGCCATTAGGCGGTTGCGAGCAAAATCTGTATTGCAACGATTGTGTTACCGGCGGAGGGTTGTCGATCGGGGGGTTTCATTCTTCCGGCACGGTAACGGCGATTATCACGCCGAAGTCCCCGTCTGTTTGGATCCATTTTTTTTCGGGCAGGTATGTCTTTGAAACAAAGCCGTCCAGATACAAAGCGTTTTGGCAGCCCAGGCTTTTGAAATATTTGGCAAACTCGTAAAAATTTATCGCTTCTTTTGACATGGCGAAGACGATGTTGCCATTTGGAAGGATACCGACGCCATTTCTTATGTTTACATTGGTCGAGCCGTCTTTGAAAGCAGGGTGAATAACATTATTAATCAGCAACATAGGGCCAGATTGTGTGGCAAATTTAACTTGTTCGCTACTCCTGAACTCCGTTGTCGGACAGATATTCGCCTTCTTGTCTTTTGTGAGATAGAATACTCCGTTTGGTTTGAGATAAAAATTGCCATTACCGGCAGATGTGTCCAAAGGTGCAAGCATTATTTCTTGCTGGATAAAGAGCCCGACAGGTGAATGATCAGTTTTGAACATGCCGCCGTTCGTTGCAAATACAAGCTTTTTATCCTTATGCTCAAGATAATCTTTAAGTCGCTGAATGCTTCCCAAAATATGCCCGCTGTCGTCTTTCCAATAAAGGCTGATGTCTTGTAGCTTAGGGTCTACAGTATAGCTTATGATATTGCTGTCGACACGACTATCACGAGTAGTGGAAACAGACCATGCCGCCGGCAGGATAAAGGCTATCAGCCAGATCGATAAAATAACACGAACCATAAATGATAAGTTTTCCCGGACGCCAAGATAAGCCATTTGCCAAGCCCGGGGAAGAGAAGGGCTTAGTCTGCATTTGTACAGAGGCGCTTAATATTAAGCGGCAATCGTTGAAAGGATTGGTTAAATGGCGACGCTGATTGTAATTTGTCCGATAAAGCAAGTATATGACCTTATAAAGTCATCACATGACTTTTACAAGAATGCGACGACGGATACGGCAGGTACCGGTTGGAAGCTTTCGTTAAGAACTACCCTATGATACGGGGATATTTTGAAGAAAATATGACCGGGTATATTTTCGGTTGGCTGGAACTAAAAAAGGGGGTCACTTATTAGCTGGATAATTTTAATTTACTAAAAAAGCCAAATATTCGATATTGTCTGTAGGATCAAAAGGAATTCGACTATTTTTATTTTCAGAGCCAGTTATGGCGGAAATGATAAACTCCCTGCTAAAAGCCGGGTATTAGCATGTTTGCGGCGTCAGGAGGAGTGGCGGCGGGGGGCCCATTTTTGGAGTTTGGTGATCACTTCTTCGAGTTTGACGGGTTTGCCGAGATAGTCGTCCATGCCGGCTTCGAGGCATTCTTGTTCGTCGCCTTCCATGGTGTTGGCGGTCAGGGCGATGATAACGGGCCGGGGGGCGGTGTTGGGCCGGGTGGTTGGGCTGGGCCGGCTTCCGGGCCGGGTGGAGGCGTTCGGCTGGGCGCCGGGCTGGCGGATAAGGCGGGTGGCTTCGAGCCCATCCATCCCGGGCATCTGGAGGTCCATCAGAATGATGTCAAAAGCTTTGTTGGATGCGGCGTCGACTGCCTCCAGGCCGTTGTCGACCATGGTTGGGGAATAACCCAGTTTCTGGAGTATATAGAGGATCACTTGTTGGTTGATCACATTGTCTTCGGCGATGAGGATCTGCATGGGTAATTCGACGGCCATTTGACCGGGCAGCCGGGATGGGGTGGATCCGCCGTCTGCGGGTGACCATGATCGGTGTTCGAGGCCGGACAGGATATGGCGATACATGACCTGCTGTTTGATGGGCTTGGTCATGATGGCGCTGAACAACTGCTGGTTGTGCTTTTTATATTCGTCGCCGACGGAGCTCAGCAGGATAATGGGGATACGGGGATGTCTTTCCCGGATATTCTCCGACAGGCGGATGCCATCCATAAAGGGCATTTGCATATCGGTAAGGATGAGATCGTACTGATTGTCGGTCGCAAGGATATTCAGGGCTTCGACGCCGGAAGCGGCCAGGACGGGGGACAGCTTCCAATTTTCCATCTGGCTTTGGAGGATGGTGCGGTTGGTGCCGTTATCGTCTATGATGAGCACTCTTTTGCCGGCGTGTGCGGCGAGGCCATTGATGCTGTGCGGGGCTTCGGTCCGGATGGCCGCACGGGTGCTGATGGTAAAGGAAAAGGTCGATCCGGCGCCGGGTTCGCTTTCTACTTCGATCGATCCGCCCATCAGCCGGACCAGTTGTTCGGAGATGGCGAGTCCCAGACCGGTGCCGCCATATTTGCGGGTAGTGGAGCTGTCGAGCTGGGAGAATGCTTTGAACAGGCGTTCCTTCTTATCTGCCGGAATACCGATGCCCGTGTCGCGCACTTCGAAGCGCAGGGTCAGGTCGCCGTTCAGGCGGGCGTCCACCAGCTTCACGCCGATAAAGATCTCTCCTTCTTCCGTGAATTTCATGGCGTTCCCGACCAGATTCGTGAGGATCTGACGGAGGCGCAGATCGTCGCCCCTGATGCAGACCGGTACGTGGCTTTCCAGCTGGTAGAGGAGTTCGATGCCGGTCTTTGCGGCGCGGGAGCTGAAGATATCCAGGATATGTTCGATGCTGTTATGCAGGTTGAAATCCTCATCTTCCAGCTCCATGCTGCCTGATTCGATCTTGGAAAAATCAAGGATATCGTTGATGACGTTCAGCAGGCTTTCGCCGCAAACGGAGATGGTTTCGGTATAGGATCGTTGTTGTTCGTTGAGCGGCGTTTCGGTGAGCAGGGAGCACATGCCTATTACGCCATTCATCGGCGTCCGGATCTCGTGACTCATGGTGGCGAGGAAGATGCTTTTGGCTCGATTGGCCCGCTCGGCTTCCTGCCTGGCTATTTCGGCATTCAGGAGGGCTTCTTCGAGGGCATCCTGATTGCGTTTACGTTCCTGGAGCAGTTCTGCTTCCTTTTGAAGGTCGGCCATCTGTGCGGTCTGGGTAATCTGGATTTCGCTGTATTTTTTTAGCTGGTAGGACCAGAGGCCGCAGATGAACACGATGATGGTGGTCAGTACGATATGGATGACAAAGGTTTGCCAGTCGAGGTAGTCGAGACGGGTAAAATAGATGGCTTTGTCACCGCTGTATTGCAGGTAGTTGAAAACGGCATGATGGAGCGCCACAAAGATCAGCAGGGGGATCTGGAGCTTCCAGTTCTGGTAGGTGATGAGTATTGCGCAGGAGATAAAGGCAAAGAAGTGCATTTCGAAGAGCCCGTGCATCTGGTAGATATATTGGGCCATGAAAAGGCCGATGACGACGCTGAGCACGTATTGATAGAGATCGGATTTGGGCAGGGCGATCTTGACGGAATAGTAGGCAAGGAGTGACAGGCCGCCAACGCCGATGGCGATGGTCCAGGTATCGAAATAATGGGCAAGGAAGAGGCCTACCAGGAAGAACCCGGCCAGGAAATAATTCATCAGCCGGTCGGACCGGCGCCTTACCTCGTTTTGAAAGAATTCGGTCTGTGTCTTGAGGTCATTCGACGAGAGTTGCCGGAGCACCTTCTGGAGGTGGATGGAAACGGGCATTATGGTTTTACTGATCATTGCGTGCAGGAGGGTAATTGGCAGCCATAGGCTTTAAAGGCCAGGGGACTTACCGTCAGTGAATAATGGTGCTGCAAAAGGCCGTCGAGCGCCTGGCGGGCAAAGCCTGTTTTTTCGTCGCTGCAATAACGGCTCCGGTTGTAATTGCCCCGGTAGAACAGTCGTCCGTCGGCATCCAGGATGACGGCCTGGGGGGTGGAATAGACGCCGCAGGCTGCTGCCACGAGGGAATCGTTCAAGACCGGAATGGGATAAGGCAGATCGAATTTTGCCTGTAGCCGGGCGGCCGTGAATTTTTCAGGGCTCATGACGACGATAGCAAAGGTTGCCTGTCGTCCGTATTGTTGGACAAGAGCCCTGAATTGCGGCATATTGAAACGGGAACAAGGACAGTCGGGGTTGAAAAAATGCAGGAACAGGGGTTTTTGTCCGGCGGTCCATACCTGGCGGGCGGAAACGGGGAGCGTGACGGCGGCCCCCCTTAAAACGTCGTGATAATTGGCGGGGACAGGGGTGGGCAGGCTATACTTCCAGGCTGTTTGCCAGAAGATGACGCCGATAGCGATGCTGAGCACGAGGAGCCAGCCAAGGACCAGGGCTTTTCTCATAGATTTATTGGATGACAACGACATATAGGAATTTAATGTACGTAGTTGTTGTCTTAACAGACGCTATAACGAAGGACCGGAAAATTTATTTAGGTGGGTACGCTTATTGTTATTGAGGTTGAAATTTGCTTTGGCTGCCTGCACGGCGAAAGTATCCTTGCCTACATTTTTTTCCTGTGTATTAAAATGATTTTGTTTTACTTACGAAAGTAAATTACAATTTAAATTTAGGTAACGGTCCTTTTCTTTTTTTTTGTTATAGGCGCTCTTCAGACGCGGGTGGCTATCTTTCCCAAGCTGGATTTGCCGGTCCTTTATTTTGCGCATCCTTATGGTGGTTTTACGCCTGTCCAGACGGAGACGCTGTTTGCCAAAGAATACATAATTGTCCTGGATGACGGCGCGTGTGGGCGGCAATGCGGTATGCTAATTTTATTAGCAAAATTTATTTTTATTCCTAACTTAGCATTGTCAAATTAGTACTTTATGAGGATTTAGTCCTTACTGGGGTGTCAGCAGATCATAAAGTAAAAAACGGCGTATCGGCCACCGGTGGCCATATGCAAGTTTTTCGGGCTGTAAAATCCCGTTTTTATGTTATGCCAGACAAAAGAAAGCCCAGCGTATCGCTGGGCGAAATCATCAAGTTATTGGTGATTGCTAAATTGGCACTAACTATCCTTCATTTACTGAAGTGGTAGTAAAAAGGTCGGAGTACCCAGCTCCGGCTTCTTCAAAGCAAAGGTACAAATTTTTACAATTTCCAAATTGGTTTTTTTAAGCTGCAGGCTGATAAAATGGTGGTGGATGCCTCATTCTGTTTGGAGAGATCTGGCCGGGTTCATGGGGGCGGGCAGGAGTTTTACAATGGGTGTTCGGGTCTCCGGTTGTTCGGCGGAAAAAATACCCCAAAAAGGGTAGATGAAAGCGGATGGACTTCTTTTAGTTTTAATGCGGGAAGACCTGCCACCCTTTCATCTTTTATTACCATCAAAACAACATTATGATCAGTAAACACTACTCCGTCAGGGGCCGCCGCGTGGGCCGCCTTGCTTTGCCAATCGTATCGGTGATTTTACTTTCCATCTTCTTCCAGGCTTGTCTCAAGTTCCGGACGGAACCGTTTCGTATTACCACCGTGACGCCTATGCAGGCTTTTATTACGAAGTATAATATCCCCTTCAGCCAGACGGATACCGCCCTCTATCTCCTGGCGGTCGATTTTAATGGGATTCCCGATAAGGGGCAATACGATCAGGTGGAGCTCGGCTATGCCTTCCGGACCTCGACAGCGGGGGTAGTTTTTGAGCTGGGGACCTTGCTTCCCGCCTCGGGATTTGTCCATACGGTTACTTTATGGGATTCCGCGACCCAAACCGTCCTTGGCCAGCTTAATGTCACCAATCTTTCCGGCTCTTCTTTTACCTATGCGGGGCTGGATTCGAGCACGGCGATAGTGCTGCAGGCCAACCACGGCTATGTGATGGGGGTGAATTCGACGGCGGTGGGCAACCCGGTCAATTCCTCTTCTGTTGGGAACTACGTCTATGCACCCCAGGGGCTTTATGTCGATCAGGGGGCTGGCAGTGATATTAGCTTGCTTCCTTTTACCGAAGGCACGATCACCGTTGAAAGGGGCTTTATCTATAATTATGGCTATCAGGCGCAGCCTGCTTCGTTCTTTCCTCCTGTCCTGTCCTGGCAAAGTCAGGACAACGGGTTCCTCGGTATCTGTGATTTCGGGTTTTGGTATTGAGATCGTGGGGGGAAATCCGTATTTTCCCTTTATGAAAAAAATAACGATCGTTGCGCTCCTGGCGTTGCTGCGGATGATGGCGGGGGCCCAGGCGCCTGCACCTGCACCGGTTGAAAAGTATCCCGTCGACTCTGCTTCGGTCGAGCATGCCGGGGTGCCGAAAGGGGAGTTGGTGAAATGCTCCTTCGATCATTCCGCTATTTTCCCGGGAACTCACCGTGACTATTGGATCTATATACCCGCTCAATACAAGCCGGATCACCCGGCCTGTGTCTATGTCAACCAGGATGGCATCCAGTGGAAGGCGCCGACGGTATTCGACAACCTGATCAACAGCGGGGAGATGCCCGTCACGATCGGCGTATTTGTGACGCCAGGGCGGGTGACAGCGTTCGATACTGCGACTGCGCTGGACCGCTATAACCGAAGCTTTGAATATGACGGACTGGGGGATGCTTATGTACGGTTCCTGCTGACCGAGCTGCTGCCGGATGTAGAGAAGCACCGGGCCGGTGATGGCAGGGCTATCCATCTCTCGCAAAAGGGCAATGACCGGGCGATCGGCGGGTCCAGCAGCGGGGCGATTGCCGCTTTTACCGCGGCCTGGGAGCGGCCGGATGCTTTTACGCGGGTCTTTAGCGCCATCGGCACCTATGTGGGGCTGCGGGGCGGTGACCGTTATCCTATTCTGATCCGTAAAATGGAGCCAAAACCGATCCGGGTCTTTTTGGAGGATGGCTCCGGTGATTTGAATATTTATGGCGGTGACTGGTGGATGGCCAATCAAACCATGGAGCGGGCGTTGACGTTTGCCGGGTATGAGGTGAAGCATGTATATGGGGAGGGGGGGCATAATGGAACGCTTGGTTCTGCGATCTTCCCCGATGTGGTGCGGTGGCTTTGGAAAGATTGGCCCCAGGCTGTCGCTAAAGGGAGTTCGACGAACGGGGTGTTGCACGACATCCTGATCCCGGGTCAGGATTGGGAGTTGGTGGGAGAGGGGTATGGATTTACGGAGGGAACGGCGGCGGATGCGGAAGGGAATGTTTATTACCAGGATATTCCGGCATCGAAGACTTATCGGGTCAGTGCTACGGGTGATGGGCAGCCGGAAGTGGTGTCCACGCATGCGCAGCGCGCCAGCGGCACCTGTTTTGGGGTGGATGGCAGCCGGTATGAGGCAGCGGGCGGTTCGCGGCAGGTGTTGAGGTATGATGTATCGGGAAAGGCTACGGTGATAGCGGACAATATTTCCGGGAACGACCTGGTCGTTGCGCGTAACGGGAATGTTTATGTGACGGCGCCGGATGGCGCTGAGCGGCCGGGGAAGCTCTACCTGGTGAGGCATGGCGGTCAGCCGGTGTTGGTGGATTCGGGATTGAAGTTTATCAACGGGCTTTGTTTTACACCCGATCAGTCGCAATTGTATGTCGCTGAGTCGGCAAGTCACTGGATTTGGGTGTATACGATCCTGCCGGATGGGACGCTTGGCAATAAGCAGCGGTTTGGCTGGCTGCATGTGCCGGATGATAAGGACAATGCGTGGCCTGACGGGCTGAAGTGCGATCGCAATGGATTGGTGTATGTGGCGACCAATATGGGCATCCAGGTGTTGGATCCGTTGGGCCGGGTGAATGCGATATTACCGGTGCCGACGGGTCAGCCGTCGAATTGTTGTTTTGGCGGAGCTAATTTTGATGTGCTGTATGTGTCGAGTGGCGGGAAGGTCTACCGGCGGAAGCTGAAGGCGAGGGGGTGTAATCCATTTGAGGCGGGGAATAAGCCGGGGGCGCCGAGGTTGTAGAGGAGGAATGAGGGGTGTTATTTCGAGTCGTCTTTGAAGGTCACCTGTCTGAGGATGGTTACACCCATGGGTTCAAGCAGGATATCGTCTTCCGAATCTGTTTTGCTGTTGCGCATCCTGGTGTGAAAGCGGAGCGGGTGTTGCGGGTCAGGGATAACCGGTTTGCCGATATATTCGTAGATCGTCCGGTTTTCGGGGATATAGTTTATTTCTTTAAAGCCGCCAAAGGGATAGTTCTTTGTTATTTTTTCCTGTGCTGTAAGCGGATGGGCCAGTACCAGGCTGCCGCTGGTAAAATATACGCTGTTATTTTGGGAGACTAATTTTACCTGGGGCGTTTCAAAGCGGATAGTAAAGGAAGATTGGCCTGGCCACTGCCCGGAGATCACGATGAAGCCGTCTTCTATCTTGTAAGGTAAGCCGGAGCGGATGTGCGTTGCCCACGATGGCTCTCTGATCTTCAGTTCAAAACGGGCGGCCTGCGGGTTATTTACCTGGAAGGTAATGGAATTTTCGGATGGGTATTCGGTGAGTTCCCGGATACGGATCTGTTTGTCGTCGATGGTTAAAGACAGATCGCATGGGCCGAGCAGGGCAGCTATCAAGGCATTCGGGGAACGCATCCACATATTTTGTACGTAAGCCGGACCGATCCTGCCTGCGTTTGGCACGCAACAAACAGCTGCCTCTTTGTGAACGGGCGAGTATCTGTACCGGGTCTGGTTTTTATCGGTGGTATCGCCATTCCTGCCTCCGGTCAATTGATAGGAATTATCTGTTTTCAGATAGCAAATCGCGCTTTCGGTCGGATGTCTTGCACCCTGTGCGGCGTTAAAGAAAAGGCGTTCGATTTTATCAGCATAGGCGGATCCGCCTGTTTTGATCAGCATACTGATATAGCTATCCATCAACTCGGTGAGGGAGCAATATTCATACCCGGTATTGGTTGCGTCAGCCTTTCTGCCGCCGATAAACTCATCGCCTGCCGGACCGCCCGAAGGAGTGGTAGTACTTGTTATTTTTTTTAAGAAATCCACCAGGGCATTTTTTAAGGCTGGATTGCCGGAAGCGTAAAATGCAGCCGCCACGGACCGGAGGTGTTCGTAGGTATGAACGCCATGGCCATTTAATCCGCGGGTGCTATCGATCAATTTACTGTATTGGGCGTCTTCGTTTAGTATCTGCCGGGAGAAATCACGGTACAGGAACAAGGCATAATCAAGATAGCGCCGATCTTTTGTGCTACGATAAAGTCTTTCCAGGATGTCTGTAAATACGAGGCCATGGGTCAATCCTCCGGCGTAGGGGTTTTTTGAATAGAAAGGGTGAGAAGCATCCATCGGGAAATTGGCGAGTACATTGTCGACTGCTCTTTTCACGGCCCTTAAAACCGCCGGCTGGCGGGTATAATCATACCAGGCTAAAATGCCTCTTAACAAGGTAGTCTTTGACCATAGCTCTCCGTTCTCATCAGTGAAAGTATACCGGAGGTCTTTGTTATAAATGCCGAGATAACCGTCCTCGTCCTGGGTAGCCAAAATCCGATGAATATAGGCCTTTGCTTTTTTGAGGGCTGGTTTGTCATTTAGAAGCACGGCGGTCCTTATAAATCCGTCCCACCAGTTGCTTTGTGTTTCGCTGTTCCACCAAAGGAATTGTGCCTGTAGCTGTACGGGGGCATCGGAAAGCGCCCCTACATTTTTGCTTTTCACGTGGCTGCTGAGCCTGTCCGCGCCATAGATATCGTCTTTTTGGATCAGGTCGGGCGCCAGTTCGTCCAGGTGGCCGGTAAAGCCGGTTAAGTTTTTCTGTAGCTGTGTTTTTAGCCATCCCGTGGGATGAATGGCGGAGAGTGGCAATGTGGTCAGGGCTTCCGATAGGATACTTTGTTGTGCGAAAGGATCGAGGGTACTGTCTTGCGCATATGGTCGTAAGAAGGTGAGCGTACAAATGGCGGCAAGGAGGGCGGTCTTTTTTATAGTGATTGGGTTAGGCATGATAAATGACCGGGTTGATAGGGCTATCGATCACTTCGCCAACCTTTGCTCCGGGGCACCACCGGTTCCAGTCATCGAGTTGATTTTCATTTTCCGGCTGTTTTAGTTTCATATCGGCATCCATATAGATAATGGTCATGACTTTACGCATTCCCGCGCTGCTGTTTACGCCTGCCCGGTGAAAGACCCATCCGGAGTGAAAGCTGATTTCGCCGGAATCGAATGGCTCGATGACGTGTTCAAAATCTGTAACCCGCAGCCGATCCTGCATCAGCTTTTCGCTTTCGTCCCCGATCTGTAGTTCCCGGCCGCTGACGATGCGATGACTGCCCGCGCTAAATTCAAGCGGGCCCATTTCCAGGGGTGTTGCCTGCAAAGGCATCCAGGCGGTGATGGTTTTGTCCGTTTCCAAAGGCCAGTAATATTGATCTGCGTGCCATGGGGTAATGCCGCCGCCCGGTTCTTTGTACAATGCCTGGTCGTGGTAGATCCTGACACCATCGACTTCCATTAGCTCCGACGCAATGCTTGCCAGGCGTTTGCTGAATATCAGTGTTTTTACGACTTCATCTTCGCGCCAGAGATTGAATAACTGTAAGAAGGCCTTTCCGTAGGTACTTCTTTCCGTAAGGGGGGTGGATTCGGTATTTAGCAGATTAACTCTTTTGGTTATAGCTTCATTGAAGAAATTCAGGGTTTCTGTATTTAGTACCTGTTTCAGTTTGATAAACCTGTTCTTCCTAAAAAAGTCAAGCTGTTCCCTTGTCAATGGATAGGGCTCCTGCAGGAAGTGTCGGATGGAAGCTGGCGGGTTCATGACTCAATGTTTTGTCAAAATTACAGGATATTCGGATAATATATGGGAGTGGCGCTTCGATCAGGATGGCCAGCCCCGGTCAGCGGCCATGTAGGTACAGTTGCGTTCGGCGAGCGCGGAGATGGTGAAGGATGGATTGATGCCGAGGGTGCGGGGGACGATCGAGCCGTCGCTGATGTAGAGCCCTTCGTACACCGCGCCGTCATCCTTCCCGGTGAAGACCTGGCCCTTGTGATTGACGACTCCGCTGCCGGCGTCGTTGCCCATAATGCAGCCGCCGAGGGGATGGACGGTGACCAGGTCGTGGCCAAACAGTTTTGTCCAGATGGGATTTCTGGTATATACGCCTTTTAGCGTGGTAGTGAGGTCCAGCAATTTCTGGTTAACCTTTTCAAAGATGGGCTGTTGGCCTGCGCCTGGCCATTCGATGCGAAGCCGGTCATTCTCGAGCAGCAGCTGGCCGTGGTCGTTGTCATGGGTCAGTACGAGGAAGGTGAGGGTATGATTGGTGGCGCCGTGATAGGGGCCGCGGAAATCGCTGTCCAGCGCGCGCTCTCCTTTTTTTATTTTTTCCACTACTCCCGGAGCGGTATCTTTTCCCTCCAGCGGCGCCGCTATGCTTATGAGATCCTTGAATGCGTGCGCAATAAATCCGGGTACTACGCCTTCTTCGACCACCATTCCGTTGTCGGGGTCGTCCGCGTCCCTCAAGTCGATGATGCTGCTGATAGTGGCTCCGATGGGATCGGCGGGGTCGACAGTGCGGGTGCCAATACCTATCGAGTTTGCACGGGGATCGTTGTTATAGGCAAAGGCGAGGAAGTCACCGTTGCCGGAGAAATGCCGGCCGGTAAGGGCGGAGACGGGCAGTCCGTTTTGGGCAGAGCGTAATAATAGCTCCGTGCTGCCGAGCGTTCCGGCCGCCAATACTACAATGTCCGCTGAAATAAAGCGGGTGGGCGCGTCGAAGTCTTCGTCGCCGGTTTCAAAATAGTTATAGTGTACGAGCCAGGTCTCCCCCTGTTTTTCCACGTACCGCACGTTCACCTGCGTATAGATCTCGGCGCCGTGCGTCCTGGCATCCGGCAGATAGTTCATTACCGTGGTGTTCTTTGCTTCATAATTACAGCCGGCGCAGCATTCGCCACAGGCGATACAGGGCTTTTGTTCTACCCCCACATGATTGGGCCCGTCGATGTCGAAGTTTACATATACGGGGGCATAGCTCCATTTGTCACCCTCGCCAATACCGTCGGCGGCCGTTTTCATGGATTGGGCCTTTGCCGGCATGGGCTTTCCGTTTGGATAGGGAACGGGTCTCAGCATGGCTTTCGCCTTTGCATAGCCCTCGTCCAGGCCCTTTCTGTCATTGCGCAGACCGGCAGGCCAGGCCGGATCGGCGAAGACGGTGGGATCCGGTTCCATCCCCACATTGGCATTGATCAGGGAGGTGCCGCCGAGGCCGCATCCTTGCACTACATTGACCTGTGCATTGACCCTGACATCGAACAGACTTGTTTTCCTGCCCAGGTGGAAGTCTGCGGTATCGATCTGCGTCATCGCTGAAGACTCCCCGAAGGTCTTTGGGAAATCGCCGGGTTGAAATTCTTTGCCCCTTTCGAGCAGGCAAACTTTTTTTCCTGCCCGGGCCATTCGTGAAGCGGTAATGCTGCCGCCATAACCCGAGCCGATGACAATGATATCATAGCGGTCTTTTAGTTCCGAAATAGGCGAGGATAGTCTGTTCATACGATGAATTTAAAGTCAAAAGGAATTACTGATACCGCAAATATTGCTGAAATCGTTGGCAAACCTGTTGTCCGGGCATAGACGGTGATAGACGCGCATCCAGTCGGCGAACCGGGGATAGAGCCTTCCTACTGAAGATCGGCCGGTGCCGCCGATATGATTGATCTGCCCCCAATGCGGGATGCCGCCAAACCGGTAAAGCGCCGATTCGATCCGGGCCAGCAATTCTACTCCGCCGATGGTGCCGCTGACGGTTGGAAATTCGATCATGCAAAAGAAATCCTCGGGCTCGGGGCTGTATTGCATCGACAGGAAGAATGCATTGGATTTTACGAAGCGGAGGGAAAAGGGGGCGTTCAGGTATTGTTGTCCTTCCCTGACGCTGTGACCGACGACCTGGATGATCTCTTCAACTGCTTCGAGATAGGTGCTCCCGGGAAGCGCGATCTCTGAGGCATAGGCCGCCAGGTTGTTGTCCGCACCCAGGTTGAGCACCTTATAGCTTTTGTCGATATAGTCCCGGTCGCTCAGCGTGCTGAGCTCTGACTGGACAAAGGCCGGCATGGTCCGGGGGAAGTGATTGACGATAAACCGGATGACCGCATCGATTAAAAAATCGGGGACGATGCGGACAAAGAGCTCCGGTAGTATTTTCCGGTGACCTCTTGGGATAAGGGGGCTTTTATACGGTCGGGGGACGATCTTTCTTTTGGTGACCATACACTTGTGGTCATGGCCCTTGTACCGGTAGGGGCTGACCAGCACTTCAACGTGTCGGTATCTATGCAGCAGATCACCTTGCAGCTCTTTTTTTACATCAGCCCACTGGCTAAAGCTCCGGGTTTCTTCCAGCATATATTTATCCATGACTTCTATGACGACGGCATAGATGATCCCCACGCAGCCCATGCTGACGCCTACCGAATAAAAATAATCATCGTCCCGGATAAGATGTATGGCGTCTACTCCCGGTATTTTTGCCGGGCCGTTTGAAATCCCTGCGCCGGCGGATCGTTCTATCTGGTAGAGAGCGCCGTTTTCGGCGAGCAGGAAAATGGCTTTTAGATAATCGGGAAAGGCGCCCAATCCCACTCCCGATCCGTGGGTGGAGGTAGAGATGACGCCGGCGATGGTTTGGCCGTCATAGGCGCCCATGTTGATCAGGGCTTTTCCTTTCTGTTCGAGGGCGGTGTTGACGGCCTTGATGCGGATGCCGCATTCGACGAAAAAGAGATTGTCGCTGGCAGGGGTGCCGGGATTGCCGGGATTGCCGGGGGTGCCGGGGGTGCCGGGGGTTAAATCGAGCCAGTTGGGATCGAGTACCCGGTCGAGGCCGTGGGTATTGATCATATAGTCCCGGCTGATGGCTATGTTGGAGGAAGAATGTCCCGATCCGATGGCGCGTACTTTATGGCCGTGCTCACGGGCCTCCTGCAGGATGTCGCGGAGTTCGGCGAGCGTGCCGGGGTTGAACAACTTTATGGGGCTGGCCATCTGGTCTTTTACATAGTTGCTCCATTTATTCCTGATGTTGAAAAAAGGCTTGCTCATACCTTGAATTTTAGTTTTTATTGAGAGGCGGGGGCGGGGTGGCCGGAAGATACGGCATCGTCGTAGGAGTCGGTCACCAGGGTGAGGGCGACGTCGGGGTTGTTGCGGGCTTTGCCGCTCAGCCGTCCGTTCCCGTCCACCTCCCATTCTTCGCGGAAAAGCCAGGTCGATGAGTCTTTATATTCGATAGTCAGCCGGTTGCTGTTTAGTGTCAGGATCACATAGCCGTTGTGACCGAGGATGGTCTTTTCGACGATTTCTTTTTTCCGGTTGTCATAACAAACGAGCGGGCAGCCCTTCATTTTTTTCGGGTCCGGCAAAGCATAACATTCTCGACCAAAGCGAATCTTGCCGATCTCTACGGGCATGCCGCCGTGACCGATACAGCGGCCATAGGCGGTAATCCCGTCTTTGCTATGATATTTTCCGTAAGCGGCAAAGCGGTGTTCATGGCCCCAAAGCCAGATCACTTCTCTGTCGCCAAAGATCTTTTTCAGCACCTCTGCCGTTTTTGGGTACTGAGGTTCAAAGGCGGAGCAATATTGGATATGGGAAAAGATGATCACGCCGCGCTTATCGTTTTCGTTTGGGGGGAACTCTTTTTGCAACCAGGCGATCAGCTTGTCGTCGAGGTGAGCGTCTGGCCGGATGATATATTCGATGAGCAGCGGGCCGACGGAATAGTAACCGTTGTCAAGCGCGATAATCCGCCAATAGTCGTTTTCGAGACAGAAAAAACTGGCGTGCTGACGATACGGTTCACCGCCGGCAGGTCGAAGGGCGGACATGCGGGGCAGGAGATCTCTAAAAAAGGGATTGCCGTTGCTATAATATTCATGGTTACCGGGGATGGCGAGGCTTCCCGACCGGCCTTTTGGCCAGGGCGCCGTTGGCCCGATAAAATTGTCGTGTATTTCCTGCGGGGCTCCGACGTAATAGACATCGCCGAGGTGAATGCTGTAATCGCTGTTTTGCTCTCTCATCAGCGCGGCGACTTTGTTCGACTCGGGGGTGTCGGTGGCCCAGTCCGCCACGAGGACCATTTTGATGTTGTCGTTGTTGTCGGGGGAGGAGGTGGAAACCATTTTGAAGACGCCATTGCTGGTTGAATGGGTGTAATCGACAAAGGGATGTTTTTTGCCGACTCTGCTTTTCAGGTACTGATAGAACCAGCCCCAGACATTGACTGAAATGAAAACGCTGAAGGAGTTTATACCCGGACGGGCTTGCTTTTTCGACCGGGCGGCTGCTTGTTGCGTGCGAAAATGACTTTGCGCCTGGCTGTGTATCATGTTCAGATAATCTTCTTTGGTTCTGGTGGGCATGCTGTTCAAATTAACGGTTAATCGAAATCGAGGTAGAGGCTGTTTGGAAAAACCAACTGGTCGTAGATAATCTGTCCTTTGCGACCTTTTGCGCGGCGCAGGTTTTTAAGCTGCAGCAGGCCCGACACCAGTTCGGGGACTGTTACTTCGCTGATGTAGCGCCCGGTGCAGATATGGGGGCCGTGGCCAAAATGCAAATAATCGACTTTGCGGGCTGGATTAAATTCCCTGGGGCGGCTGACCACCTGGGGGTCGAACATGGCGGAGAGGGTAGCGGCATAGACGGTTGTGCCGGGCGGGATCTTAGTTTGGTGTCGGGTGCCCTGGCCGACAGCCGAGCCGTTTTTGCAGAAGCGAAGGATGGCCGGGTTATGGGGATTGAAGCGCAGGGCTTCGAAGCAATAGTCCCGCAGGGTGTATAAATCTCCTGCCATGGCCGCGGCCCGTGCTTTGGCCATTACAGCCGGGCGGCGAAGCAGCTGATCGATGACGTGAGTGACGACTTTGCTGGTATTTTCTACTACGCCGAGGATGCAAAGGATATTTCTTTTGACGGCCTCGTCGTCGAGCCAGGGAAGGTCTTTTTGTTTTTCGATAAGGCGGTCGAGAACATTGTCCTGCAGTCGACCGGGCTGTTGTTGGCGTTCGGCGATAAGGGCGGTAATTAATGTGGTGACTTCTTTTCCGGCGACCATGCCCTTTTGGAGGATGGCCGGGTCGTTGTTAAGATTGACAAAGGCTTCGTTAAAAAGCGCTCTCTGCCATTCCATCATTTTCTTTTCGTCGGCCGGCACGCCGAAATAGCCGGCAACCAACCGGACGGCGGCTACCCGGGCATAGCCGTTGACAACGTCGATTTGCCTTTCCTCTTTGGCTGCCGCGATCAGTTCGGCTCCTTTTCCGCGGATAAAGATGCGGATAAAGTCCAGGTCATTGCGGCGGATCACCTGGCGCAGCACTTCTTTGTCCCGGGTTGCCTCCAGCGATGCGTCCATGCCGAGGATCATGTTATTGCCCATCTCGGCCATTTTGTAACCGTCGATCTGGTAGACGGTAAAATCTTCCTGTCGCGTAAGCACGTCTGCGACGTCGTTATAGCGGGTGACGAAGGCGGTCTTTCCAAAGACGGCGACGGGCTTTATCGTTCTCAGTATAGAGAAGAGAAAGCGGAGGACGGGGGTGCTGGTGTACCAGGCTTTAAAAGACTGGGATAGGTTCATGCGTATTGCATTTAAAGAGATGACAGATATTGTAATGCCCGCATTCCGGGCAGGAAAAAATAGGCGCCGCCTTTTACCGTGACAAATTCGGGAAGGTCGGTAAAGCGTTGTCTCAGCTTTTCCGCCGGGATGCCGAAGGTGCCGGTGGTCTTTTGGTTTTGGGGGTCGTGATAGTTCCCGGTAAGGGGGTCCTTTTCGTCATAGAGCCCGTCGAATTTCGGGTTGTTGATCCAGAAGTTTTGGATGAACTCGAACTGGCGGCCCAGGTCCGCGTTGAGACAGATAAAATGCAGCCCTCTTGCGCTGCCATCGTCCTTGCCGCGTAAAATGTCTTCCGGCTTCATGCTGGCCGCGAGCGGAGTGCCATAGGAGCGTCCGCGTCGCAGGAGCCGATGCTTCTTGCTGACTTCAATGGAGGTGCTATCACCGCGATTGATCGAATCCCTGGGATTGGTTCGCCGGACATGTGAACCAAACGGGCAGATGAGGCCGTCTTTATCGGCGGGGATATAGTTGAACCGGTTTTTGTCGTCAAGATCCGGCTTGTCTTTTTCCGGGCTCAGCTCCAGCGGCGTGCCGCTGGGCCAGCGGCCGACGATCTTGCTGGCCAGGCGGATCATGTCTGTGGGGTCGGCGGGATGGGTGGAGTCGTTGGGATGGGCGGAGTCGGCGGGGTGGATGGCCGTGCCGGGGTCGGCGGGATGGGTGTGATCGGCGGGACGGCCGGGATGGCTGTGGTCGCCGGCCTTGGCTTCCATAAAATCCCAGAATTTCCGGACGTCCTGCTCCAGTTGGCGGAATACGAGAAAGCTGCCGTGCTGACCGAGGTCTTTTTGTGTCCTGCCGTCGCGGGAGGGTGTGCCGTCGCGGGTGGGTGTGAGCGGTCCGTCTCCGGAGAGGATGACGTCTCGGGCGGGTGGTAGCAGGCCGGTGCGGTCGGTGGTGGCGAGGACGGTCGGGGAGGCGGTGAACTGGCCATATTCATTTTTGTAGCCGAGGATAAATTCGCCGGGGGCAATTTTGTTTTCGGCCGGTTCGTTGTCCCTGCCCAGACCGATGATGGCCGGCTGGGAGATACCGTCGTGAAAACCAAAGTGTTCCTTGCGTTCGGTGATCACTTTGGTGTCCAGTTTTTTTATTTCTTCAAACGGGTCATTTGTCCACTGACTGCGGAGTTTAATGTATAGCTTGTCCAGAGCGCTGTTGTCGGGTGCGTATAGCAACAGCAGCACATCGACGGGCTCGTTGTTTTTTCCGCCCCAGGTCCAGCCTGCGGGATCGCTGCTGCCATAGTCGCCGAACAGGAATTGTTTGTGCGGCGTAGCCATACCGTCCTGGAATTCGAAGGGAAAGGTGGCGAGACTGTCTTCGCTCAGGCCCAGCGCCCGGAGGCCTTGCCAGGTAAAGGCGATATTCAGGGCTGTTTCCGGGTGTCTGTCGCCGGTGGTGAACTGTTGGAACTCCTTCGAAAGCCAGTCTTTGGCAGCTTGGGCGGACTTGATTTTCAGGAGCAGGTAGCAGGCGGCATGTAAGGGGTTGTATCCTCTTACGAGAAGGCCTTGCAGTTCTTTTTTGTCGATCACTTCCATAATCGGGGTTTAAAATAATTGAAGCCAGTCGCGGGCCGCTCTTTCGGTCATGCTGCCGTAGAGACCCTTTCTTATTTTTGCGTTCTGGAAAATATTTTTTACGGTAACGGATGGGTTGGCGCTGTACCAGACATTGGTGATCAGCTGGTTTTGCCGGGCCCAGGCCATAAATCCATTGGCATCTTTGGCGCCTCCGAAGACCATCAGCACCGTCCTGGGATAGCCGATGGTGTTAGAGAACAGCAGTGTCAGCTGTTTGCCCGCGATATCGATAAAATCGCGAAGGTATCCTTCCGAGTTTCCGTCGTAGTTGCTTAAGAAAAGCATTTGCCGGCCTTCGTTGATGATCAGCCAGCGGGCAAAGTGGACGCTGGGGATGCCGGAAAGAGAGCCTTTGCTGAAAAGGTAGGGGGCCAGGAAGTTGGTCAGCCGGAGCAGGGTCATAATAGTATAATACCTGATCCAGCCGGGTTTCAGATCACCGAAGGCGGAGAACTGGTTTTGTACAATGCCCGTTTCTCTTTCCAGCAGCTGTTCCAGGTGATCTTTTTCGATGCTGCATTTTATATTGGGGCGGGTCAGTTCCTGGTACAGGAGGATCAGTACCCAGATCAGCGCGAGGGGGATAATAATCGGGGAGAGAGCAAGGGAGAGGATAACGGCGAGGGACAAACGGGCGATCCGGGACAGGGTGTAGCTTGCGGTGTTGTCGGGGTTGGGTTCATGGGTCCAGGTCTGGCCAGGGCTGGGTTTGCCGGTGGGGGTAGCGCCGGGGCGGGTGGAGAGGAACTGTCTGATCTCTTCGCGAATGTCCTGCGCGTCTTTTGTCTCCAGTCTTTTTCCGTTATGATCCAGGAATTGCTGGATATCATCTCTCAGCTGAGCATCCTGCCGGATCTGCTGAACGGAGCGGTTGGCGACGCCTACATAAAAGGTATTGGCCTTTATGGAATGCCGGTCGAGGAAGGCGGCGAGGTTGTTGGGGTCGAAGGGGCCGCCGGGGAAGGGGTCGGTATAGGAAAATACCTTCCAGAGGCCAGGGCCGGTGATGGTGGTCAGTTTTTGCAAATGGTCGGCGAGGGGCTGGTCGTAGTTGGTGGTGAAGACGAGACAGGAGGGTATGATGCGACCCCTGGCATCCGGCCGGGTGGGGCAGATGACAAAGCGGGCAAAATGGATGCTGTCTATTTGTGCGAAGGGCAGGAGAGGGTTATGGCCCGGGTCTTTTTCAATTTGCTGCAGGAGGTCGGCCAATTCTTTTTCCATGCCGGGTTTGACGGTAACAATGATCGATAAGGCTCCATGCAGCGTCATAAGCGTAGAGTGAATTGGTTTCGCACGGTAATATGAAAACTATTTCCTTTACCCGCAATACCATAATCGTGGTATAAGCGGCGGGAAGGGTGAATATACGACTCCTGCGGCTCGGTTTTGCACCGTTAAAACACCCATTTTTGAAAGCGGCGCGGCGGGGGCGGCAAATGGCTACATCATTACTACTACAACAGCGATGTCCGGCGGCGGCCGATATTCCGGACCTCAACATTACTACATCATCCCCTTTCTTTCCGGCCTGCAAGCTTGGTTGGGAAAGGCTAAATCGTAGCTTTAGTCAAACATGCTTGCTATATGCTGATCATTGACTCCTATCCCACGGCTGTACTCCTGTGCCTGGTGACCATGCTTTGCTGGGGTTCCTGGGCGAATACGATGAAACTTACGGGAAAAGACTGGTATTTCCAGCTCTATTATTGGGATTATGCGCTTGGTGTGCTGCTCTTTTCGCTGCTCTTTGCTTTCACCCTGGGGAGCAGGGGGGCGGATGGGAGACATTTCCTGACGGATCTTATCCAGGCGAGGCCCGGTAATCTCTTTTATGCCTTTTTATCGGGTGCACTTTTCAACCTGTCGAATATCCTGCTGGTGACGGTCATTTCGATTGCCGGCATGGCCATTGCCTTTCCCATCGGGGTTGGTCTTGCGCTGGTGCTGGGGGTCATCGTTGGCTATTTGACAAACCCCGTCTGCAATCCCTGGATCCTATTCGGCGGACTTTCCTGCGTCGTGGCGGCAATTATCCTTGACGGGATCGCATACAGCCGCATCCCTTCCACCGGCAGTAAAGCCATTGTAAAAGGCATTGTGCTGTCCGTTCTCACCGGGATCTTTATGGGTTTCTTTTACCCCCTGCTGGTGAGATCCATTTCCACCAACCTGGTGACGCCCGAAGCTGGCAAACTGACGCCGTATACGGCCATCGTGCTGTTCGCGGCAGGATTATTCGTATCCACTTTCATTTACAATACTTTCCTGATGCGCCGGCCATTGACAGGGCCGGCGATTCCGGCCAAAGCCTATTTCAAGGGTTCGCGTAAAGACCATACAGTAGGGATACTGGGCGGGCTGGTCTGGTGTCTCGGATTTTCGCTGATGACCCTGGCTGCGGACAAGGCGGGCACGGCCATTTCTTATGGGCTTGGGCAGGGAGCAACGATGATTGCCGTGCTGTGGGGGGTATTGGTCTGGAAGGAATTTCAGGCTGCGCCGCGGAGTGTCAATAAATATTTAATAGCCATGTTCCTGTTTTACTTGGGCGGGCTTTCACTGATCATAATTGCAAAACAATGAAAAAGTTTATGAACGATCCGCGTCTTTTTGTAGACGAAATGCTGGAGGGTATTTTACTCGCCCATCCGGGGGAATTGATGGCTGTTGGCGGCGATCTTCGCTGCATCGTGCGGGCCGGGGAGAGAAAAACCGGTAAGGTAGGCATTGCTACCGGCGGCGGTTCGGGTCATCTGCCGTTGTTCCTTGGCTATGTCGGGAAGGGGTTGCTGGATGGGTGCGCGGTTGGCGGTGTCTTTCAATCGCCGGGCGCCGACCAGATGCTGGAAGTGACGAAGGCAATCGACGATGGTGCGGGGGTCTTATATATTTATGGCAACTATGGCGGGGATATTATGAACTTCGATATGGCGTCGGAACTGGCGGATATGGAAGGGATAAAGGTCGAGCAGGTGGTTGCGGGGGAAGATGTCGCTTCTGCGCCAAGGGGTGAGGAAGGTAAACGGCGGGGGGTAGCCGGGATATTTTTTGTCTTTAAGATCGCTGGCGCGCTGGCCGAGGAAGGCGCTTCGCTGGCCGACGTAAAAAAGGTGGCCGTGAAAGTTTGTGCGGGGGTGCGCACCATGGGTGTTGCTTTCTCGCCCTGTATCGTGCCGGAGGCAGGTAAGCCTTCTTTTCAGCTGGGGGACAATGAAATGGAAATTGGCATGGGTATTCATGGCGAGCCTGGTATTCACCGTGGCCCGTTGCAGCCGGCGGATGAGATAACGCAACAGATCACGGCCCGGCTGCTGGAAGACCTGCCCTACCGGAAAGGCGACGAAGTGGCGGTGTTGATCAATGGGCTGGGCGCTACGCCAAAAGAAGAGCTGTATATTCTTGGCAGAAAGCTGCACCTGCTCTTACGGGAGAAGGGGATATCGGTTTTCCATACCTATGTGGGTGAGTTTGCCACGAGCATGGAGATGGCCGGGGCTTCCATTTCTTTACTACGGCTGGATGCAGAGCTGAGGCGGTTGCTGGCGAAGCCGGCCGGCTCTCCTTTTTTTACACAATTTCAACTATAGGTATGTTGCATTCGCTGCGAACAGCCGATATCAAGGCGATCCTTTGGGAGTTGAAGGGTTCGATGGACCAAAACCAGGAGCTGCTTGGGGATTTGGACAGCGTCATGGGTGATGGGGACCTGGGGCTGACGATGACCCGGGCTTTTACGGTTGCCGCGGAAGAGGTGGAGCGTTCGGAGGAGCCGATGCCCGGCAAGCTGTTGATTCGGGTGGGGGCCGTTATCGCCAAGGCAGCGCCTTCGACGATGGGTACACTGGTCGCTACCGGTTTTATGAGGGGTGGGAAGGCAATTGAACCGGCGCCGTTGATCGGGTCGTCGGAACTGGCGGTTTTTTTCGATGCGGCTGTCAGGGGGATGATGGAAAGGGGTAAATCGGCGCCCGGCAACAAGACGATCATCGATACGGTATATCCGGCGGCCCTTGCGCTGCAAATGGCGGCTGCTGCCGATGAATCGCTGGATGTGGCGATCGGCAGGGCGTATGTCGCGGCCCTTCAGGGGCTGGAGGAATCAAGGCAGATGAAGGCGCAGTATGGGCGGGCTGCGTATTACCAGGATGCTTCCATAGGGAAGCAGGATGGGGGTGCGACGGTGGGGCTGTTGCTGGTGAATGGATTTTATCGGGTGATTATGGGGGGAGGGGGGGACGGCGGGAAAAAAATACCCGCATAACCGGGATGGGGGTATGCGGGCAGGGGTGGTGGCAGTTGCGGGCGCTAGGCGCTTAAGATGGCCCATGCGGTCAGGGCCCCGTTATAGCTGGTATAAAAGCCGTAGGCATTATAGATAGCCGATCCCCAGTCACTCTGAGCCTGTGCGGGCAGGGTTGCATTCTGAACCGGGTCGGAGATATTGCGTACGAAGCCGAAAGCGGCGCTGGTCCCCTCGCAGGCCTTTGCGATAACGGCATCATCCATTTCGATACAGGCGTAGCCGGCCATGTTGCCATCGCTGGTGCCGACGACAAAGCTGGTGGCGGTCAGGAGCGAAGTCCCGGCGGCGGTCATATTGTTGAGTGCGGGTATGGGAGCGCCCATATCCAGGCCGTTGACATTGAGGTCCGTGGTGGGATAAGCTGTCCCGTAGAAGCGGTTGAACTGTTCTGACACCGCGGAGATATCTGCGGCGGTTGTGGGGATGGGGAACAGCAATTGATGGAAGTTCGCATTGGCGACCACCTGCCATCCGGCCATCCAGGAATTTGACCAGGTCTGCCATTGTGCGGGAGGCTGGCCGGCTTCGTATAACGTTCCGGCGTGTACGACGCTGATGGTGCCGATCGGATCGGTTGGAATCGTTCCGCCGGCGGTCCCTGTCGAGAGGATCAGCGAAGGGTGGACGTCACTGATAAAGATCCCGATCAACTGAGCCAGGTACGCGGCTCCGGGGAAATCGAGGTGGGTATTGGATTTGAAGAGCAGTACGCGTCTGCTGCCGAGGATGACCAGGCGGTAATAGCCCCAGAAGGTCCAGGTGGGGTCGGCTCCTTCGGGAAGGTTCTTGTCATATTTCTGCCAGCCGGGCCATTCGCCGGTGCTACGGCTGTTATAGGGCATCGATTGGCTGCTGCTGCAGAATACGTGTTGTGTGGCTGCCCATTCGGATTCGGCCCAGCAGATGACGACGGCATCTGCGGCCGGGAGTTCGCCGACGGGTGTGGCGGGCAGCTGCGGCGCGGATTGTCCGATCGATGTCCAGTCGATGGCGGGCAGGTCCGGGTGATTGGAGATGGTTGGGTTGAATTCTTTTTTGCTTGTCGCGGCGGCTATTTCGGGCGTAGCGGTTGTCAGTCGGGAGGGGCGGGTCGTGGCTGCGCCGCCGAGTGTCAGGCGGGACGGGCGGGTTGCCGTCGATCCGGTTGTTGTTGGGTTGGAGGCGGGTGTTGCCATTGACGTGGGGGAGGGGGTTTTTGGTTTTGCTGCTATCGGGCTGACTTTTATTTCTTCCGGGCTCTCGGTAGCCGTTGTCTTCAGACCGTTCTGAAGGGCGCTGCCATTGATGCTGCCCAGGCCGGTACAGGCATTCCAGACTTTCCCGGCGGGATAACCGGTGACCTTGCCGAAAGAATTATCGGCAGGGCCGGGAGGTCCGGAGATCTCACGGAAAGCTGTATCCGCCAATGCATACAGGTGAGGGTTGATGAATCCGACGGGGGTACTCAGGTTGGTATTGATCAGGGCGATGAGCCCGGCGTATAAAGGAGCGACTGCGCTGGTGCCGCCGCCGGAGCCTTCCTGTCCTCCGGTCACCTGTGGGTAGCCGCTTACGGGGCTGGCGGGGCCGGCGAGATCGGGGATACCGCGGCCTTTCATTTTTTCGGCCAGGCTTTCCGGGATAGGGAACCCGTTCTGGTAGGAGGGTATCGGGAAGCGTTCGCTGACTCCGCCACCGGTAGCGCCTTCTTGTTTATTCTGGCCTTCTCCCCAGGAGTCGTTCCAGACATATTCGATAAAGCTGCTGTAGTCGCCGTTGACATCGCCGATGGTGGTGCCGCCGCAGGCGGTCACCCAGGGGTCGGTGGCGGGGTAGCTCGCTTCCGCCTGGGTCTTGCTGGCGATCAGCGCTCCGGAGTCCCCGCTGGAGACGAGCACGGTGATGCCGAGGTGGGCCGCATCCTGGAAGAGCTGGCTCATCTGCTGGTATTCCGCTGCTGTGATCGAATCCGTCAGATTATCCGGTGACCAGCCATAGCTGATGGACAGGATGGTTGGCACGGGGTCGCCGGCATCGGGGTGGATCATGCGCTGGAGGGCATGGATGATATTCTGGGTGCTGGCGCCGGCCGCAAAGTAAACGGCGATCGTTGCTCCCTGTGCGATGGCGCTGCTAACGGTGATGTCCAGCAGCGTTTCGGGGTCGGTCGTACCGGTATTCTTTTGGCCGTCTATGGACACATCTACCGGCTGGATGACCTGCAGGTCGCCGCCGAAGGCTTTTATGGTAGCCGTCACATCGGCGAGATCATAGCCGGGGTTGCCATCGCTTGTCGGCATTTCATAGATGCCGATGGTCTGACCGGCTCCGTTCCCTTCCGGGAAACTGTATAGTTTGGCTACCTGTTGCGGCGTGAGGGAAACGGTGTTGGGAGGGTCGGCTGAAACGAAAGGAGCGGCCCCGTCGGGTGTGGTTTCGGCGGGGGCGGCGGGGGGGAGGGTCGTTGAGTAATGTTTGGCTGGTACGGGGCGGTTGTCCAGACCTACGATCAGCTCGACGATATCGGAGATATCGGCCGGCAGGGCAGGTTGTCCTTCGTGCCCGTGGTATTCGCCCAGGGGGGAGCCGTAGTGCTGTAGTTCGATGGCAAAGGCGGCGTT
>Ga0302325_10004569_pt1 | contig 31915 bp, 28 predicted proteins | sample Palsa_T0_2_FD_201948 | JGI IMG/M metagenome (GOLD analysis project Ga0302325, IMG submission 201948) | Peat permafrost microbial communities from Stordalen Mire near Abisko, Sweden - Palsa_T0_2 | ecosystem: Environmental > Terrestrial > Soil > Palsa > Peat permafrost | place: Sweden: Abisko... | reverse complement strand
TGATCGCGGTTCCGCAAAAGGACACGCCCAACATGGCCGACGATCGCCAGCTTCGCGAAATGATCTGCGATCCTAAATTCCGCAAAATCCTGATTACCGACGCCAAAACAGCGCTCGGACAGGCGCTGGTCGAAGCCGTTGTCGCTGCCGGCGCCGACCTGGTCTGGGCTGGTTACGCCGAGCCGTGGAAGAAGCCGCCTGGTTTCGAACGCCTGTCGAAGCTGCCGCAAGTTTCGCTGGTGCCGCTCGATCTCACCGATTCACGCGCCGTCAAAAATCTTGCCGGCGAGATCGGCGGCCGCGTCGATATCCTCATTAACACCGCAGATCATCACCGCACTTACGGCATCGCAGCGCGCGAAGGCGTCGAGGTGGCGCGCGCCGAGATGGATACCAATTATTTCGGCCTGCTGCGGCTGGCGCAGGAATTCGCGCCGGCGATGCGCGCGCGCGGCGCCGACGGACAGTCGAGCGCGGTAGCCTGGGTCAACCTGCTCTCGGTCTTCGCGCTGTCGAACTTTCCGCCGCACGGCACCTATTCGGCATCGAAGGCCGCTGCCTTATCGCTCGCACAATGTCTGCGCGCTGAATTGGCGCCTTCCGGCGTGCGCGTCATCAATGTCTTTCCGGGCCCAATCGATGACGAATGGAATCAAGCGCTGCCGCCGCCGAAGATCGCGCCGGAACGGCTTGCAGCCGACATCATCGGCGCGCTGAAGAGCGGCGCCGAAGACGTTTTCCCCGGCGACATCGCCCGGGACTGGCTGGCGCGCTGGCGCGACAATCCCAAAGCGCTGGAGCGCGAGCTCGCGCTCACGCCGCTATGATGTGACGAGGATGCGCGATGAGTGAGCCTGTGCTGCTGCAATTAGTCGCCGATCTCGCGGCAGGACGCGTCCGCGTGGTCGACCTGACGCAAACGCTGTCGCCAGAATTTCCGCAGATCGTGCTGCCGCCGGAAATGGGACAGGCGTGGCCGTTCCGCGTCGAGGAAGCCTCACGCTACGACGCGCGCGGGCCGGGCTGGTACTGGAACAATTTTTCCTGCAGCGAACATACCGGCACGCATTTCGACGCGCCGATCCACTGGATTTCGGGCCGGCATCTGCCCGACAACAGCACCGACACGATACCGGCGGAGCGTTTCGTCGCGCCGGCATGCGTTATCGACTGCTCGCGCGAATCCGCCGCCGACGCCGACTTCCTGCTTGGCGTCGATTTCCTGCGCCAATGGGAGCGCCGTCACGGCCGTATCCCGGCGCGATCGTGGATACTGATGCGCACCGACTGGTCGAAACGCACCGATCCCGTCGCTTACCAGAATATCGACGCGACCGGCCAGCACACGCCGGGGCCCGACACCGACGCCGTGAAGTTCCTGGTCGACGAGCGCCAGGTGCTGGGCTTCGGCTCGGAGGCGATCGGTACCGATGCCGGACAGGCGTTTCATCTCAAGCCGCCCTATCCGTGTCATTACTATATGCACGGCTCCGGCCGGTTCGGCCTGCAATGCCTGACCAATCTCGACCTGCTGCCGCCGACCGGCGCGGTGATCTTTGCCGCGCCGCTAAAGATCAAGGAAGGCAGCGGCAGCCCGTTGCGCGTGCTCGCTCTGGTGCCGTCGGCGACAGGCACGCCAGCGCGCGCAGCCAAAAAGACCGCCGCGAAGAAAGGCGCCGTCAGGAAGAAAAAGCGCCCGAAGAAGCAGCGATGAGCGCCGACGGCATTCTCGCCGCATTCCCACCCGGCGACCGCACGCTGCCGGTAATGCTGCAGCGGCAGGCGCGCCGTTACGGCGGCCGCACCTTATTCAAGTGCGGTGGCGCAAGCTGGCGCTTTGACGAAGCACCGGACATCGCCGCGCGTTTTGCCGGAACGCTGGCCGCAGCGGGAATCCGTCCGGGCGACCGCGTCGCCATCATGTGCTCCAACCGGCCGGAGTTTCTCGAAGCCTATCTCGGCTGCGCCTGGCTTGGCGCGATCGCGGTGCCGATCAATATTGCCGCGCGCGGGCCGCAGCTTCGGCATATCTTGAGCAACTCCGGCGCCCGGTTGCTCGTGATCGAAACGGAGCTCCTGGAAGCATTCCGCCATGTCGACTTGAGCGGCGTGGCGCTGGAGCGGATATGGCTGATCGGCGGGGGCACGCCGGTATCATTCGATCGCATTGAGGTCACCAGCGTTCCTCCATGCACGCAAGCGCTTCCCGCTATCGCGCTCTATCAGGCGCAGACCGTCGCGATCCTCTACACATCAGGAACGACCGGCCCATCGAAAGGTGTGTGCTGTCCGCATGCGCAATATTTCTGGTGGGGATTTCACGGCATTCGCAATCTTGGGCTTCGCGAAGACGACGTGCTTTGCACAACGCTACCGCTGTTTCATACCAACGCGCTGGGCACGTTCCATCAGGCTTTATTGACTGGCGCGACGCTGGTAGTTGAGCCGCGCTTTTCCGCCTCGCGTTTCTGGCAGACGCTGATCGAGCACCGCGCGAGCATCACTTATGTGCTTGGCGCCATGGTGCCGATGCTGCTGTCGCGCGAGCCCTCACCCGAGGAGCGTGCGCACGCCGTTCGTCTCGCGCTGGCGCCCGGTGTGCCAGCGCACCTGCACACTGCGTTCGCTGAGCGCACCGGCATTCGCCTGATCGATGGTTATGGCTCGACCGAGACCAATTTCGTGATTGGGGGCATATTCGCCGAAACTCGCCCCGGCAAAATGGGCAAGGTGTGCTACGGTTTCCATGCACGCGTCATCGGCCCGGACGGCAAGGATGCAGCCGACGTCGAACCCGGCGAACTGATCCTGCGCTCCGACGAACCGCTTGCTTTCGCCACCGGCTATTTCGCGCTACCCGACAAGACCGCAGAGGCCTTCCGTGACGGCTGGTTTCACACCGGCGACCGCGCCGTGCGTGAGGCAAACGGCTATTACCGCTTCGTCGACCGGCTCAAGGACGCGATCCGCCGCCGCGGCGAGAATATCTCCTCTTTCGAAGTGGAGCAGGTCCTGCTCAGCCATCCGGACGTGGGTCAGGCGGCGGTCTTTGCGGTGCCATCCGAACTCGCGGAAGACGAGGTCATGGCCGCCATCGTCCGGCGGCCGGGCAGTCCGCTCACCGAACGCGCGCTCTGCGAATTCTGCGAGCCGCAGCTGGCCTATTTCGCGGTGCCACGTTTCTTCGAATTCGTTGACGAGTTGCCGGTGACGGAGAACGGTAAGGTGCAGAAGTTCAAGCTCCGCGGCCGCGGCATCACCGCCCGTACTTGGGATCGTGAGGCTGCGGGATATCGGATCAAGCGATAGCGCAGCCGTTCTGCAGCTAGTCCTCGCGTTCCGGGTTTCGTAACCGCATCAGGATCGTATCGAGATGGCTCATCAGCATTTCGTCTGCCGCATTGACGAGCGCGAGATGAGCGCTGACGATTCCGTAATCGGGCCTTGATTTCGACCGCCGCTTGTCGCGCCAGGTCAATTCCAGCGCCAGCGCATCACCGGGATGTGCCGGGCGATGGAAGCGCACTTCATCGAAACCGAAGCCAGCCAGCACCGTGCGACGGACCGGAAAGCGGTGGATGAGACGCATCTTGATCGCGAGCAGATAAGTGCCGGGCGCGGTGATGCCGCCGTATGGCGCAGCGAACTCCTTATCGACGTGGATCGGCAACGGGTCCCAGGCCATGGCGAATTCCAGAAGCTCCTGCTCCGGAATCACGTAAGGCCCGGCCCGCAAGGTGGCGCCGGGGCTTACGTCCTCGTAGAAAATATCGTCCATCGGCCGTTCATCTCGTGTTAGATCGGAACGAATAACGTTGTAGCGTGGGGACCGCACGATGGCTCAATCATCCCGACCGGCCCGAATCTGGTATCAGAGCTTCGTCCATCCGGTCGAGCAGGCGCCCTATATCGAACGGCTGCAAGCATTTCTGGATCAGGCTGCGGCGCCGGATATCAAGTTTGAGGTCCACGGCCTCGACCCGCCCGATCGTCACTTCCACGCGTTGACGGAATTCCGCTGCGCCGCGCAGGTGATCCGCCACGCCGTCGAAGCGGAGCGCAATGGCTATGACGCCTTCGTCATCGGCCATTTCCAGGAGCCTGGCCTTTTGGAAATCCGCGGCACGGTGGATATCCCGGTGATTGGGCTCGGCGAAGCCAATCTTTTGGCGGCACTCAGCATGGGCGGCCGCATCGGTCTCGTAACCATCGATCCGAGCTTCATCACCTGGCACGAGCGCCAGGTGATGGCGCACCGGTTCGACCAGCGGGTGGTCGGCGTGCGCGCCATTCGCGCCGACCTCGGTGACTTCATGCGCGCCTTCACCGACGCGGCGAGTTATGCGCATGTCCGCGCCGAGTTCGTCTCGCAAGTGCGGCCCATGGTAGCCGACGGCGCCGAGGTCATCCTGCCGGCCGGCGGCCTGCCGATGCTTCTGTTCGCGCGCGAATGTCCGTTCGTCATCGACGGCGCGCTTGTGCTCAGCGGCATCGTGGTGGCCGTGAAGGCTGCCGAGATGGCGCTCGCTCTGCACCGGCTCACTGGCGCGGTAGTCAGCCGCCGCGGCACCTATGCCAAGGCGTCGGCGGCGTGCATCGAGGAATATATGAAGGGCCGATGGTAGCTTGCGGCGAAAGGAGCTTACTGAAGCGGCGCCTATTACAAAACGGACGAATTGAGCAAACCGGGCAAGCCGGTTTTTACCAATTCGCTTAAAACGAATCGGAGCGGCCCCGATCTTAAGCGGACGTTTCCGGCCCGCGTTCTTGAATTCGCGCCCGGCCGACGAAGAGTCCACGCACCGAAATATCCATGCAACAAACGCAGGCGCTCCTGGGAGAACTGGAACTCGGGCTGGTTGATCGGCCGAGTTCGCGGCGCTTCACAATCCTTCGGCAACTGACTGACCTGTTTCTGGAGGGTGCTGGATCCTATTCGGAGGATTCCATTCACCTCTTCGACGAGCTCCTGGGGGGCCTGGTCGACCGGATCGAACGACAGGCCGTCGTCGAGCTCAGTCAAAAACTTGCGCCGGTCGAGCAGGCGCCCCCCGCCATCATCGGCCGGCTGTGGCAGCACGACGATATCGCCATCGCCGAGCCAGTCCTCACGCAATCAACGCTGCTGTCAGAGCAGGATCTCGTTCACATCGCGCGGACGAAAAGCCAGGACCATCTTCACGCTATTGCTCGCCGCGCCGGACTTACCCCGCCGGTCACCGACGTGCTGGTCGATCGCGGCAACGCCAAAGTCACCGAGAAAGTTGTGAGCAACGCCGGCGCACGATTTTCCCGCTGGGGCCTTACGCAAGCGGTCGAGCGCGCAAAGCGGGATGAAAATGTCGCTGCTGCCATCGCATGCCGGGCGGATGTACCGCCGGACCTGTTTGATGAGCTGGTCCGTAAGGCGACCCAGGTTGTGCGGCGACGTCTCATGATCGCTTCGAGCCCGGAAAAGCAAGAGAGAATAACGCAAGTCCTGAGCGCAATTTCGGAACAGGTGTCGCGTTCGGCTGCGCCATCGGCGCGCGCCGGACGAACATCGAAGAAAGAGGATTTCGCACACCTTCGCGCCCGAATATCGCAATGCGTTGAAAACAACGATGTCGATGAGCTCTTGCAGGCGCTGGCGCTTCTGGCCGATTTCCCGATCAACATGATCGCAAGGCTGACCACGAACACGCCGGGTGAAACTCTGGTCGCACTCGGTAAAGCCTGCGGCCTGTCCTGGGCTGACACGCAAAATATCATATTGGTGCTTAGACCGGAGCTCGCGTCCGCCAAGGGCGGAATCGATGCCTTGTTTGATACCTATGCCGCCGTTTCGCCCGCGGACGCGCAACGCGCAATCCAGTTCATTCGAACCAACACGCTGCGAAGCACGGAAAAGATCAGAGAGCTTGTCCGCTCCGGCCCGGTACCTGCCGCCGCATCATAGGGAAGTGCGTGTTATTGCCGGTGAACTTCGGGAAGCTCTTGAAGTGCGCCCGCAGTTCGTGTCGCACCGGCGACGCCATCGCCGCATTGAACGCCTCCGGTGAATCGAACACCACTTCATTGCCGACCATGTAATGGGCCGATGGCAGGATCGACGCAGCAGTCTGCTCGACCGGGAGATAGCACAGCACCGAGCGGATTTCCGGCAGCTTGCCGAGGATCGGCGGGTGGTCGGCAATATAATGTGACACGAACTCCTCGGCGTTTTCCGCTGGATGGTGGTAGCGCACCACATAGGAAAATGGCGCGCGCAGCGGCCCTGGATTGGGCACGCCGGCGACCGGATAGAATCTCCGTTCGAAGCTGGTGCCGGTCGTCGTGACGGCAGGCCGCGCGGCGATGCTTTGCTTGAAGCGCGGATCGGCCAGACCGGCTTCGAGTATCTGCCGGGTTGGGAATTGCAGCATCGCGATCAGCAACGGCCCCGGCCCATCGCTGTTGAACGGATCGTGGGTGCCGCCGCGTACCGGCTGATAGAGATCGACCGCGGTCAATCCGGGCAGTGCGGTCCATGCCGGCACCGCCTCGCGATCCGCCCAGGCCTGCACCGCGCCTTCCTGGTCCGGCCCGCCGGTGCAAGTAATTTCGTAGACAAAATCCGCCACAGCTTTCGTCTCCCTGATCCTGCCGTAAGCCGTAGCATATCCGCGCAAATCCTCGTACTGCCCCGCCGGATGCAATACCCTGCGCGCGGTCGGTGGAAGGAGCGGGAGACTTGGTGGAATTGGCGCTGTTCATGCCCGGCCGCGAAACCGCGACTACCACGCAAACGGGCGGCGAAGGCGTCAGCTAGCCGCGGCGATCGAAAGCTAGGAAGTCACCGCTTTCACCAATATGCACGAACTGATCTTTAAACTTCCGTCGGGCTGCGGCTCGAGTGTATAGCGCGCTTCCCAAGGCACCCCATCGGCATCGATGATGTGCACATCCTGCACAATCTTGCCGTCCAAGATCCGCGCGTCGCCAAATTCGAAGCTTCGATGGCGATAGACCGGAGCATATCCGTTGCGGACCATGAACATGAAGGTTTCGGGAGTGCGATACCAGCTTTGAATGCTCGGCGAAGCAAACGTATAAGCGGCCGCTCCATCGTCGCGGCTCAAAGCTTCTTCCTGAGACTGGATGACGGCCTGTCCGGCTGCGACGTCGTCGTCGGCACGGGCGAGCGTTGTGGGGGTGATCAGCGCGATGATCAGTACGGCAATAATGCGCATGAAGCTGCTCCGCGCGTCATTGAACCAGGGACCGGCGCAACCATTTTATCGCAGACGCTGCAATCGAGCCAGATCTGTCTCATGCCGCAACCGAAAACTGCCGCCGGAAAGAAAGCGAAGGTTTCTCCGCGACATTGGCGAGATCGTCACGCAGTACCGGCCGTTCCTCGATGAAGTACAGACCTAACTAAAAGAACCATCGACCGGGAATTAATCAAAGCGGCTATATTGTTTGAGTGACGGCCGACACCTCGGCCATCACTCGGAACATTTCACGCAGCTTTAGCGTCAGTGGCCGATTAATTCTCCTTCTTCTTATCCTGCGGCCCGGGCCCCGGATGTGGACCGGTAGCTGGATGCGGAGCCGCGGGATGCGGCGGCGGACCGGCGACGTGAGGCGCAGGCGGTGCTGCCGGCTTCGGCGGCGGCGCCATCTGCGGCTTCGGCTCGGCCGGCGGCAGCTTGGCTTCGTGGTTTTCCGGCGTGCCTTGAGGCGATTTTCTCTCGTTCTCGATCGGTCTGGTCTCCGTCGTGAGCGGCTTCGCCTCGCCGTTGAGCGGCCTAGTCTCGCTCTTGTTCTCAACCTTCGGCGGCGTTGTGCCGTTGAGAGTCGCTTCGCCTTTCGGCGCGCCGCGCTCCGGTTCCGGCAACTTGTTTTCGCTGGGCCCGTTCTCGGGCAACCGGCTCACTGCCGGATTCTGGCCGGCCGGCTCGCCAGGCTTGGTCTGAAGCGGAGTCGCAGGCCGCGCTTCGCGCGATGCCACGACACCCGAACCGCTGAACTCACCGGGCTTTGAGGTGGCCGCTATCGCCGGGTGACCATGATTTTCCGAAGCAAGCAGGGATTTATCGGTGCTTGCAGTGCGCTCGTGCTGAAGTTGCGCCTGATCCGCGGCAACGTGCTGTTCGTGCGCCGCAGCTTCTTGCTCAGTCGTCGGCCGCGCGGTGATGCCACCGCTGCCGCCGTTGAAGCTCACCCGCACATTGGTCTCATTCACCACGACGGTTTTCTCATAAACATTGGTGATATGGACGCCACCAAAATTATTGACGGTACGATTGTAGGCAAACACACCGTTGTCCCAGTGCCCGCCCTCATATCCGACGCCGATATAGCCGAAGCCGTAATTGATACCGCCGTAGAAGCCGATATGCGGCCCCCAATAACCGGCCGACCACGTGTAAATGCCGTCATGCCAGCCCCAATATCCCGGCGTCCACAACAGGCCCACGGCCGGCGGCTCAACCCAGGTTCCCGGAACCCAGAAATAGCCGCTTGCGCTGCCGCCCCAATAACCCGGCGTCCAGATGTAGCCCGGCGCAGGAATCGCCGGCTGGTCATAAACCGGCAGTTCCGGCGGCGGAACATTTTTACTGACACAAATGACTTGCGCCTGCGCGGCCACAGTCAAGTAAAGCGCCGCGAACAAAGCAACGACACCGGAAAAAAGTCGCCTCATGCTAATTCTCCTCGCACGATCATATTCGTCGTGCGCGAAGCAGCGTCTGCGGGGAATGCCGCGAGAATAAGGCGCGACATTTAAACGCGCGTTCGATCCGGAAACTTATTCCATCTCAGCTGGATGTCTCTTCGACGGCTCGTGCCGAAACTTTCAAGTGCGTTCGCGTGTCGCGATACAGCCGCGTTGTTGAACGGCAGCTAAATGCGCTCTTCAGTATTTTGACACATCAAATGCGCAAGCTTTTCGATGGGCGACAAGTTCGCAAGGTAAACAGAACGAGGAACGCTAATGGGCAAGCTAAGAATCGCTACGGCGGCGTTCGCCCTTCTCGCGGGCGCAAGCCTCATGAGCGGCAGCGCTTCGGCAATGCCGATCAACGGCCAGCTTCCCGTCGCGACCAACACGTCGGCGGAAATCCAGCAAGTTCGCTGGGTCTGCGGCCCGTACCGTTGCTGGTGGCGGCCAGGGCCCTATTACTATCCGGGTCCCCGTTGGGGCTATTACGGTTGGCATCGGCCGTGGGGCTGGCGCGGCGGCTGGGGCTGGCATCGCGGTTGGCGCGGGCATCGCCACTGGTAACGCAATCCGGCTAAGTGCAAGTGATGCCCCGGCCGAATGCCGGGGCGTTCGAGTTCCCGGCACCCAACTTCCCGCAGCGCGAGCCAAACAAAGATCGCGAGATTCAGCTCGCGCGCGTGAATGCCGGCCATGCTGCTTGCGGATCGTCCGGCGGCACCGAAGATAACAGTGCTTTAGTGTGTGAATGCTGCGGATCGCCGAATACTTTTTCGACCGGACCCTGCTCGACGATCTCGCCGCGATACATCACCAACACGCGGCCGCACAGATGCCGCACCACCGACAGATCGTGGGAAATGAACAGCATGGCAAAGCCGAGCTCGGCGCGCAGCCGCGCCAGCAGATTCAGGAGTTGCGCCTGAATCGAGACGTCGAGACCGGATACAATCTCATCCGCAACTAGTACTTTTGGAATACTGCACAGCGCGCGTGCGATGTTCACGCGCTGGCGCTGGCCGCCGGAGAGCTGGCCGGGCAGCCGCGACGCAAGATCCTCCGACATGCCGACTTCGGCCAACAGCTCCCGTGTCCGCTTGAGCCGCTCTTCCCAACTCGTGTGCCGGTTTCCTGCTTCCATCGCCTGCGTGACGATGCTCGCGATCCTGCGGCGCGGATTGAGCGCCGATGCCGGATCCTGAAATACCATCTGCACCCGCGACGCGCGCTGCACATTGTCGCGCAACGCGATGAGGTCTTCGCTACCCAGCAAAATATTTCCGGCTGACGGCTCTTCGATTCCCGCCAGCAGTTTCGCGATGGTGCTCTTGCCGCTGCCGCTCTCGCCGACCAGCGCGACGAACTCGTTTTCGGCGATGCTGAACGAAACGCCTTTCACGGCATCGACGCTGCGCGCACCGCCGAGCAACCCGCCGCCGATCTCATAGCGCTTTTGCAAGCTTTCGACCTGCAACAGCGGGCGCTCCGCCGCAGCCGCGGGAGCCGCTGCGGCTTGCCCCGCGACGATCTGTTGTGTCAATCCGAAGCGGATACAGGCCGCGCTGTGTCCGGCAGTCCTTGCGGCCATCGGCGGCACGCCGGTGCGACAATCATCGGCAACGAGGGGACAGCGCGGCGCAAAGTGGCAGCCTTTAATATTGCCGAGCTGGCGCAGGCTCGGCATTTGATCCGGCATGACGTAGAGCGCGCGCCGCCCCTCGCTCATCTGCGGACTGGCAAGTTGCAGGCAGCGGGTATAGGGATGCGCCGGCGACGACAGCACCACACGCGCCGGACCGCTTTCGACCGCGCGGCCGGCGTACATAACAACGACATCGTCGCAAAGTTGCGCGGCAAGGCGCAGATCGTGGGTGATGAAGATTGCCGCGGTGCCGTGGCTCTTCTGCATTTCCGCAATCAGATGCAGGATCGGCGGATGCATGGTGACGTCGAGCGCGGTGGTGGGCTCATCAGCAATGATGAGGCGCGGATTGCTCGAAAACGCAAACGCGATCAGCACGCGCTGGCACATACCGCCGGATAATTGATGCGGATAGCGCGTCAGCAAGTCTGCGGCGTTCGGCAACCGCGCTGCGGTTAGCATGGCAACGGCTCGCTCGCGGCGCGCGTTCCGACCCGCGTCGCCGAGCCGAGCCAGATGCTCGTCGAACTGCGCGCCGATGGTCAGAACCGGATTGAGCGCAGTCATCGGCGCTTGAGGAATGAAGGCGATGGCGCGGCCCAGCAACGCGCGGCGCCGCGCCACCGGCATGCGGGCCAAATCCTCGCCTTCGAACAGCAGCGCTCCCGATGTTACGGCAAAACTCGGCGGCAGAAGCTGCGCGATGGCGCGCCCAACCATGGTTTTGCCTGCGCCAGATTCGCCGACCAGACCAAGGATCTTCCCGGGCGCAAGATCGAACGATAGACCGCGGATTGCCGGAACGATGGCCCCGTCAACGTGCGTGCCGATGGTGAAGTTTTGCGCTTGCAAGGTCAGCACGGCTCAACGCCCCGTTTCCGAAAGCCGCGCATCGAGCGAGCGGCGAAGCCCGTCGCCGAGCAGATTGAAGGCCGTGACGGTGAAAAAGATAGCGAGGATCGGCAGCAGCAGATTCCACGGCGACTGGTAGACGTATTGCCGAGCGTCGGCGATCATCTGGCCCCAAGCCGGCTGATCGGCGCTGACGCCAAGGCCGACGAACGACAGGATCGCTTCCACCACCACCGCGATCGCCATCTCGAGCGAGACGAGCGTGATCAGAAGCGGCAGCGTCGCCGGCAGAACTTCGCGCACAATGGTCTGCCAATGGGTGAAGCCGAGGAGGCGCGCCGCGGCAACGTAATCGTTGCGCGTCACCACCAGCACCTCGGCACGCAGCACGCGGCAGAACCGCGTCCAGTCGACCAGCACGATGGCGAGGATGACTTTGCCCAAGCCGACACCAAGCCCGACCATCAGGATCAGCGACAGGATCACCGGTGGAAACGACATCCAGACATCGACCAGCCGGCCAATGATCCAATCCACCACGCCGCCGAAATAGCCGGCAACGTGGGCCAGTACCGTGCCGATGATCATGGCGCCGAGCGACGCGAACACAGCGACCAGCATCGCCGTGCGCGCACCATAGATCAGTCGCGACAGCACGCAGCGACCGAGACTGTCGGTGCCGAGTGGATAGCTCACATCGCCGCCGTCGACCCAGGCCGGCGGGGTGAGAATCGAAAGCAGGTTCTGATCGCCCGGATCGTGCGGCGCAAGGAATCCGGCAAACATCGCGCAACCGGTAACGCAAAGAATCATGCCGAGCGCGATCAAGACGCGGGGCGAACGCAGCGAGCGGCGGAGCGCATCCATCAATGCACCCGCAATTTCGGATTCAGCACGACGTAAAGACTGTCGACCGCCGTGTTGATCAGCAGCACCACGATGCAATAGGTCAGTCCGATCGCCTGGATCAGCGGCAGATCGGCGTTGCGCACCGCATCCACCATCAGGTTGCCCATGCCGGCATAGGAATAGATCACCTCGACCAGTAGCGTACCGCTGAAAAGAATGCCGAATTGCACGCCGACCAGGGTGAGTGTCGGCAACGCCGCATTCTTGAACGCATGGCCGAGCAGGATCTCGTTCTCGGACAAGCCGCGCAGACGAGCCTGAGCGATGTAATCCTCGTGATAGACATCGAACAGGCTCGAGCGCAGCACGCGCATGATGCCCGGCGAGAAGGCGAGCCCGAGCGCCAGCGCCGGCAAGATCAGATGCTGGCAGGCGCTGACAAAGACATCGAGGCGGCCCGCGATCAGTGAATCGAGCAACAGAAATCCGGTGAAATGCGGTATCGGCAATCCAGGCGCGACTTCGCCGGTGAACGGCAACAGCTCCAGCGCCACGCCAAAAACGAACAGCAGGATCAGACCCCAGAGAAATTCCGGGATCGACAGCAGCAGCACGGAAGCAAGATCGGCGACCGGCTCGACCCAGGTGCCGCGCACGCGAAACAGCAGTAGCCCGCCGCCAATGCCGAGGATCGCGGCGATCACCATGGCGCAGAGTGCAAGCTGGATGGTCGCGGGCAAGGTCGAGGCCACCAGCGATCCGGCATCACGGCGCAGCGCGATGGAGCGGCCGAAGCTGCCGTGCAGCGCGTCGGACAGCCAGATCAGGTACTGCTGCGGCAAGGGCTTATCGAGACCCATTTCGCGGCGCTTGGTTTCGATTTCCTCGATGGTCGCATTCGGCGGCAGCGACATCGCTGCCGGATCGACCGGCAACAGGCGGAGCACGCAGAACAGCAGCGCGGAGACAATCAGCAATATGGGAATCGCCAGGAGCAGACGGCGCGCGATCAGCTTGAGGACGGTAGCGATCATTTCACGTGTCATCACCCGCCATCGGGCCCGCGCGAAGTCGCGCGGCCCGATGATAGACTCCGCCGGGTGATCCAGTAATCACTGGTCGTCCGGCTATTCCTGCATCGCCTGCGAATACTGGATGCCCCGCCGGAGCTTGTCATCGGGGCGCGCGACAAGCGCGGTCCCGTTGGCGGGGCATGACAGCACGCATCAGCTCCACCGCAACGTCTGCGGCAGTACCCAGCCGTTGGCATATTTGGTGAAAGCCAGGTTCTTTTTATGTACAACTGTTACGACGCTCTGAAGGAGCGGCATGCTGGCGCCGTTCTCAACCGCCTCGCGCTCCAGGTCCTTGTATCCAGCGATCCGCTGGTCGTAGTCGGCGACGCCGAACAGCGCGAGGTCCTTGTTGCCGAAATAATCGTCCTTCCACGGCGCGAACGGCATTTTCGGATTGAGGTTGTAGCCGATGTAGATTTCCGGATCGCCGGTTGAGTTGTCCCAACTGTACAGGGTCGCTTCCGGCAATTTGCCGCCGCGATTGAGCTCGAAATATTTGGCGTATTCGATCACCTGGATGTCGGCCTCGATGCCGACCTGCTTCCACATCTGCGCGATCGCACGGGCGATGTCGTAATCATTGGGAAACTGGCCGTTGGTGGTGGCAAAGCCGATCTTCACCGGATTGGCCGGACTGAAATTCGATTTGGCCAAAAGCTCCTTGGCCAGCGCCGGATCGTATTTGAAGGAGAAGTCGCTGAGATAACCAGGCGAGCCGGGTGTTGCCATCACCGAGAGCGGCACCGCGGCGCCGCCATAGAATGCTTTCGACAGCGCCGCCTTGTCGATGGCGTGATGCGCGGCGAGCCGTACGTTCTTGTCGGCGAAGGCGAGGTCGGCGCGAACTTGCAGCAGGATGACGCGGGTGATCGGATCGATCTCGGCGGCAAGGCCGGCCGCTTTCTGGAAACGATCGACTTCGCGCACCGGCACATTGAGAGTGAAGTCGGCCTCGCCGGACTGAATCGCGGCGACGCGGGCCGACGGATCCTTGATGATCTGGATGGTGATGCGCGCGATGTTCGCCTTCGGTCCCCAATAGGCGTCGTTGCGCTCCAGCACGATGCGCGAATTGAGCTCGTATTCGGCGAGCTTGTACGGGCCGGTGCCGACCGGATTTTTCAGGAAATTATCGAGGCCCTGGCTCTCGATGTATTTCTTCGGCACCATGTAGCTGCCGAGGAAAGCCATCCAGTTCGGCATGGTCGGCGCCGGCGAATCGAATTTCATCGTCGCCTTGGTCGGCGATTCGATGACGATGTCCTGCACCTTGCGCATCGAGTTGGCGATGTCGAGCTTGATGCCGGACTCGTTGCGCTCGAGGAAGGTGTAGCGGAAGTCTTCGGTCGTCATCTTGTCGCCGTTGTGAAACGTGATGTCATCGCGCAACTCGACCGCCATGCTCAGACCGTCGGGCGTCATGCTCCAGGTCTTGATCAAATGCGGGATCAACTTGAGCTGTGGATCCTGATCGAGCGGCTGATCGAACACCGCCTTGAAGATCGGCTGCGCATCCGGCGTGAAGCGCTGGTTCGGGTCCCAGGACGGCACGTCGTTCGGCCAACCGACGGTCGCCGCATCATTGGCCGCAGCGCGCGCGAATGGCGCGGGCAGACCAAGGCCGGCAACACCGCTCATCGCCATCTGCAAGAACGACCTGCGCTTGACCTGAAACGCCATGACTTAAACTCCCCCAAAAGCGGCCATTTCGCCGCGCTCAATCCGGCTGGCGGCAGAATAGCATTTTGGCAGCAATTGCAACTCGGCCTAATGGCCGCTGCGATGTCGGGGGCCGGCTTTCACCAGCTCTCTGTGTCCGCCTTTCCGAGGTGAAGTGGGCCTTATTTCTTTCGCGCGATGCCCAGCACGGACGCGATATGGGCCACTTGCGCGTATTGCTCCCTGAGCGCGGCAGTATACGCGTCGACGCCCATTGGCGCTGCCGGCTGTCCCGTGAGCGCCAATCTTTCCCCGATTGTTTTGTCGTCGAGCGCGGCGAGCACGTCCGCGGCGATCCGACGGCGCAAGTCGATCGACATGTCGCGTGGGCCGAGCAGGCCCAGGACGGGACTGGCGACCAAGGACGGGAATCCGGATTCCACCACTGAGGGAATATCCGGCGCGATGGACGATCGCTCGCGATCGTTAATGGCTATGATCCTGATCTTGCCGGTCTGCGCGTAGGTCCGCATCGCGGCATAGGATTGCATGGACAACTGGATTCTGTTCTCGCCGAGATCGATCGGGGATGTGGTGATATCGCGGTACGAAGCCTTGGCGATCGTAAGTCCGTTTTCTTTGACGAATCCGTCAAATACAAATTCGGAAAATCCCGGCGCGACCGCGTAGCTCGTCTCGCTCGGCTTGGTGCGCGCCAGCGCCACAAAATCGGCCAGCGTCGAGATGCCGAGATTGGCCGGCACGGCCACGGCGATCTGCACCTTGGCGACCGCCGCGATTGGCGCGAGGTCGGTCTCCGGATCGAAGGACACGTCCTCGTGCATATAGCGTTGCACAACGAACATACTGCTCGGTCCGAAGAACAACGTGTGATCGTCCTTTGCCGACACGACGGTCTGCAGCGACAGCAAGCCATCGCCGCCAGGTTTGCCGTCGACGATGACGGGCTGGCCCCACTTCTGCTGCAGCGTGTCGGTTATCAGCCGCGCGGCCGTGTCCGCTCCGGAGCCCGGACCGAACGGCAGCACGAGGCGCACCGGATGCGTGGGCCATTGCTGGGCAGCGCCTGCCGTCGCGGCAAGGGCGTGAAGCGCCAGCGCCAGTACTGCGAGCATACCGAAGCGAACCCATCCGTTGCGCATGCCCTCTCCCTGAACGTCCGGACCTTCATCCAGCTTAGAGGCCGAAAGTGGCGCCGCCGTTCACGTTGATGATCTCGCCGAAGATGTAGCTCGCATCCTTGGACATCAGAAACCCAATGGTTCGGGCGATTTCATCCGCTTCCCCGATACGCCCCGCCAGCGTACGCGCGCCGACGCCAGTCAGCGCTTCCTTACTGTAATGCGCGGTCATCGGCGTTGCAGTCGAACCAGGCGCGACTGCATTAACTCGAATATTGCTGGGTGCGAGCGAGCGGGCGAGCGAACGCATCAAGCCAACAATGGCAGCTTTCGATGTCGCATAGGCGGGGCCGCCTCGGCCATTGCCTCCCACACCTCCGACACTGATGACGCTGGATGTCGTCAGCACGATTGCGCCGCCCCCCTGCTTTTCCATCTGCTGAGCCGCGGCCTGGCAAACAAGAAAGGACCCAGTCACATTAACAGCCAGGATTTTTTCAAAATCGGCAGCGCTCAATTCGCTCCAGGTCTTCATTGAATGAATCGCGGCCAGATGGGCGAGCCCATCAAGGGCGCCAAAGGCCTCCACGGTCCCCGCAACAGCCGCGCGGCACTGCGAAGGATCCGAAATATCGGCGGTATATTCAAAGAATCGCTTGCCGTCTGCTGGCGCAGGCGCCGCCTTGCTTCGCGGCGCGACATCAACAGCACATACCCTGTAGCCATTCTTCAAAAAATGAGTAACGCAGGCCTGTCCGATGCCGCTGGACGATCCGGTCACCAGAACAACTTCTGTCTTATCGGTCATTGGTGCTTCGCGTCTAATGGCTGGCGACAGCCACGAGCATGTCCCATAGGGGCTTGAGCTCAGGCCTCTCTTTGACGATATCGTCACCCACCGGTCTCGTCTTCTGCATCAGCTCCTTGAACTCGTCGTCCGGCAGATGGATTATTTCACCGCCATTCGCGATCCACGTCTTCCTCTGCTGCTCGAGAAATTCGACGTCCCACGGTATGACCTCGCTCGCCATCTGTTTGCTGGTCATCATGACCTGGTTCTGCAGATCAGGGGGCAATTTATCGAACCATTTTTTACTCAGCATCTCGACGCTGTAGAAATAGGCTTGGCGTGTTTCCAGCATGTATTTCGCGGCGTCGTAATATTTGAGCGGGGTGAACACAGAAACGGCGCCATACGCACCGTCGATCGCGCCCTGCTGCAACGCCGGGAGCACGTCCCCGAGAGATAACGGCACGCCAGTTGCCCCGAGACGGGTCAGCGATTCAGTCTGAAATTCCGATGCCAGGACTCTTATTTTTTTGTCCTTCAGCTCGGCGACGTGCCGCACGGGAACCCGCATGTCGTAGGAAGATGGCCCAACGTAGAAAAGCGCTGCGCCGACAAGGCCCTTGTCCGCGCCAAGCGCCAGAAACGCTTTGTTGAACTCAACGTCGTCGAATACTTTGAAGGCTTGCTTCTCGTCCTGAAACAGCCCAGGTGCGCTTAAAATCTCAAATCGGCGATCGACGCCCACCAGGAATTCCGGCGGCCCAAGCCAACACTGAATTGCCCCGAGCTGAGTGCCTTCGATTTGTCGAGGAATACTGCCAAGCTGACTGCCCGGAAACAGCTCTGCCTTGATCCGGCCGCCGGTATTGCGCTCAATGGCAACCGCAAAGCGCTTCATCCACTCATGCTGCGCGTCGTTAACGGTCGCCGCGCTCAGGCGCATCGTTATGACTTGGGAATCCTGAGTCCAGGCGCTGCTCGTAAGCGTGACTGCGGCAAGCAACGCGCCGCAGAAAACGACTGCTATCTTGGCCAAACTGTTCATTTGTGAATCGCTCCCGGAAACGCTGGCATGTCGATGTTCGCCGTTACCGGAATTTTTGTCCAGCGCGGCTAGCCGATCGAATAACCTCATCGGCGGCGTCCCTCGGAAGCCACTTTTTCTTAAGCTGATGGGCGCATCGGACGGAAATCCGATCGCGTGATGAAGTCGTCAATACTGAAGGCGGGTTGTGCCGTTATCGGGGGCGGCAGATATGTTGGTTACAGAGAATGCGTCAGACGTGAAACCCGAAAACGCATAGTGCCAGGCTGGCCCAGACCCCAGCACTGAAATAAAGCGACATCCAGAGCATTTCCTCTTTCCACTCCGCAAGATCGTGCGTCACCACGCAACGCGCACTCACATCGCGAAGGCCCTCAAGTGGGCGCAGCCGCTTGTTGCCGTCGGAAACGTTGGAACGCCACCGGATAAGATACATCGGGACGTCGACAGTCATAAGAAATGCCAGATAGCCCGCGATCCCAATGATGGCGATAACCAGGATCCCGCGGGCCAGTCCGTCAAAGTCCCACAGCAGGCGGCAGAGGCCAATTCCGATCGCGAAGAAGGCGATGGCCCAAATCGAATTCTCGATGGCATGGACGACGTTGTTTCTGGTCAACACCGCATACCACGAGAAGCATTCCGCGATGACAATGAGCGGCAGGATGATCCACGCCGCGTTCAACGCGGTAACTGCCCCCGTCGCCGCGCCGAGTCGCTGCAAAACGATGACCCACTGCGCCGCGAAACAGAGCTCGGCCACTGTCGCCACCGACCGCCCGACAAGGACGTTCGAAAGCCAGGTATCGACCAAGCAAATTCGCTGGACGTCTGCGCGCGGAAGGAACGACCTGAAGGCGCAGCCAAAAACATAGCCCGCACAAAGCAGAAGTTCGACGCCAGACATTCTGTCGGCACTGCCAGTCGGTCGTGCGTGAAACTCGTAGAACAGCACGCACCAAACCGCGATATTGACGCCGCTGACGAGCGCAAGCAGACCCCACCACCACGCCAGGGGATTGGACCAGCCGAGGTAACTTGACCGGGCCTGCGATTGCACGCTCATGGACGCTGTCGCCTAAGTGACATTTGACTGTAACGAGTATGTCACAGATTTGTGCCGCGACAACATCAACCGCTCGCGCTCGGCGCTGATGCGCGAAGCAGTCGTCGGACAAACTACGATTATAGATACGCGTCTTAATGAGCGCCCTGCAGCGCTTCCCATACACGGCGCGGTGTCGCGGGCATATCGATGTGGCGCGCGCCGGCGCGGCGGTTGAGCGCATCGACGATGGCATTGATTACCGCCGGCGGCGCGCCAACGGCACCGGCCTCGCCCGCCCCTTTGACGCCGAGCGGATTGCCCTTGGTCGGCACGTTGTGGGTCGAAAATGCGAAGTTTGGAATGTCGCCGGCGCGCGGCATGGCATAGTCCATGAACGAGCCGGACAGCAGCTGACCGCTGTCATTATCATAGACCGCGTGCTCCAGCAGCGCCTGGCCGATGCCCTGCACAATGCCGCCGTGGACCTGGCCCTCCAGCATCAGCGGATTGATGGTGCGGCCGAAGTCATCGACGATGGTGTAGCGGTCGATGGCGGTCGCGCCGATATTCGGATCGATCTCGACCTCGACGATGTGGCAGCCGTTCGGAAACGTCTGTGCCGGTGGCACCCGGGTGTGCGTGGTGTCGAGACCGGGCTCCATGCCGGCGGGCAGCTTAGCCGGATCGCGTGCCGCTTTCGCAACCTCCATTAGGTCGACGCGAAGATCGGTGCCGGGCACCGAGAACGCGCCGTCGTCGAACACAATGTCCTGCGCGCCGACTTCCAGAAGATGCGATGCGAGCTGCGTGCCTTTCTTGACGATGCTCTGGCTCGCCTCATAGAGCGCCGCTCCGCCCACGGCGAGGGCGCGCGAGCCGCCGGTCAGGCCGGCCGGCGTGCGGTCGGTATCGCCCATGATGACATCGATCTTGTCGGCATCGATGCCGAGCTGATCGGACACCACCTGCTTGTAGGCGGTGAGCAGGCCGGTGCCGTATTCCTGATTGCCCATGACAAGCTCAACGTGATCGTCCTTGAACTCGATTGACGCAGTCTCGGGAAAACCGCCGCCGCAGCGCACGGTGTAGGTCGCCATGCCGATGCCACGCAATTTGCCTTCACGCTCGGTCTGCCGGCGCCGTTTGTTAAATGACGCCCAGTCAGATGTCTCCATGCAGAGGTCCATGATCGTTTCGAACTCGCCGGAGTCGAGCAGCAGCTTGGTCGGCGAGGTGTACGGCATCGCCGACGGCGGCACGAAATTGATCCGGCGAATCTTGTCAGGCGCCATGCCGAGCTCGCGCGCCGCCGCATCGACCAGCCGCTCCAGCAGATAGCCGGCTTCGGGCCGCCCGGCGCCGCGATAGGCGCAGACCGGCACAGTGTTGGTGCACACACCTTTGACGTTCACGTGGATCGCGCCGAATACATAAAGGCCGGACACCAGATCGGTCGAGCGCGTCGGCACGAACGAGCCGAACGGCGACAGATAAGCGCCGAGATTGGCGAGAATCGAAACACGCAAGCCCAGGAATTTCCCCTTGCTGTCCACCGCAAGCTCGGCGTGATGTGATCGCGACCCTGATTGTCAGAGACAAATCCCTCCGACCGATCCTCCTGCCATTTCACCGGCCGCGAAATTTTTCGGCTGGCCCAGACCACGAGGGCATGTTCAGGATAAACGAAGGCCTTCATGCCGAAGCCGCCACCGACATTGCCGGTGATCACGCGCACCTTGTCTTTCGGCAGTTTGAGCACCGCATCGGCAAGCGTGTCGCGCACAAAATGCGGGCCTTGGGTCGCCGTGTACAAGGTGGAGCGGCCGCTCGCCGGATCGTATTCGGCAATGGCGTTGCGCGGCTCCATTGAATTCGCGACCACGCGATTGTTGATTAGCTCGAGATTGACGACATGGGCCGCCCTGGCGAATGCGGCTTCGGTGGCCTTGGCGTCGCCGGCATCGTTGTCCCAATCGAACAGCAGATTGCCCGGCACATGATCGAACAATTGCGGCGTACCAGGCGCGAGCGCGTCTTTGGCTTCGGTCACCGCCGGCAGCGACTCGTAGTCGACATCGATGGCTTCCGCGGCGTCGCGTGCCTGCGCCAGCGTCTGCGCAACAACCAGTGCGACCGGCTGGCCGGCATGACGCACCTTGCCCTGGGCGAGAATAGGACGCGGCGTGTCGTGGCGCGGCGTGCCGTCACGGCTAGTGAGCGGCGTCGAACACGGCACATCGCCAAGACCATCGATGCGGACATCGTCGCCGGTCCCGACGAACAATACGCCCGGCATCTTGCGCGCAGCCGCCGCATCGACGCGCTTGATGTTGGCGTGGCCCATCGGCGAGCGCAGCACAAAGGCGTATGCCATATTAGGCAGCACCACATCGTCGGTGTATCGCCCCTGCCCGGTAATGAGCCGCAAATCCTCAAATCGCCGTACTGGCTGACCGATCCCAAATTTCATGCTGAAACCCCCTCATCCGCAATCTTCCAATATGGCAGCGCGGGCAGCGGATTGCGGGAGGTCCACAGCAAAAAAATCGCATGGCAATAGCGTCAGACGGGGTGGCTAATTCAGCCACCGAAACCAACTGGCGCAAAAATTCGCGCTGACTATTTGGCCACCGCCCCCGCCAGATGCGCGGATGCTTCGGTCGAGCCGAGCTGGGCTGCGCGCTGATAATAGTCGCGCGCCTTCGCGTCGTCGCCGGGGAAGCCAAGGACGTTATGGGCTGACAGATAACGCGGATCGTAGGTCTCCGCCGCCGCAAACGCCGCATCGGCGATGCCCGCGTCAGCCAGGCGGCTGAACAGCATCCGCGCCGTCGCAATATCACCGCTCTTGAGCGAGTCCTGCCCGCGCTGCATCAGCGATTCAGCCGTTTCCTTGCTCATCACCGGGTCTTTGGCCACGGTTGGGGGCATGATTGAGTTCGCGATGGGACTCACGACCGGATCTTTGTTCACGACCAGATTCACGGCCGGGTCTTCGGTCATAACCGGATCTTTCGTTAGCGATGCCTCTTTAGTCACCGCCATCGCAGAGGCCGGATTTGCCACGGTGTCCGGTTCACCGAACCGGGAAGGACCTTTCTTTCGCTCGACCCACTCCAGCTTTACTTCGCGCCGGTCGATCAGTTTCCTGTCGGGACCCCGCAAATCGACAGCGCTATGCATGATGCCGACGAAATCCGTGGGCGCGTACATGAAGAGGTTTTTCAAGCCATCGAGCGGCACGGTCCAGCCAGAATCCCCGACTGGCGAACCTGCCGACAGGTGAGTGCCTGCTGCCAGGCCTGCAACGCGGAGCGAGGCATTGGCCAAGGACCGGTCGACAGCGACGTCGAGCGGCAACGGGTCGTTGGCAAAGACCTGCTGGTCGTGAACGATCAGGCGCGGCGCCGCCGGCAAAGTAGGCTGTGCATCCGCGGCCGTCTCGCTATGAGCCGCTTCAGCAACCAAGCCGCGACCGCTACGTGGCTGCGGCGAAAAAGCGGCGATGCCGTAGGCCACGATCGCCGCGCCACCAATCATCAATCCGTAGCGCAGGACCGGTGACGATCGGCCATCCGATGAATCGGATTCAGGTCTCGGTACCCGGACGGGATTGAGAGAACGGCGAAGCGGCGCATTGGATTTTGTGTAATCGCTGGCGCGGCGCGGAGAGGCCGGCCTTATCGGAGCGTCAGCCGCGTGGCGATCCAAAGGCGGCTCTGGCGGAGCTGCCGCCGGGCGCGGCGATCCGTGTTTCGCATCGACGGTAGCCCGGATTGCTCCATCGAGCCAGTCATGCACAGCCTCTGCCGGATCGCTTTCGCTCAACGGCAAGTCTTCCAGCACTTCACGCATTGGAACTCTCCCCCTTTACGCAACTTCAGTCGATCGAAACTCCGCTTGCTTTGATCGGCGCCGACCACTTCTGGATTTCGCTCGAGACAAACCGCGCCAGGTAATCGGTACTGGTACGGTCCGCACTGACGAGATCGGTCCCGATAGCCGCCATCCGCTCGCGGACGTCCGGCGTGTTCATGGCGGTGACGGTCGCGTCGCGCATCTGGCGCACGATCATCGCCGGCGTATTTTTCGGGAAGAACAGGCCGATCCAGTTATTGGCCTCGAAACCGGGCAGACCCTGCTCCTGCGCCGTCGGCACGTCAGGCAACACCGCCGAGCGCGAGCGCGCCAGAACAGCGATCGGCTTGACCGCGCCGGCCTTGATCTGCGGCAGCGACGTGGAGACCGCGTCGCACAGGTAATTGATGCGATTGGCGATCAGATCCTGCATCGCGGGCGCCGAGCCGCGATAGGGCACGTGCTGCACATCGACGCCGATTGCGGAGTTCAGCAGCACGCAGCCGAGATGAGTCGAAGAGCCGCTGCCGCCGGAGCCAAACGACAGCTTTGAGGCATTGGCCTTGGCGTAGGCCGTGAACTCGCCGAGCGTATTCGCCGGAAAGTCCTTTGGAACGACCAGGACCAGCGGCTGTTCCGCGATAAGAACGACAGGAGAGAAATCGTCGACCGCATTGTAAAGCGGCTTCTTGTACAGGGTTTGATTGTAGGCCTGGGTGCCGACCGTACCGAGCAGCACTTGATAGCCGTCCGGTTGCGCCGTCGCAACGCGCTGCGCGCCGGTCATACCGCCCGCGCCGCCGACGTTCTCGACAACGATTTGTTGTTCGAAAAGCTCTCCCAGACGCTGCGCGATGATGCGCCCCACGACATCGGTCGGACCACCAGCCGCAAACGGCACCGTCATCGTGATCGGCCGGCTCGGCCACGCTTCGGCACGCGCAAATCCAACGCGAAGAACTATAAATCCAGCTATCGCGAGCACTGCCGTGAACGCGGCAAGCGCGATGTTCAGACCAATGATCGAACGCGCGGTTCTAAAACGCATGGTGCCCAGACGCATGACCCCTCCTGCAACGACGCAATCGGACGCATCGGCGCTTCGGCCACAACGCCGCGCAAGCTGGCGCGATGAGCCCAAGACCGTTAGCGATTCAAAGATTTCAGCTTGTCAGAAAGGCAGCGGCGCGAGACGTGAACGCATGGCTCTACTCCTCACCAAATTCAGGCTGGACTTAAGAGCGCATCAGCCGGAAGCGCATCAGCCGACATCGTGGGAAGATTGATGACGGCGCAGCAAAGCTTGAGGAAGTCTGTCCACAGCTTGAAAACAGTTTGTGGCAAGAATCCGTCACGCAATACCTCAGGCAATTTTTGTCAGCGGCGTGTTGAAATTCCTATGAGAATCGCGCTTCGGAAAATTCACGCGGCCAGGACGGCGCGTCAGATAGCGGTCATCTGACACAGCGATGACACAAATCAATCAGACCGAGCAAAAAATTCTTGACCGAAGAATAAAGACTTAACGATCGCGCAAACGAGATTCGCCGAACGCCACAATCCTGCTCCCATCGCTGCCATAATCGCACGCTCACCTGATAAGCAGCGAGTAACAGTGCGGGGGTTGCGTGATGCGTAGACGGATCGCGATTGGCTGCCTGACGGCATGCGTCGTCGCCTTGTTCAGCTTCAATCTTTCAGCTCAGGTCGTGCCGAAATCAATTCAGGAAGGCGGCAGCGACTCCGTAATGCGCGAGCGAAAGAACCAATGGACCGTCGGCATTGTCGGCGGCCTGCTGTCGGGATCGTATATGCGCTTCGCCGACGAGATGGCGTCTGCGCTCAACGACGGCGACGACCTTCGGATTCTGCCGATCGTATCCTACGGCGCGGCGTCCAATCTCGACGACCTACTCTATCTTGAAGGCGTCGATGCGGCGGTTACGCAGTCCGATGTCTTCGAATATTTCAAAACGCAGCGGCACATGCCCAATCTCGCAAACCGGGTGCAATACGTCATACGGCTGCCGATCTCGGAATTGCACATCCTGGCGCGCAATGACGTTCAGAGTCTCGAAGACCTGCGCGGGAAAAAGGTCAACTTCGGTCCGGCCGGCACCGGAGCAAGCTTGACCGGGACGATTGTATTCCAGCGGCTGGGCATCAACGTCGAACAGGTGATGATCGATCAGCCCAGCGCGCTGCAAAAGCTGCAATCCGGCGAAGTCGATGCCATCGCTCGCGTGGTCATGAAGCCGATCGACTTCTTCTCGAAAATTCCCGCCAATTCCGGACTGCACCTCGTCAACATCCCGTTTAACAAGATGTTCGAGGACTACTACACGCTTGGTGAATTCACCAAGCAGGACTATCCGAACCTGCTGCAGGGCAAGGACAGCATCGATACAATCGCGGTCCCGGCGGTGCTTGCGGTTTACAACTGGCCGAAAAAGACCGAGCGCTACCGCAAGGTCGAGCGCTTCGTCCAATACCTGTTCAACAACTGGGACAAATTCCAGAAGCCGCCGTTTCACCCGAAATGGCGTGACATCAATCTGGCGGCTACGGTGCCCGGCTGGACCCGATTCAGCGTGGCGCAGGATTCGCTCGACCACCTAACGTCACAGAAGTCGAGCTTTCAAAGCTTCCTGAACACCAAAGGCGGCCTGCCAGCCAACGACAACGATAAGGAAGCGCTGTTTCGGGAATTCATGCAGTGGCAGCAAAAGAGCAACGGACACTGAGCTTCCATAGCTGACTGACTAGGGCTTCCGCAGGGATGATCCCGCTGCCCTGTCTAAAGGCTTCGACCACAGTTAGCGGGGAAATCCGATATTTCTCTCGCCGAAAGGGAGCAGAACCGCTATCTGATCTCAATTATGAGACAGACCAGCGGGATAACGAAAACCGGCCTGAGCGAAATCGGTCGCCGCCTCAAGGCGCACCGGATCGGGCAGGGACAGACCGCCGATGAACTGGCCGAGAAGCTCGGCATCTCGCGCGCCGCGGTTTATCGCATCGAGAGCGGCGGACTGGTCAAAATCGAGACGCTCGAGCAAGTGGCGTCCGAACTGCGGACATCGCTGGCGTCGCTGCTCGGCGTCAGCATCGAATACTACTCGACCGCCATTAGCTACTTCGACCGGATGCGCCAGCTCGAGGAGCAATCGGAGCAGGTTGTCGCGCATTTTCCGCCGATTTCCTACCTACTCACCTCCGAGCGCTACCCCGCGCATCTGAAGCAAATGCTGATGGAATCGCTGGCGTCGGATGTCGACGACAAGAAGAAAGCGTCGCGGGAGATCGATGCGGTGATCGCTATTCTCGGCGAGCGCAAGAAAGCCCGCGCGCTTCGCCGGCTGAGCGTGGTGAACTTCGTGACGATCCCCGAGATCGAACGCTGGCTCAAGCTCGGCGTGGTCGGGCGTTTCGATTTGCCGGACAGCGAAGTTGCGATACGGCGCCAGGCCGCACAAGCCGAAGTCGAAAATCTGGTAAGCCTGGTCGAAGGTGAGCCGATGGGGATCCAGATCGCCCTGCTTGAAGACACGCTGCCTAACATCACCTTCCAGCTATTCCGGAGCAAGGATCAGACCCGCCTTGGGTTAAGCCCGTTCCGACTTGGCGGAGAACTGCCGAATATCCGGCTTGGTCTTGCGATGGTCACGTCGGACCGGCCGGCTGTCGAGCTTTACGAACAGCTCGCCGAGAACCTTTGGCGGCGTGCTCGCAAGGGCCGCGATGCGGTCAAGTTATTGCGCGCTGTGATTGCCCGCTCCGGCATCGAGCGCCCGGGAAAGTCGATTTCAGCGCGCAGCGATACGAAGCCGCGTAGACGCACCGCAGGACGGTAGGGCACAGAAAGCTTCAACGAAGCAACCCTGTCAGCTTGACACGGACAAGACTCACTCGCCTAATCATGAAGTTCAGTCCCGCTGATCGTGTTGATCAAAGAAAGACTGCTCACCGTTTCGGCGGCGAGATACTGGGAGGACTACCGGGGAAATCCCGGTTGAGTGGCCTGAACATCAGGCCAAAGGTCAACAATCTTTGATTATCAGAATCATATTCAGCATCGTGCTTGCGGCACTGCTGCCGACAAGTGGCCGCGCGCAAACTGCGCCGGCCGCAACAGCGCCGGCATGGACCGTGCCCGATCCGGACACGTTGCCGGACGATGCTTTCGGTCGCACCGTTCGCCGCGGCCGCGATCTCATCGTAAAAACATCGTCGTTGATCGGTCCCGACGCACCCGACCCTGCCATGCGCTACGGCGGCAACGGTCTGGATTGTCGGTCCTGCCATCTCCAGGCCGGAACGCAGCGCTTCGGCCTGCCATTGGCCGGCGTTTGGGGTGTCTTTCCGACGTATATCGCGCGCGAGAACGAAGTCCGCACACTGGAAGAGCGGATTAACGGCTGCATGGAGCGCAGCATGAACGGTCGCGCACTTCCCGTCGGCGGGGACGAGATGAAAGCGATGCTGAGCTATATCAATTTCATCAGCGGCTCCGAACGCGTCGGCAAATCGCTCGACGGTCGCGGCGCGCCGCCGCTGCCGCTGCCCGAAAAGGCCGGTGATCCGATGCACGGCCGTCAGGTCTTTACCAACACCTGCGCCGCTTGCCACGGCGCGGACGGCCAGGGTCAGCGTCTGGAAACTGCGGAGGCCAAGGAGACGGGACGCCGGTACCGCTTCCCGCCGCTATGGGGACCAGACAGTTATAATGACGGCGCCGGCATGGCGCGCGGAATCACCGCCGCGCAATTCGTCCATGCCAACATGCCGTTCGGGACCACCTACGAGTCACCGACGCTTTCCGCTGCGGATGCTTTTGACGTGGTCGCCTATATCAGCGAACAACCGCGCCCGCATAAATCGGACCTTGAAGCGGATTTCCCCGACCGCTCTCGCAAGCCGGTGGACGCCGCCTATCCACCTTTTATCGGTCCGTTCCCGCCCGAGCAGCACCGCCTCGGCCCATGGCCACCGATCCAGGCCTGGATGAAAGCAAACGGGGCTCAAGCGAGAAGCGCTGACTGACACCGCGGCACATGCGTCGCGCGTGGCTCGCAAGCCCAGTCCTATGACTTGAGAGCGCAGCCCCAGAAAACGACCAATAATGACTTTTTCAGTTGCTTAATGCCGTCGCTCATGTCGAGCTTTCTAGGGGCCGCCAGCCACTGACGGACTTCAATTTGAAAAATCGAAAAAATCACACCGCCAATGACCTCTGCGGTTTGGTCGCTAATGATCTCACCTTTGTCTTTCGCAATCGCAACACTCTTTATTACGAGCGACCGCATCCGATCGCGAGTCACCAAAAATCTTTTCGCTTGAGGGCCGGCTTCATAAAATTGCATCTCTCTCAGGGTTAGCCGGGACAGTTTTGGTTCTCGACCGAAAAATTCGTAAACCAGCGACAGCGCGTTAACGAGATTATCCATCAACTTTGCATCAGTTCGGACCGCCGCAGCAGCGCGTGCAGCGGCTTCTGCGAGTTCGTCGTTGGCGACCAAGAAAAGCAGATCTCGTTTGTCGGAGGCATAGCTGAAAATGGTGCCGAGCGCGACGTCTGCCCGGTGAGCAATCTCGCGCATACTGGCGTCGTCGTAGCCGTGTTTAATGAAGAGCTCGTGCGCAGCGGCTTTGATTCGGCGCAGCTTGTCAGCCTTGTTGAATTCCCGGCGACCTTGGGTGGGCGCAGCTCCGCTACTCCTTTTCCTTCTCATCAGCCAAACAAACAGGTTGACAACGCGTCCGTCAAATTTGAACATGTTCGAAAATGACGAACAGCTTTTTTATTGGGGGGCAAGTGATTTCAGCAGCTACAACTCGTTCGCGAACACAGGGCTCTGTCGCTTCGGCTGTAGTGCCGCGCCGGAGGACCTTGTCATCGAGCCTTGTGTCGAAAAAGTCGGAGATATCAGCCGTTTCCTGCGATTGTCCGCATCGCCGGGATCCCAGGTAACGCCATGGCGGAGACATACACTCCTTCCAAGGTTCACCTGGTCGGCACATTGGTCTCGACAATGTCGAGGAGGTTTTCAAAACCGCTGGACCCCTTTTGGGGCGTCGCTTGCGGCGCATTCCGGACGGCGAGCCGGGGCCGCGGCGGTTATGGGTCAGCTTTCAATATCCGCTGTTGCGCTCCAGCCCTTTTCTGCGGCCGGACCCTAGCGGAGCGCTGCGGAAGACTTCAGGCTTCCCGCTGCCCTGTCTTGCCGAAGGTGTCAGTTCTGATGAGGTGCGGTTCGGTGAGCTGGGCTATGCGCGAGAGGCCCGGGCGTCCTATCTGGATTTTCAAACGGCCCGCCAGCGCGGCGACATTCCGGCTGACGTCCGGTTTCAGGTGTGCCTGCCGACGCCGATGAGCGTCATCTATGCATTCTGTACGGCGCGAAACGTCGTCGAAATTGAACGTGCCTACGAAGCGGCGATGGTGCGTGAAGTCGAAGCGATCTGCAACAATATTCCCAATCAAGATCTCTGTATCCAATGGGATGTTTGTCACGACATGATCGTCTGGGACGGACAACCGCAAGACCAATTTCCGCTGGTTGAGGCCTCCAAGTCGGACATTGCGGCGCGGTTTAAGCGCATCTGCGCGTCGATCCCCGGTTCCGTCGAACTCGGATTTCATCTTTGCTATGGCGATTTTGGCGGCAAGCATTTCTTCGATCCCGTAACCGCACGACACCTCGTCGATATCGCGAACGCCATCGCGAACGAGGTGGAGCACAACGTCGCTTACATTCATTTGCCGGTGCCGCTGCCGCGCGGGACAGATGCTTTCTTTGCGCCGATGCGCGATTTCAAGCTGGCGCCGGATACCAGGATCTATCTGGGTCTGATTCACCTGAGCGATGGTGTCGAAGGCGCGAGAAAACGGATTGCGCTCGCACGTGAGTATCTCCAAGAGTTCGGCGTGGCTACCGAGTGCGGTTTTGCCCGCGCTCGAAAACCCGACCTGGTGCGAGAGCTTCTCAAACTGCATGCGGCAGTTGCGGCGCCCGCGTAATCACGCCGCGCAACATCAACAAACGTCCCGGAAACGACTATGTGTCTCAGAATAGCTGCCTAGCGGTGTTGTTCGCGCCGGAGAAATATAATCAGGCCTTATAACAGGCGATAACGCCTTGCGGGAGGAAACAATGCCGGGCTCGCGATACATCCCCGATCGAGTCCACCTCGTTGGCAGTATCGGTTTGGATACTGTCGAGCAGGTATTCGAAACAGTTGGGCCTGAGCTTGGTCGACGGTTAAAGAGGGTACCTGATGGCGAGCCTGGCGGTCGCCGTCTATGGGCCGCATGGCAGTACCCTTTGTTGCGTGCCAATCCGTACCTGCGCCCCGATCCGAGCGGCGCGGTTCGCAAGAATTCCCGGTTGCCACAGATGTGCCTCGGCGAGGGTGTTAAGCCCGAGGAGTTACGGTTCAGCGAACTAGGCTATGCCCGCGAAGCACGAGCTTCTTATGACGACTTCGTTGCGGCGCGCGAGGCCGGCAAAATCCCGGAGCAAGCCCGTTTCCAGGTCTGTCTGCCGACGCCGATAGCGGTGACTTATTCTTTTTGCACGCCGCGGGATCTGATCGCGATTACCGATGCCTATGAGAAGGCCATGCTCCGCGAAGCGGAGATGATCTATCGCCACATTCCAAATCCCGACCTGTCGCTGCAGTGGGATCTCTGTCAGGAGATGATCATTCTCGACGGTCAGCCGCAGGACGAATTTTCGACACTGGAAGCTTCCAAGCAGCAAGTGTTGGAACGCATTCGAACCCTGTGCTCCACGGTACCCAAGAACGTCAGCCTCGGCTTCCACCTCTGTTACGGCGACTTCGGTGCCAAGCACTTCATTGAGCCGGAGGACATGGCGAAACTTGTCGAGATGGCAAATGCGTTATCGCAGTTGATTGCGCACAAAATCTCATATGTGCATATGCCGGTGCCGCTCTCCCGAACCGACGACGAGTATTTCAAACCGCTTGTCGATTTGAAGCTTGATCCTGATACAGAAGTGTATCTCGGGCTTATCCACCTATCGGACGGCGCGGAAGGGGCCCGTCGCCGGATCGATACCGCGCACAAATACCTCAAAAGCTTTGGGGTCGGTACGGAATGCGGCATGGCGCGGGCACGCACTGAAGAGATCGTGCAAAGCCTTTTGGCGATTCACACCGAAGTTGCGACCGAACCGGTATCAGCGTCGTCTACGTGACGCTTCGCGCTGCTCGGCAAAGAACGGCTTGGAATACTCCAAGAGAGAGTCTCGAGTTCACGCCCTAACCGGTAACGCGCGGCGCTTGAGCGATGCGCCCACCGTGGCGGCCCGACCAGGCAATCGGATCTTTCAGAAAATTTTCGACCACAGCGCGATCCCCAGCGGCAAGGCCTGAGTCGTCGTGCAACAGTGATGCCCAGGTCGCCAGCGGGTGCAGTGCGATCCCGGCCTGATTGAGCCGCTCCACTGCTCCCGGAAAAGCGTCGTTGAAAAAGACCGTAAGCGCATGCTCGACGGTGGCGCCGGCGGACCGCAAGCCGCGGACAAAGGCGAGCTTGCTGGTGCCATCCGTCGTCAGGTCATCGACCAACAGAACGCGCAATCCTTCGACCGAACCACCCTCCACCTGCGCGTGGCGGCCGATGCCGAGCGGGCGCTTGCGGACGTAACGCAGCGCGAAACCGGATTCGTCCGCGAGCCAGGCTGCGAACGGGATACCGGCGGTTTCCGCGCCCGCGACGGCATCGAAAGCGCCCGGCAGCACCGCCGCCACATAGCGGGACATAAGCTGCGTCACTGCCCGCCGGATAGCGGGATCACCGACCAGCAAACGGCAATCGACATAAACCGGGCTGGCCCAGCCGGCGCCGAGGATGAAGGGCTGCTCGCGGTTGACATAGACCGCATTGGTCTTGATCAACAGCCGGGCAATGTCTTTGCCTATATCCGCGATTTCAGGACTCATCGGCGGGCTTCTCCGATCGGCCAGACAAGCTGTTCGTTGTCCATCAGCCGGCCGCGTCCTGCAATGCCGCCGACATCACCGCAACGCCGGCAACGAAGTCGTCAATCTCCATCGCCTCGTCCGGATTGTGCGAACCGTTCTGGTTGCGAACAAAAATCATACCGGACAGAACACCCTGATTGGCGAAAACCGCGGCATCGTGCCCGGCGCCGCTCGGCATGGGTTCGTCAGGCAGGCCAAGCGCACGCGCGGCAGCCCGGAGCCGGTCGATCCAGGCAGCATCCATGATCGCGGG